>Ga0134126_10001350_pt1 | contig 31203 bp, 29 predicted proteins | sample KB31752_FD_96881 | JGI IMG/M metagenome (GOLD analysis project Ga0134126, IMG submission 96881) | Terrestrial soil microbial communities with excess Nitrogen fertilizer from Kellogg Biological Station, Michigan, USA - KB3-175-2 | ecosystem: Environmental > Terrestrial > Soil > Unclassified ... | reverse complement strand
CAGGCAAAGCGGTTGCTCTCGCTCGTCAGCCGGTGGCCGCAGCCTTGGACGCTGGACCAGGTCGCGGTGCGTTCCGGCTACGGCTTCGGGGAGGTCTCACGCGCGGCGCACGGTCTGTTCGTGCATGACTTGATCCGCGCGGCGCGGCCAGAAGGCGACGCTGCCTCGGAAGAGTTCGCAGTGCTGCACCTTGTCAGGCACCTTGTGCGCGGGCCGTTTCAACAGCAGCTCGCCGGATCATACGTGCGGCCGATCGGTTTTACAGCGCAGGCGGCAACGCCCGTGAGTGCCCTGATGCGGCGCTGAGCTGCGCTCTGCGTTGACGCCGCTGCGACAGCCGACCGAACAATCCCTCGCCAGGGCGCAGAATCCTGATGCTGCTGTGCTGCAACGTACCGGTCAGCACGATCGGTGGGCCGTTCAATGCGGAGACCGCGCGCGCCTGACGGTCCTTCGTCGCGCTGTGCCCTCTCGCGATGTTGTCCATTTCCACCGCCGCGCCGTGCGCGACGAGGATCTTGATCGAGCTGTGCCGGGCGTCGACGGTGATGCGCACCCCGTTCGCCGGCAGCGGCGGCGTACGAAGGTCGAGAGCGCAGGAGGAGTGCCGCAACTCCAGCGTGATCTCCTCGGGCACCCGCCACGCTCCGAGCCGCTCCACTTTGCCGTGCCGGACCGCGAGATGCGCCGGCGCCGCCGGCTCCAGCACGCTCGACGGCCCGCCGGCCGGCATCGGCAGGTCCGCCACGAGCGCCACGATGTCCTCGGCGGTGCGCGCGGCGAGCGCGGCCTCCATCCGGGTCTCGAGCTCCTCGAAGGTGATCTGGCCCTCGCCGGCTGCCACACGCAGCCGTTCCACCGTGGCATCGCGCTCCCGATGGCCGATGCGCTGGGCCGGCGTGTTCCCGGAGTTCCCCGTCGTCATGGGCGTGATCATAGGCGGTATGCCGCACCTGCGCGAGGGCGCCCCGGCGTCCAGCGGCACAGGCACCACCGGACAGCCGCTTGGTCAGCGCGCGGCCGGGGCGCCAGCGGTCAGGGCTTGTAGCCGATCCCGCCGTAGATCCAGATCTGCTCGGCGTCCGGGCCGACCTCGGCGTCCGGCTGCCACCACGGGATCTGCACCACGCCCGGTTCGACCAGCTCAAGGCCGTCGAAGAACCGGGTGATCTCCTGCCGGTTGCGTAGTACGAACGGGGCGCTGGCCCGGTTGTAGCCGGCCACCGCGCTGTTCGCCCGCTCCGGCTCGAAATCGTTGGTGCCGTGCGAAAGGACCAGGTAGCTGCCCGGCACCATGATCTGCTTGAGCCGGTCGACCAGGGCGTGGGGGTTCTCTTGGTGCTTGACGAAGTGCAGCACCGCGACCAGCAGCACGCCGATCGGCTGGCTGAAGTCGAGCACGGCCTTCGCCTCCGGATGGTCGATGATCGATTCCGGATCGCGCAGATCCGCCTGGATCACCGTGGTGTACTTCGGATCGTGCCGGGCCAGCAGCGCGCTGGCGTGGGTGAGCACGATCGGGTCGTTGTCGACGTACACGACGCGCGCCTCCGGCTGCACGGCGTGCGCCACGTCGTTCGTGTTGTCCGGCCCCGGAATGCCAGTGCCTATGTCAAGGAACTGTTTTATGCCCTTGCGGGCGAGGTACCGCACCGTGCGGCCGAGGAACGCCCGATTCGCCCGCGCCATGTCGCGGCCCTCGGGCAGGATCGCCAGGACCTCCTCGGCGGCATCCCGGTCGACCTGATAATTGTCTTTGCCGCCGAGGTAGTAGTCGTACATGCGGGCCGGGTGCGGAATGCTGGTGTCGATCGTGCCAGGCGCCCAGCCGGGTTCGAGCAGTCCTTCGCCCAGGATCGGCGGGTCATCTGACGTCGGGGGTTCGCCGTCCAGCATGCTCGCCTCCACGAAGAGTCGTTCGATCGCTGCCACGACGATGCTAGCCGACTCCTATGATCTCTGATAAGCACTGGCCTGAGACTCTGGCAGGCCGCGAGCGCCTCTTGCCGCGACAGTCAGTGCGCTGAGCTGGCCCATAGCCCGCGTACGTGGCCGAGGTGCCGAGTTATCACGGCAGTCACGGCGGCTTCGTCTCGAGCGATGAGCGCGTCCAGCAGTTCCAGGTGCTCCTGGGCGGAGGCTTCCAGCAGACCGCGTTCGGCCAGCGCGGTCAGCCCATAGAGGCGAGAGCGTTTACGCAGATCGCCGACCACTTCAACGAGGTGCGCGTTTCCGGCGAGGGCGAGCAGACGCAGATGGAATCGCCGATCGGCCTCGATGTAACCGATCAGGTCAGCGGCTTTCGCGGATTGCACGATGCTTTCGGCGTCGGGACGCAAAGCTTCAAGCTCGTCACGGTCGGCGGTGCGGGCGAGACCGGTGACGGTCGGGATCTCGATCAGCGCTCGGATATGCGTGTACTCATCCAGTTGCCGCTCGGTCACTGCCGTGACGCGGAATCCCTTGTTGGAGACCGTTTCGACCAGGCCTTCGCGCACCAGATCGAGCATCGCCTCGCGTACCGGGGTCGCGGAAACGCCGAAGCGTGCAGCGAGTGCGGGCGCGGAGTACAGCTCTCCGGGCAGCAGTTGTCCGGCGACCAGCGCGGCGCGCAGCGCGTGCGCGACCTGGTCGCGGTAGTTGCGCCGCTCGCCGAGCGAGGACAGCGACGGCAGAGCTTCGGCCGGGTCGGTGATATTCACAACAGTTGGTCCTAGTACAGGCGGCTTCGTCGGCGCAGGACAGACGTGCCTGGCAGGGCAGCCGCGTCTGATCCGAGGCGGCGTCTCATACGAGAAAGCCGGCGGGGAAGGGGTCGGTCGGGTCGAGAAGATATTGTGCCGTGCCGGTGATCCAGGCTCGGCCGGTCACGGTCGGCACCACCGCGGATACGAGCCCTGTTTCCGAGCTGCCGACCTCGGCTGTGCCGACGAGGCGGCCGGTGAAAGTGCTGCCGATGAAGGACTCGTTGACGAAGTCCTGGTGCAGCGGCAGCTCGCCGCGCGCATGCAGCTGCGCCATCCGGGCCGCCGTACCGGTGCCGCAGGGGGAGCGGTCGAACCAGCCGGGGTGGATCGCCATCGCGTGCCGCGAGTGCGCGGCCGTGGCGTCGGGCGCGAGCAGGTGCACATGGTGACAGCCGACGATGGTCGGATCGGTCGGATGCACCGGCGGCTGCTCCTCGTTGATCGCGTGCATCAGCGACAGGCCGGCGGCCAGGATCTCGTTCTTCGCGGCCCGGTCGAACGGCAGGCCGAACTGCTCAAGCGGCAGGATCGCGTAGAAGTTGCCGCCGTAGGCGAGGTCGTAGGTGACCGTGCGCCCGTCCGGGAGCAGGGCTTTGCGATCCAGGCCGACCGCGAATGACGGCACCATGCGCAGCGTCACCGCTTCGGCGGCGCCGTCGCGCACCGCGACCTCGGCGGTGACCAGCCCGGCCGGAGTGTCCAGGCGGATCCTGGTGACCGGCTCGGTCACCGGCACCATCCCGGTCTCCACCAGCACCGTGGCGACGCCGATGGTGCCGTGCCCGCACATCGGCAGGCAGCCGGAGACCTCGATGAACAGCACGCCGTAGTCGGCGTCGGGGCGGGTCGGCGGTTGCAGGATCGCGCCGCTCATCGCCGCGTGCCCGCGTGGCTCGAACATCAGCAGGGTACGAAGATCGTCGAGGTTGCGCATGAAATGCGTCCGGCGTTCGGACATCGTCGCGCCGGGGATGACGCCGACGCCGCCGGTGATCACCCGAGTCGGCATACCCTCGGTGTGCGAGTCGACAGCGTGCAGGACCAGCTTGCTACGCACGGCCGGACTCCTTCGCCGCGCTCCGCATCGGTGCTGGGTTCATTGATGCAGTCCTCGTTGATGCGGTGTTCATCGCAGCCCCGCCGCGAGGGCCTTCTCGGTGGCCGCGCGGACCGTGGCTTCCTGCTCTGATGAAAGCGGCTCGCGCGGCGGTCGGCATGGTCCGCCGTACCGGCCCGCCAGGTCCATCGAGAGCTTGATCGCCTGGACGAACTCGGTGCGCGAATCCCAGCGCAGCAGCGGATGCAGCTGCCGGTAAAGCGGCAGCGCGGCTGCCAGGTCGCCGGCGGTCGCGGCCCGGAACAGCTCGACGCTCGAGTGTGGCAGGGCATTGGGATACCCGGCGACCCAGCCCTTCGCCCCGGCGATCGCCAGCTCCAGCAGCACGTCGTCCGCACCGATCAGCAGGTCAAGCTCCGGCGCCAGCTCAGCAATCTGATACGCGCGCCGTACGTCGCCGCTGAACTCCTTGACCGCGCGGATGCTGCCGTCGGCGTGCAGGGACGCGAGGAGTTCGGGAGTCAGGTCGACCTTCGTGTCATGAGGGTTGTTGTACGCGATGATCGGCAGCCCGACCTGCGCGACGGCCGCATAGTGCGTGCGCACCGCGCGCTCGTCGGCACGGTAGGCGTTCGGCGGAAGCAGCATCACGGCTTGAGCGCCCGCTTCCGCAGCCTGTTCGGCCCAGCGGCGCGCCTCGACGCTGCCGTACGCCGCGACTCCCGGGATCACCCGCTCGCCGCCGACTGCCGAGATCGCGACCTCGACGACGCGCGCCCGCTCTTCAGCCGTGAGTGTCTGGTACTCGCCGAGAGAACCGTTCGGCACGACGGCGTCGCAGCCCTCTTCGATCAGCCAGGCGCAGTGAGCGGCGTAGGCGTCATAGTCGACGCTCAGATCTGCGCGCAGCGGTAGCGCTGTCGCCACGAGCACGCCGTGCCATGTACGGCGCGAGCCAAGGTCACTCATTGGTGCTTTCCTCCTCTTGCCCTGCAACATCAGGCTCTGCGACATCAAGTGCTGCACCATCAACCGCGACGAGATCAAGCTCTGCCTGGTCTAATCCCGCCAGCGCGCCGAGCGGAACCGGCCGAGCGAAGGGCCGCTGCGCGGTCACGGACGTCGCGGTCACAGACGTCGCGATCGCGGTCGCGCGGCCGTTGCCGTCGCGTTCCGCGATGAGCCCGGCGACCGCCGGTCCGCACATTCGGCCCTGGCACCAGCCCATCCCGGCGCGCGTCAGCAGCTTGACAGTGCGTAGATCATTCGCGCCGTCGTCGGCGATCGCGCTGCGGATCGCTGCTGCGCGCACGTCTTCGCAGCGGCAGATCGTCGTGTCATCGGTCAGCCGTGTGGTCCACGAGGCCGGCGGTGAATACGCGGCATTGACCGCGGCGAAGAACCCGCGCAGGCTGCGGCGCTTCTGCTCAGCGTGCGACCACGCCGGGTCACGCGCGTGATCCTCATCCAGCCAGGCGCGCTGCGGGCCTTGCGACCAAGCGGTGACCGACCGGCCCGCGATCTCGCCCTCCACCAGCGCGAGGGCCGCTCCGCCGACACCCGTCGCTTCGCCCGCCGCCCACAAACCCGGCACGCTCGTACGCTGCTCGGAGTCCACCCAGACCGCCGGCACGGCATCCTCCTCGACTCGGGCACCGAGCGTCAGCGCGAGATCGAGATGGGGAAGCAGGCCGTGGCCGATCGCGAGGCTGTCGCAGGGTATCCACACCTCAGAACCCGGAGCCGCCTGGCCTTTCGCATCGAGCGCGGCGACGGTGACTGCTTCGACGCGGTCACGACCGTGCGCCGCGACGACCGTGTGACCGTACTTGATCGGAATGCGATGCGCGGCGAGGCGAGCGGCGTACCCCGCGGCTTCGGCGAGCTTGTCCGGATGCGCGGCCAAGGTCGGGGCAAGCCTGGCGACGCTTCGCCGGTCGGCCGACTCGATCAGGGCTTTGACCTCTGCGCCCGCGTCGGCCAGCGCCACCGCCACCGGAAGCAGCAGCGGACCGGTACCCGCGACCACCACCTCGCGGCCTGGCAGCACCAGCGAGCCTTTCAACATCGCTTGAGCGCCACCGGCCGTGACCACGCCGGGCAGCGTCCAGCCGGGGAACGGCAACACTCGTTCATAGGCGCCGGTCGCAAGCAGGAGCGTGCCCGCCTCGACGATGACCGAGTGCTGCTGTTCGGGACCGATCAGCGCGTGCACGCGGTATTCGTCGCCGATCCGTTCGGCGAACCACGCGTGATGGTCTGCCAGATGCTGGATGCGACCGGCCGAGACCTGTTGATCGAACCGCGACTTGAGCGCGCGCCAGGTCCGCCAGCCGTGGTGCAGTCGCTGTGGCGCGCGAGCACGCAGCCGTGCCGCCGGTTGCCGGTAGAACTGGCCACCGACAGACGAACCGGAGTCCACCACGGTCACCGCGATCCCGGCGTCCGCCGCGGCCACCGCAGCCGCCATTCCGGCCGGGCCCGCGCCGACCACCGCGAGTCGCAGCTCCCTGTCAGCCTTCGCCGCCGCGCCGTTCACTCGCCGCCGCCTTCCCGGCCGGTGCCCGCCTGCGTGGTCACCACGTCGCCCGCACTGGCCGGGACTAAGCACGCACGCTGGTTCGGCCGGCCGTTCACGGTCACCAGGCAGTCGAAGCAGATCCCGATGCCGCAGAACACTCCGCGCGGTTCGCCTGCAGTGCGCGTGGTCCGCCATGACATGATCCCTGCGCGCCAAAGCGCCGCGGCGATCGTGTGCCCCGGCAGCGCCTCGATTTCCCGGCCGTCGATGTGCAACGCGAAGGCTGGTTCCGGCCGCGCCCCGACCAGCTGTTCCGGCGTGCGCGGCGCGCTCGCCGCCTTGCTCCGGCGCCGAATCAGCATGCTTCCGCCTCCGCTCTCATCGAAGCCGCGGTAAAGCGATCGGGCCGCAACGGCGTCAGGTCAAGCTCCGGGACCGCGCCGGCCAACAGTTGCGCGACAAGGCGCCCGGTCGCCGGAGCCAAGCCGATCCCGGCGCCCTCGTGGCCGCAGGCGTGTACGAGCCCTGGCACGCCTGGATCCGGGCCGATCGCCGGCAGATGATCCGGCAGGTACGGCCGGAAGCCGACGTACGCCCGCATCGCGTTCACCGTCGCCAGCACCGGAAACAGGTCGATCGCCTGCGCCGCCAGCCGCCGCAGCACCGGCAGCGACACCGCACGGTCGAAGCCGACGCGCTCACGGCTGGCACCGATCAGTACGGGCCCTGACGCGGTCCCCTCGACCACCGGCGAGGTTTGCAGCGCCGCCGAATCGCTGGCGACGTCGGCCACGTAGTCGGCCGCGTAGACCTTGTGCCTGACCAGCCGTGGCAAAGGCTCGGTCACCAGGATGAAGCCCCGGCGCGGCAAGACCGGCAACGCGACCGCGGCGAGCGCCGCGACTTCTCCTCCCCACACGCCGGCCGCATTCACGACCGCCGGTGCGTGGATCTCGCCGCGACTCGTCCTGACACCGCGCATTGCTCCGCTCGGCGTGCGCAGCAACTGCGTCACGGTCTCAGCCGAGCGCAACTTCGCGCCCGAACCGGCCGCCGCTCGAATCAGGTGCGCGGCGGCGAGCGCCGGCTGCACCTGCGCGTCCTGCGGATAGAACACCCCGCCGGCCAGCCCCGAGGCGAGGTGCGGTTCCAGATCGCTGAGACTGTCGGCGGCGACCGTCGTCGCGTGCACGCCGTACCGGCTCTGCCCATCGGCGAATGCGTTCAGCGCGTCAAGGCTCTTCTCGTCCTGCGCTACGACGAGGCCGCCCTTCGGTTCATACTCGATCGCCGCGCCGAACTGCTCAGCGGCCAGTTCCCGCCACAGCCGCTCGGACAACAGCGCCAGGCCGAGTTCCGGGCCAGGCGGCTTGTCGGACACCAGCAGGTTTCCCTCGCCGGCGCCGGTGGTGCCGCCGGCCACCGAACCGCGATCAACCACGATCACGTCCAGCCCGGCCCGCGCGGCGTAGTACGCGCAAGCCGCGCCGACCATGCCGGCGCCGATGATCACGACGTCACAGACCAAGTTCCGGGCCACGCCAGTACAATGTCACATGTTATCGACTTCGCCAATGCCCGGGACGGCGGCGACCATGGTCCGCGTTTGGTCGGCGTTTGGTCCGGATCGGCGTCACCGGCCGCGACGTCAGCGATGATCCTGGCAAGGCTCGTCTGACGGGGATGGCGCCGCCGGTGCAGCAGGGGGCATCGGCGTCGCCCCGGCTCCGCGCAAGCCGACGCCCGCCACGACGGGCCTACTGCTGCGTGACCTCGGCTAGCGTGGATCTGAGCTCGGCGACCATCCAGTGCTCGCCGAGTCCTTCGAACAGCCGGCTGGCTTCGCGCAGCCGCGCCGCGGCCTCGTGCGGCTGGTCCAGGTCCCGGTAGACCGAGGCCAGATCGCACAGCGCATTCGCTTCTTCATGCACGTCGCCGGTCTCTGCGAAGCCGCGCACTGACTCGGCGACGTATGCCAGCGCCTCCTGCGGCTTGCCGAGCCTGGCCATCGCGATGCCGATGCCGTTGACCGCACGCGACATGCCGCGCTGGTCCTTCAGCTCGCGGAAGAGGTCGAGCGCGGTCTGCTGCGAGCGCTGCGCCTCGTCGAACCGGCCGAGCCGCGCGTACGAATTTCCGAGGTTCGACAGGCACAGCGCCTGGCCCCACGCATCGTCGAGCTCCTTGAACAAGGTGAACGACTGGAGGCCGACCGTTATCGCGTCCTCGGGCCGATCGGCGTCGGCGTGTGTCGCGGCGAGGTTGCCTAGCACCTTGGCTTCCCCGGTGCGCCAGCCGACCTCGCGCATCAGCACGATGGCTCGCTCGTAGTTGTCGACGGCCTCATCGAAGCGTCGCATCGGCCGGTACGCGCTGCCGAGGTTGCACAGCACCTTGCCTTCGGCCTCGCGATCGCCCAACTGGTGCGCGCAGAGGGCGGCGGCCTTGTGGGTCGCGATCCAGTCGCCGAAGTGCTTGCGCCGGTCGAAGAACGGGAACAGCGCGGTCGGCAGCTTCCAGCCCTGCTCGTTCAGGTTGAACTGCTGAGCCTGCAGCGCGATCGCGGTGAGGTTCTGCCGCTCCAGCTCGCACCAGGCGAGTGCGGCCTGGTCGTCGGCGAATCGCTGAGCCGGTATGGCAAGCCGGGCCACGGGCGGCTCCAGCGGCGGCAGGTGCGGGTCGAGAGTGACCCGTGCGGTACAGGCACTGTGCAGGTACCAGTCGGTCAGACCGGTGACCGCGGCAGTGCGATCCTGTTCCGAGTCCTCAACGAGAGCGCGTTCGTGGGCGAACAGCCGCAGCAGGTCGTGCAGGCGGAAGCGGCCCGGCGTGTACTCCTCCGCCAGATTCGAGTCGGTCAGCCGGGCGAGCGCCTCCGTGCACGCCTCCTCGCTCAGATCGCTGAGCGCCCCGCAGGCCGCGAGTGGTAGATCGGGACCATCGTGCAGACCAAGCAGCCGGAACATCCGCCGCGCGGGTGAAGGAAGCGTCTGATACGACCAACCGAACACCGTACGGATTGCGGCGGTCTCGTCGTCCTCCACCGACAGCTCGCTCAGCCGGTTCGCCGCGACGCTCAGCGCCGCGACCGCGTCGGTGACCGTCATCGTCTGGTCGCCGGCGATCCGCTCGGCCGCTATGCGCAACGCCAGCGGATGACGCGCGCAAAGCTCCGCCAACGCCGCGGTAGCGCCCGGTTCGGCGACCGCGCGCTCACCGATCGTGCGACGCAGCAACCGGATCGCGTCACGCAGCGCCAGCGTCTCCAAGGAAATCCGCTGCATACCCTCACGCACAGCGAGGCCGGAAAGCCGGGAACGACTGGTGATCAGCACCCGACAATGCGGGGCCGCCGGAAGCAGCGGTCTTACCTGCTCGGCGTCGCGGGCGTTGTCTAGAAGCACCAGCATCCTGCGATCCGCCATGAGCGTGCGGTACAGGACCGTGCGCCCGTCGAGCGAGGCGGGCATCCGCTCCTCCGGCACGCCGAGTGCGGTAAGGAAGCGGCCGATTGCGTCCTCCGCGGCAACCGGATGCCCGGAGGGATGGAAGCCCTGCAGATCGATGTAGAGCTCGCCGTCGGGAAAGCTATCGCGTGCCTGGTGAGCCCAGTGCACGGCGAGGGTCGTCTTGCCGATCCCGCCCATCCCGTTGACCGCGCTGATCACCACCGGGATCGCGGTACCGCTCTCACGCAGCAGCCGGTCGAGCCGCACCAGTTCCCCCGTGCGACCGGTGAAGTGCTCGATGGCGGCGGGCAGTTGGCGCGGAGCCGGAGTGCTGGCGTGCGCGGGTTCCGGCGCGGCCCGTTCGGCCAAGGCCTGCTCCCGCAGCCGGGCGAGCGTTCCCGGAGTGAGGTTGAAAAACCGCTCATATGCCTCGATGACCGCCTCAGGCGGGATCCGCCGGCCCGCCTCGTAATCGACGATCGCGCTGTGCGAGCCGAGGTGCAGCGGCTGAAGCAGATCGCGTTGGGCCAGGCCGCGCCCGCGCCGCAGTCGGCGTAGAACGGTGCCGAGCGCGGAAACGACCGGTTCGGAAGGTGAGGTGGCCGCCGGTGTCATTTCGGGCGATCTCCAGTTTGTCCGTGCTCGCCCGCCGCCCGGCAACGGGCCTTTGATTAAGAAGCCGATATTACACGCCCCGCAGACGCCTACTCCTGTCACGCAGGTTTCGAATGCCTGATAGCGCGTGCATACAGCATGATCGCCGACCGGTGCGGTAGGAAAGACGCCGTCTCGCAACGCAGACATGAATGCGCCATCCGATCAGCGCTCTTCGCCGAGCCGGCCGGCCTCGAAGCGCCGGCAGTGTCGGTGCGTAGCGCGATGATGGAAACATGCGGATCGCGGTGACCATGGACGCAGCCGAGCCAGGCGATTGCGGCCTGTCCGGGTGGATCCAGGTCTTGGCTGACGACGGCACGCCCGTGCAGCCGCCGCAGCGCGCGGACGACCTGGCGGCGACGGTAGCCGAACGTGAGCGCGCGGACACGCCACGCTGGGTGCTGGGCGCGACGGAGACCGAATATCCGCGCCTGTTGCGCGCCGGGATTCGCGTCGAGCGCTGTCACGACGTCGCGCTGACCGAGGCACTGCTGCTTGGGCTAGCCGGCCGCTTAGGCGAACCGCGCTCGCTGGCCGCGGCGTGGGCACGGCTGCGCGGCCTGCCGGTCCCGGAGGATCCCAAGCCGGCCGGGCCCGAGGAACAGACCGCGCTGTTCGGCCCCGGCCTGTTCGCTACCTCGTCCGGTGAGCCGCCCGATCCGCGGCAGGAATTGGAGATGCTGGTCGCGGTGCACGCCGACCAGTTGCGCCGCATCGCCGCGGCAGGCACGAGCGAACCGCGCACTGCGACCGCGACTACGCCGCGCCGTAGCAGCGCACCTTCGGTTTCTCCGCCCCCAGCGCTCTCCATTCTGGTCGCAGCCGAGTCGGCAGGCGGCCTGGTCGCGGCCGAGATCGCAGCCAGCGGGTTACCCTGGCGCGTCGGCGCACACGACGCCGTGCTCAGCGATCTGCTCGGGCCGCGGTCCTTCGGTGACGCGCTGCCCGCCAAGCTGGCCGAACTCGGCACCCGTGTCGGGGCCGCGTTCGGATATCCGCCTGGCCGGTTCAATCCGGATTCCCCCAACCAGGTTCTCCGCACCCTGAGACACGCCGGGTTCTCCGTGCAATCCACCCGCGCCTGGGAGTTGCGCCAGATTGATCATCCGGGCATCGAACTGCTCATCGAATACAAGGAACTCTCCCGACTGCACGCCGCGCACGGCTGGGCCTGGCAGGACGCGTGGGTGAAAGGCGGCAGGTACCGGCCCGAGTACGTCGTCGGGGGAGTGGTGTCCGGGCGCTGGGCGACACGCAACAGCGGCGCGCTGCAAATCCCGCGCATCATGCGCCGGGCGGTCATCGCGGACGAGGGCTGGTCGCTGGTGGTCGCGGACGCCGGGCAGCTCGAGCCGCGTGTGCTCGCCGCGGTCTCCGGAGACCGCGGCCTGGCGCGCGCCGCGGCCGAAGGCGACTTGTATGCCGCACTGGCCGCGGAGGCATTCGACGGCGACCGCGCGGCCGCGAAACTGGCGCTGCTCGGCGCGATGTACGGGCAGACCAGCGGCGGCATCGGGCCGTTGCTTGCCGTATTGCGCAAGAGGTTCCCGGTCGCGATGGCGTATGTCGAAGACGCGGCGAGGACGGGGGAGCGCGGCGGTGTCGTGTACTCGCGGCTTGGCCGGGCCTGCCCACCGCCGTCCTCGCGCTGGCGAAGCCTGGTGACCGGCATGGCAGGAAACACGGACACCGAGGGCGCGGCCGGATCGGGCTCCAGCGACGCCGGGCAGGACCCGATCGGTGCGGCGGATCCGGATGGTCCGGACGAGGTCGCCGAGAGCGGGGGCGGTGACCCGGCACGCCGGTCGGGACAGGCGGCGCGTAGCCGGGGCCGCTTCACGAGGAACTTCGTGATCCAGGCCAGCGCCGCGGACTGGGCTCTGGTGTGGCTCGCGGTGCTGCGGCGCAAGCTTTCGGAACTCTCCGCTCAGGCCCCGCCGGTCACCGATGGCCGTCCGGAGGCAGCCGATCGAACCGCGGCCCTGTTCGCCACGGCGCCGCACCTCGTTTTCTTCGTCCACGATGAAGTCGTCGTGCACACACCGAGTGCGCTCTCCGAGCAGGCGGCCCGCGCGGTGGCCGAGGCTGGGGAAGAGGCGCGCCGGGCGGTGTTCGGCCCGACCCCGGTCCGGTTTCCGCTGGCCACCGCGATCGTCGATTGCTACGCCGACGCGAAATGACCGCGCCGCACGGCCTACGCCTGCTGGTCCGGCGGCAACGCCCGCAGGACGCAGAACTCGTTGCCCTCGGGATCGGCCATGACCACCCAGGTCACCTCATCCGGCTGCCCGATCGACACCCGTCGCGCGCCCAGCGAGATCAACCGCTCCACCTCGGCGCCCTGATCGTCCGGGCGCAGGTCGAGATGAAGCCGGTTCTTGCCGGTCGTCGGGTCGGGCACTCGGAGAAACAGCAGGTCGGGTGCGACACCGTCCTGGGGGCTGCCGGCCGGCGGCTCGAGCACGATCTCGTCGGGATCCTCATGGGTACGGCGCCAGCCGAGTGCTTCCTGCCAGAAGTCCGCGACGGCGGACGGATCCAAGCAGTCGATGTCCAGGCTCTGAATGCGTAGGTTCACCGGGTCATCCTGGGGGCGGGCAGGACCTGGGTCAATCGAGATTCCGCGTCCACCGCTCGCGTCACCCACTGTCGGTGGTCGCGGGTAGTGTGCCAAGCATGACTGATCTACGGGTGTTGCATCGGCGGGCGTTGCAGGTCAGCGTCGACATCGTCAACCAGGTGACGCCAGAGCGCCTTGAGCTGCCCACTCCGTGCGCCGAATGGAACCTCGGTCAGCTCATCGCGCACATGATCGGACAGAACCTCGGCTTCGCGGCGGCCGCGCGCGGAGAGCGCAACGGTGTGGAAGCCTTCGCTCCGGTCCCGATAGCGGACGACCCGACCGGCCAGCACGCGGACAGCGCCGCGAAGCTTGCCGAGGACTTCGCCGCGCCGGGCTTCGCGGAGCGCTCGGCATGGCTGGCGGAGATACGCGGCGGCGGTTTCTACCCCTCGCAGACCGCGGTCGGCTTCCACCTGGTCGACAGCGTCGCGCACGGTTGGGACGTGGCCAGGGCGCTCGACCTTCCAGTGTTCTTCGACGACGAGGTACTGGAGGCGGCACTGGTCATATCGCTCGCGATACCGGACGGCCCGCCGCGCGAGCAGCCCGGCGCGGCATTCCGGCCGTCCGTGCGTGTCGGCGGCGACACGGACCTGCTGGGCCGAGTCCTCGCCCTGCTCGGACGCTCACCGGACTGGAAACCGTAACCCGCCGCAACTGACGGACCGCCAGGTAGGGCGGCGGATTTGACAGAGCTCTGCGTTGATCAGGTGGACGTCAAACTCGTTAACACTGATGGGGAAGCTAATCAGGGTTCGTTATCAGCGTTCGCATTCCGACCGCGCGGATTATTGACACGCGTCGATTGACTGCGCCATGGTGTTCCCGTCCACCTGGTGTGCCAGTGTTCTCATGGGCGCTCCGGGCGGGCGGCGCGATACGGGGATCACGAACGCATCACGGCCGCTGGCCGAGGAAAACGGGCCTGCCGAACCGTGAGGCAGGCCCTGAGCACGGCCGACGCCCACACGAAGGGACCGACCCGCCCGTGATCACCCTGGTACCGCTTTCCGGCTTCCTTGGCTCCGGCAAGACCACGACGCTGATCTCCGCGGCGATCGCCATGCAGCGCACCGGTCGGCGGGTCGCCGTCGTCACCAACGACCCGGGCGCCGGCCTGGTCGACACCAATCTCGCCCGTGGCGGCCTCGACGAAGTCGCGGAACTGGCCGGCGGCTGCCTATGCCGACGCCTACCCGATCTCGCCGCGCTGCTCGCCGACGCGGACATGGCCGGCAAGGCCGACGTCGTGCTCGTCGAAGCGTCCGGCAGCTGCGCCGATCTACGCAACACGGTGGTGAGACCACTGCGCGAGCGGTATCGCGGCCGGATGACGGTCGCACCGCTCACCGCCGTCGTCGATCCGCTGCGGCTGGCCGCGTTCACCAGGGCAGCCGAGCGCTGCGAACCGGAGCCGGACCTCGGCTACGTGTTCGGCCGCCAGCTCGTCGAAGCGGAACTTCTCGCCATCAACAAGACCGACCTGATCGGCGACGAGCGCACCGCCAAACTTGAAGCCAGACTCGCCGCCGACTACCCGAGGGCCGCTGTGCTGCCCTACAGCGCCACGACCGGCGTCGGTCTGGAAGAGCTGATCCGAGCCTGGACCCGCCCGAATCCCGCGCTCGAGAGCCAGGGGGCGCAGGTGCGCGCCGTACGCGGCGAGCCGAAACTAGACTTCACCCGGTACGCCGACGCCGAATCGCAGGTCGCCTGGCTGAACGAGGCGTTCCGGGTCACCGCGGCCGAGTCCGCCTTCGACGCGGTCGCCTGGGCCAAGACGGTGCTGCGGCAGCTGTCCGAATGGAGCGCGGCGGCCGGCTATTTCGTCGGGCACATCAAGCTCGCGGTGCGCACCCCGGCGGGCCTGGCCAAGCTGAGCGTGACTGACACCGGCGCGCCGCCACAGGCCGATCGGGCAGCAGCCAGGCCGGTGGAGTACGGATACGCCACCATCAACGCCCGGGTCGTCTGCCCGCCCTCGACCCTCGACGACGCCGTCCGCGCGGCGATCGCGGCCGCCGACAAGGCGCACCGGGCAACCTCGCACGGCGCACGGCCGTCCTCGTTTCGCAGTGCGCATCGGCGATATCAGCCGCAACGACTAGCGGCGACCGGCTGACCGCGAGGCGACCCGCGACCAGTGCACAGAAACCACCGACCAAAGTTGGCACCATGAACTGAAACAACGGACTGAAACCACGAAATCCAGCGCGCGGGCCGCGGCGCGTCGACGCATTCGTCAGACCTCTGAGTCGGATCGCCGATATCCGCGCGCACCGCGTCCGCAATCCACTACAGTCGGTTTGCAGCCGAGTGCGGTCGGCGCAGTCACGGCGGGTCCGGCGCGTGCGGCGTCAGGGTCCGTCAGCGGTGCGACGAGTTCGCCCCTTTCCGAAACCCTCCGTGTCGTGCGACGCCGAAAGCCACTACCCGATGCCTGTTTCCCTCAGCCGCAGTGCCCTGATCGACCGGAGCACCGCCGTGACCTATGCGGCGTGGTTCAAGGCGCTGGCCGACCCGACCCGCGTGCAGATCCTCAACCTGCTGGCCGCGGCGCACCGGCCGCTGAGCGTCGGCGAGATCGTCGAACACGCGGAGGTGGGCCAGCCGACGGTCTCGCACCACCTCAAGATCCTCGCCGAGATGCGGCTCGTGCTGCGCCGCCGGGACGGGACCAACGTGCTGTACTCGGTCGACCGGGCGGCGCTGGAGTCCTGCCCGAGCGCCGCGGACGCGGCGTGCGGCCGAGCGCTGCTGCGCTGATCAGCGCTCGTCCGACACCAGGCTGCGCGCGTCCTCTTTGAGCCAGGCCAGGTTCAGCTCCTCGGCGCTGCGCGCCACCAGGCGCCGCAGCAGCACCGACTCCGGTCCCACCCCCAACGCCTCGGCGAGCGCCGCCTGAGCCGCGGCGACATGCGGCCGCGCACCGCAGGCGGCTCGCAGATGCAGCGAGCGGCGCAGCAAGGCGAGCCCGGCCGCACGGTCCTGCTCCAGCAGATAAAAGCCCTGATGCCGCACGACGTACGACTCCAGCAGCAGGTCGCCCGCCTCGAGCGCGGTTGCCAGCGCCCGCCGGTACGCCGCCTGCGCCCCATCCCGGTCCAGCCGCAGATTCTCCAAGGCCACCCCGAGCCAGAAATTCGCCCAGCCCGGCGCGATCTGTCCGTCCAGCCGTTCGAACTCTGCCACCGGGTCCGGCCCGATGAAGGGGTGATCGGACTTCGTCAGCTGCCGCCAGTATTCGAGCACCGAGATCAGGAAGGCGGCGGTGGCCGGCGCCGAGGCGGTGATCTCCGCGATCGCGCCGCGCGCCTCATCCGTGGAGTCAAGACACCAGGTGTGCCGGTCCACCAGGATCTCGGCTCGCAGCACCGCACCGTCCTCGCTCTGCGGCGTCAGGCGCAGCGCGGCCTCCCAGTGCCCGGCGCGTTGCAGCCGTCGCGCCACGGCCAGCTGCGGATCGGCGTAGTACACACTGTCGCTCTTCATGAAGCCCGATTCTGTCTGAAGCCCGTCGTCCCGGCGAGAAGTTTGCCTGGACATGACAATCCCGCGAACAATCCCGGCCCGGCCGATGGCCAGCCGTGGATCAGATCACTGCGGCACGCTCGCCGGCCGCCAACTCAAGCAGCCGGGTCTCCGGCTCACCCGCATCGTTGCGCCAGCGCAGCTCGACCCGCGTGCCGGTCTGCGCCTCGACCACGACCGCAATCGGCGTGCCCTGAGACCAGGACAGCTCGGCGATGGTCACCGCGCCGCGGGCACGCAGCCCGGTAACCCGGCCGTCCGGCCATTGCGTCGGCAGCGCGGGTAAGAGTTCGATGACCGGGATGCCGCCTTCAGAGGCATGGCTTTGCACGAGCAGTTCCGCGATCGCAGCCGTCACGCCGAAGTTGCCGTCGATCTGGAACGGCGGATGCGCGCACAGCAGCGAACGGTACACGCCGCCACCGGACCACGCTGCGCCCTCGACCTCACCATCTGAATCAGCGCCCTCAGGCAGGATCGGATGCAGATACTGGTCGAGCAGCCGATGCGCAGCGTCGCCGTCGCCGAGCCGTGCCCAGAGTGCGACCTTCCAGGCGAGCGACCAACCGGTACCGGCGTCGCCACGCTCTTCCAGCGAACGCCTGGCCGCCTCGCGCAGCACCGGATCAACCGCCACGACGCTGCCGGGGAACAGGCCGACGAGGTGTGAGACGTGCCGATGATGCGGATCGACCTCATCGCGCTCGACCGACCACTCCAGCAGCTGGCCGCGCGAGCCGACCCGCAGCGGGGCCAGCCGCTCCAGCGCTACCCGCACTTCGGCGATCGTCGCAGTGTCCTGCTCCGTGAGCGGCACCCCGATCGCGAGCACTTGCTCGGCGCCTTCGAGTACGAAACCGAACAGCTCTCGCGCGAGCGTAAGGTCCATCGCGCAGCCCTGATCCACGCTCGCCGCGCCGTCCGGCGTTGCGAACTGGTTCTCCGGGCTGGTGGAGGGCGAGGTCACCAGCCTTCCCTCAGCGTCCTCGACGAGCAGATCGAGCACGAAGCGCGCGGCGTCGAGCGCGACCGGCATCGCGACCGCGGCCAGGAAGGCGAGATCGCGGCCGAACCGCCAGCGTTCGGCCAGGTGGGTGGAGAGCCAAGCCCCTGCCATGGGCCACTGCGACCACATCGGGTCGCCGTGACCGCCGCCGACCGGACCCGCGAGCCGCCACAAGTCCGTGTTGTGGTGACAGGCCCAGCCGCGCGCGCCGTAGATCTGCTGCGCGACCGCACGACCCGCCTCGGACAGGTCCGCGACGAGGCGCAGCATCGGCTCATGGCATTCGGGCAGCGCCGTGGTCTCCGCCGGCCAGTAGTTCATCTCCGCGTTGATGTTGACCGTGTACTCGCAGTTCCACGGCGGGGTCAGCTCGGCGTTCCAGATGCCCTGCAGAGTCGCCGCCTGCGTCCCGGGACGCGAGGAGGCGAGCAGCAGATACCGGCCGAACGCGAACGCGAGCACTGACAGCTGCTCGTCGGCCTCGCCGGCCGCACGCCGGGCCAGTCGTTGATCGGTGGGAAGATCCGGCGCGTCGCCGGGAAGGCGCAGGGTCACACGGTCCATCACGGCACGATGTTCGGCGACGTGCGCGTCGCGGATCTTCTCCCAACCGTCCGCGCGTGCACGGTGCACATCCTGGGCCGCCTCCACGAGGCACTGCTCGCTGTCGCGAGTCGGGGCGGTGTCCCAGCCGCTGAAGCCGGTGCGGATCGCCACATACGCTGTCAGCGCCCGCGCGCCGCGCACCGCGATGTACGGCTGGTCATCCGCGCCTGTGCGGACCGGTTCACTACCGTCCGCATCGACCCGCAACAGCGCGGCCGCCCGGATCGACTGCTGATCGTCGTCCTCGTCGACGACCCCGTCTGTATGCGGCCAGGGCAGGATGTGCCGGGGCGCGGCGAGGAGCAGAGCGAGCGACACGCCGCCGTCCGCGTGCTCATCGTCCTCGCCTTCGCCCTTGCCCCCGCCTTCGGGCCCATCCCCGGCACGCAGCTCCGCTCGGTGCTGCGGTGTCGCAAGGCTCAGATTCACTCGCAAGCCGTCAGGGTCGTCGGTCTCCAGGCGCACTGCGATGACGTCGTACTGCTCGCTCGCAAGCACCTGCTGACGGATCCGGCGTCCCTCCTCGCCCCACTCGACCGAGGCCACGCCATCGCGCAGATCCAGCGACCGGCGATACGAGACCAGCGCGGTATCGACGAACTCAATCAGCAGATCCCCGACCGGTTGCAGCGCCTCGGCGTCAGCACCCTGCGTCGCACGCAACGCCTCACCCGCGGCGACGTGGCGTCCCTCGCGCACATGCTCTCGGACTTCGGCGATCAGTTGCGGCGCGACCTCGGGCACGGACGTGTCCGCCGGACCGGACCAGAACGTGTCCTCATTGAGGTTGATCCGCTCGATCGGCCTGGTTCCGTGGATCATCGCGCCCAACCTGCCGTTGCCCACAGGAAGCGCCTCGGCCCAGATCGCGGCCGGCTGGGTATAACAGAGTTCGAGCGGGGCGTGCGGGTTCGATGTCACGTGGTTCACCATTCGCAGGGTTCGAGCTTGTCGGCGGTACTGCCGGTCCCGCACTAACCGAGACCGCGCCGTTCAATCAAGGCGGGCCGCCCACCGCAGCGCGCCCGCCAGGTGCGCACGGAAGTGCGGGTCGGCGTAGGCGGCCTCGGCGTGGCCGAGCGAGGTGTAGAACGACCTGCCGCCGCAGTTCTCGTGGCACCAGGCCAACGGATGGTCCGGCCCCATCGTTCCGCCTTCGTAGCCGCGCTCATCCACCGAGGCGAGTACGCGCACGCTCCCGCGTGGGTTCGGCGCGAACTCGTACCATTCGTCGCTGAACGACCACTGAGCCGGCAGGTGCGAGGTCGCCGGGTGGCGCTGGTCCTCGACCGTCACGACCGCGGGCTGGAAGGGCGGGTGCCGGGTGAACCGGGCACCGATCAGGTCGCCGAAGAAGTCCCAACTCGGCTCCGTGCCCGCCGCGAGATGCACCCCGACAAACCCGCCGCCGTCCCGCACCCAGTCGCTGAACGCCGCGCGTCCCTCGTCGCTCAGCACATCGCCACTGGTCGAGAGGAACACCACGACTCGGTAGTCGGCCAGCGCTTCCGGCGCGAACGCCGCGGGCTCTTCCGTCGCGTCGACCTCGAGGCCCACATCCCGGCCCAGTTCGCCGACCGCGGTCACGGCTGTGGGGATTGAATCGTGCCGGTACTGGGTCGTGCGCGTGTACACCAGTGCGCGCTGCATCGGCCCACCCTAGCGCGGCCCGCCGCTTGTCACACGCCTCTCGCACACCGTATGCGAGGATTCCTCACATGGGTGATCACGGCGGGACGCCCGCGCCTTTATGGATCGTTGCCGGCGCCCCAGGTGCCGGGAAAACCACGGTCGCCGCGCTGCTCGCCGACCGGCTCGACCCACACCCCGCCCTGCTCGACAAGGACACGATCTACGGCTCCTTCGTCGCCGCGATGCTCACAGCGTCCGGACGAGAGCCCGGGGAGCGCGAAGGCGACTGGTATGACGCCACCATCAAGCTCCACGAATATCAGGGCTTGACGGCGACCGCTCGGGAGATCCGCACGTTCGGCTGTCCCGTGCTGCTCGTCGCGCCGTTTACTGGCCAGATCCGCAGCCCGGGGCGCTGGGAGGCCTGGTGCGCGCAGCTCGGCGGGGGAGAGGTACACCTGGTGTGGGTTTCTTGCGACCCAGAGATCCTGCGCCAACGGCTGCTCGCCCGCGGCAGTGAACGCGATGGCGCAAAGCTCGCGGCTTATGCGCAGTTCATCGAGCGTATGCGTCCTGACGAACCACCGCCGCTGCCGCATTTCGCGATCTACAATACGAATGATCGAAATGAACAACAGCCGTCGGCGCACCTCGTCGAGCAGGTCGAACGGCTGGCTCGTACAGTGAACGGAGCGCGCGGGTGATTACGGTCGCGCAGGTCAGCGATATCCACGTCGGCACCTCTGAGCGCAATGAGGCTCGCGCGCAACGGCTCTTCGCGCACCTGGCGGAGCTTCCGCGTCCGGTTGACGCCGTCCTCATCACCGGCGACATCGCGGACCATGGCGCGCCGGAGGAGTACGAGAAAGTCCGAGCACTGATCGCGACCCTGCCGTACCCGGTGTTCACCTGCCCCGGCAACCACGATGCACGCGGCGCGTACGTCAAGGTGCTGCTCGGCGAGGACGGGGAGGAAGGCGAGCCCGGACCGATCAACCGCGTGTACACGGCCAGCGCCGCGATCTTCGCTCTCTGCGACTCGACGATCCCCGGGAAACCCGGCGGCTACTTGGCGGACGAGACCCTGGAGTGGCTGGACCAGGTGCTGACCGACGCCCCGGAGGGCGCGCCGGTGTTCGTGTGCTTCCATCACCCTCCGGTGCTGGTTCACGCGCCGTACCTCGACGGCATGCGGCAAACCGGCGGTGAGCGGCTGGCGGCCGTCCTCCAGCGGCACAGCAACGTTGTCGCGATCCTCACCGGGCACGCGCACTCACCGGCCGCGACGACTTTCGCGGGCCTGCCGCTGCTGATCTCGCCCTCCGTGATCTCGACGTCGACCTTGCCCTGGGACGGCGAAGGTCTGATCGACGAAGAGGCACCCGCGGCCCTCGCCTACCACGTCCTCGACGACGAACGTCGGCTGATCACACACTTCCGCGTCGTGCTCTGACTGACTGGCGGGCCGACCGGCACGCCTATCGCAGGCTGCTGACGACCTGATAGCTCGGCTCGTCAAGGCTTTGCACCGTCAACACCGCAGCTGACGGCGTGCCGGATACGCGCAGCGCGTATCGCAGACCCGGCCAGCCGACGACCGTCACGGCTGCCTGCGGTGTCAGCGTCCGGTCATCGCGCATCGCCTCGCTTACTATCGCGACACCGGTGCCAGCCTGAGCCACCGTCGCGCTCGTCACGACCGACCCGGTCGACTCGATCAGTCGTTTCGCCGCGGCCAACGCGTGCGGAAGGATCGTCGAACTCGAACCCGGCTGTCCGAGGACCACGCCGTAAAGCCGCTGTGTCGCGCCGTTCGGGCCAGCAGCCACATCCGCGGCGAACATCAGGCAGCCCCCGGCCGCCATCGTCGAACCCGTCTTGATTCCGACGACGCCGTCCCGGCCCAGCAGCGTGTTGTAGTTGTGAATGGACCCGGCGACGGGGATCACCGCGCTCTTCTGCGCGACCAGCTGCGCGAAGGCCGGGATGCGCATCGCGTCCTCGGCGAGCAGCAGCTGATCCAGAGCCGTGGAGACCGTGCCCGCGTCGAGACCGGACGGATCGGTGTACCTCGAATGGGTCATGCCGAGTCGTACGGCAGTTCGGTTGATCCGGGTCAGGAAAGCCGGCACGCTCCCGGCGTCCCAGCGCGCGAGGATCTGCGCGACGTTGTCGGCCGAGGCCAGCAGCAGGGCCTGGAGCGCCTGCCGCTCGGTGAGCCGCTCACCCGACCTGACGGGCACGAGCGACTGTCCCTGCGCGACCTGCCGGCCGTAGGCCGCCGCCTCCGGGTACTCGACCGTGAGGGTCGGACCTGAGGCGCCGGGAGAGAGCGGATGATCGGTGAGGATCTGGTAGGCGGTCAACACCTTGGCGACGCTCGCGATCGGCGCTGCGGCGTTCACCGGGCCGGAGGAGCCGAGCCTGCCGAGCCCAGCGAAGGCGAGGGCCGCCTGTCCGGACGCTGGCCACGGGATCGGTTGTGGCGAGCCCGGGAAGACATAGGACGCCGGGATCTCCTGCACGACCTTAGGCGTGAGGATCGGAGCCGCGAACACCGCTCCCACGCCGCCGCCGACGCCCGCGACCAGGCCAAATCCCAGCCAAAGCGCGACGCGGACCCTGCGGCGGCGCCGCCGGATCGCCGACGCGGCGAGGGCAGATGCGCGGTCCGGGGCCCAGCGGGCGTGTCGTCTTCCCACGTGATCAAAATATGCTGAATGGGTGCTTTGTCTGATCCTGGCGCGCGGAAGATTACGCCAAGTGGAGGCGCAGCCGATCCAGGAACCGGACGCCGCCCGGGCTCGAGAACCAGGCCGTGTGGTCGACGAAGTAGCGGTAGGCCAGTTCCGCATTCTGCGCGGAGCCGGTCACGCCGCGGAAGTAGTCGATCTCGCTCAGGGCGTAGTCCGCGTGACACAGCGCGAGCAGGTCAGGTAGCGCTGCGCGCTCGGACTCTGTCAGCTTCCTGATCTGCTGATAACCGTCGACGAGCGCAAGCGCCGCGTCCGCATGCACCGCCCTGTCGCCCATTTCATCAATCGTGAGCCACTCCACCGCGTTGCGTTCAATAGCCGTGGCGAGGTCATGCACCGCGAACGCCCGATCGCAAAGACCAAAGTCAAGCACCGTCGCGACCTGCACTGTCGCGACCTGCGCCGCCGATACCGCCGCCGCGTTCCACAAAAGATTGGAGGCGTGGAAGTCGTTGTGCGTCCACAGCGGCTCCAGCGTCGCGAGCTGCGGTCGTAGCCGATCATGATGCGGCAGATGCCAACGACGCACGTCCTCGCGCCACGACCGCCCCGAGAGGTCCTCGGCCAGCGCCGGCCGCATCGCGGCATACTGATCGACCGCCGCGATCGGGTCGTCGGCGGCGAAGATCGAGAAACCGGCGGTCAGCTGGCGCGGGGCGCGCGGCGGCGCGGCGTATCCGTGTGCTGCTTCGTGCAACTCTGCGAGTGCGCGCCCCGCGGCGTGCGCGTGACTGAGCTGTGTAAACGGCGACCAGGAGATCGCCTCCCGATACAGGTCCTCGCCGTCACCGACCGTGTGGACCTCGTACGTCCACTCGCCGTCGCCGACCGCTGTGCGGCCCTCCTCATCGGTCAGCACCTCGACGACCGCAGCGCCCCTGCGCCGAAGATGCGCGAGAAATGCATGCTCCTCGTGCAATCCGTCGAGCGAGCGCACGCGCCAGTGATGCCGTTTGACGAAGACCGATCCGCCGCGCGCCGTCTCGACCAGACCCGCAGCGGACAGCGGCCTAGGCGACCGCCAGGTCAGCGCCTGCGCGCCGCCGGCCTGCGGATAGCGGCGTAGCGCCGCATCGACCTCGTCCAGCGTGAGCGCCGGCCAGTCGGGAGCCACGTTCTCGGTACTCATGCCGTGCACGAGGTGCGACATCAGGGTACGTCCGAGGTCGTGCCGAGAGCCGAGAGCACCTGCTGCTCGAGCCGGGCGAACTCAGGCTGGAGGAAAGTCTGCGTGGTACGCGGACGCGGCAGATCCACGACTACCCGTGCGGCGAGCCTGCCCGGTCGCGAAGTGAGTACGTGAACTGAGTCAGCGAGGAACACTGCCTCACGGATGTCGTGCGTAACCAGCAGCACTGTCCACGAGTGCCGCTGCCACATCTGCGCCAGCCACAGCTGCATCTGCGTGCGGGTAAGCGAATCGAGCGCGCCGAACGGCTCGTCGAGCAGCAGCACGGACCGCTGCATCGCGACCGTGCGCAGCAGCGCCGCCCGCTGCCGCATCCCACCGGAGAGCTGGGCGGGATAGGAACGCTCGAAGCCGTCGAGCCCGAATTCCGGGAACAGCGGCCGGACCGCGGCTCGCGCCGCCTTCTTCGCGGTGCCCTGTACTTCGAGGCCGAGCGCCGCGTTGTCCTCGATCGTGCGCCACGGGAAAAGCAGATCCTTCTGCGGCATGTACGCGACCTGTTCGCTGTGTCCCGTCACCGCGCGACCGTCGACGTAGATGACCCCGCTCGTCGGGCGATCGAGGCCTGCGACGAGGTTGAAGAGCGTTGACTTGCCGCTGCCGCTCGGCCCGATGATCGCGGTGAACTCGCCTGGCCGCACCGCGAAATCAAGGCCCTCGAGCACGCGCAGCGGTGCCTGATCCGCCCTGGCGAACTCGTGGGTCAGCCCGCGCACTTCGAGCCGGTGCTGGCCGTCTCCCGCACGCTCGCCGCCGTTCACGTGCGGTCCTGGGCAGAACCGCGCCGCGTCTCGAACCTGCGCCACGGCGTCACCAGGCGCTCAAGCAGATACGTCGATGCGAACAGCAGCACACTGACAAGTGCGATCACCAGGATCGTGGCGAACACCAAGTCTCTTCGGAAGACCGACTGCATCTGCTGCATATAGATCCCCAGGCCGTCCTCCGCGCCGGCGTACTCGGCGAACACCGCGCCGCCGATCGCGTACGTGATCGAGACTCGCAGGCCGGTGAAGAAGAACGGCAACGCGCCAGGCACCCGCACCTTCGCAAAGGACTGCCAGCGGCTCGCGCCCATCGAGCGCAGCAGCCGCATCGCGTCGCCGTCCGCGGTGGCGAACCCCTCGGCCAGCGACGCGGTGAGCGGGAAGAAGGTGGCCAGCGCGACCAGCAGCACCTTCGGCAGCAGATGGAAACCGAAGATCACGACGAACAGCGGCGCGATCGCGACCACCGGGATGGTCTGTGACGCCACCAGCAACGGATACACCGCGCGCCGGGCCGCGTCGGAGAAGTCCATCGCGGTCGCGATCAGCCAGGAAAGTACGAACGAGAGCCCGAATCCAGCCGCCGTCTCCTCCAGCGTGGGCAGCGCGTTGTGCCAGAGATCCCCGCGCACCTGCCAGCCCGCCGAGACCACCTGCCACGGGGTCGGCAGCACCTGCGCGTCGCGGATCGCGAACTGCCCGACCAGTTGCCAGCCGGCGATCAGCGCGACGGCGAGAAGCAGCGGCGGCCACAGCGTGCGCCACACTCGGCGTCCGGTGCGGCCCGCGATCACCGGCGTCGTCACGGGCTTTGGTCGGAAGCCGGCAGATACGCGTTCGTATACAACGACGAAAGCTGCGGTTCCGCGGAGAGCGTCTTGCCCGAGGCGTCGGCCAGAATTCCATTGCTGTACAGGAAATCGGTCAGTGCTTTCCAGCGCGCGTCACTCTGCACGCCGATCTTGCCGGCAGGGTCCTTGTAGTACTGCGTCGCCTCCAGCACAGCACTCTGATCGACCAGCTCGCGCTGAGCGCCAAGCACCGACCGGTTCGCTTGGATCAGCAGATTCGCGGCTTGCTGCGGTTGGGCCGCAGCGTACTGGTATCCCTTGAGCGTCGCCGCGAGGAACTTGCGCGCGATGTCCGCGTGCGCGCTGAGGTATTGGTGCGAAGAGGCGATCAGCGCCGAGTAGATCGGCGGGAATCCGTAGTCGGACACGTCGAAAGTGCGCAGCGGCTTTCCGACCAGCCGCGCCTGGATGACCTCCCAGGTCGGCTCAGGCAGCGCGAAGTCCGCTTGGCCCGCGTAGAGCGCCTGGTAGGCGTCCGTGTTGAGCGTCACATCCTTGAACGCGCCCGTCCCGCCCGCGTGCTTGATCACATACTTGAGCATCGGCTGCTCGAGCGGCGAGCCGTATCCCGCGTAAGTCTTCCCGTCGAGCTGCTTGGGCGAGGTGATCCCGCTGTCATCGCGGACACCGATCACGACGTCCGTCTTCTGCGTGATAGCAAAGATCGAGGTGATGTCGCCGCCGGTGGCCGCGGCTTCCGTGAGCCCGTCCTGATAGGAGATGCCAAAATCGGCCTTGTGCGTCGCGACCAGCGTCTCCGGAGCGGTCGAACCGTACGGCACTATCTTCAGATCTATCCCGGCAGCCTTGTAATAGCCGAGCTGCTGCGCGACGAAGATGCCCGTGTGGTTGGTGTTCGGCGTCCAATCGAGCGCGAGAGTGACCGTGGTCAGCGGCCCGGCGGATGCGCTCCCGGAACCCGCCGACGCCGAGGAGGACGAAGACGAGCAGGCCGCGACGGCGCCGACGGCCGCGGTGAACGCGAGCATGAGGCCGATGCGACGGCGAGCCGTGACGCGCGCGCTAGTGGCTTGACGTGCGGTTCGCTGCCCGAGGTCCATGGTCGATCATCATATCGCTAACGACCTGCGGTTCCGTATATCGGACTACTTCGGTCATCATGCGGGCCGACGCCGGACGGGTGCCGTCTGACCACGTTTCAATACCCCGTATCGTGGGATTGAGCGCACCATCTCGCGGCGCGACCGTGCGCGCAGGAGCAGTGGAGAAGAGCAAGGGGGAAACAGGAAATGGCTGCCGACAACGACAGTTCCGGAAATACCGCCGCCGGCAACGGCACGGCGGCGAGCGGTGCAGTGGCCGGCAACGGCGCGGTGAGCAACAGCATCGGCTGGATCGGCACCGGTCGCATGGGCAGCGCGCTGGTGACGCGGCTGCTCGGCGCGGGCCAGCAGGTGGCGGTGTGCAACCGCACCCGCGTGAAGGCGGAGGAACTGGCACCGCTCGGCGCGAAGGTGGTGGACACGCCGGCGGATCTGGCCGACTGCCGCACGGTCTTCATCACCGTGGACACCCCGGCCAGCCTGGTCGCGGTGGCCACCGCTCTGTTCGGCGGCGACCGAGGCCCGCGCACCGTCGTGGACTGCTCGACCGTCGACGCGCCCGCGGCGCGCACCCTGCGCGAGCTGGCGGCGAAAACCGACACCGCCGTGCTGGCCGCCCCGGTCAGCGGCAACGCTGGCGCGGTCTCCGGCGGCACCGCCTCGTTCTGCGTCTCCGGCCCGCAGGACGCCTACCAGCAGGTGCTGCCACTGCTGGAGATCCTCGGACGCTCCGTCAGCTACGTCGGCGATGGGGACGCGGCGCGCGTAGTGAAGCTGTGCCACAACATGCTCCTCGGCGTCATGGCGCAGACCCTGGCCGAGGTCTCAACGCTCGCCCAGCGCTACGGCGTCACCCGCACGGCCCTGATGCAGTTCCTCAACGGCTCGGTGCTCGGCTCGGACTTCACCCGGTACAAGACCCCGGCGATGCTGAACCTCGACTACACGCCGACCTTCACCACGGAACTGCTGCGCAAGGACTTCGACCTCGGACTCGCCGCCGCGCGCGTGGTAGAGAGTCCGATGCCCGTCGCGAGTGCGGCGTACCAGCGCATTCAGGAGGCGGTGACCTCGGGCCTGCGCGATCTGGACTTCGCGGCGCTGCTCGAACTCCAGGCGCGCGGCGCGGGCATGGAGCTGCGGTCCGAGGGCAACGCGGCAAGCTGATCAGCGCATACTTCGGCGGCCGGTGACGCGGACACTCACGTCACCGGCCGCCGCGCCGTTCCTGCTCAACGGGTCGAAACTCGGATGCGAAGGTGCCGGCCGGATGCCAGACTGGCGTATGGCTTGGCAGACTACTGACGACTTGGCGGCTTTCGATGCCGCCGCGCTCGATTTCCTGCGCGCACGACCCACCGAGAACACGATCCTGCTCTCCGTGCCCTCCGTGCTGCGAGAGCGCGGCCCGATGGCCTTTGGGGACGATCGCCCGCGCTTCGGCTGGTACCAGGACGCGGACGGCACGGTCAGCGGCGCGTTCCTGCAAACGCCGCCTCACCCGCTGCTCCTCTCCGACCTGCCCGAACGCGCGGCGACGCAGTCCCTCGTCGAGGCACTGCGAGCTTCCGGACGTCCGCTGCCGGGAGTCAACGCTCCGCAATCCGTCGCCGAGGCGGTCGCCCGCGCGTGGTGCGCAGAGACCGGAGCCGTGGCGAGGGAAGGGTTGAGGCACCGCCTCTACCTACTCGGCGAGCTGACCGACCCCGAACCCGGACCGCCTGGATCCGCACGAGTCGCGACCACCGCGGATCTCGACCTGCTGCTCACCTGGTTCGTGGACTTCTCCGAAGAGGTCGGCGAACCGGTGATCAACGCGCAGCGGGCCGTGGTCGACCGCCTCGATTACGGCGGGCTGACGCTGTGGGAGGTGGACGGGGCGCCGGTCTCGATGGCCGGGATCACGCGGTTGCTTGAGGGTGACGGCATCCGGATCGGGCCGGTGTACACACCCAAGCCGCTGCGCGGGCGCGGCTACGCAGCGGCCGCGACCGCCGTGGCCTGCCAGACCGCGTACGACCGCGGGGCGCGCGAAATCTCGCTGTTCACCGATCTGGCGAATCCGACCAGTAACGCCCTCTATCAACGCCTGGGCTTTCGGCCGCTCGGCGACCGCGCGGTGTTCCACTTCGAGCCGCCGCACTGAACGTGTTGCTATCGCGAGGGCTCGCGCAGCATGATGTCATCGGATCTTTGATCGAGGACGAGAGGCCGAGCCGGTGCGCGTCGCGCTGTTCATCACGTGTCTGAACGACGCGTTGTTCCCCGACGCCGGGAAGGCGACCGTCGCGCTGCTCGAACGGCTCGGCGTGATGGTCGAGTTCCCGATGGCCCAGACCTGCTGCGGCCAGATGCACTACAACACCGGGTACCGCGACGACGCGGAAGCGCTGGCGCGTTCGTTCGCGTCGGCGTTCACAGGGTACGAATACGTGGTCGCGCCCTCGGGCTCCTGCGCCGCGATGGTGCGCGACATTCATCCGAGCATCGTGCCGGACGCGGCCGTGCCGCGCGTGCTCGAGCTGTCCGAGTTCCTGATCGACGTGCTCGGCGTCGAGGACGTCGGCGGCTACTTCCCGCACAAGGTCACCTATCATCCGACGTGTCACTCGCTGCGGCTGCTGAACGTCGGCGACCGGCCGGTGCGGCTGCTACGCGCTGTCGCAGGACTCGAACTCGCCGAGCTACCAGGAGCGGAGGAGTGCTGCGGATTCGGCGGCACCTTCTCGATCAAGAATCCGGACGTCTCCGTCGCGATGGGCACCGACAAGCTCGCCAACGCGGTCGGGACCGGCGCGCAGTACCTCGTCGCTGCCGACAACTCCTGCCTGATGCACATCGGCGGTCTCGCGCAACGCTCTGGAGCGCCGATTCGCACAATCCACTTGGCCGAGATTCTCGCAGCAACGCGCACCGACTGAAGCGTCAGCTGCCGGACACCGCCGCGACCGCCTCGGCGAACTGCCGCGCTGGTTGATCCCCGACCGGCCGCAGGATCACGCTGTCGACACCCGCATCCCAAAGCTGCCGCACCCGCTGCGCGACCTGAGCCGCGTTGCCCGAGACCGTGAAGACCTCCGACTCTGGGACGCCGAGCATACGCGAGTACTCCGCCAGAACCGGCGCGAGCGCCTCCTGCACCTCGGCCGGGTTCTCGCTGACGCACAGGTGCGTGAAGATGACCAACTCGTGCGTATTGGAGTTCCCGGCGGCCGCACGCCCCTTCTCAATCAATGCCCTAATTCCCGGCAGGTCGTCCGGTCCGCGCCCCTCGACCACCAGCGTGCCGTCCGCGACCCTTCCCGACAGTTCCAGCGAGCGCGGGCCGATGACTCCGGCGATCACCGGCGGCGGCTGCTGTGGCGGGTGCACCAGCCGGATGTTCTCGAGGTGAATCGCGCGGCCGTCGACCGAGACCTCCTCGCCGCGCAGGATCGCCTGCACAGCGGTGATCGTCTCCTCTAACAGGGCGAGCTTGTGCGGTACGGCCGCACCGACCTGCGCCATCCAATCTGGCGCGCCGTGTCCGATGCCCGCCGCGAGGCGGTCTGGGTACAGCCTGGCCAGTGTGCCGAACTCCATGGCCAGCAAGGCCGGATTGCGCAGTGGTGCCGGAGCGATGCCGATGCCCACACGCAGCCGATCAGTCGCGGCGAGGACGGTGGCAGCCGACGCGATCGAGCCGGCCCAGCGCAGATCCTCGACCACCCACAGATCGTCCGCGCCCGCTGCCTCGACCTCACGCGCGAAGCCGACTAGCGATTCCGGCGGCAGCGACCGGTCGAACATGACCCCGAGGCGGCGGCTCGATGCGCTTCCCTGCTGTTCGATCATGTGGACACGCTAGCAGCGGCCACCGACATACGCCGTAGAAGGCGATGAGCTGCTTCGATGGATCGCATGGAACGGATAGTGCGTGAGGGATACAAGGGAACTGGACCCGGTCCGATCACTCCGGACGGCTGCGCTGTCGAGCTCTACGAACGCATTCCGCTCGGCCCGGAAGTGGACATCATTCAAGCCGCGGTACCGGCCGGTGCCACCATCCTCGAACTCGGCTGTGGCGTGGGGCGGATGACCCGGCCGATGACGCAGCGCGGATTCGACGTGACCGCGGTCGATGAGTCACCCGAGATGCTTGAACGGGTAGCCGACATCGGCGTGCGTACCGTACGCAGCCCGATCGAGCTACTGGACCTCGGCGAGCGGTTCGATGTGGTGCTGCTCGCCTCTTTCCTTGTCCATGCTGGCGATCCGGGAATCCAGCGCGGGCTGTTGAGCACCTGCCTACGGCACGTCGCCGACGATGGATGCGTCCTGATGCAGCGCCAGCCCGAAGGCTGGCACGAGCGCATTCCGATTGAGGCGCCAATAGCTGACGGACTGGTACGCGTCGTCTCCTCGGTTCCGGTTGGCCCCGAGGTCCGGCAAGTGCACGTCGAGTATCACTTCCCGGACGCGTATTGGACCCAGACCTACCTCGCGCGCCCCATGACGACCCCGGTGTTCGAACAGGTTCTTGCCGAGGCAGGGCTTCGAGTTGATGAGTATCTAACCCCGGACGGAACTTGGGTTCGTGCTGTTCCGGAGAATCAGAGGACCGGTTAACCGGACGACTGTCCCGTTCAACTGGACAACCCGCTTTTCCCCACCCGCTTACCGCCGGCCGCCGTCCCGCTTTTCCCTCAATAAACCCCCGCGATGACATCTCCGCTACGCGGATTGAGTGCAGCGGCGAGTCTCGTTT
>Ga0134126_10001349_pt1 | contig 31207 bp, 25 predicted proteins | sample KB31752_FD_96881 | JGI IMG/M metagenome (GOLD analysis project Ga0134126, IMG submission 96881) | Terrestrial soil microbial communities with excess Nitrogen fertilizer from Kellogg Biological Station, Michigan, USA - KB3-175-2 | ecosystem: Environmental > Terrestrial > Soil > Unclassified ... | reverse complement strand
TAATATGGTCCAACAGCAATAGATCCATTTCCCTCTTGTCTAAAGAGAAGAACGGGTGCCTAAGTATCCAGGTCCAGCCGGTCCTATTCGCGCTGGACCATGGTCTCGACGACAGGTTTCCGCGAGACCTTGTTCGGTGAATGTTCCGTCGAGGAACGATGGCTGGGCAACGCAGGCCATGACTGATGCGAGCATGACGGGAATGAGCACGATCAGTAGACACAACAAGTAATAGTCATGCCTGAGACCAAACTTCACTGGAAATCACATGCATGCCCTTTGCCCCGAACAAAATCCGGTTGAACGCTTGTGGTTGAAAGGCAAGACGTATCTGGGCAAACACTATGCAGTGAATAGAACATTCGCGGTGGTCACGCACTGCTTTTCAACATTTCTCTGCTCGCTCAATTTTGAGTTGGTCAAATGAAGATGGTGAGGGTATTGGCCCGATCCACAAATGATTTAGGAGACCTATTAATGAACCAACGCGCACAAACTCATCGGCTATCGGACATTGCAGGGGCTGATTCGACAATCCGCGCCCACCGTATTGGAGTAGTCATTGTACTGGTCACGATAAGTCAGGCCATTTTGTGGAGCATCTCCCCAGTCTGGGCAGCAGGCGGCGAGCGTACTGCGCCAAATCCGCCGCTGCTCAAACTTCGCAAGGCAGCTCCCCGAACGACCCTCATGGCGCTTCCGACCGCCGGGCAGCCAAGGGGGGGCATCGAGAGCCAACTTGACCTCAACATCATCTATGCCGACAGCAAACTCTACAATCCTGCCACGGGGCAGTATGATAAGGTAAAACTGCGTAGCTATGCTGGCGCCGACACCAACCCGGAACGACCTTACGTCGCACCCACCATCGAGGTCACGCCGGGTGACACGGTACGTATCACTCTCAACAACAAGCTGCCTTCCGACCCCGATTGCCTCGACTGGCCCCACGATAAGATCAACACCCCTCATTGCTTCAACGGCACGAACCTGCACGCCCACGGTCTGTGGGTGAGCCCGACCGGCAATAGCGACAACGTGCTGCTAAAGATCAATCCAGGGGTCAGCTTCCAGTACGTGTACAACCTCCCGCCTGATCATCCTGCCGGGACGTTCTGGTATCATTCCCATCTGCATGGTTCGACGGCGCTGCAAGTGTCAAGCGGCATGGCTGGTGCCCTCATCGTCCGCGGCAATCGTCTGCCTACAGCACAGGCCAATGGTGACATCGATACCCTGCTGAAGCGCCGCAACAGAGCGGCCCTGCGGGAGCGCATCCTGGTGCTCCAGCAAATTCAGTACTACTGCCCCAAAAGCAACAGTCAAGACAACGTATGGGATTGCAAAGAGGGGGAAACCGGCGTCATCGAGTCCTACGAGCATTTTGGCCCTGGAACCTGGGAGAAATCTGGCCGCTACACCAGCATCAACGGGTCGATCCGGCCGTTCTTTATCAGTAAGGCTGGTGACATCGAGCGCTGGCGGATGATCCATGCAGGCGTACGCGAGACCATCAACCTGGAATTCCGGCGCTCCAAGTCCGGCAGCTTTCCCAGTGTCGACACGCTGAAAGCCGCCGAGGCCGACCGCTTCATCACCGATAACTGTACAGGTGATCCGATCCCCTACCATGTCATTGCCAACGATGGTCTGACCAGGATGGCCGCATGGCAGACCCAGCAGATGACCCTCCAACCCGGCTACCGGAGTGACGCACTGGTCGTGTTCCCAGAAGCGGGAACCTACTGCGTGATCGATGCCGCATCTCCAGCTGCGGCCAGCGTCACCCAGGAAGCAGAGAGCCGCCAATTGCTCGGCGTGGTGCGGGTCTTTTCCGGCACTGCGGTTGCCAATCTCCACAACTACGTGACGAAAGAACTCGTGGCTGCCGCCGAGCGCACTATGCCGATGCCGGTTCGGTCCAAGGTCATCGCCGACCTGAAAAACGGGCTCAAACTCACCAGCTTCACGCCACATCCGGAGGTCAAGGACAGCGAAATCACCGGCAAACAGGAATTAACTTTCTTCATTGACACGTCGGCTGACAACGTGAAGTTCGAAGTCAGCAATGGTCTGGGGACATCCTCCGAGCCGTTCGATCCCAAACCCTATGATCCCAACCGCATTGACCGCTTCTTGACTTTGGGTGGCGTAGACGAATGGACCTTACAGTCACGATTTGTCAGCCATCCGTTTCATATTCATGTGAACCCCTTCCAGATCGTCAAGATTCTCGACCCAAACGGTAAGGATGTGAGCCTGGCCGGGGCCACTGACGATGCTGGAGGCCAGCCCGATCTTCAATATCCAGGCTTACAAGGCGTGTGGAAAGATACCTTGTGGATCAAAAGTCTGATCCCCCCCACTCAACCATATCCCCAGGGAGTTTATAGGTTCGTCGTACGCACGCGCTACCAGCGTTATATCGGGGAATACGTGCTGCACTGCCACATCCTTGACCACGAAGACCAAGGCATGATGCAGAACGTCAGCATCGTCCTTCCAAATGGTCAGGGCGGTACCGTTGCTGGTGGCCATCACTAAACGGTCAGGGTGCTGGGCTTCCACACCTCAGGGCAGGCCCAGCACCGCAAACCATACTTACCAGAGGAAAGAGATATGGCACAGATTCACTCCAGCCGTTACCAGCAAGTGCGGCAGATATTGAACGACGCTGCGCAGGCTAGCCCAGCGGATTACGGCGGCCTTGGGCGCTTCTGGGATCAGGGCGTGGACGTTCTGAAGTCCGCGCGCCTTTACGGGATTACGATGATCGCCCATGAATCACCTCATGCTTGCTGCAGCCATACTAGCGGGGTCAACGATGGCTCCCGCAGCGCAGCTTCGGGACTGGTTCAGGGCTTGCGAGGCGAGCCACCATTCGATGGCAGCCGGTTTCCGCCGCTGCCCTGGGGTGGCAAACGAATCGCAACGGCAGACATCCAGGTGATCGCCGACTGGATCGACGCGGGGTGCTTAGACGACGGCCAGCCCTCAGCCGCAGCCTCCATCCCGCTGCACCTTGCAACCGAAGACATGACGCATATCTTGGTGCGGGACAACTCCGAGTTTGGTCTGGCCCCGGCGGGCGCATGGCGTCCCACTCGGCCCGGTGAATTGAAGCAGCGAGTCAATCTTGATTGTTTGGGCGAGCCTGAACTTGATCAGTTACGCGAAGCGTTCCGGCACATCTACGACCTGAACGACTGGCCCGAGGACCGCCGCAGCTACAACAACCAGGCGCTGATCCATCAGAACCATTGTCAGCACGGCTGGGAGCGGTTCCTGACCTGGCATCGTGCTTATCTCTATGAGTTTGAGCAGAACATACAAGATTTCTATCCGAACCTTACTCTGCCGTATTGGGACTGGACCATGCCCCACTACCGGCCTGAGCAACCGGAAAAGGGATGGATCCTCCCCCAATCATTCCAGGCGTTCTTGACGAGGAAGGCCGTCGAGAAGTGGCTGCCTCATCTCAACCCGGCCCCAACGTCTGAACAGAAGCAAAAATTTTGCGACCTGGCGGAGCAGCGGCAGTATTTTGTATCGCAAAGATGCTTCTTTCAGTATGTGTATAACACCATCGGTTACACTCACATCACCCCCAAGGCAGACGACCCCAACCGCCAACGCCTGATCGATGCCCTGCTGGATTCCAATCCGCTCTGGTATCCTCTGCGCTATCCTGCCGAATACAAGGATGGAGGCACCATCAATCAAGTGATCCATTATCACTATCCGTCCGCCCAGGATATCCACGAAATCCTCACGCTCAATAATTTCCGTGACTTCGGTGGTGGTAGCATCTATGACGCGGCGTTTGGTTTCCTGGATCAAAACCCGCATAACACCATGCACATCTGGACTGGTGGTCAGAATCCCCATACCAACGGCGCAGGGAGCTACGAGGCACGCTCAGCCGAGCCGGCTCCAGAACCGGCTCCAGCGAACCGGCTAGGCGAGCGCCGCAACCTGATGGTCCGGGCCAGCGGGCGACGCTTCCATTCGCGTGCCGATATGTACCAGCAACCACCGCTCGGCGACATGTTCAGCAACCTCACCGCCTCCTATGATCCGGTGTTTTGGCCGATTCATGTCAATGTGGATCGTCTGTGGTGGGAATGGCAGAATCGCAACCCGAATGCTACGCCAGTGGAACTGGACGCGATCCTCTCGCCGTGGAACTATACCCAGCGCGACACCTTACATGTGACGCGCTTCGGTTACGAATACGTGCGCAACACCTGTTTCATCCCGGTTGGGCTCAATGCGCCGGTGAGTCGTTTTCTGTCTCAGCCCATCCCCATATCGGAACAGACGCGAGGCTTTCGCAAAACAGAAATCCGGCTGCACTGGGTACCTCAATTGGATCGGTCATGTTTCATCCGCGCCTTCCTCAATCAGCCTAATGCCAACGCCCATACCCCTTGGCGCGACAACCCGCACTTCGCCGGTTATCTGACCATATTCGGCCACGGGGCCTGTTACGGCGGCCCTGGTCATTGTGATACCCCACCACCTAGGCCGCGGGACTACGACCATCGCACCCGCAGTCACAATATGCCCCGCAATCATCGTATCGACGTGACAGCCTGCGCCAGGCGCTTACTGGAAACCACGCAGACGCTGCAAATCACGCTGGTGGTCGTCGGTGGTGATTACGAGGAGGAAATCGACCTTCTCAAGCTGGAAGGCGTATCCCTGAATTTTCTGGACTAATGGCGAGAGACACAACTATGAGCACGTATAAAATCCATCCCGGCATCGGTATCGCCCGCCTTGGCAACAGTGAGACCGCGTTCTACATCGCCCCGGAAATCCCCGCCGGTCTCCCCCAGGAATGCGATGCCCAGGGGAATCCCATCCTCACCCCGGACGGGTCCGGCCCAGTCCTGGTCAAGACCTTCAAAGACAAGCAAGGCCGTATCAAGCGTCAGGCGGCCCGCTTCCAAGTGTTCGTGTACGACGACGGTAGCCCGGAAGGTCGACCACTGAAAATTGGAGACTCCGTGGAGGGCGGCGGCAATCATGGCACGCTCATCGACATCCAGTGGCGGGTCTATCTCGCCAACAAGAAAGCCTCCTGGTACGAGTTCCGCGAGAGGGTCGGCGAACATGGCTATGCTCCGGATGCCCCGCGTCGTAACGCCGATGTCGCCGACCGCGACCGGCTGGTGATCGACCCTGGCGCCCGCAGCGTCAACACCAGCACCCGGCGACGGGCTCGCTTCGACCGTTCCGGCAATGGTACGTATGCCACCACCTTCCCGCCGGAAAATATTGAGCCCTACGCTATCAACACCTTGGGCGAAATTCTGACTGACGATCAAGGCCGCCTACTGGTGCTGGGCGGGCACGGCCATTCCGGCAGTGAGAAATCCGGTCCTGGTGAACCGCACATCAGCCATTATGCCAACAATGACGGTTGGTACGACGACGTCTCGGACGGTCCGGTGATGGCGCGGCTGGTGATGTACTCTGAGCAAGTTGGCCAGAATCGCTATATCGACGTGGAATATCCCGCCTGGGTCATCGTCGGCTATCCGCGCTTTGTGCCGCAAATCCTCGATATGATTACCATGGACGAGGTGCTGTACGACCTGTATCTGCGTGAGTTTGCCTACGACACTTCACTCTATGGTGAACTCGGCGACTTCAACCATCCAGCCAAAATTCCCAACCACGATCCCGAGGCACTACACCAATGGAAGGCGGGCCGGCTGACCTGGAATCGGAACTACAAGCCCTGGTTCTACCGGGACATTTGGCCGATCCTGTTTCGGCCTAATGAGTTCATGTACTTGTCCGACATCCTTGCACAGTCTAATTTCCCCCACGACCAAGAGCGGCGTGGCACCTTCAACCCCTGCTTGCTCGGCCAAACACCAAAACGGTTCACTGACAAAGACGACTGGGAAGCCGCCAGCAAGACACAGAATCCCATCACCCTGGCTTGCCGGCGCGCGGAAGCTCCTCCAGCCGATCAACCTACCGCCGCACACGTCAACGCGACGCGGGAGACGCAACCGGGTGAGGCCAATGTTGAAACTCGGCAATCGCCACAAGTGGACAAGGATGGTCGCTGGCTGTTGGACCCCTATGGTCCGATGCGACGCTTCCTGTTCGACCTGCTGCGTCGCGGTGGCGAAGAAAACGAGTTCAAGATGGAAGACAAGGTTGGTAGTCGGATTCACAACCTCCCGTTGATGCCACTGCTGTGCGGCGACAATCCCCTCTCCGACATGGCGGCGGCAAAATTTCTCCGGCTCACCGATTACCAGTTATTCGTGCTGAGGCAATGGGCTGAGGGGCTTTTCACCAACGAAATGGAAGAGTGTTGGATCGATCCCCAGACCTATCCCGTGTTCTTGCCCTATTCCATCGTCCCGGCCCCTAGTACAGGGCGGCAATTGGACCGAGGCGTCTTGAGCAATGTCCTGGGAGGCGCTTTCTGTCCCGGCGGCGAGGTCGGCTGGATCATGCGCAATCCGTCGATCTACCTGGAACCCTACCGTATCAAGGCGGACAGGGCGTGGTCCGATTTCCTGCAGTCTGCAGCCCAGGCCAATGCCACGCACGGCAGCCAACTCAACGACGTGACGTTTGCTATGGATAGTCCACTCAGCCAGGATAACAATTTCCACGTGGGTCTCCAGCCCGGCGACCTAACGAAGTACATGGCGGTGCCCTGGCAGGCAGACTTTAATGAATGCACCACGAACTCTATCAACATCACCTACGCTGACTGGAACAGCATCTCCCCCGGAAACGAGAACGACTTGCGCCTGCAGCAGGAAGAGAAAACTTGGGACACCCTATGGTGGCCGGCCCATCGACCCTTACAATCAAACCAGCTCACCGGCTTCGACGAAAAGGGGCAGCCGCAAACGGCCTGGACCACGTGGAGCCAGGGCATCCAGCAAACCAACGCGGGGGATTTTAAGATGGTGAGCGAGTGGTGGAAACTGGGTTTCATCATCCGCAATCCCTACCTGCCCGCCAGCAGCTCCAGGATGCCCAGCACGCAGGCGGACACAGTGTTCAAGACCACCTCCTATTACAGCGTGGAACGAGCCGACACTGGGCACATCGCCATCCCCAGCCCGCAGATCACCGCTATCATCAATGCTCAGAAATCCACCGACAAATCAGGAGGATAACCATGAGTGACAACCCATTCGTAGGCGTTTGGACCTACCGCAGCCTATTGAATGTCCCGGACGTGAGCACCGATTTCAACAGTCTGGAATTCGGGCGAGGCACTATCGAAATTCGCGAGGACGCCATGCAGATCCTCTGTGGCACCATCAGCGGTCCGGGGTGGTCTTTGAAGTTACAGGGTTCACGCGAGTACGGCACGCCGATGCGAGCACGGTTTCAGGGAGTTGGGACCGTTGGTGGCGAAAAATGGGTTTACGATTACGAGGGCTATCTGGTGAACCACTGGCCTGATGGTGTCCAACAACGGCCCGCCATCGTTGGGTCCGTCATCCGCACGATTCCGCATTCCGGCGGCGCGCCAGGGACGGTAGCTCCCGCCGGTGTGGTGGCGTCGTTCTACGCCGTGAAGGCCGAGTGAATGGATGCCACATGGGATGTATTCATTGCCGGTGCCGGACCGGCCGGCGCGGCAACGGCGCTTTCTCTCGCCGCTGTCGCACCAGCACTGCGCGTTTGTCTGGTCGATGCAGGACAAGATGACCCGTTCCATATCGGCGAGTCAGTACCGCCGCTGATCCACCAGTTCTTGGACCATCTCGGTGTGTGGCGGGCCTTCCTGGACGAAGGCCATTGCCCGTCCTTCCGCACCATAAGCGCCTGGGGTGGTCTCGCACTGATGAGCAACGAGTTTTTCCTCTATGTTCAGAACACTGGTTGGCGGCTGGACCGTGCTCGCTTCGACCGCTGGTTGGCTGCGGAGGCGACAGGGCGCGGTGCCCTGTCATTAAAAGCCAGAGTCCGTACCATTAGCCAGTACGGCGAGAGATGGAGGATTGATTGTGGGGAGGCTGGCATACACATGGCACGATGCGTAGTGGATGCCACAGGCCGCGCTGCTATGCTGTCGCGGCAGACAGGCTTAGTGCCGGTTCATCATGACCGACTGGTCGCCTGTGTCGGGTTTTTCCCAGACAGGTGCGATACGGAACAACCGGGTGCCGATGCGGCACTCGTAGAAACCTTCCAGGATGGGTGGTGGTACACAGCAGCAACGCCCACCGGGCAGCGAGTAGTGACTTTGATGACCGACAGTGATCTGGTTCGCCGTCTGGGTGCAGCGCGTCTGGAAACCTGGCTAAAACTTGTGGCCGTAACCCGCTATGTGCATACCCTGCTTAGCGCTGAGCGTCCTCTGGCCCCGCTTCGCTTGTTGCCCGCGAGTTCGCGCTGCCTGGAAGGTTCAGTCCCAGCAGGTTTGCTACCGGTGGGCGACGCCATGTCCTGCTTTGATCCGCTCTCGTCCCAAGGCATTCTCAAGGCACTGCGTTCAGGTATTTTTGCGTCCTACGCCATCGCCGACTGGCTGTTGCATGCCGACGATGGCCATGGTTGTGCCCGGTATATGGGGCTGATACGGCGGGAGTTCGAGGCGTACCGGACCACCCAGCGTGCGTACTACCGTCAAGAACAACGCTGGTCAGAGGCGCCGTTTTGGCGGCGACGGCACACAGGGAGAGACAATGGGCTCCGACCTCTTCAACATAACCCTAGATGAGATTGCCGACCTACCGTTGGAGCTCAGGCCAAGCCGCTCCGAGTGCTCCAGAACGGCGAGTTCGAGCGGGTGGGCAGCTCGCGGACGTTCCCGGTCGACGTCCGGCCCAATGCTGTAATTGTGTGCGTTCAGCATCGGTCACTTGAAGCTGTGGAGCTCGTCGCATGGTCATCATCTGCTCCGTGAACGGTGATAGTCACGGATCCTGATACGTCAAGACACTTATGCGGCACTACAGCAGGCCGCCCTTCCGGGCCCCGCGCCGGAACTAAGCGAGGGGATAAGACGAGGGGATAAGATATATGCGATGTAAGTTTTCTTCGAGCGGGCTCCGGGAATGGGTCCGCCAGGGGGCCACGTAAAAGGCAACAGTTCCCTGATACTTCTAACAACTTATGAAAGGTTTGATTCCAGCCATCAATGCTCTTTCTTTCGATCACCCAAAATGCAGTGCTGAGCTAACGATCTTCGGAGGGTATCATGGCTACACAACGGATGGCGACTGTCAATATCACGAACAATACCGGCGGCAACGCCCGGATTCTCCTCTACCACGAAAACAGGACTAACGGCACGCAGCGGGACAGTTGGGCAGCGACACCCGGCCAGACGGTCGGGCCGCTGTCGGCCTATTTCGAGAGCGGCTGGGGCGCTGGTGAAGCCTTAGACTGGTGGTCGGTGCTTGTCCACGTCACGGACGGCCCGACGCCCGGTTTCTACATCAGCAGCGGCACTTCTACCGATCCGTTTTGGAAAGAATGTCAGTTCCAAGATTCGGACGGAGAGCAGACGATGACCTTCGTGGTCAGCACCACCCAGTTCGACGTGAATCTCCATTCCGGCCCGTGCACGAACGGGATGACGAGGCTGGCCCCCGGCGCCCCGATCACGCACGTGTTCGTGGTGATGCTGGAGAACCGTTCGTTCGACAGCATGTTTGCGATGTCGAGGATCAAGGGGATCACGGCCGCCACCACTAAGAACTCGAATTCGTATAAGGACAAGACGTACCTCGTGCAGAAGGGTGCACCGCTCAGCTTACCGACAGATCCGGGCCACGAGTTCCTTGATGTCGTCGAGCAGCTCGGGGGGGAGGGCGCGCAGCATAAGTGGAAACCCGGCGGCCCCTACCCGCCGATCAATAACTCCGGCTTCGTGGCTAATTACGCCACGACAACGGACGAGCTCACGGGGACGCCCCCTGCCAAGGACTGGGGCGACGTGATGGCTTGCTTCGACACCCCGAACCAGTTGCAGGGGCTGTATCAACTCGCCACCGAGTTCGCGATCTGCGACCAATGGTATTCCTCGCTGCCGGGGCTGACGTGGCCCAACCGGTTCTTCCTCCACGGCGCTTCGTCGTCCGGGATGGATGCTAACCCGTCGACGAGTCAGATAGAGAAGTGGGAAGTTCCCTGGTTCGGGTTCCGCTACCCCAAAGGCTCGATCTATGACGCCCTGAAGACGGCAGGTATCCCGTACCGCTTCTACAACGACACCAACGATTCCAAACTGCTGCTGGGACAGAGCCTCTTCAGTGACGACCCGTCGAAGGGCTCGGTGATTGGAGCAGTGCCGCAAGTCTCTTCGCTGCATGGCGTGGAACTTACGGAGATTTACTCGCTGAGGCAGTTCGCGTCCGATCTGCAAGGCCCCTATCCCTACCCGTACACGTTCATCGAGCCGCATTACGGCAATGTCACAAACAACACCTACGAGGGCGGGTCGTCCCAGCATCCGATGGACGACGTGTACGGCGGGGAGCACCTTTTGAAAGCCGTGTACGAGGCAATCCGCAACTCGCCCTACTGGGACACTAGCCTCCTCATCATCACCTACGATGAGCACGGCGGCTTGTACGATTCCGTCGCCCCCGGAACAGCCACGCCGCCCGGTGATAAACCGTATCCCGTCGATTATAATGTGAACGGATTCCAGTTCGACTTGTACGGCGTCCGCGTTCCTGGAATCCTCGTCTCGCCGCTGATCCCAGCCGGCACGATCGATCACACCCCCTACGATCATACGTCGGTTTTGAAGACCCTGGAGGAGCTCTACGGCCTGAATTCGCTGACGAAGCGGGATGAGCACGCCAACAGCATCCTCAAAACGCTCTCGTGCAAAACACCCAGAACGGACTGCCCGACAACGCTCAATGTTCTCACCCCGAGGTTCATGGTGGCCAAACTCCCTATTACGGCGGAAAAACGCGCGCAGCTCGCCGCTCGACCTTTGCCGACGTCCGGCAACCTAGTGAACACGCTGCACACCCTGAAGAAGGCGGAGATCGCGCTGTCCGGGCAGACCCAGCCAGAGATCATCGCAGCCCATGCGCGGTTCGCGGCAATCCAGACGCGAGGCGACGCGGCGGCTTACGCCCTATCGGTGTTGGAGAAGGTCAGAAGCGCCAACGAACAGCGCAAGCTCACGAAGCGCAGCAGGCGCTGACCCCGCACGACGCTCTCGCGCCTTCGCCGGCATCTGCTGCCGTCGCCGTCAGATATCCAAGCGATCAGGCCCCTGGTGGAGCATGATAGATACCGTCTCGACCCCTTGGCGTATTTGACATCAGTTTGTTGTATTCGACATCGGGAGAATATCACATGGCGGATTTTGTGTTTGGATATGGGTCGCTCCTCGAACGAGCGTCGCAGACGAACACGAATCCCGATGCCGTCGGCACCTGGCCCACGCGAGTGACTGACGCTCAGCGCGCCATCTCAGCCACTACACCACCAAGTCCGGCCGGCACCCACTGTTGCCAGCGCTGCACGTAGGTCCCGATGCGGCTCGCCCCCGCACCCTGCTCATCACGATGGGCCATGCGCGTCACGTCCCGCTCCCGTCCTGAGATCCAACATGATGTCTTCTCGATCCCCCCTTCGCGTCGTCTGTGGCACGTCAGAAGTGTGATCGGATCTTGTGTTGTGCATCGTCAGAATCTCCGACATTTACGGTGCGACTGATCTTCGAATAGTGCGACACCTGCCAGTGAACGCTTGTGGTGATCCCCACGGCCCTGGGTTGGGCACAGAGTTATTACATTTACTGCTTCCCCCACAAGGTTTCCAACCGCTGGGCTCGGCCGCAGCTGAATTTGTAATACTTATACCGGAAAGGGTTTTTTTTGTAGTAATCCTGGTGATAGTCCTCAGCCTGGTAGAAGGTTGACGCTTGAACTAACTGCGTCACGATCGGTGCAGGAAGCCGCTTGGACTGTTCAATCGCCCGTTTCGAATCTTCGGAGAGTTGTCTTTCCTCGTCAGTCGTATAAAACACGACGGATCGATATTGATTGCCATGGTCGCAGAATTGCGCGTTCGGCGTGGTGGGATCGATGTTGCGCCAAAAGGCATCCAATAATTTCTGATACGTGACCTTGGTCGGATCATATGTCACTTCGATGGACTCCGCGTGGCCCGTGCGTCCGTCTGAGACTTGTTCATAGGTGGGATCGGCGACCGTGCCTCCCATGTAGCCGGATACGACCGTGAGGACACCGTCTACTTTTTCAAAAGCCTCTTCCATGCACCAGAAGCAACCTCCCGCAAAGTAAGCCTTGGCGGTGGCCGGTGCACTCTGAACTCCGCTTGAGGGCCAGCCTATTAGAGTCATACAAGTCACGAGACCGACTGCCAGGAGTATCTGCCGTCGAAGAGTCGCCATTTTCGTATCCTCCTTACCCATGGTCATCGGAATGTTCGGTTTTTACATCTTACTACGCTGCTCATTGAGAGGTGGATGCGTGTCTAGCTCATGTGGAAGCGAGGCGAGCCGGTGGGTGAGTCTCTCACCCTTCAGACCGGAAGGTACCCGTCTGGATTTTGCCCTGCACGACGCACCCGTTGTTCAAGCCCATCCATGAGTTTCATGATCAGCTCAATAGCTCCTTCCGGTGATGCGGCGGCATGGACCAATCGCTGGTCGAGTTTGCGGAAAAAGATCACGTCGGCGGGAGAGGCTTCAACGAGAATGACCGGCTTCCCCGCCTTCACCGCCAAGGCGACCTCCGACACCGTACCCGATCCGCCCAATCCACACACCACCACGACATGGCTGGTCAGGACATTGATGTTGTTACGGCCACTCCCCATTTCCGTAATGATCGGCACGTCCACATGGCGAGACACCTTGTCCTTGGCCGTCGGCAAGACTCCGATGGTCAGGCTTCCGCCGACTCGTTTAGCCCCTTCGCAAGCCGCATCCATGACACCCACGTCTCGACCGCCGGTCAACACGACCCAACCACACTGGGCAATGAATTCTCCCCGGACCCTGGCATTGTCGAGGTCCCGCTTCGAGGCTTTGGCCGACCCCATCACCCCAACCGCAAATCGCATCATTCCTGCTACAGTCCGTTTCCTTTCTCTCAAAACCGAGAGGCCGTGAGGGTCACGTCCGCATGCTCCCATGCCTGTTGCCATTGCTTTTCCACCGCATCCGCTTCGCGGTCTTTCCGTTGAGCACGGAGGCTCTGCATGAGCCCAAACTGAGCCCAGCCGTTCCGAGGATTCTTCGCTAGATCCGCTCGGTAAACTACCGGCTCTCAGCAAGGCGGCACCGAGATAGTGGCGGATCGGAATCGGCCAGAATGGAGGTTCGGTGTACGGGAGCCCTTCCTCCAGCTTGACGGCATCAGTGAACGATGTGATAGTCTCGTCATACTTATGGCGGTGCATCGCCAGCTCACCGGCCAGCAGTCGTTCCGCGATCTTGAGCAGGGTCCGCTCGGTTTTCTCCTCTTGCGTCCGATCACGGCCGAAGCGTTTGGCCAAGCTGGCCAGCACCACATGTTCGCCTTCGGCACCAGGCAAGCGTCCTGATGCCGATAGCGCCATGCCCCTCCCCAATCGCCAGATCCCCTGTTGCAGACGCAGTACCTTGGGGGGAGGCGGTTCGCGCAGCAGTTCGTCCCACTGCCCGAACCTGATCATCGACCACAAGGGAGCGGGCCGGTACAATTCCTTCCATTTATCCTTCCGCGCTTCATCTTCGGTGATCGTTCCCGTCAGTCGACGCGCCACCTTCAAGGCCTCGGTTCTTCGTCCCTCCATCGCTAAGGAAGCCCAAAGAAAATGCAGATCGTGGGTGTAGTAGCCGTCGGCATAGTTGCCGCTTAGCTTTCGGCCGACCAGATAGTTGCGATCCACATCCGCGGCATGCGCATTCCGTTCAGCAGCCTCATGGTATCGACCGAGCCTCATATAGATATGAGCCGGCATGTGGACTAAGTGGCCGGCACCCGGCATAAGCCCGGGCAGCCGTTCCGCACAAGCCACAGCTCGATCCGGGGCCGGGGAAGCTTCCACGCTGTGGATATAGTAATGGCAGGCCCCCGGATGATCGGGAAAATTCGCCAGAAGCGACTCCAACGTGGACACGAGCTCCTCAGTGCCTGGCTTTGGGCGGCCAGCCGCCGTCCATAAATCCCACGGGCGCAGGTCCATCAAGGCCTCAGCGAATAGCACACCGGCATCCGGATCGTTCGGAAACTGCCGCCAGACTAACCGCATGGCGTCCGCATAAGCTTTATCGAGAGCCGGTCGCGCATGCGCGTGGAGGTCGTATCGCTTCCCAATTGCGTCGACATAGGCCTGCTCGGCTGGGCTCGCATGGCCACGATGGGAATGAGCCATTTGTACAGCATCCCACGCCCGCCGTTCTGCCGCCTTATCCATCGCCGCGTTGATGTTGGGACCCAATGCGAACGCCACACCCCAATAGGCCATTGCCGCAGAGGGATCAAGACGCGCGGCTTCTTCGAAGGCCATGATCGCCTCTTCATGGTTAAAGGCGTACACGAACCGCAAGCCTTGATCAAAGTATTGTTGAGCCTCGCGAGAGTTCGTTGTGATGGGATGATGAAGGGTGCCGAGATTGTCAAAGAGGGGTACCCGAGGGATAGGGCGTTCAGCTGCCACACCCAAATCAATCACCAATACACCTAGCCACAACACCGCCCACAACAGGAAGCGAAAGATGCCCATTGATGGTTTTTTAACAGACGTGACCCACGCCTGGCTAGAGGACGGGTGTGCCTGTTGAGGACACGAGGGGTCAGTATGATACGTTCTTTTTTCCCTGCGAAGTGTTCAAGAAACGGCCAGAGCCAACGGCCACTACTAGTGGACCGGCCCAGCTTAGAGATTGAGCGACGAGCGTTCAGTCTGAGAAGAAAATGAATGCTCAGTTTCCTCAGGAGAATTCGGCGTCTCGTTGTCAGTGGGTTTCTTCCGACCGATACGGCTTCGCTTAACAGAGGCGGCCGCTGTGCCGGTCGAGGTCGTCGAAAATGCACCAGCTTCCAGCTCTTTGCCGAGATGAACGAGAACCTGTTGCTGAGAGCTGACCAAGGAGGTGAGCTCTTGAATGTGTGAAGTCAGCCGGGCAATCTCACCCTGTTGCCCGACCAGAAAAGATCGGAGTTCAGCGACTTCTTCCGATTGAACAAGAGTCGGTGCCTGGGCCGGCTTTTGTAGGATCGTGACCTTTGTCGTCGGCGGATGCTCTGCTTCTTGAACTCGCTTTCCGTTCTGCTGAACGTCATCATGGTGGATCGTGGTGCGCCCTATCGTTCGGTCGGGTAGCGCAAGCGGCTTACGGACCCGCGGATTGGTCTCGTCCTCATACCGCGTCACGTATGCGAAGAGATCAACTACCTTACGCCAGCAAGCGGTTCCGGCATCGAGCAGGAGTTGACCGTAGGGTGCGGGCACCGGTCGAGCTTCATCGATCTGCTTCTGCGACGGAATTCGATGAATAAGGTTGATCGGCTCTTTGTTGAATCGGGGGGCCATCTGTACCCTTCATTTGGACCTATCGTTCTACTTCTGATGTACCTACTCCTCGAGAAGGCCGGAGTCAACCCTTTTATTCTGCAAAAGTTGAAATATGTTTGGAGTCCTTAGATAACTTTAGAATCGTGTCACGCTCGAGAAATGAAAATGCGGTAGGGCCATGGCTGGAACCAACATCTTCCCCATTTCCGAATTGACTGCCTCCATCGGTGCGGTCCACGCGCTGAGACGTTGAAATGCCCGGAGCGGGCTCTCATGAAATCGGAAATTCTTGACTGCTGAGACAACCTCCCCCTTTTCAATCAAAAACGTCCCATCCCGCGTCATGCCGGTCAGCATGAGATCGCAAGGATTCACGGGGCGGATGTACCAAAAGTTCGTCACAAGAATGGCGCGTTCCGTACTTTTGATAAGCTCCTGAATCGAATGGACCGTAGGTCCCTCGACCGACAAGACAGGAGCCTCCAACGTGGGAATGATTTCCACTCCACCGGCCTTCGCCGTAAATCGGTCGTAAGCCAGCTGTTTGAGAATCCCACGATCGATCCACACCGAATCTGTACTCGGCAACCCTTCATGGGTAAATCCTTCTCCAAGCAGGTCGGCATGATCGGGAACGTTCCGGAGGGTCAGCCGCTCGTCCACGATCGCTTGTCCCAGCTTGCCAGCAAAAGGGCTCGTCCCTTTCATGTAAGACTTGGCATCCAGTGACCAGATCAGCCATGCCCACAGGCCGGCCACGGCAGCCGGTTCAAGAATGACGGGATAACGTCCAGCCGGAAGTTCGCACGCATCACGACCGCGCTTAGCCTTGGTGATGGCGGCGAGCGTTCGCTCTTGAACCTTCAAGTGATCGATCGACCGATGGGCAGCCGCACTCCAACCGGTTGCATCACCCGCTTGGACTGTCAGGCTGAACCTCGCATCTGCCCGACGTTCGTAGCCGAACAGTCCGTTGTCGGCGGCAAACCCCACAGCCGTCGCCGACGACGAGACAACGCCGGCCGCCAGGATGTTCTCCATCCGACAGTGCCCGATCGCTTCATTGGCATACTCCAGACGTTTGACCGGACCTGCCGCCATAGTTTCCGGTTTCGCCGTTTCTCGAACGGGAAACAGGCGCGGATCGGGAGGTGGAAGGTATTCGGGATCGACCGGTGAGATCCGAGCAATCCGTTCGGCGCGCGCCAATGTGTCCTGAATCGCGCCGGCGGTAAAATCCGTCGTACCAGCGGTCCCATGCCGCCCTCCGAAGGCGACTGTGACCGTCAGCATTCCTCGCCGAGCATCGACATTCTGGATGACCTGATTGTTGGCAAATCTCGTCGTTCCGGCATGGTGGTCGCGAAGACTGATGATCGTATGCTCGGCGGATGAGCGGGTCATGACCAGCTCGCTCAAAAAACGAAACTCGTCGGAGCTGGTCATCTTCGGCCAAGCGCCGCTCAGTACGGTCATGAGCCTCCTTCTCCTCGGATCACATGGACCCGGCGAAATCTCGCGGGAGAAGCGGCATGGGTCATCCAGCCGGACTGACCAGGCTGCCCCTTCCCACAGGTAATGAATCCGTACCGTCGGCGAAAAGATCGATCAGCCACTCCGTCGCAACTGCTCCAAAACTCCGGCGTGATCCCATGGTAGATCACGTCCCGCAGCATGTGCGTTCGCCTGCCGTTTTCAATCAGCCAGAATGCGTCACCGCCGAACTGGAAATTGTAGCGGCGTTGATCAATGCTGTAGGATCCATGGCCTTCGATATAGATGCCGCGTTTCACGTCGGCAATGAGCTGATCACGCGTAGCCTCACCGGACTCAAGTCCGATATTGGCAATCCGTACGATTGGAATGTTCTCCCATCCATCAGCCCGATTGGAGCCACATGAACGGGATTCGCCGACCTTTGCCGCCACTTCACGGTTCGTACAGTATCCGACGAAGATTCCTTGGCGGATGATGTCCCATTGCTGACACACCACTCCATCATCATCATAACCAGTCGCGGCCAGAGTTTCAGATTCGGTGTTATCGGCCACTAAGTTTACATGCCGCGAGCCATAGCGAAAGTTGCCGCGCTTCTCCGTCGTCAAGAAACTGGTACCGGCATAATTGGCCTCGTAGCCGAGCGCTCGATCCAGTTCGCTCGGATGGCCGCAGGATTCATGGATAGTCAATGACAGATGTTCAGGATCGAGCACCAGATCATACTGGCCGGCGTCGACCGCCGGTGCCTTCACCTTTTCGACCGCCTGGCTGGCGACTCGAGACGCCTCACGAGGGAAGTCTGCTTCCTCGATCAGTTCATAGCCTTTCCTAAGATGTGGCGTATTGAAGCTGCGCGACGCAAATCCACCTTCGTACAACGCAGTCGCCGTACAGCCCCCCTGTCCTGCGAGGAGATCAAACTCCAAGTGAGATCCCTCCGACGACACAAACAACTTTCTGTCCTGACGCGCCCACAGACTTGCACTGCTCCTTGCGATGCCGGATTGCCGGTGCAACACTTCCATGGTGTTGAGCAACAAGTCGGTTTTTTTCTCCAACGACACACTAAAAGGATCGAGACGATACGGTGTGACGACACGGTCACGATGAACCGGCTCCTCAGCCAACCGTACTTTTTCGATAGCGACTGATGCGGAGCCTTTGGCGATCTCAATGGCCAGGTCCGCCACCCGCGGTACTTCTTCCAGCGACAAGATCGAAGTCGCCGCGAACCCCCAGGCTCCATGATAGAGTACCCGCACGCCGAAACCGATGTCCCTGACATCTCGGATGGAGGCAATCCGACAATCTTCGCCTTCGATCTGCTCCATGCTGCTGTCCTGAATGCGGATGTCACCGTACTCGGCGCCGGATGCCGCAATGCGTTTCAACGCAAGTTCGGCGAACTCGTCCCACAGTGGAGTGTTCATGCAGAGGATTCTCACAGTGAACGAATGAGGAATGGAGTCAGTATAACAGGTGGTGAGCAAAACGGAGAGCGTATCGGGATCGAATAAACGAGACGAGAATTACTACCCAAAGACCGTCGTGATAAGTGTGGCCCTCTGGGCCTCGACGGTGAAGCATCTCTTCTGGCCGTGCCCCCAGGTCACGCCGCAACTGTTACCCCGTTGCGCTTGAGCACATCAAGTAGCTTTGGAATATCCGGCGGTCCGGAGGGAATCTCCTTGTCGATGGCCGTGAACATCTGTGCCGCTAACGCGCCAGCCCCCGTAATCTCGAGCATCTGACCACCGCCACTTCCGTAGCGAAAACCATGCACGGTTCCTCCGGGAACGTGAACGAGAGTCCCAACGTTGCAGGCGTAGGCTTTCCCCTCGCATAGGAAGTGAACTTCGCCTTTCAGGACGTAGAACGCTTCGTCCCAATCGTGGCTATGCGGCGGAGGGCCTGTTCCTTCCTCGCCCTGTTGCAAAGTGATCCCGTAGCTTTGCGTCGACGCGTTGGACGCCAACACAGTCACTTGTGTTCCAATCACTTTCAATGCGCGCTCATACTGATCGGGTCTCAAGACAAAGTGTTGAACGCTCATGCCCTCGCTGCCTCCTACAAGGATGGTGTTATTCGGCGAACTACGCACGCTCGCCGCCGATTAGGCCGCTGTGAGCCGGACTTTTCCGACCTTGCCTAGTTTCACATGCTGCTTGGCTTGCCAGAGATCATAGTTGTACTGCATGGCAAGCCAACTCTCCGGCGAACGGCCAAGTGCCTTAGAAAGGCGTAGCGCCATTTCAGGGCTTATGCGGCTAGTACCCGTAAGGATGCGATTCAGCGTTGAAGCAGCCACACCGAGCTTCCCGGCCAGTTCACGGCCGCTCAGATTGTTGGGATCCAGATAGACCTGGATAATGAACTCGCCGGGATGGGGAGGATTGTGCATAGCCATTTTAGTGGTAGTCCTCGTAATCCAAGACGTAGGCGTGTCCGTCTTTGAACTTGAACGTTAAACGCCAGTTTCCAGTTATCCACACCGACCATCGACCGCGTTCCGATCCCTTTAAGGGATGAAGCCTGAACCCAGGAACGCTCATGTCCGCAATGGACAAAGCCGTGTCCAAGGCTGTTAACAGCATGCGCAGGCGTTTGAAGTGGTGCGGCTGGATACCCGCCGCGCTCCCCGACTCAAAGAACTTCCCGAGTCCCTTGTGTCGGAATGATTGGATCACAAGCCAGATATAGCATGTTGCGCACCGCGCAACAAGTCCCTCCGGCTCACGGCAAGGGCAGAGCAACTGGTGGTTGCGCAGCGACGCCGGGGCAGCAGCTGGTTAGAGAGGCGCTGTGCGTTCCCAACCACGCGCGCCAGCCGCGAGGTCCTTCAGAGGGCGCGTGCCGATTCTGATCTCGCCATGATCAGGAACTGGGACCGTGACGGTTCCATCATCGGTACGCCGTTGCATGACCATGTGACTGCCTCGTTGCCGGACTATCTGGAAGCCATGTTGCTCAAGGATGCGACACAAGTCTAGGCCGGAGAGGATACGGAGCTTACCCATGCGCCGATTCAAAGCGGGTAACAAAGACCTGGGTGTGGAGTCGCCGTTCTACTTCGACAGGATCAGCACATTCTAAAAACAACTCGACCGCTTCTTTCAAATTCGCGGTAGCGGATTCAACGGTGTCCCCTTGGCTGGCGACGTCGAGTTCAGGGCAGAGCGCGACATATCCCGTCCCTTCTTTCTCCACGATCGCCGTGTAGCTTTTGGATGCCACAACTTCAACCTAGTTACTTGGCCGTACCTATCGAGACCCCATTATAGTCAATCCTTATAGTCAATCCTTTGCCCGGTGCCTAGCGCCAGTCGGACCCTGTCCACCCACCCTCAGCAGCGCTCAGACCGCTGTTCCCATACGGGATTCGTCGACGAATGTCTCGGTGGAATCATCGATGGCCCGACCCTGACGGCCTTTCGCCGGTAGGATGTAGAGCTGTTTCGCGTCGATCTTGTCTTTTTTCTCCGGCGGCGGCGTCATTTCGTAGACGATCGGCCGGCGGTGATCCGCCATTTGCAACTCGGGATTGTAGACGCTGTTGAACTTCCATAGCATCTTGATGAAGTTGGTCTGTCCCCGCATCAAATGCCCCGCCGCGATCTTGGCCGTACCCTTGAGGGCAGCCCAGCCCAGATGTTTCTTGTTCAAGACCTGCTGCGTCTTAACCAGTTCCGCGTAAAACTCCGGAAGCGGCATCTTGGTCGGCATCACGGCGTGCTGAATATCAAACAGACGGTAATCCCGCGTGTGGAGCTTGCGGGATTCCGTGACCCAGCTCTCGGTGCCGGGGTACGGAGTGTTGACGCTGATGTTCACGATTTCCGGAATGTCCAAACACCACTGCCGAACGGTCTCGAACCGTTCCCGATCCCAATCCGGATCGGCGATGAGATTAATGGCGACGGTGATCCCAAGGGATCGTGCAAATTCGAGCGCCTCGAAGTTTCTGCCCAACGAGATGCGCTTGCGATGCATCTTGAGGCCTTCCGCATCGATAGCCTCCACGCCCAAGAACATATACTGGAGCCCGAGCGTCTTCCAGAATTGGAAGACTTCCTTGTTGCGTAACAAGACATCGCCACGTGTCTCCATGTAATACTGTTTCTTGATCCCCCGCCGCGCCACGGCTTCTCCGATTTCCATTCCCTGCTTGGCTTGGATGAAGGCGACGTCGTCGACCAGAAAGATGCCCGGTTCTTGAACCTGTTCCAACTCCTCCACGGCTTTCTCGGTGCTGACCGTGCGATAACTGCGACCATAGAAAGTCCAGGCGCTGCAGAATGAGCAATCCCAGGGACAGCCCCTCGCAAACTCGACCGACGCGCAGGGGTCGAGCACACCGATGAAGTATTTGTACCGGTTGCGGAGCAGATCGCGCGCCGGTCGGATATCGTCCAGATTTTCGATGAATTGTGCCGGCGGCCCTTCGCCGTCAAGCGTGACAACCCCGGGAACCTTCGTGATCGCCTTACGATCATGCTCGACCGCCATAAGTAACTTGGGAGCAGCGACTTCCCCTTCGCCCCTCAGCACGCAATCGATGGCCCCGTTGCCGTGTTCCAAAAAATCCTTGGCCACAAACGAGGCGCTATGCCCTCCGACAAAGACGAACGAGTTCGGAAGTTCCTGCTTGGTCAGCTTCGCCAGATCCACGATCTCTGGAACATTCGCCAGGTAATTACAGCCGAACGCAACGGCATCGGGCTTCCAGGTCCTGATGAGCGCCTCGTAGTCTTTCCACGTATCCGCCTGTAAGTCGATCAAGCGGACATCGTGTCCCGCTTGACGGCAGGCCTGCGCCACCATCTCGAGGCCGAGCGGCTCCAGACGCAGGTAAATTTTGGTGTACATGAGCGGACCGGGATGGACTGCGAGGAATTTCATTGCCCCAAACCTCCTGCTCTATGGCACGCTGGGCTAGAACCCTAAGTGTTCCAAGGACACGAGCGACAGGTCAGCCCAGTGGGTTAATCGTGATGTGACAATCGATGCAGGAAGGGATTTTGACAGATTGGAGGTGTCGGTGCAACCTTTAAGTATGCAAGACTTAAGACGATTCGTAGAAGACCCGCCCAGATCATCTGGTTTTTCTTTGACCTAGTCCTTACCATACGGGCATGCTGCCTCCTGAACGCACACTCCGTCAATGCATCGTTTATCTCCTGACCGACCACCGGATGACGACCGATCAACTGGCTCGAATGCTCGGTATTCCTGAACGGCAGGTGGAGGAACACTTGGCTCATGTGGTAAAAACTGTGGCTCGGGACCGTTCACGACGGTTTATTCTTGAACCATCCAGGTGTTTGGATTGTGGATTTATGTTCCGCGACCGCACAAGGTTGACACGGCCAAGCCGCTGCCCACAATGTCGAAGCGAAGGGATTTCTGCCCCACGCTACGGAATCGATTCTCTTGGATCAGGATCTGTTCACGCAAACACGAAGGCGTCACGGCGGAGAAATACCCGGAAAGGATCACCATGATAATCGCACGACTTGTACTCTGTGTCCTCTGTTTGATGCTGGTCGGCTGCTCCGATCAGAAGGCGAAGGAGCTATTTGAAACGGCCGCCTTCGAAGAAAACCAAGGTAATGTCCCTCATGCCAAACAGCTCTACCAAGAACTGGTGAATCTCTACCCATCCACCAAAGTGGCCGAGATCGCTCGGGCACGGCTTGACGATCTGGACAGCAGAAAATAGACGTGATTGCAATGGCGGATCTGCGTCAGGAATTGACGGGCGCGTCATCCCTTCTTTGAGGGAACCAAGGGAAAAAGGCATTGGTCGTCGCCTGATAGGTTTTATACTCCTCTCCGCGGCTTGAAAGAGCTTGCGCTTCTGTCCGCGGAATACCCGTCAGCTTGAGCAGGGCCGCCCCCATCCCGATCGGCCCGATCCAGGTGAAGATCCAGCCGGGCGCGCCCAACGTCATCACGACGTAAGAGCACCAGTGCAGCCATTCAAAAAAATAGTTGGGATGGCGTGAATATTTCCAGAGGCCTTCTCGGCAGACGCGGCCCTGATTTCTCGGGTCGGCGCGGAAGTGCGCAAGTTGCCGGTCGGCTCTCGCTTCACCGGCTATGGCCACGCCCCAAATCAGCAACCCGATGAGCTCAACCAGCGCGGAGGGCGGCCGGGGATTCCACATCAACACCAGAAACGGGAGCGAAAAGGCCGCCACGGCCAATGCTTGCAGAAGAAAGTATGCGAGCATTTTGGCCGACTCCGACTCGCCCCATTCCTCCCGCAGCCGACGATACCGGGCATCCTCTTCTTTGCCGATCACGCGATTGAAAAGAATGTGGAGACCCAGTCGTCCCGCATAGAGGGTCACCAGCATCACGGGCAGAAAGATTCGCGCGAAACCGCCGCTTGCTTGTGTGGCATACCACAACACGACGAGAACAAGGCCAAAGCACCATCCGACATCTCCAATCGCGGCGTTCCTGGTTCTCCGCTGCACAGCCCACAATGTCCCCATGACCACCGTCATGAAAAGATAAGCCGCCAGGACAAGGGGCAGCGGATCAGATGCAAATATCCCGTTCTCTGGTTCCATGATCTGTTACACCTCACGACAGACTGGACTCATAGTCCCACAAATCGACACCTCGATGCACCCGGTCCTTCAACCAACTCCGGAAACCCGGTATGGGGAACGATAAGAGCGCCTGGATTTTCCCACAGTTCAGTGAGAGATCGGCTGGTCGTGGCGCATCGGTATGATCGCGGGCAGATCCTTTCACGAGACGGCCTTGCAGTTCCGGATACCAGGGCAGCAGCGCCTGGCCTATTTCCCAGCGTGATAACCGTTCACGTCCCCCAAGATGAAACATCCCGGACTCGTCCTTGCCGGCCAACTCCCAGATCGCGCGCGCAATGGCTCCTGCCGGCAACGGACAACGATACTCATCGGCATAGAGTGTCACGCTCTTGCCGCTCTTCGCCGTTCGGCACATATCTTCGACGAAACTTCGATCACTGTTCTGCGACGTCCCAGCCGTCAGGACGATGCGAACCACGGTGTGGCGGGGATTCTGCAACACCAGCTCTTCCGCTTCACGCTTGGTCTTGCCATAGAAGTTGAGGGGTTTGGGTTCATCTGTTTCATGGTACCAACCAGCCTGGCCATCGAAGACTTCGCCGCTCGACAAGAAGATAAAGGGAATGTCCTTGGAGAGTCGAGCCAGATACGCCGTGGCGTCCACATTGATACGGCGAGCGAGCTGGGGATTTTCCTCGCAGTCTTTCGTTCGACTTACAGCCGCGCAGTGGATGACTGCGCTAGGTTTGAGATGCCGCCAAGTCTGTTCGACAGCGGTGCGATCCGTGAGATCGAAGTCAGCTCGGCTGACACCCTGAACTTCCTGGTCAGGCGCCCAACGTGAGGCGGACTTCACACAGTACCGCCCAATCAGTCCTGCCGCTCCGGTGACGATGATAGGTGGCTTCATCGTGCTTCACTTCAATGGAGAAACCGCTTCAAGAAAATCATCTGGAGAGTTGATCGTCGTTTATGGTCGGCCATCATTGATGTGCCATCGATGCGCACAGACTCAAATCGAAGACGATTGTACGACTTCAGACTGTCGGTTGGAAGATGCGATGAAGGGAAATAGCGTTGTCGGTCAGAGATCCGATGGCCGACTGTTGCGGTTTCGTCCGTAGTAGATAAGTCCGGTCGAGGCCGAGGAGATGGACGATCGCTCTCCCCGCAGACTCCTCATGACTAGGCGGCTTTTGATGCCGTCTCCGTGGAAGCCTGGTCGTGTGGCAGCCAACGATCCAGGACTGCTGCCAGGGATTTGCTCGTGACCGGCTTGCTGAGGAAGTCATCCATCCCGACTGCCAGGCACCGGTCACGATCCTCCTGCATTGCGTTGGCAGTCATAGCGATGATGGGTAGATGGAACGGCCTGCCATCAACCTGTCGCAGACTCTCTTCCTGTTTCCTGATCACTCTTGTCGCTTCAAAGCCATCCACTTCAGGCATCTGGCAATCCATGAGCACCAGCGCGTAGGGAATACGAGCGAGTGAATCGACGGCTTCTCGCCCGTTTGCCGCCACATTGACCCGATACCCAAGCTTCTCGATCATATTCGCCGCAACCTTTTGATTGACCGGGTTATCCTCAACCACGAGGATAAGGGCTCTGGATCGTATCTGCGCTTCCGACAGGCTATGCCGGGTCATGATCGGGGCAGCAGTCTGAGGGGTTGGAGCAACATCATGAGGAACGTTTCCCAGAACAAGGCCGAGACACTCGTATAAGAGCGACTGCCGGATCGGTTTCGTCAGATAGGCGGCGATACCGGCGCTTTCAGCCGCTTTGGCATCGCCGCGCCGGCCGACCGATGTTAGAAGTACCAGGCGGGTCGCGCTGATCGCCGGTTCCGACTTGATCCGGCGCGCCAATTCCAGACCGTCCATGCCCGGCATTTGCATATCCAAAATGGCTAAATCGAAATGGGTCTGCCGACCGGCCGCGTTGCGCAGGCATTCCAGCGCATGATGCCCATTCTCCGCGCTTTCATGCATCATCCCTTTTCCTCGTAGACTCTGCTCAAGCACTCGTCGGTTCGTGGCATGGTCGTCCACGATCAAAATTCTACGACCCCGTAGCGCCGCCGGAATCGTCGCAACCGGTTGAATCCCCGCCGGTTGAAGTGGAAACCGTACTGTAAGCCAAAAGACGCTGCCTTCTCCGACCTTGCTCGCCACACCGATCCTCCCTCCCATCATCTCCACGAGCTGCTGGCAGATGGCAAGCCCCAGGCCAGTGCCTCCATACTTCCTTGTGGTGGAGCTGTCGGCTTGAGTGAATGGCTGAAACAGTTTCGTTTGTTGCTCCGGCGTGATGCCGACTCCGGTGTCCGACACCTCGAATCGTAAAGTCCGGCACGACGAATTCGAGCGTGCAGCTGTCATTCCGCCGGGCCCGTCCTCCATGCTCACAGTGATCACGACCTCGCCCTGTTCCGTGAATTTGATGGCATTGCCGATCAGGTTCACCAAGATTTGACGCAGGCGGCCTGGATCTCCTCGGAGAGCCGTCGGCACACCCGCCTGCACGAGACAGGTCAGCTCAAGGCCTTTGGCATAAGCCCGCTCCCCGTGTAGGCCGATGGCCTCCTCCATTGTCGCGTGCAAATCGAAATTGAGTTCTTCCAGATCAAGCTTGTCGGATTCGATTTTAGAGAAATCCAGGATCTCATTGATGATGTCCAAATAGATGCTCGCCGGAAAGCCGGACAGTTTCAGCGTACTCGCGTTGCTCCGGGGTCAGAGGCGTATCAAGCAGCAGGCCGGTCATGCCGATAACGCCATTCATCGGCCTCCGAATCTCATGGCTCATCGTGGCCAGAAATTCCGCTTTGATCTTCGCGGCCTCAAGGGCTTTATCCCGAGCCTCCGCTAGTTCTCTGTTCTTCCGCTCAAGATCCTGTGCGGCTTGCGCCATCGCGCTCTCCGACAGCTTACGCTCGGTGATGTCGCGGACGAAGGCACAGTGGAATTCCTGTCCTTTATAGGCGAGAAAACTGATCCGAATGTCGATCGGGATGAGCCGCCCATCCTTGGCGCAATGGCTGGTTTCAAGCGACATCGTCTTGTTTTGCCGCGTCTCCTCCCAGAAGCCCGACCACATGGAAGCAGGAAAGTTCGGATTGAGATCATGAACCGTCATGCCGAGGAGTTCTTCTCTTGAGTAGCCCACCATGAGGCTCGCGGCCTCATTGGCATAGAGAATCTTGGCTTGAGGATCGACCCAGTAGATTGCATCCACCGCCTGTTCCATGGCGAACTGGGTTTGGCGCCACCGCTCCTCCGCTCGCGCGCGGGCACAGAACTGGCTGAGCTGGTCGGCCACGGCTTGGAAGGTGGTCAGGAGCGAGGAATCCGCCGATCGAATCTCATGGTGGAAAAATTCCAATACTGCATAGACACGATCGGCCAGTCTGACGGGAAAGGTGGCAGCCGTATGAAAACCCACCTGTTCGGCCAACGCCGCTCGTGGGAAATTCTGTTCGCGGGTGACGTCTGAAATCCACACCGGCTTTGCCTCCGCCCAAACCCGACCAGGTAACCCGACACCACAAAGAAAAGTCATTTCTCGGCTCTCAGCGCCGAAGTGTTCCGATGCTGTGCCCGATACCGTCCACATCGAATGGCAGCACAGTCTTTGAGACAAGTCGTCGACGACCCACAGTAACCCCTCATCCCATCCGAGTGTTTCACAGACCGGTTGCAGGATCGCTGAAATCGCGGCATCCAATCCGGATGCCCTGGTCAGCACGTTGGCGACCTCATGCTGGATGGCCAACCGCCGTTCCAGGTGCTTACGCTCGGTAATATCCGTATGGATACCAAGAACACGGAGAGGGTGGCCGTCCTTCGTCTGCGAAACGATCTTCCCTCGTTCGAGCACCCATTTGTACGACCCGTCCTTACACTGTATCCGGTGTTCACTCGTCAATACCGGAAACTCGCCCTGAATGTATCGCTGAATGTTGGCCAAGACCGTTGACTGATCATCCGGATGAACGAGAGAGGACCATTCGTTGAAATTGTCGCCGACTTCGTCCGGTGTATAGCCGAACAGGTCTTTCCATCCGTTTGAAATAACGACTTTGTTTGCGGCGACAGTCCACTCCCACAGACCAATGCCGCTGCCTTCGAAGGCGAACGTCCAGCAGCCGTTGTCGATTGATAGTACCTGTGTGGCAGCTTTGTCAGAACGCCTATTGATCATGGGAGCACCGCACGCGGCGGGATGAAATCCCCATAGCTCTTTCTCTTCCTCTCGACTTATATCGGTTCCTAACTCAATATCTTGAGGGGAATTGAGGGTCCATTTCCCTTGTCGGAAAAGTCGGATGGATTGGGGATTCAACGGTATCGTGCAGTGAACGGACGAAGGAAAGACATGGAGCCGCTAGTGCATGCTCCCTAATCAACCCTGGACAGGCTGAGAAGTCTTCTAACGTGTCAGCTTCCGATATCTGATTCTGTGCGGCTGATCGGCCTCTTTGCCCAAGCGTTTCTTTCGATCCGCTTCGTACTCGCTGTAGTTCCCCTCGAACCAGACCACCTTGCTGTCGCCCTCGAACGCAAGGATATGAGTGGCAATCCGGTCCAAGAACCAGCGGTCATGGCTGCTGATCACGGCGCAGCCGGCGAAATTTTCCAAGCCTTCTTCCAGTGATCGCAAGGTATTCACGTCGAGATCGTTCGTCGGCTCGTCGAGGATGATCAGGTTTGCCCCCTCTTTCAACATGCGAGCGAGATGCACGCGATTCCGTTCGCCGCCCGAGAGGTCTTTGACCTTTTTCTGTTGATCCGTCCCAGCAAAATTGAAACGGGCGCAGTAGCCGCGCGCATTCACTTCGGTTTTACCGAGCTTGACTGTGTCCTGGCCGTCCGAAATCACCTCGTACACGCTCTTGTTGCCGTCGAGGCTCCGATCCTGATCCACGTAGCCAAGCTTGACGGTCTCTCCGACCTTGATCGCTCCAGCATCAGGCTTCTCCTTGCCGATGATCATCTTAAACATGGTGGTCTTGCCGGCACCGTTCGGGCCGATCACACCGACAATGCCGCCTTTCGGTAGACTGAAGTTCACGCTCTCATACAGAACATTGTCGCCGTAGGCCTTGCTGATGCCGTTCGCTTCGACCACCACGTCGCCCAGCCTGGGCCCCGGCGGAATGTAAATTTCCAGATCCTCCGCCACTTGGTCCTGCTTCTGATTGACCAGTTCTTCATAGCGGTTCAAGCGCGCCTTGCCCTTTGATTGGCGAGCCTTGGGCGACATCCTGATCCATTCCAATTCATGTTCTAGCGTCTTCTTCCGCTTGGATTCTGCCTTTTCCTCTTTTTCCAATCGGTCCTTCTTCTGTTCCAACCAGGAACTGTAATTCCCTTGGAACGGAATCCCGTGGCCTCGATCCAGCTCTAAAATCCAGCCTGCGACATTGTCTAGAAAATATCGATCGTGAGTCACGGCAATGACCGTGCCTTTGTACTGCTGCAAATGTTGCTCAAGCCACTGAACCGATTCGGCATCGAGATGGTTCGTCGGTTCATCGAGCAAAAGAATATCCGGCTCTTGGATCATCAGACGGCAGAGTGCGACCCGACGTTTTTCACCACCCGAAAGTGTTTCGACCTTTTGATCGGCCGGCGGACAGCGCAACGCATCCATCGCAATATCGAGCTGGTTTTCGAGCTCCCACCCGTTGGCCGCTTCGATTTTTTCTTGCAGCTGCGCTTGCTTGTCGAGCAGCTTTTCCATCTCATTGGGGCCGACTTCACCGATCTTGTTACTGACCGCCTCGTATTCATGGAGCAGCGCCACCAAGTCGGCCTTCCCTTCCTCGACCACTTCCTTGACCGTTTTATTCGCATCGAGCTGGGGTTCCTGTTCAAGGAGACCCACACTATAGCCTTTGGATCGTGTAATCTCGCCCGTATAGTTGGGATCGACGCCTGCGATAATCTTGAGCAGCGAGCTCTTGCCTGAGCCATTTAAACCCAACACACCGATCTTTGCGCCGTAGTAGAAGCCAAGATAGATCTCCCGCAACACCTGCCGCTTCGGTGGATAGACCTTCCCGACGTTGACGAGTGAAAAAATGACCTGTTTATCGTTCGTTGCCATGAACCCTGCCGCCCTCCTTCGTCAGAATAATCGTGAAGAGGCACCATACCAGACAACGCTTTTCGATCACAACCGAGAGCACCAACGACCGACGAACAGCGGTCACTTGCATCAGGCGCTCGGAGAGGAGAGAATCATGGAATAGACATCATTTTGAACCGAGGATATGCCATGACGATCGCTCAAGTGATAAAGCCTTTTGTGTTGTTCCTCGTCTTGTCAGTCATGCCAACACAGTTCATTTTTGCTTCAGACGCCGAGCAAGAAAACATCGTCGATCAGTCCAGGATGACGTTGCGCAGCTTCCTCGCAGACTCAAAGATGGGATGGTTTCGTGACCACATCAAGGACGCGAAGGGTATTTTGATCGTACCCCAGCTGCTCAAGGGAGCCTTCTTCTTCGGCGCTGAGGGCGGAAGCGGCGTCTTCCTCGTCAAAGACGAGAAGACAGGGGAATGGAGTGAGCCGGCGTTCTATACAATGGGCGTGGGCAGTTTTGGATTTCAATTCGGCGCCCAGGCTTCGGAAGTGGTCCTCCTCGTCATGTCGCAGCGAGGAGTCGAGTCGATGCTCTCGAGCACCTTCAAGCTCGGCGGTGATGTGTCCATCGCCGTTGGGCCGGTCGGCGGCGGCATCGAGGGCTCGACAGCCATGAACCTCAGCACAGACCTCCTCTCGTTTGCCAGAGCGAAGGGTTTATTCGGTGGGATCTCCTTGGAAGGAGCCGTTATCGCCACCAGAGACGAATGGAATCAGGACTATTATGGTAAAGAGGTCAGGCCGATCGATATCCTCGTAAAACAAGCCGTGACCAATCCTCAGTCAGCTATCCTGCGAGCCGCGCTCGCTCGTGCAGCAACGGGAACGTCTTCAATGGACCAGAAGACTGAACAGACTCACAGACCGTAATCAGCCGTTCCTCTCAAGCTGACATTCTCTTCCCCCATTCCCTTGTCTACGTATGAAGTTTCGGATACCGTACGTATCCGAAGTTACTGGCTTTCACCCGACGGAGACCTGTCATGCCCAGTGTCTTTGTCAGTTATTCACGCGCGGACCTTCGCCTCATCGAGCAGCTCGAGGCACGACTCAAGGATCATCCCGAGATTTCTATCTGGCGCGATCAAGACAAGATCTACGGCGGGCAGAAGTGGCCCAAGGTCCTGGGCGAAGCCATCGCCGATCAGGACGTATTTCTTCTCACCTGGTCGAGGAACTCTGCGGCATCCCATTTTGTTGAACTTGACATTCCCCGTAGCTCGCTACGGGGTTGGCCTCTCCTTCCGAGAAGTCTTCGGAATTGAGTTCTGTGATACCCCGCAGCTTGCTGCGGGGAGCTTCATTTCGAATGGTGTACGGCGATTGCACTCAAGAAGACAATTGTGCCCTGCCTGCTCGATGATACGGCCCTAGGTTCAGGACTCATTAATTGAGATAGAAGATGACGGTAGCGGCGAGACAGATGGCTGAAAAGAAGGTATGGGCACAGCGGTCATAGCGCATGGCGATGCGACGCCAGTCTTTGAGTTTT
>Ga0134126_10001348_pt1 | contig 31210 bp, 25 predicted proteins | sample KB31752_FD_96881 | JGI IMG/M metagenome (GOLD analysis project Ga0134126, IMG submission 96881) | Terrestrial soil microbial communities with excess Nitrogen fertilizer from Kellogg Biological Station, Michigan, USA - KB3-175-2 | ecosystem: Environmental > Terrestrial > Soil > Unclassified ... | reverse complement strand
CTTCCGAGACGATGCGAGCGGACACACGCGCGAGCAAGTCGTGCGGCAAACGCGCCCAGTCCGCGGTCATCCCATCCACGCTGGTAACCGCGCGAATAGCGACTACTTGTTCGTAGGTTCGTTCGTCGCCCATCACGCCGACTGAAGAAACTGGAAGTAGCACGGCAAACGCCTGCCACACGGCGGAGTACATTCCGGATAGACGCAACTCCTCGTCGAAAATTCGATCGGCGCTTCGCGCGAGTCGCAGCTTATCTTCGGTGATCTCTCCCAGAATTCGCACGGCTAAGCCAGGTCCGGGAAACGGATGTCGGTTCAGAATCTGTTCGGGCACGCCCAGTTGGGCGCCGATCAGACGGACTTCATCCTTGAATAACTCCCGCAGCGGTTCAATCAACTTCAAGTTCATCTTTTCCGGCAACCCGCCGACGTTGTGATGACTCTTGATGGTTTGCGAAGGACCACGGACGGAAACGGATTCAATCACGTCAGGATACAGAGTTCCCTGCACGAGAAATTGCACGTCCCCAAGTCGCGCAGCTTCTCTTTCAAAGACTTCAATGAAAGTCGCGCCAATCCGCTTCCGCTTGGTTTCAGGGTCAGACACGCCCCGCAGGGCGGAAAGAAACTCTTCACTTGCGTCCACGCCGACAATGTTTAGTTTTGTTTCCTGTCTCAGCAGCGCCAGAGTGGATTCAAACTCACCCTCACGCAACACGCCATTGTCGATAAAGAAACACGTCTGGCGATCGCCGACGGCTTGGTGCACCAAAGCCGCTGCCACCGATGAATCCACGCCACCCGACAAGCCGCAAATGGCGCGGCCGGTATCGCCCAGGGTCTCGCGAATGCGCTCCACTTGCTCCTCGATCGCTGCAGCGGGTGTCCAGTCTCCTTTGCAGCCGCAAACATCGAACAGGAAGTTTCTGAGAATCTGCGCACCCATGGGCGTGTGCGCCACTTCAGGATGAAACTGAACTCCGTAGATGTTTCGTTCCGGATTTTCAAAGGCGTTTACGCCTTCTTCGGTTTTCGCCGTCATGTGAAACCCGGGAGGTAGCTGAGTTACTCGGTCGCCGTGACTCAACCAAACATCGATTTCCGTTGGCACTCCCGCGAAGATCTTCGTCGTGGCGTCCGTCACCGTCAGCCGCCCGTAGCCGTATCCGCGATTACCGGAAGGCTTCACCTCCCCGCCCAACTGCTGGGCCATCAGTTGAAGCCCATAGCAGATTCCCAGGACGGGACAATCTGCCTCGCGGATTAGATCTGGTTGCGAGTGGGGCGCGCCTTCGTCATACACCGACGACGGTCCACCAGACAGAATTAAGCCCTTCGGATTCCGAGCGTGAATGTCATCAGCCCGAGTATTGAACGGGAGAATCTCGCAATACACCCCCGCTTCGCGAACGCGGCGAGCGATCAGCTGAGTGTATTGCGATCCAAAGTCCAGTATGATGATTGTTTCGTGAGATGGCCTAGGCAAAAAAAGAAAACCTCCGCGGCACCTTGAACGTCAAATGACTTAACGTGCGGAACTGCGCATTATATTTGCGACCTCATCATTCACCAAAGCAGCTTCATAAATACTTGCGGCCCATCATGCTTGCGCGAGCCTCAAAATATCTCCTGATCATCACAGTTAGCCTGGTTGCGTTCGGGCCGCTGGGGGCTTCGGCTGCCGGCGAGGACGACCTCGTCTTATCGAACCCGCTTGTTTTGAAATGGCGATACGCTTCGGATCAAACTTCAAATTTCACTCCGGCAACTGACACCGCGACCGTATACGTGCCCCTGGCCGACGGAACGCTGGTGGCGCTAGATAGCCGCGATGGGCAGTTGCGCTGGAAATCAGAACCTGGCGGCGACTTCTCAGCGGCGCCCGCGGTCGACGAGCACGCGGTGTATGTGGCGACGCAATACGCGACCGCTGACAAAGCCGCGACCAGAGGAATGTTGCGGGCCTTGAGTAAAGAAACCGGTATCACTTTATGGATGCGCACGCTGTCGGCGCCTTTGCGTGGAAGTCTCGCGGTTGATGGCTCCGCGGTCTTTGCCGGAGCGGCCAACGGCGGCGCCTATGCCTTCGAGAAGTCGAATGGCCGAACTGTGTGGGTAAACCAATATTCAGACGAGTTCGACGGCCAACCGGCGCTGACTGGCGATCGCGTTTACCTGGGAACGTTAGGTGGCTGGCTGTTGGCGCTCAATCGATCGAACGGTGATGTGATTTGGCGCTATCGGACTCGCGGAGCGATTCGCGGGCCGATCGCCGTCGCCGACGGGATTGTGGTTTTTGGTTCAGCCGACGGTTCAGTCTATGCCTGTCGCGACCGTCGCGGCGAGCATCTTTGGAAACATCGCACCGGGGCTGCCGTGGGAGCTGTAGTCGCCATCGACGGTGGCGTCCTGGCGTCATCACTCGACAATTACGCCTACCTGCTTTCGTTGAAGAAGGGTGCGCTGCTTTGGCGTCAGTTGCTGCCCGGTCGAATTCCCGCGCGCCCGGTGACGGCTCCTGATGGAGCGTTGTTCACACCTTTGTCGACCGACACAGCAATTGTTTTGAGTTTGAAAAACGGAAAGCCCCTCAATACCTTGCAGCTGAGCGAGGAAAACAATAGCAGTGCAGCTCCGATCGTCACCTCTGATCGGGTGGTGTTAACGACTCCGCACGCGGTAATGGCGTTTGCGCCGAATCGTTAGCGGATCAGCGAGCAGTCTCGGTTGAGCGACGGAATATCGACGAAAAGCCGCGAGAGAAAAGACCGTGGACGATATAGGCTACGGCCAGGAACAGCAGCACCCACTGCGAGAAGAGAAAGATAAGTCCCGCCAGCGCGATCAATCCAATTACCAAACGCGGGTTGAATCGCCTTCCTGATCCCACCGATTTGAAGCTGGTGAAACGAATCGTGCTGACCATGAGCAGGCTCAAGAATGCCACGAGCACCATCATCAGAATGGCAAGCACTTCAAAGCGGTTGAGATAACGAAGCGGCGTCGGCTTGAAGTGAACAATAGCTGCAATCAAACAGCCCGCGACCGGGATCGGCAACCCGACAAAACTCTTCTTGTCGACTTTTTGCGTGCCCTCGGCAAGTGGTCGCGGACGTACCGCCTGCACATTGAATCGCGCCAAACGAAATCCGCCGCAGATGACGTACATGAACGAAAGGAACCACGCCAGCTGCCGCGCGTTACCCCAATCTCGCAGTGCGTAACCGTAACCCCACGCGTAAGCGAGCATCGCCGGCGCCATCCCAAACGAAACGACGTCCGCCATTGAGTCGAGCTGAATGCCGATTTCCGAGGTACTGCGCGTCATGCGCGCAATGCGTCCGTCAAGCGTGTCGCACAATACGGCGAGTCCAATGGCGATTGCGGCATGATCGAAACGTGTCGTGGCTTCGGCAACCAAACCCCGTTCGAGCAGGCTGAAGCCGCTCATCGTCGTCATCAGTGAAAAGAACCCAGCCAGAATGTTCAGCGCCGTGAATAGTGACGGCACCACATAAACGCCTTTTCGCAGCCCTGTGCGTGGAGCGGGCGAAGGGGCTACGTCCAGGTGCCTCTGCTTCTGAAAACGTGAGACGTTCATTCTGCTATTTTGCCGATAATGGTAACGCCGCCACGGACGTGCATGCCTTCTTTCACGAGAACTTCTACGGTGCCGGGCATAACCACGTCAGTGCGTGATCCAAACTTTATCATGCCGAAACGCTCGCCGCATTCTACTCGCTCATCTTCCCGCTTCCAACAGACAATGCGACGGGCCAGAATTCCGGCAATTTGCGAGCATTTCACGATGATTTCCTCACCCACGATGGTCAAAGTATTTTGCTCGTTTTCCGTCCGCGAACGCTCATTCGTGGCCATTAGAAACTTGCCCGACGTGTACTCGATTTTCTGGATTGTTCCGGCAATCGGCGAACGGTTCACGTGTACATCCAGTGGCGACAGGAAGATGCTGACGAGGGATTCAGTTTCGTTATCGCCCCCCGCGATTCTCACCCTGGTCACGCGACCGTCAGCCGGGGCGACGATGATTCCCTGACCTGATGGAACTCTGCGTCGCGGATCACGAAAGAAGAAGGCCATGAACGCCGCGACGACGATGAATGGGATAGCGACTACCCAATAGCCGAAGAGCATCGGCACCAGCGCCAACGCTAGCGGAACCGCCACCCATGGAATTCCATCACGAACCATTGTCTGAACCGCCTGCGTCAGCGGGCGGCTACTTACTCCCAAGGACAAACAGGGCCGAACCCCGAAACATCGGGAAGGTGTCGGCCCCGTTAGTCTTAAATCGTGGCACCGATTTCAGTCGATCGAAGGACCACAGACTAAGCCATCTGTGCCACTGCTATTTCAGAACTTATTAGTGCTCTGTGCTCGCGCGCTTTTCATGTTCGAGCATTAACGAATACATCTGATCTTTGAGTGCCAGCTTTTTCTTTTTTAATGTCGTCTCTTCCAACTGTTCTTCATCACTCGGATATGCGAGGGCGGACAGCTCGCTCAATCTTTCTTCGTAACGATGATGCTCCCGGACGAGTTCGCGAAACTCCGGGTTGTCGCTCATCAACTGCTCTTTGACGGAATCCGCCGTAATAGTGTCCATTTCAGGCAATCTCCTCTCGAATTGTTGTTGGAAAGAATGACCGCGGTGAGAAATTCTCACGGGGCTGTAGCATGGCCGAGATGGTAGCCAATTTATCCAGGCAAATCAAGGCTTCGATTTCAGGGAAACTGCCATTAGCAGCGCATCTTCCAAAGGCTGTCGGTAGTAGCGGCGGCGACGGCCGATCGTTTGGAAGCCGCAAGCTTCATAAAGCTTTTGCGCGGCGACATTTTTGGCGCGAACTTCAAGGACTGCCTGGGTCGCGTGCCTCTCCCGGCCCCACGCCAAAACCTCTTGCAGCAAGCGCTCGCCAATTCCGCGGCGGCGATATTCCGGCCTGACCGCCACATTGTTCACGTGGATTTCGTTAGCCATCTCGCGCGCGACAATGAATCCTGCGATCGATTTCTGTGCTGTCGATTGGCCGTCATCGAGCTTGGCTACCAGCATCAGCGAGTTTAGTCCGGATTGAAGTTCCAAATGATATGCGTCCCAACCCCAAGGGCTCAGATTGGTGATCTCTTCGATCTCAACAACCTCGAGCAAGTCATGCTCGTTCATGCGCTCAATAGCTACTGCGGCGCTGTTGGCAATTGCCGCCTCAGGCATGGACTTTCATCTCCGCGTCAGAAGGACGGATGTAAGCTGCGTGCAGATGCTCCGGCTCGACGAGTCTTCCAGCAGAATGATCACGCAACGCGATCTGGGCAACAGTCTCGGCGATCTTGTGATTCTCTGGCGCGACTACCCATCCGAACGTCTGCAGATAGCCGACCGCGAGAGGAACATTGCGCCGCTCTGCTTCATTGCGAAGCGCTTCAAGTTGCGCATACGCTCCTTCGCCGGCCCAGGTAAGTTGTGAGTGACTTCCGTATTTCGACAAAAGCGTCTCTGGACTGATGTGCATCGCTTCATCAAGTGCGGTCACTTCCCCAGCGCGCACCGAAAACATTTGAGCAAACACTTCACCACGACCTGCTGGGAGCAGAGCTATCGTTCGTTTGGACTCGCCGGCAGCCAGCGACACAGCCGCTAAAGTCGAAACCCCCGCGCACTTTCGCTTCAAGGCCACAGCCAGCGATTTCACTGTCGCCAGACCGATGCGCAACCCCGTAAAGCTACCGGGACCCACGGCCACAGCAAACAGATCCACGCCGCCAAGTTGAAGATCCGCTGCGCGCAGAACTCGATCGATGTTTTCGATTAAGTCGGTCGAGTGCGATGCCGATGCGTCTCCGCTTGTCGAAGCAAGGATCTGCGCACCGCGCGTAACTGCTACACTGCCGGCCCGCGTCGCCGTTTCGATCGCCAGAATGACGGGCGCATCTCTCGGCGGAATTTCGACTTCCTCGTTTGACATACAGAATCTGCCAGCGCAATGATCTTAAACCACACAATAGCAACGTGCGCAATCAAAGAGAGCTAACAAAATGCGAATAGGTGTGCTCACAGGCGGCGGAGACTGTCCCGGACTGAATGCGGCGATTCGCGCGCTGGTCAGATGCGCTTCTGACGACGGCGTGTATGTGCTCGGCATTCACAACGGATTTCAAGGGCTGGTTGACGATGACGTCGTAGAACTAACGCGCGCCTCCGTCATCGGAATTCTGCCGCGCGGGGGCACGATTCTGGGAACTTCACGTTTCAATCCACTTAAGGATGAAGCGTCCACCAACCTCTTGAAAGAAAACGTGGCGAAGCATGGGCTGGACGCGCTGGTCGTAGTCGGCGGTGAAGGCTCACTCTCAGCCGCGCGCGACTTGTGGCGTCATCATCAACTGAGGTTGGTCGGTATTCCGAAGACGATCGACAACGATATCAACGGCACAGACTTCACCTTTGGGTTCGACACTGCCGTCAGCATTGTGACTGATGCAATTGATCGACTGCATTCGACGGCCGAATCGCACCACCGCGTCATGGTGGTAGAAGTGATGGGACGTCATACCGGCTGGATCGCGGCTTATGGCGGTATTGCCGGCGGCGCGGACGTCGTGCTGGTCCCTGAACATCCTTTTCGCATCACCCGCGTCTGCGAGTTGCTTGCACATCGAAAGAAAGATGGACGTGCCTTTTCGATCGTCGTAGTAGCCGAAGACGCCCATCCGCATCCCGACGAAGTCTTTCTTTCCGATGAGCAGTACGCGGCCCTTTATCGTCACGATCGTTTAGGCGGCATCGGCGAAGCCTTGGCGGCGGTAATCGAACAGTGTACCGGGATTCAGACGCGTGTGACGAAGCTCGGATATGTGCAACGCGGCGGTTCGCCTACGCCTTTCGATCGAATTCTCGCGACGCGTTTTGGAATTAAAGCCTACGAGATGGTGCGCAAGGGCGAGTTTGGCAAGATGACTGCATTGCGAGGCAACCGTATTGTCTCGGCTTCCCTCGACGAAGCTGTGGGCGAACTCAAGCGTCTCGACGAAGAGATTTATCGCGTGGCGGAAGTATTTTTCGGCTGAGGCTATCGCTTCGTTTTCATTTAGCTCGCTTCCAGATTGATGATGGAGCGAAACAGCTAAAGCCGTTTGCTGTGTCCTCCTTTGGATCTTTCTCCCAGTCTCTGCGGGACTTGTGGCTCTGTGATAAATCTTCCGCGAGCAACTTGTCGTCGGAGAACATCGAGTGCTCAACCGAGCAATACGTCACTCCACTCACTGCTGATAACTCTCCTGTTGTATCATGACGCGCTCGCACGCGGCGCTGCTCACTGCTCACCGCTAACTGCTCACTGAATATGTCCAACGCCACACCCATGGTCCGGCAATATAAGGAGTTGAAGGCCCAGCATCCGGGCACCCTTCTCTTCTTTCGGCTCGGCGATTTCTACGAATTATTTTTCGACGACGCGGTTACGGGTGCGCGTGAACTGCAAATCACTCTGACGGCGCGGCATAAAGACAGCAGCGAGCCGATTCCGATGTGCGGTGTGCCACATCACTCGGCCGCGAATTACATCGCCAAGCTGGTGCGCAAAGGCTATCGCGTGGCGATCTGCGAACAGACGGAAGATGCTTCGAAGGCGAAGAAACTGGTCAGACGCGAAGTTGTCCGCATCGTTACGCCCGGCACTCCCATCGATCCGCAACTGCTCGAGGCGCGCGAGTCGGTTTACCTCGCGGCCGTTTGTGCCCAGGGGGAAACCGTCGGCGCGGCGTTCCTCGATATTTCCACTGGCGAATTTCGGGCGACGCAAGCGAAAGGAAAAGACGCCTGGGAACGAATCGTCGCGGACATCGAATCATACGCGCCCCGAGAGCTGATCTTTCCGCAGGCGCTGGCGGCGTTAGTGCGAGCGGGATTCAGGAATGAACGGAAGACACGCCCGTTACCGCTAGGGACAGGAGGCAGTCGGCAGGAGGCAGACGGCAGGAATAAGGACGAAGCGGTCTCCAGGGAAACAAACGTCGTCCTGCAGTCTGCCGCCTGCGTCCTGCCGTCTGCGTTGACTCCCGTCGACGATTGGCTCTGGCAAACAGAAGATTGCGCATCGCTCCTCATCAAGCAATTCAATGTTCGTTCGCTTGACGGTTACGGGCTGACTAACAAGACAGAAGCGATTCGCGCCGCCGGCGCGTGTCTCCGTTACGCGCAAGACACACAACGCGCCGCGGCGGCCCACATTGCCGACATCGTCTATTTCGAGCCGCAGGATCATCTGGTCCTCGACCAAATAACCGTGCGCAATCTGGAATTGGTCCAGGCGACGGGCGGCGCATCGCATTCGCTGCTCAATGTGATCGACGAGACTGTGACAGGCATGGGCGCGCGGCTGCTGAGGTCTTGGCTTTTGCGGCCTTCGATCCGACGTGGTGAAGTAGAAGCGCGTCATGGAGCTGTGGCGGAACTTCACGCGTCGCATGCGAAACGCGATCGTTTGCGCGTTCAGTTGAAAGAGGTTTCGGACATTGAACGTTTAGTTGGGCGACTGAACCTGGGCTCAGCCACGCCGCGCGACCTGGTGGCGCTGCGGCGCTCACTAGATCAGGTTCCGCAGCTTCGTGAATCGCTCGCGCATTCCGACTCTTCCCTGCTCCAGGTTCTGCACGATGCCGCTGACGAACTCGCCGATGTGCGGACTCTAATCGCCAACGCGATCGATGATGATCCCCCCGCGAAAGTGATCGACGGCGGTGTCATTCGCGCCGGCTATGCGAACGAACTTGATGAATTACGTTCGCTGAGCCGCGACGCTAAACAGACGATCGCGGCGATGGAGGCCGAAGAACGCGCGCGCACCGGCGTGGGCACCTTACGCATTCGATTCAATAACGTTTTTGGCTATTTCATTGAAGTCTCCAAGGCCAACGCGGCGCGTGTGCCGGAGGATTACGAGCGCCGGCAGACATTGGCGAATGCTGAACGCTTCACCACTCCCGCGCTGAAAGAATACGAAGCCAAAGTCCTCGGCGCTGAAGAGCGCATCCTGCAAATGGAGTCGGAAATCTTCTCGCTCGTTTGCCGCCAGGTTGCGGCTGAGACTTCGCGCATTCAGTCAACCGCGCGCGCCTTGGCCTGTCTGGATGCAGTTGCATGTCTTGCCGAGACTGCGGCTCGGCGACGTTATGTCAAACCGTTAATGCACGACGCCGACGAAATTGAAATCGTGCACGGGCGGCATTCGGTGATCGAAGCATTCAACGAAGATCCTTTTGTTCCCAACAGCGTCTATCTCAACAATTCAACTGACCGGCTGCTGATTATCACCGGACCAAACATGGGCGGCAAAAGCACTGTGCTGCGTCAGACTGCGATCATTTGCATCCTCGCGCAGATGGGATCTTTTGTGCCGGCTGAAAAAGCGAAGCTGCCCTTGCTCGATCGTGTCTGGACCCGCGTAGGAGCTTCCGATGATTTGGCCAGCGGCCGCAGCACCTTCATGGTCGAGATGACTGAAACTGCAGCCATCCTACACAACGCGACGCCCAAGTCTTTGGTACTGCTCGATGAGATTGGCCGTGGCACTGCGACCTTCGACGGATTATCAATCGCCTGGGCGGTGGCTGAGTATCTGCACGATTCAGCCGAACATGCCGCCAAGACTTTGTTCGCCACGCATTACCACGAGTTGACTGAATTGGCAGAGCGTTTGCCCGGCGCGCAGAACTATCAAATCACGGCGACGGAACGCGAAGGCGAAGTGGTGTTTTTGCATCGGCTCGAGCGAGGACGCGCGTCGAAGTCTTATGGCATTGAAGTCGCCCGCCTGGCCGGAATGCCGCCCGCGGCTTTAACTCGCGCTCGCGAAGTCTTGCAGCGATTGGAACGATACGAGCTGGATGTGTTTGCCGAAGAAGAAGGCGCAACCGACGTCGAACGGGCAGTCGCCGCGTCAGCCGCTTCATCCACCAGCGAAGAGCAAGCGTTGAGCAAAGCCGCGACGCGAGCCGGCCGCAGACGTATGGTGGCGCAATCTTCTCTCTTCGATTTGGCGAATCAAAGAGTCATTGACGAGTTGCGCGGCGCAGATGTCCAGAAGCTTTCGGCGGAAGATGCGAAAGCGATGCTGGCTGAAATGAAGAAGAAACTGCTTTAGCCGCGGATCACGCGGATAGACGCGGATAGGAAGCAGCCAAAAAAAGCGCAAAAGACACAAGAGGATTACCGCTATTGTGCTTTTTGTGCCTCTTCGTGGCTATAGTTCTTGAATTCTTATCCGCGTCTATCCGCGTTCATCCGCGGCCAATTCTTAGCTCGCCTTCGCCGCGTCTTTAATCACCAGATCAAAAGTGCCGGGTGCCACTTTGCGAAAGCGGCTGTTGCGATTCAACGAGACAGCGATGCTGATCGTGGGATTGTTCCCCGTGAAGTTGAATCCGCCTTCCATTAACCGGTTATAAATCTCATTGACATGCAGCGGGCCGTTGGCTTCGCGCAACAGCATGGTCGCGGCCTGGGGAATCGTGCGATCGTAGAACCGATCGTCAATTGCGGTGATATTTGACTTGACCGCGGGGACGGTGTGACGCATGGGCGCTGTCGGATGTTCGGCCAGCTCCGCCTGGGCCAAACGGCGTTGTAGTTCGACTTCCAATTCGCCCACAGATCTCGTGCCAACTTGCGTCGCCGGCCCACTCATCACATTCGACAACAAACGAAAGATTGCGGCTTCAGTCTGCCCCGCCAGCGTGTCCATCTCTACCAGCTCGGCGCGGATGATTTCAGATTCGGATTCCAACTCTGCCAGGCGCGCCGCCAGACGTGTGCGGGCCGCGCGTGACTGGCGCAAGCTTTGTTCGAGACGGGCGATGAGCGTTTCGTTAGCCATTAAACATTGCCGATTTTAGATTGCCAATTGCCGATTGGCAACAACTTTTCAAAGTGAGATAAATCGGCAATCGAAACCGATTTACCGGTCTCGTTCAACTATGTAGGTGGGAATTGCCGCCAGGGCTTGCGCGTGCGGCGACTGGTTCAGACCATCGAGCGCAGTGACCGCAGCTTGCGCATATTCAGCCGCGCGCTCCTTGGCCAGTTCGAGCGCGCCCGACTGCTCGAGTTCGTCGAGAATTCGCCGCCGAGGCACCGTGGCGTAGCCCTCGTCGGCGATGACTGCTTGAATATCGTTGCGCAACTCTGGGTGACGCTGAAGCAGGAAAATAAGCGGCAAAGAAACTTTCCCTTCGACCAGGTCAGCTCCGGCCGGTTTGCCGAGCGTGTTTTGGTCGCCGGTGAAATCGAGCAGGTCATCGACCAACTGAAATGCCGTCCCGAGGTTCATCCCATAGTCACGCAGCCGCGCTTGTGTTTCCGCATCTGCGCCGCCCATCAGCGCGCCGATCTCACAGCAGGCGCTAAAGAGGTACGCCGTCTTGCGAGCGATCACGTCGAAGTATTGGTCTTCCGAAATGTCCGTCCGGCCCAGCAGCGTCAGCTGCAATAGTTCGCCTTCGGTCATCTTGCGGGTGACGGCCGTGAGAATGTCGAGGATGGGAAGCGAGCGTTCGGCAAGACTGGTTTCAAACGCTGACATGTAAAGCCAGTCTCCCATCAAAACGGCAGTCTGATTACCGAATTCAGAATTGATAGAAGGACGATTGCGACGCGTTTCAGCTTTATCGATCACGTCGTCATGCACGAGCGTAGCGGTATGCAGAAACTCCATCACGGTCGCCATGCGAATAGAACTCTGATTCGACCCGTCGCCGCCCACCGCATAGTTTGAAAGAATCGTGAGCGCGGGACGCACCCGTTTGCCACCCGAGCGACGCAGGTACTCGCCGATGTACGCAATCACCTGGATGTTCGAACGCGCCTGGCGCTCGAATTCATCTTCCACAAGCTGCAACTCCGGCGAAATCAGATCGAAGATGCGCTTCGCCGTCAGTTGAATGTCATCGAGCAGCGCTGATTGAGTAGTTGCTGTCGTCATGGTGGCACAGACTTCAGTCTGTGTGTGTTTCTTAATGAATTCCCTTTCAAGCAACAGACTGAAGTCTGTTCCACTAATTCGATCGATAGTTCGTAAACTGCATGTTGATCCCAAAGTCTTTCGCTTTGAGGCTCGCAATTACTTGCTGCAAAGTGTCGCGGTCGCGACCAGTGACGCGCACCATGTCGCCCTGGATCGAAGCCTGTACTTTGGCTTTCGAATCTTTAATGGTCTTGACGATATCCTTGGCTTTTTCCTGCGGAATTCCCTGCTGAATCTGCACATGCTGCCGCACTGTGCCACCGGCAGCGGGCTCAACTTTGCCGTAGTTCAACGCCTTCAAAGGGACACCGCGACGCACCAGCTTCTGCTGCAGGATGTCGTTCATGTTGCGCAGTTTCGTTTCGTCTTCAGCGGCCAGCACCAATTCCTTCTCCTCGAGTTTCACTTCCGCGTGGCTGCCCTTAAAGTCGAATCGTTGATGAATTTCCTTCGTCGTTTGATTGATGGCGTTAGTGATTTCCGCGCGGTCTACTTGCGAGACGATGTCGAATGAATTTTGCTGGGCCATGGGTTGTCCGTGATGTTCGGAGAATAACATCAAACCCAGAGCATGTGAAAGTGTTCTCTAGGCCGGGAGCGCGGGCATCTTGCCCGCTTTGTGCATTAACAACAAACGTTCAAAATTTGCGGTTGTCGCGCCGCCGACCTCTTGGGGGCTGACACCTTTTAATTCCGCCAGGCATCTTGCAGTTTCAACCACACGCGCCGGTTCGTTACGCTTTCCGCGAAAAGGTACAGGGGTGAGATAGGGACAATCGGTTTCAACGAGCAGCCGATCAAGTGGAAGTTCGCAGGCAATGGCGCGCAGGTCTTCGGCTTTCTTGAAAGTCAGATTGCCGGCGAACGAGATGAAGAAGCCCAGATCGAGCGCGTCTTTCGCCATCTGCAGGCTGCCACTGAAGCAGTGCAGCACTCCCGCGCGCGAAGTAGCATGCGCATCTTGCGCATGACTCACGGGCGAGACGCCCGTGCCACTCAATTCATCGCGCAGAATCGAGATGGTATCGTCGTCAGCTTCGCGTGAATGAATCACGACTGGAAGCTTCAATTCCCGCGCGATTGCGAGCTGGCGCTGAAACACTTCGCGTTGCACGTCACGCGGCGAGTGATCGTAATGATAGTCGAGGCCTATCTCGCCCCACGCGACCGTGCGGGCACTGTGCTTTGCCAAGTCAACGAGGCGTTTCTCGGCCGCCGCGTCAAATAGTTTTGCGTCGTGAGGATGTACGCCAATGGCGCAGTAGATCTCCTCATGTTTCTCAGCCAGCTCGACCGCTCGTTCGAACGCGCCGCTATGCGGATCGCCAGTGCCAACGTTCAGCATCGTCGTCACGCCAGCTTCGCGGGCGCGCGCGATCACCTCTTCACGATCGGCATTGTATTCGGGGCCGTCTATGTGGCAGTGCGAATCAACGAACATCGATCATCGACAAGGCGAAGTTGCGGACGGTTTCTCGACAGTCAGTTTGAGCGGCACTGAATAAAGCGGTTGAGACCATAACAATCCTTCGTGTTGCCATTGTTGCTTGAGCTTCTCAGCCAGCTTCGGCGATTGATACCACGTCGAGACAATCAATTGCAGAGTGTGTGGGCCCGGGTGCACGGTCGTGTCGCTGAGCGCTGCCGAGCTGTCAGCTACTCCGACTCCAGTTATCAATTCACGTTCGAAGAAAGCGCCGGGCGCCAGCTTCACAAATACGCGACCGGGAGAGCGTCCGTCGATTCGCTCCAGCTCTTCGTCGAAGTAGCGCATATTCAGCAACAGAACCTCAGATGAAGGTGCGCCGGCGTTCTGGTCACTGCGGATCTTTGTTTGGAAAAACAGATCGTGACCCTTGTAGACGATTAAACGCTGGGAGCTCAGGTTCGTATACCGGAGCTTCAATTTCAACTGCAGCGAAGTTTCTTGATTAATCGAACAATAGGATTGCCCGATAATTTCAGCGGTCAGCTCTAGTTGTTTCTGGCTTTGACCCGAAACGGAATGCAACGAACAGCTGGACACGAACAGAGCGGCGATCAGAGAAAGTCGTCTCAGCAAAACAATGCCTTTTGCGTTCATTTCAATCTGGCGCCATTCGGAACGTCTTCTGTAAAAGTCGCGATGACTGGTTTGCCTTCATCTCCGACCGAAGCCGCCAGGAGCATTCCCTGTGATTCGTAGCCGCGAAGTTTTCGCGGTTTCAGATTCGCGACTACGACAATCTTCCGGCCCACAAGCTTTTCCGGCTCGTAGTGCTGCGCGATACCGGCGAGAATCTGGCGCGGCTTCTCTTCGCCGATGTCGACTGTAATTAGGAGAAGTTTGTCGGCTTTGGGAATTCGTTCCGCGGTCTTTACTTCACCAACACGCAAGTCGATCTTAGCAAAGTCTGTGATGTCGATGTATGCAACGCCCGGGACCGCGTCGGCCTCAGTGGCGTGTTGGCCTGAGCCTTCGGCTTGTCCTGAGCCGTCCCTTACGGTCGGGCTACCGCCTCGAGTCGTGTCAGTCGCTTCTGACGTCTGATCTCTGACCTCTGACTTCTCACTTTTGATTTCTGCCATCGTCTTTGCCTTATCGATTCTCGGAAATATAGGCTGCACTTCCCCAATCATCTGGCCTGCGGTCAGGCCGCCCCAGGTCAATGCACGCGGATCGAGCTTGCCGACATCTTCGGTAACGCCAAGCTGTTTGGATATCTCGACTGTGGTATTCGGCATCACCGGATATAAAAGCACGCTGAGCCAGCGCAACGACTCGGCCGCGCGATACAGCACGGCGTTGAGCGTCTCGCGTTGTTTCGGATCTTTTGCGAGGTCCCATGGCTTGGCATCCGAAATCATCTTGTCAGCGCGAGCGACAATGCCCCACGCATCTTCGAGCGCGCGACTGAAGGCGAAGTCTTCGAAATCGCGCAGAAATTCATCGCGCGCGTGCGAGACGAAATGCGACATGGCCATCTCGTCTTCAACCCCGGCACGTTTCGCGGCCAGTCGCGATTCATCGGGAATCGCTCCGGGTGGAATGCGGCCTTCACAATAACGATGAATCATCGTCAGGGTGCGGCTGGAAAGATTGCCGAGGCCACTCGCGAGATCGCTGTTCGTCCGGTCAATCAGGTTCTCATAACCAAAGCGCCCGTCCTGGCCAAACACCATTTCGCGCAAGCAGAAATAACGAATGGCGTCAGTGGGAAAGTATTTGTTCAGCACATCCAGCTCGACTGTGTTGCCGAGCGTCTTCGACATTTTTCGACCGGTGGGATCGACCCACATGCCGTGCGCGTAAATTCCGCGCGGCTGTTCGATTCCGCCGGCCATCAGAAATGCGGGCCAGTACACCGCGTGAAAGCGGAGGATGTCTTTGCCCATCACGTGCAGAGCCGGCCAGAATTTCTCGAAACCGACGGCTTGGTTCCGCTGTTCGCTTCCGTATCCAATCGCCGTGATGTAATTCGAGAGCGCGTCAAACCAGACGTACATCGTGTGGTCCGGATCGCCAGGAACCGGGACGCCCCAACTCACTGATGATTTAAGCCGGCTGACTGATAGATCTTGAAGCCCACCTGCGACAAAACTTTTCACTTCGTTGCGTCGTGCTTCAGGCCTGACAAACTCCGGTCGCGATTCGTAGAGACCGAGCAATGCCTCGTCGTAGTCGGACAAACGAAAGAAGTAACTATCCTCCGAAACCCGGTCCAGCTTCGTGTCGTGCACCAAACAAGTCGGCGGCTCGGTTGGATCCGCAGACTTCGCGTACTCGTCTTCAGTCTTGTAAGCCGCACAAGGAGCGCAGAACCAGCCTTCGTAGTGGCCCTTGTAAAGTGCGTCGTTGCCTTTCGGTGTTTTTGCTTGTGCGACGCGCCGCCACAATTCGCTGACGCCTTCGTAATGAAACGGATTCGTGGTGCGCATGAAGATGTCGTAACCGCCGTGCGCGGTATCAAGCGCGAAAGCGGCCGTCATCTTCGTGAAATAGCTGACAACATAATCGGCTTGTTCCTGGGGAGTCCGGTTATTCTTCTGGGCAGCCCGCTCAATGTTGATGCCATGTTCGTCGGTGCCGGTGAGAAAGAACGTCTCAATGCCCTGCTGCCGCTTCGAGCGCGCAATCGTATCCGCCACCACCATCGTATAGAGATGCCCGAGGTGCGGCAGGCTGTTGGCGTAATAAATTGGTGTGGTGACGTAGAAGGTCATCGAGGTGCTGGAGTACAGGTCTTATCGCTTGCTGTTCTTTGCAAACTCATCCTGGGGATTGAACTTCGGCAGCATTGGCAGATTGGCGACGCGGCGACCGATCTCCATCGCGAAGTCCGTTTCCTGAATCATCCCCTGGAAGTTCCAATCGTCCCGATACTCGTCCGAAGGCTGGTGATAGTGTGCGTCGTTATACTCCTTGAATTTTTTCCCGCCCCAATCCTTTGGATGGCCCACGTAGTCATCGCCCTCTTTGAGACTGATCGAAGGCACGCCGACTTTCGCAAATGGAAAGTGATCCGAGCGATAGAAAGAACCCTGCTCAGGTCGCGGATCAGGCGAGACGCGAAGACCGCGCTCGCGGGCGATTTGATCGACGACCGCCTTCAGCGAAGAACGCTCCGCGCCGAGCGGCACAAAGTCGGCGGTCGGACCCAGAATGTTCATTGAGTCGAGATTGATGTCAGCCGCAGTCCTGGCGATCGGCACCAATGGATGCAGCGTGTACCATTCTGATCCGATCAGTCCTTGTTCTTCTCCGGTGGTAATTAAAAAGAGAACCGATCTCCGCGGTCGTTCGGCCGCCGGCAAGCCGCTTAAGACTCGGGCAATCTCCAAAACCGCAGCAACGCCGGTCGCATTATCAAGCGCGCCGTTATAAATCGTGTCGCCGCTTTTATCCGGCGCACCAATACCGAAGTGGTCCCAGTGAGCGGTGAAGACCACATACTCGTCGCGCAGCTTTCGATCACTGCCCGGGAGAATTGCCGCAACGTTTGGGGCTTCGACCCGTTTCAACTCGCTGTTCAAATCGAGCGACGCGGTGAGATTCATCTTCACCGGGCTGAATTCCCTGGTTGCTGCTCTTTTGCGTAGATCGTCAAAATCCAATCCTGCCAGTGAGAACATCCGATGGGCTGCTTCGTCCGTCATCCACGAACGCACCTTTAGAAACGGAGTCTTGTCGCTGCTCGTGCGCGCAATATCAAATCGCCATGAACCGTTCGAAGTGCGCACGACGCTCCAGGGATAGCCTGCGGATTCACTCGTATGAAGCAGAATCGCGCCGATCGCCCCGCGGCGTGCCGCTTCTTCATACTTGTATGTCCAGCGGCCAGCGTAAGTCAGTCGGCGACCACCGAACAAGTCAGGTTCCTGCGCAGTTGCCGGCGGATCGTTGACCAGCATGACCAGAATCTTCCCGCGATAGTCCTCGGCCGGACCTTTGTAGTCGTTCCACTTTTGCTCGGGCGCATCGATGCCGTAGCCGACAAAAACAAGATCGCCCGTGACATTCACGTGCTCAGTCTGCGCCCCCGTGAAGGCCACAAAGTCGTCAGCGAAGTGGTAGGTCTCGCTGCGGTTCTGACCTTCGACACGCAAGACAGTTTTGGGATCAGCTTTCACGCCGACCAGTGACACCGGCTGCCAGAAGCTTCCTTTCGCGCCCGCGCCTTTCAAGCCCATCGCTTCAAACTGTTCGGCGACGTAAAGCGCCGCCAGTTCTCCGCCTTTCGCGCCGGTGCCGCGACCTTCAAGACGGTCATCGGAAAGAAACTTGATGTGCGCGCGCAAGCGATCTTCGCTGATGGGGCTTGGGAAGATTCGCGGGCTTCGTTGCGACATCGCCGATAGTGCAATTACGGCGAAGAGTAGTGGCATGACTGTGAACTTGATCAATCTCATTTGCTGATCCTGTTAACGTTGGCGAAAGTTCTGAGTCCGCAAAGCGGACGAATTGAAAATAGCCCGGCGCTTCAGCGCTGGGAATCACCCAAAAAAACCGTCAAGTCCGCAAAGCGGACGGCAGTCCAAAATCTATGCTGCGGGTTCAGTTGTTTTTTGAAAAGCTCCGTCTACGTGCGCCTTATCGTCTGTCGCCCGTTTCACGGGCTTACCTTCATTCCCACTTGATCCCCGCACCAAGGTGCTGGGCTATTTTCTACCGTCCGCTTTGCGGACTGAAATTACTTCGCGTATCCGGTAATCAGCGCCATTGCCTCTGCCCGCGTTCGAGGATCTTTTCGGAATCCTCCCAGCACTGCCGACGTCACTGTCTGTGCGCCCGACTTCTTCACACCGCGCAGCGTCATGCAGGTGTGTTCGGCCTCAATCACGACCATGACGCCGAGCGGCTTTAATTGATCGTAGAGAGTGTTCGCGATCTCAGACGTCAGCCGTTCTTGTAGCTGCAGCCGCCGCGCAAACGTTTCTGCGAGACGCGCCAACTTCGACACACCGAGAATATTTCCGTTGCGGGGGATGTAGGCGATATGGCACTTGCCGACGAACGGGGCCAGGTGATGTTCGCACAACGACGCGATCGAGATGTCCTTAACGATCACCATCTCGTCATGCTTATTCCCGGACAGCGGCACGATGTGCTCGCTCGGATCCTGACGCATGCCTTGCGTCAGCTCTTCGTACATTTCCGCGACACGCTGCGGTGTCTCGCGCAGTCCTTCGCGATTCGGATCTTCGCCGATGCCTTCGAGGATCAGCCGCACGCCTTGCGCAATTCGATCCAAATCGACGCTGTTCGGTTTCGCGGTCCGTCCACGCTTTGATTTTATGTGTGTAACTTTCGCAGCCATGGTCTTTCCCTTCACCCAATTAGCGGCAGAATTTCTCCGGCCTTGCCGGTCAAAACTTCGTGACAAAGATAGGAAAGCGGCGTCGCTTCGGGATTTACTTCGACCACGTAGGCGCCCGCCGACCGCGCGATCTCGGGAATTGAAGCCGCCGGATAAACCACGGCCGACGTGCCCACCACGAAGCAAAGTTCGCAGGATGAGGCTTGCAGCGCCGCTCGCTCAAACGCGCCTGACGGCAACATCTCGCCGAACAGAACCACGTCGGGCCGCATCGGGTCGCCGCATTCGTGGCAGGACGGCACTCCAGTTTCGTGATCAGATTCGCGCAAGTCGATACGGGCTTGACAAGTCAGACAACGAGCGCGCCAAACACATCCGTGCAGCTCAATCACGTTTCCTGAACCTGCGGCCGCGTGCAACCCATCAACGTTCTGAGTCACCAGCGTGAATTCTTCAAAATTGCTTTGCCAGCGTGCGATTGTATCGTGCGCAGGATTTGGTTTCAGTGTACGCAAGACGCTGCGCCGATGATTGAACCACTCCCAAACAACCGGCAGGTCGCGCTCCAGCATCGCGCCGGATGAAATCACATCGATGGGCATGCTTTTCGAGATCGCGGTTTGCCCGGCGCCGCGAAATGTCGGCACGCCTGATTCGGCCGAAACGCCTGCACCCGTGAGCACCAGCACCCGCTTCGCGCGATTGAATCGCGAGCGCAGTTCGTCTGAGATGATTGACTTACTGGCGACGGCTTGCATTGGTTCGCGATGTTAACAGAGCGCGACGCGCGCTCGCAATTTCGCGAATAGTAGGCGATTCACTACAATAGCCGCTTTGCTTTGACCCGAGTCAGAAGCCCGAGCGTGAGCGAGGGCAAGTCGGGTAGGCTGCCCTCCCTGACGGTCGGGCTTCTGACACCTAACTGCATCCATGAACCTGCTGCAACTTCAAAATCGCCTTAAGTCCTGCTTGCGCGAGGCCGCGCGCGAACAGTTCGGGTTCGAACTCGATCAAATCGTCAGCGAATTTCCGCCACGAACTGAGCTCGGCGACCTCGCCTTCCCCGCCGCCTTCGAACTCGCAAAGCAAATCAAGCAGCAGACCGGCGAAAAACGTGCGCCCCGACCCATCGCTGAGGCGCTCAAGCCTGCACTCGAGGGCATTGCAGAAGTTGCCCGCGTGGAAGTCGCAGGCGCAGGTTACCTCAACGTCTTCTTCGACCGCGCGCGCTTGTTGAGCGACTTGACGACCGCGCCCGCACCGAACGCAGCAGACGGCGCAGCACTCGTGGGCGAAGCTCCGCAGGATCGCAAGTTGATGGTTGAGCACACCAGCATCAATCCCAACAAAGCCGCGCATATCGGTCACGTTCGCAACTCAGTAATTGGCGATACGTTCGTAAACGTTCTGCGCGCCGCCGGCAATCGAGTTGAAATTCAGAACTATATCGACAACACCGGTGTGCAGGTCGCCGACGTCGTCGTTGGGTTCATTCACATCGAGAAGATGACCCTCGACGACATTAAGTCACTTGATCAGTCTCTGCCGCCGAATCAGTCGTTTGATTACTACTGCTGGGACCTGTACACGCGCGTGGGACTCTTCTATCGCGACGGCAATGCGGACAGCGAACAGAATCCTGAAAAACTGAAGTTGCGCGCTGAAATCCTGCATGCGATCGAAGCAGGAAACAATCCGACTGCTGAGCTGGCTGATTACGTGGCGACGCGTAATGTCGAATGCATCCTCGACACGATGGAGCGTCTGGGGATTCGCTACGATCTGCTGGCGCGCGAGTCAGAGATTCTCCACCTGCATTTTTGGGAGCGTGCTTTTCAGTTGATGAAAGAGCGTGGCGCGATTCACTACGCCAGCGAAGGCCGCGCCAAAGGCTGTTGGGTCATGCCCTTCGAGTCGCACACCGGAACAGATGAGCACGAGTCCGATAAGATCATTGTGCGCTCGAACCGCACCGTCACTTACACGGGCAAGGACATTGCCTATCAACTGTGGAAACTAGGTCAGCTCGGACTCGATTTCAATTACAAGCCATTTAGATCGTACGGGGACGGACACGCGACGTGGGTGACGACGGTTGAACCAAACGCCGAGACCCAACCAGAGGTTCCGCGACCGAATTTCGGTGGAGGCGTCATCGTCTACAACGTGATCGATTCGCGCCAGTCTTATCCGCAGGAGATTGTGAAGCGCGGCGTGGCGGCGATCGTTCCCGAACTCGGCCAGGAAGCCAGCGTCCACCTGTCTTACGAAATGGTGGCGCTGTCTCCGGCAGCGTGCGATGAACTGGGCATTGAATTGTCCGCTGAAGATCGCAAGCGCCCGTACATCGAGATGAGCGGCCGGAAAGGGCTCGGCGTAAAAGCCGACGACTTGATCAATCGTTTGGAAGCGGACGCGCTGGCCGAGGTCAAGACCCGCCATCCGGATTTGTCTGACGATGAGCAGCTCGCCACCGCGCACGCAATTGCTGTCGGCGCGCTGCGCTACTTCCTTTTAAAGTTCACGCGGAACTCGGTAATTGCCTTTGATTTCAAAGAAGCTCTGTCGTTTGAAGGCGAGACTGGTCCGTATTGCCAGTACGCGGCGGTGCGGGCGAATTCGATTTTTCGGAAGCTTGGCGAAACCGTGACCGATGTTGCCAAAGAAGTCAGTACCGGGAGCGGTAGCGACCGGGTTGCTGATGTCTTCACAGGCGAAAGTGGTGACGATATCTGGGCGCTTCTCCTGTTGGCGGCTCGTCTTGAAGAAGCAAACGCGCAAGCCGCGTCCAACGCCGAACCGGCATTCCTGGCGAAGTACACTTTTAATTTAGCAAAGGCTTTCAACCTCTTCTACCATCGACATCGAATCATCGCTGAAGAGGACGGGACCAAGCGCGCAGTATTGATAATGGTGGCCGATTACACGCAGCGTCAGTTGAGCGCGGCACTGGCGACTTTGGGCATCAGCGTGCCGGATCGAATGTAGACTGAGAAGGCGGCAACTCTCATTCACGCCGGCGCGTTAGCCCGGCGTTTGAGTCTCAGATACCGGGCCAAAGCCTCGGTGAGAATGAAACCCAAAGCGTTCCAGCCCCCGATTTACTATTCAACGTTTACCATTTACCATTCACCGCAATGTTAATTGTCATGAAAGCCGATGCCACCGAGGCGCAAGTTGCGCACGTGTGCGACATCATTACTGAACTTGGATTCAAACCGCACGCCATGCCCGGTGCGCAGCGCACGGCCATTGGCATAACCGGCAATCCAGGCGCAGTCGACCCCACCCGTTTCGAGAATTTGCCCGGTGTCGCGGAAGCGATTCGCGTCAGCAAGCCTTACAAACTGATCACGCTTGACCTCCGCCCAGAGAAAACAGTGGTCCGGGTCGGCGATGCCACCATCGGCGGCGAGGAGTTGGCGATTATTGCTGGGCCCTGCGCCATTGAGAGTCACGCGCAGGCATTCGCCGTGGCTGAAGCAGTCCGGCGCAGCGGCGCGCGCTTTTTCCGTGGCGGCGCGTTCAAGCCGCGGACTTCGCCTTACGCTTTTCAGGGGCTGGGCGAAGAGGGCCTGAAGATTCTTGCAGAAGTGCGCGAGGGTTATGGCTTGAAGATCGTGACTGAAGCACTGGATGAAAGCGGTTGCGACCTGGTCGAGAAGTATGCCGACATGATTCAGATTGGCGCGCGCAACATGCAGAACTTCAGTCTGCTAAGGCGCGCGGGAAGATCGCCTCTGCCGGTGCTGCTGAAGCGCGGCTTATCAGCGACACTGGACGAATGGTTGCTCGCGGCTGAATACATCATGTCCGAAGGCAACTACAACGTGGTGCTTTGCGAGCGCGGCGTGCGCACATTTGCGCAGCACACGCGTAACACGCTCGACCTGGCATCGATTCCCGCAGTTCGGCGCATCTCGCACTTACCGGTCGTTGTCGATCCGTCGCACGGCACTGGGAAGAACTACATGGTCATTCCGCTGGCGTGCGCCGGCGTTGCCGTGGGCGCCGATGGTTTGATTGTCGAAGTTCACGATCAGCCGGAGAAAGCCCTGTCCGACGGAGCGCAAGCTCTGACGCTCGAACAATACGACCAGCTGGTCCAGGAAGTGCGACCCATTCACGAGGTCGTCACCCCACAAGCAGTTTCTTAGAACTCCCTCCAACTTCAACGGCTTTGCCGCCTGATGTGCGGAAGGCCTTCGGCCTTCCGAAAACGAATCCTTCCGAGAACGGGGCTGTGCCCAATTGCGGGTGGCGCGCGCAAACCTGGGCTGAAGATAGCAAACGCCTTCGGCGTTTAAGGCACGAGCCCGAAAGGTTCCACATTTTTGTGAATCCCAATTCAACAACGGTGTGCCTGCACGGTTCCGCAACCCTTTCAGGGTTGCCCTGCCGTGTTGGCTCATTACCCAGGGTAGCCGCGCTAGCGCGCGTCAACCCTGGGCTGGAGGTGGCGAACGCCTTCGGCGTTCATGTTCGCGACGCTCAACACTGCTTGGTCCCACCGTTGGTCGAAGTTACGCCGACTTTCCTTCCAGAATATCGCGTAGGTTCTTGGTGAATGCTGACCGAGGCATGACGCGGTCGAAGCCGGCTGCGAGCGCTGCCTGCTGCAATTCCGTCTGCACGTGAGAGAAAAAACCGAGTAGCGGAATCCTTTTGAGCTTGTCATTGGCTTTGAACGTCCGCGCCAAGTCCACAGGGTCACAACCACGCGTGTTCAAGTCAGCGATGACTAGCGAGGGAGCCTCATCGCCAGTCTTTTCGATCGCATCGGGGATGGACTTGACGAACACGACGCGCGCACCGACCTGCTCTGCCGTCCCCCGAATTTTCGAGGCGAAGAAGAGATCGTCAACAACAGCAATGATGGTTCTCGTCATAATGTGTCAGAAGCCCGACCGTTAGGGAGGGCTACTTTATTGCGCAAGCGCGATTTTGTACGTTGCGCTCGCTTACGCTCGGGCTTCTGACGCGCTTTGCTGCGCCGAGTGTTTCGAGCGATGATGCGGCGCCATGACATTCACTCCGCCCGAGAATGCGATCGAATTCGGAAACGAGCGGGCAGCACTTCCCGATGCGCCTGATAAAGAAAGTCTTGTGCTCGCTTCCTACAACATCCGCTATGCGGCCGGTCGCTACTTGATTCTGTCCGGCCTGCTCAGAAAGCTCGGCTACAACTTTCCGCGTCATCGTCCTGAAGCAATCAAGCAGAATGTAAAAGTTGCGGCGCGCGCGCTTTCTAACGATCGCATGCTACCCACACCCGACATTCTAGCATTGCAGGAAGCCGACAAGATGACCGGACGCGCGGGCGGCCAACATGTGGCGGCGGCTCTCGCTGATAAGATGCGCATGCAGTACGTGCATGTGGGCGCGGGATTGCCGAACGGCATCAAGCCGCAGCAGCGCGAGTGGTGGCTTGATTTCGAAGAACAAGTCGCCATCGATGACCAAGGTGATATGGGAGTCGCCTTGCTGAGTCGTCTTCCCTTCGCAGAAGTAGAACGCATTGATTTGCCCTGGCATGAATGCCCCTGGCGACCGCGGGTGGCGGTGGCGGCGACCATCGTCTGGCAGGGTGCGAGCTTGCGACTAATCAATGTGCACATCGATCCGCATGGGCCGCTCGATAATCAACATGAGCAGACAGAAGCAGTGCTTGAGAGAGCGACGCAGCATTCAGGGCCCGCGGTAATCATGGGCGATTTCAACACGCTGTCGAAAGAGAAAGCCGTCGAGATTCGGAAGTTGATGGAGTCACACGGCTACTCGCCGCCGTTTCCGACGGAGATTGCGACTTGGCGCGGCGCCGGTTTTTTTCGCTATCACGCCGATTGGATCTTTGGACGAGGGCTTCGCTTCACAAAGTGGGGCGTCGCCAAGCCTCTCAACGTTTCAGACCACTGGCCGATTTGGGCGGAAATAGAAATCTAGTTTCAAGTTACAGGTTTCAAGTTTCAAGTTCGCACTTCGCGCTTGAACCTTCTTATCCGAAGCAGCACAATGCCGCGACACACTAACTTGAAACCTGAAACTCGAAACTCGAAACTAGTTACGAGCCGCGACAATTCCCTGCTGCGCCGCGCGCGCGCCGCACGTGACGGCAAGACCGACGAATTGATTTTCGTCGAGGGCCTGCGTCTGTGCGAAGAAGCCCTCAGTTCGAATCTCAAGATCGAAACCGCGATCTATTCCGAAAAGCTTGCGCACAAAGACCGCGCAGCAAAACTGATCGATCAGCTCGGCGAGCGAGCAAAGGCATCAGCGTCCGTCAGCGAGAAATTGCTCGAATCCATTTCGTACACTAAGACACCGCAGGGCATCGTGGTGCTGGCCGAGCGTCCGGCCGGCGATGTCGAAAGTTTTAGCCAGCGGCAGCCCGCCCGGCCGCTGATTGTCTTGCTGCATGAAACGAACAATCCCGTAAATGTCGGCGCGATTGTGCGCACTGCGGAAGCGGCCGGCGCCACCGGTGTCATCACGACCGCCAACACTGCGGACCCTTTTTCGCCGAAAGCCTTGCGCGGCGCGATGGGCTCGGCATTTCGTTTGCCGGTGTGGAGCGGGGCGACGTTCGCTAACGCGACAGAATGGTGCGGCGCTCGCGACATACAAATTGTCTGCGCAGACGTTTCCGCTGCGACGACCTTCAGCGACGTCGATTGGCAAAAGGCGAGTGCGCTGGTCGTGGGCCGCGAATCGACGGGCCTCTCCGCGGAAGAACTCTCCGCGGCCCTGCGGGTCGTGCGTATCCCCATGCAGGGGTCGGCAGAGAGTCTGAACGTCGCGGTCGCTGCCGGTATTATCTTGTACGAAGCGGCAAGACAGCGCGCGCAGAATTAGTGTATTTTGGTGGCAGGAAATCTCCGAACAGTTTAACCCGGTAGACGTACATAAGGACGTATGGCCGAAGAACAGGGACAAACCCCAAAACGACGTCGTGACACAATCGTTCCTGAGCGCTTGATGCGCCGTGTGTTGGAAGGCGTGGGTGATGCCGTCGATCGAAAACTCGGCCGCACGCCGGACACCGAAACCGGAATCACCACTGACGTTTTAATCCGTCGCATGAACGCGATGATTGATGAGCGCGTACGCGACGATAAGCGACGCGGCCGCATCGCCCCCCACGACTTAAAACTTAAGATTGAATGGGGCAAACACTCTGAGACGCCCCCGGAAGTGACCCGACGCCTGGCGCAGGAAGTGCTCGCCGCGGCGATCGATCACATCAACGACAGTCGTTATCGCACTTTGGCCCCGGTAAAGATCGAAACCGATGTGGACATCTTCACGAAAGGCATTGCGGTCGATCCGACATTCGGGGAATTCGAAGACCAACTGCGCCAGGAAGACCTTGAACGCAAGACCGGAAAAGGCGAACTGAAGGCGCCGAAAGAAGATGCCAGCGTGCAAATGAACGCTCGGGTTTCGATGCCGGGCGGCTCGCGCGAAGTCCCTTTGAAATTCGTTCCCGGCGGCCGGCGCATCAATGTCGGCCGCGCCACGGACAATGACCTGCACTTGAATCACAGCAGCGTTTCGAAGATTCATGCTTCCCTCAGGATGGACCAGCTCGGCAGTTTATTAGTGGCCGACACGGGATCAACGAACGGCACGCACCTTAACGGACAACGCATCCCTTACGGCGAAGCTCACCCCATTAACGAAGGCGATGTGATCTCCTTCGGTGACGTCGAAGTCCGCTTTCGCAAAATAGCTTCCTGAGATGCCGCTCGCACTCTTCTTCTTACAATCCGCAACCCCCACGCCGGTAGCCTCGCCGGAAAAACAACCCGCATGGTTGACGCTGATCTTTATCATCGGCATCGCGTTTGTCGCCTTACTTCTGCTGATATCAATAGTGCGGATGTGGTTCAGCCGATCAGGCGGAGCCGCCGCCGCGCTCGCGAGTCTCCCGAAGGACATTCGTAAGCGGCTGGGCGCCACCGCCACCAACCGAGGGCTGCGCGTCTGGCGCTGGCTGTTTGTTCTGGTCGCGATCGGCATCTTCGGTTTTCACGTCTACTGGGCGCGCTATGCCGCCGACCGCAACCCGAAATTTAAGGAGATGAGCTACAAGGATCTGCGCAATCGGCGTCTCTCTGAATCGACCCTGCGCGGATGGATCTACGATCGTAAGGGCCGGCCGCTGGCTTATTACAAGAAGGATGCGAATGGTGAGATCCAACGCGAGTACCCGATGGATTCAGCCTTCGCGCACTTGTTTGGCTCCGATCGTGGTGAACCCGGACTGGAACGCGCGCTGTTTGGAACTGAAGCCGGCGCAGTGCCCGAAGTTTGGCAAATCATTAAGGGCGAAACCGTCGAACAGAAACTGAACAAGGATTACACGCTCACCATCGATAAGGACTTGCAGCAAGCCGTCGTCGATCAACTCAAGGGTAATCATGGCGCAGTGGTGATGTTCAATCCGCAGAGCGGTGAAGTGCTGGCCCTCTACAGCAATCCGTCATACAGCCTCGCGCAGGTGCAGGATGAAGCCACTTGGATCAGGATGGACAAAGACCGTAAAGAGAGGCCGCTGCTGAATCGCGCACTCAACGAATATTACGTACCCGGATCGACTTTCAAGACCGTGATGATGTACACGGCGTTCCGCAACGGGATGCAGGACATCCACTACAACACGAGCGGGATGTTCTCGCCTGCCGGTTGCAATAAAACAATTACTGACGACAACGGATCGTGTGAAGCCTGTGGCAACATCGGCATCGATCAGGCTTACCAGCACTCGAGCAATATCTATTTCTCTTATCTCGCCACGCAGTTGGGCGGCGAAAAGATTCAGGCCACCGCGAAACTTCTGGGGCTGGGAGCTTATGACAGTCTGAGCGGCGAAGGCCAAGGCCGTCGCGAGCCTGAAATTTGGAACGCGAGCAGTAAAGCCGTGCGAGACGCGATTGCGCCGACTGAATCATGGCTGAAGGCCGGTAAGCATTCCTCGCGCTGTGAGCTGATGTACGAAGGATACGGTCAGGGCTTAGCGTCGCAGATGACGCCATTTCAGATGGCGCTGATCATTTCCGCGGCCGCGAATCTGCAAGGCCAATTGATGAAGCCGAAGATTGAGCTGGACCGGCCGAATGAAATGTTCAGCCAGGTGCTGACGCGCGATCAAGCCGCGACGATTCGCGGCATCATGAACATGGTCACGGAAGGCGGGACCGGCACCAGCGCGATGGCGCCGGTGAAAGCGGCGGGTATTCGCAGTGGCGGCAAAACTGGAACTGCCCAGAAACAAGTGCCGGTAATTGATCCGAAAACCAACGAGCCGCAGCGCAAATTGGTTACTGAGCGCGACTTCAAAGGCAACATCATCGGGCAACACTACGAAACGGTTTTCTACGACAAGCTGCGCAGCGACGCGTGGTACTTGAGTTTTGCGCCGCTGGATAAGCCGATGGTCGCGATGGCCGTTCTATTGGAAGGGCCTGGCCCCGGCGTCAGTTTTTACGGTGGCAAGAACGCTGCGCCCATTGCTGCGCAATTGATTTTGAAAGCGAAGGCGCTGGGATACTTTGGCGGTAATACGAGCGTTCCTTCGCCGACACCGCAGACGCGGCAGCGCACGCCGCGCCCACGGCCGAGTCCGTGAAGAATTCGTCCCGCGGCTTTGCCGTCGGATGTGCGGAGAGCCTTTGGCTTTCCGCTGAGCGGGGAAAGTATTTTGCGGCTACGCCGCTATGGGCATAGCCCATTAATGGATTGAGAGTCGTTTCGGAAGGCTATAGGCCTTCCGCACATCAGATGGCAAAGCCATAAGTCAAAATGAAGAATCGTCTGTCTTCACATCTTTTCGTCTTAATCGCGCTGCTGGCGGTTGAAATTGTCGGCTATGTAGCCATCCATCGCGCGGGGTTGATTCGCGGTTACGAAACTTCCTGGATCGGCGGCGGGCGTGACCTGCTTATGTTTCTGCCGATCGCAATCATTGGGTTCTGGCTAACGCGCGCCAAACATTTCAAAGGAAGTTGGACGCTTTACACGACGGCGATTCTGCTCTTCTCGATTGGTCTGCTCGTGCAGTACCGGCTCTACAGCGATCCCGAGTACAACGCGCGGAACAAGGCACAGGCGCGTCAGGAAAAAACGCAAGCGCTGCGGCTTCGTTACATTAACGAAAACTACGACGCGAATAAGCGCGCGATGATGGGACTCACGCCCACACCGCCCGCGAACGAAGAAATTCCGGCAAAAGAAGCAAACTACAGCATCGCTAATTCGATTACGTCCGGCTATACGTGGGTCCCGATTCTGTCGCTGATCGCCTTCGCGATTGCGTTTTCCTTCTGCGCGAGCGAACGTTTTCTCTCATGGATTCAGCGCAACAGCTTCATCATTGTGCTCGTCACGCTGATACCTTTGGCCGCGGCCATTTTTACGTCCAGCGCCGGAAAGGCGCTTGGCAATACCACGCCCTGGGAGCCGGCGAAAGTTCCCTTCCTGCTTGGCTTCGCCGGAATCCTGACGGCCCGTTACAAAGATCTGGCGCGCACTTACTGGGGCATTCCACGGGCGCGCGACATCATCCCTCTGATCGTGATGGCGATGATTCCCTTCATCCCGTTTTTTGCTTTGAAAGATTTTGGTCAGATGCTGATCTTCAGTGGCGCGTATGCGACGCTCTACCTGGTCGCCGTGCGACGTTGGCCGCAGCTGCTCGTGTTTGTTGGTTCGGTAGTGCTGGTGATTTCGATCCTGGTGATTGGCGCGTTACCGCGTGACATCCAGGAGAAGTTTCCAATGCTTCCCACTATCGCCCGGCCAATTCAGAAGGCGCTTCCGTCGCGTATACAGCAACGCTTTCATTTGTGGCTCGATGGTTTTGATCCGCCCTCGCCGGAAGTTTCGTGGTGGAAAAAAGACTACGACGAAGCCCTGGCGGAAAATCCGCGCATGAAGGAATTGGCGGAAGAAAACGAAGCGCAAAAGAAGAGTGTCAACACTGATGTTTGGTTCGACAAGCTGGCCTTTCAACCGGCGCAGGCGACCTTTGGCATCTCATCCGGCAAGACAACCGGGCGCGGGCTGGGGCTCGGCTTCCCCGAAGTAATTCCGATTGCCGACTCGGACTATGTCTATGCCGCGATTGCTGAAGAGCTTGGCTTATTGGGCGGCGCATTAGTGGTGCTGGCGATAATTATCTTCGTAATTGCTGGTATTCGCACTTCAATCGAAGCGCGTGATATGTTTACGAAGTTGTGCGCGGCAGGCCTGACGGCCTTCATCGGAATCCAGGCTTTGGTCAATATCGGGGGAATTCTGCGGGCGCTGCCCATGACCGGAATCACCCTGCCCTTCGTCAGTCACGGCGGCTTCAGCCTGATCACAAGTTTTGCCATGCTGGGAATGCTTATGGCCTTTTCACATCGAAACGCGGTGGACGCGCGGGCGATGGCGCGCGTCAAGCATGAGCCTGAGAGCGGCATTAAGCTGGAGGCGGTACAGTGAGCGCGCCGACATCTGCGAACCATATGAAAGTCGCCTCGGTTTCTGATCGCGGACTCAATGACAAGCGCCCGCTGAACGAAGACTCGTTCCTGTGCGATCAAGAGCGCGGCATCTTCGCGGTAGCCGATGGCGTGGGCGGCGCTGAAGCCGGCGAAGTAGCTTCGCAAACAGCCGTGGACGTTCTCGATGAAGCGTTTCGCCACCGCCTGCACGATGGTGAAGACATCGAGGACCTGATGGAGCTGGCGATCCAACGTGCGAATTCGTCAATCCATCAGATGGCCACTGAGCATCCGCGCTTTGCGATGATGGCGACCACGGTCGTCGCACTGCATGTCGAGGGGTTGCGTGCGACCTTTGGCCACGTAGGCGATTCGCGACTATATCGCCTGACGCCACAAGGACAATTGGTGCGCGAAACCGAAGACCACTCAATCGTCGAGGAAGAAGTCCGCGCCGGCCGCATGACTCCCGAACAAGCGGCTAATCATCCAAGCAAAAACGTAATCAGCCGGGCACTCGGGGCCGAGAGCTCGGTCGAAGTCGACATGAAGACGATCGAGATTGAAGAGGGCACATCTTTCCTTCTCTGCACCGACGGCATCACGCGTCACATTTCAGACAACGAGTTGCGCGATCTGCTCGTCAGCGGTCGCCCCATCGATCAAGTCTGCGCGGACATGAAGCAGCGGTGTTACGACCGTGGCGCCGAAGACAACTTGACCGCCGTCGTCGTGCAGATAGGCACGCCCAATTACGGCGCCATTCCGGACGCCGAGCGGACCATCGACGCGCGCCTTCCTGAATTGGCGAAGACGGCGCCGGACAATCGGCCTGAGCCGCAGACGGTCTTGACGCCGGCGTCGCGCATTGCCTTTCCCGGACCAG
>Ga0134126_10001346_pt1 | contig 31216 bp, 25 predicted proteins | sample KB31752_FD_96881 | JGI IMG/M metagenome (GOLD analysis project Ga0134126, IMG submission 96881) | Terrestrial soil microbial communities with excess Nitrogen fertilizer from Kellogg Biological Station, Michigan, USA - KB3-175-2 | ecosystem: Environmental > Terrestrial > Soil > Unclassified ... | reverse complement strand
TTCTCGCGTCAGCGCACGCTGGCCCTTCCGATTGATTTATCATCGCCGGTTGGCCTTCATAGGCTGAACTTGCAAGATAAAGGAGAAAGCCGTGGCGCACTCACTTCCGCCGCTCCCCTACGATTATTCCGCGCTTGAGCCGTATATCGACGCGCAAACCATGACCCTTCATCACGACAAACATCATGCCGCCTATGTCAATAATCTGAACGCCGCATTGGAGAAGCATCCGAAACTCGGCAGCAAGAGTGTCGAGGATCTGCTGCGCGACCTCAACAGCGTCCCTGAAGACATCCGCACCGCTGTGCGCAACAACGCCGGCGGCCACATGAACCACACCATGTTCTGGCAGATTATGAAGTCCAAAGGCGGAGGGCAGCCAACCGGACGCGTCGGCGACGAAATCAAGAAAACCTTCGGCAGCTTCGAAGACTTTCAAAAACAATTCAACGACGCGGGCGCAAAGCGCTTCGGCAGCGGATGGGTGTGGCTGGTCAGGAGCAAAGCCGGCAAGCTGGAAATCATTTCAACTGCGAACCAGGACAATCCCATCATCGACGGGCACCATGCCATTATGGGAAATGATGTCTGGGAGCACGCCTACTATCTCAAATATCAGAACCGCCGTCCGGAGTACCTGGCGGCATGGTGGAATGTCGTGAATTGGGACGAAGTTAATAAGAGATTTAAGTAGTTACAGACAGGTAAATAGAAAAGAAGGCCGCTCGACGAGCGGCCTTTGTCGCCTCTGTCGCCTGCTATCGTCTGAAGTCGGTTGTCGGCTTAGTTGCCGCGATCAACTCGCCCATCAGAACTTGCGCCCATATCGTTAGCCATCTGTGCACGATTTCGCATCTCCGGCTTAGGGATTTCATTGCTGTCACTCCTGGCGCAAAGCACGTCAGCAATTCAGGCTGCTTTGTAGGTTCATGGAGTGTGATGAAAGATGGCACCAGGGTGTTACCGAACAATCGAAAGCTCCTGCAGGAAATCGAAAGCTGCTGGGGGCACTTCGACAGAACTGCCGCCGGTTCTGTTGTTCTTTCACGGGCGCGTGAGCGGCTGCTGCTGAGCTGTCGTGGTCACGTTTGCGGGCTGGCGGATGAGGATTGCCATTCTGGGAAACGAGAAGCTGCCGCCGGCATCGTCGATCACGTTTACCTGGCATGTGTACAGGCCAGGGCGGAGTTTCGAGAGCGGCACGTCCAGCTGGAAGACGGCAGCTTTGCGCTCCGGAGCGTTGATCTCGCGGGCTTCGACCAGCGGTGTTTCATAGGCTTTCGCATTGCCCTGCAGAAATTCGACATTCGTGAGTACGCGCACGGCGTTCTTCGGCAGCTTTTGTGGAACCGTCTGTCCCGAAACGGGAATTGGCTCGCGCTTGTCCCTGGCCGGATCATAAACCTCGTACTGCATATAGAGATGCTGATCAGGCGTAAAGACGTGCGTAATGTTCGGAACCAACTCCTCGCCGTCGCGAATCAGCGGATTGGGATTATTCTTCTTTGCCGACGCCGGCTCGCGCTGGCTGGCAAGCACGATCGAGCTCATCTTCAGCGGAGCTTTTCTCAAATCGGGAACGTTGATGTCGGTTTCAAACGAACCAAGCTTCCCGGTTTGGTTTTCGCGCACGACGAACTTGAGGTGGAACCTGCCCGGAGGCAGCACGAAGGCCGTGTTGTACTGCACGTTTTTCCGGCGCACCTGGCGCGATTCATCCACCGCGAGCTTCACGGTTTCACGCGCATTTCCGATCGGGCGTTTCAGTTCATCCTGCACTACTCCGATGATGTCAATCGTTGCCCGGTCTCTGTCCTTTTCCGTAACAAACGGCACTTGCGATCCCGGAATGATGATCGATATGGGGATGTAGTAGTGAGCCTCGTCGAGCCGGAAGTAGGCTGCCGCCATGTATACAGCGACGTCTACGTCGGGCAGCTCTGAGGACAGCTCATCGAGCATCTGCTGCTCGCGATCTTCTTTATTGAAGTGCGCGTAGTCCTTCGGACCGTAGTAGCCGTTGCGATACTCGAGTTTCAAATCGGAACGCTTCAAAACAACCTTCACTCGACGGTACTTGCCATTCATCTCAGGATTGGTGCTGCGATATCCGAGCACGTAGTACGCTGAGGTATCACGCTGTACGGCAGTGAAGATTCCGCTGAGGTCGTTGTTGTCGAGGAAAGCTTTGCCGCCCGTGTCGCCGGCAAGGGTGGTGAGCGTCTCCTGGCTGTCAGCGTTGCTGTTGAACTGGTCGAGAACGGATTGACCGGAGTAGGCAGAGCGCCCGCGCAGACTCGCGCTCTGTGCCTCGCCTCCGGGAGGAAACGCCTGGAGGCCGCGCACATCGAGCGTGTAGAGGGCGACGTTAGATTGCACGGCCGTGTTCACGGCAGCCCGCAGCTCAACCTGGTTCTCAATTCCGGAGCGACTCATACCATTGCTGAAATAAATAATCGATTTCTTCTGATCAACCTTAGCCAGCGATTTGGCGATGGTTTGGATCGCCTGCAGCTTGCGATCGGTATTGAACTGGTTGTACTCGGAGTCGTCGGCTACGAACGACCCGCCAGTGTCCGGCGTACCTTCTGTGGTGCCGGTATCGCCGGCCGCGAATCCCTGTCCTTCGCCCGAGGTGTAGCCGCGCAACACGGCGGCGAGACGAGCTTTGTCGTTGGTGAAGTCCTGGTCGATGCGCATCGACGTATCCAGCGAGATTACAGCAACGAGGTCGGCGGGCGCCATCTGCTGATCGACATACTTTTGCGCTGCCTGCACTGCGCGATCGATGTCGTCCTCTTCCATTCCGCTGAAATCGAAGAAGAGCACGATGAGGCGATGGTTCTTCAGGTCTTGTTTGTTGATCGGCTGATTCGAACCAATGATCTTCACTGGACCAGCCGTGCCGCTGACGGTCGGACCAGCAATGTTCCCGGCAGTTGCCAACGCATCGACGTTCTCGAAGTCGAAGCTAAAGATCCTTTGCTGCTTGCCGTCTTCGAAGATGGTGAAGTCGTCCTTCGTGAGCCCTCGAACCAGATTGCCTTGCTTGTCACGCACGACGACGTTGGTGAGTACGAGGTCGCTGGTGACGCGAATGCGGTAATCGCCGGGGGTAGAGGATTGCGTGGATTGCGTGTCCTGGGCGAGCAAACACAGGGCACACATGAAGAACAGAAGCACAGATGTTGCAGCGGGTATGGCCGCATAAATCATGGTTCGGCGGAATAGTCGAGTCTTTTCACACCTGTCATCCTGAAGCGCTTCCTTTGCGCGAAGGATCTCCCGCGATGCCTCGGTCTCGAATGCCCTCAACAGGCTCCTTATCCAATCTCGTAAAAGAGCCGGAAAAGAGCGTCGAATTCCGAAACATCCTCCGGAGGTCCTTCGCCCAAAATCAGGGCTCAGGATGACAGCCCTTTGGAAATTTTGAATATCTTCAGGTTCGGCGAACACGCGGCGATTCAGTCGTGACCTCATCAGAACCTGTACCTCGCACTCAAGTTCACCGTCCGCATTGAACCTGCAGCAATCACTTGCCCGTAGGTCGGCGTTCCAAGAACCGTGCCGATACTCGTGTACTCCGGATGGTTAAAGACGTTGTTGGCCGAAATTCGCAGTTCGAGCGCGCGCGTGTCTTTGGCCAGCAGCGTCTTGCTGACTGACATCCCAAAAGTGAACTGTCCAGGACCGATGATGCTGTTGCGCCGCGCATCTCCGAATCCCGAAACGGGAGTGACGAATGCCGAGGTATTGAACCAGCACTCGATCGTGCCCACCGGAAATCCGTTCGGACAGGTCCCGCTATACGGATCGCCGACGATGTTGGCACGCAATGTGCCATTCAGGCCTTGAGAGATATCCAGCGGAGAACCGAGGATGCGCGGCGTGAATGGGAATCCAGAACCTAGCGTGAGGTTGCTGCTCCAGAGCCAGTCGCCGAATACATTCTCGAGCCAGCCACCGTTATTGTTGAGCCATTTCTTGCCCGTGCCGAACGGCAGTTCATAGGTGAAGTTGCCGAGAAACTTATTACGCTGGTCAAAGCTCGATAGTCCGCGCTCGGCAGCCAAATCGAGATCGTTTTGCGCCACCACCACCGCGCCTCCACCGATGCTCGAAGCGTTGTCGATCGACTTGGAAAACACGTACGTGCCCTGCGCCGACATTCCATGGCGCATGCGCTTACGCAGTTGCACGGTCGCGGCATGCAGAATCGAATCGCCTTGCGAAGTTTCGAGAATGAAGGGCTGAACTCCGGCAATGCGAAACTGGCCGTTCGGCAAGCGATTGGGCGCGCGCTCCATATCGAGATCAGTTCCCTTGGAGCCGTTGTAGCCAATATTCAGAAGCAGAGATGGCGTGATCTCGCGCTGAACGTTTAAGTTCCAAATCTGCACGTAGCCGAGTTTGTAATTTTTATCGACGGCGAAATTATTCGTCACAGCAGCCGTCGGCGCCGGGAATCCGTTCTCGAGCGTCAGCACCTCTGAGGCGGAGCTTACGTTCGTCTCGGTAAACGCGAATGGCGGCTGAAAGGCGAGATTCTGGACAATGCTTCCGTATTGTCCGGTGTTGTAGTTGAGTCCGTATCCGCCGCGCACAACCGTCTTCTTCATCGGTCTCCATGCGAATCCAACGCGCGGCGCGAAGTTATTGCGATCCGGTTCCACTACTGTGATCGGGAATCCGCCGGTAAACGGTCCCGCGCTACCCGGGAAAACGGGTACTGCTGCGGTGATCGTCGAATTCAGGTCGAGGTTCACGAGACGATTGTTGGCTTCGCTGAAGGGCGAAACGTATTCATAGCGCAGACCCAAATTGAGACTCAAACTTCCCGTGACACGCCAATCATCTTGAACGAAGAGATCCCACGAATTCTGGCGGAAGTTGTAGGTTGCGCTACCGCCTTGAATCGAAGTTTGCTGAGCGACTCCCAGCAGGAAGTTGGCGAAATCGTAGCCGCTGCTGGTACCTGGGGACGCCCCTTCGTCGCTGAAGGTGAACGATCCGCGCGCGTTCTGGGCACTGCGAATATCGTTGTAAATCCGGCGGAAGTCGCCGCCCAAACGAAGGTTGTGCTTACCGTGTCGCCAGATCACGCTGTCAGACCAGGAGAACGTCTGATTGTTGATCAAGCTGGCGCCAGTGTCGTTTGTGCTCTGAAAATTCTGGAATGCCAAAGTGGGAACGCCGTAATTGAACCGATCCTGCGACACGCCGTTGATTCCAGCGAGCGCTGCAACGTTCTCGTTGTCTTGAAACAGGTTGCTCAGATGCGAGTGGCTGCGGTTGTAGCTGAAGTGCAGATTGTTGGTGATGCGATTCTTGCTGGCCACCCATCCCATGCCGGTGTTAATTCCCGAGGACTGTGTTGTGCCCAGCAGCGTGGGAAACGCGTTGGCCACCTGGTTATTGGAGTCGCTGTAATTCAGATTGAAGTTGATGTTGTTCTGCAGCCGTCGTCCACCGCGTCCACCTCGTCCTCCGCGTCCACCTCCAGGCATGAAGGTAGCGCCCTCGCCGAAATTGTGGATGAGCCGAATTGCGATCTGATCGTTGTTCTGCTGCAGCGAAGTCACGTAATGGAAGTTATTCACCGTGCCGGTAAGATTCGGCAGCGGAATGAACTGCAGCAGAGCCTTTGCTGCCGGATCGATATTCGTAACCTGGTTTCCCGCAATAGGCTGCTGAGTCCTTGGATCGACGAGCTGTGTGCCTATAGCGGAAAAATCACCTTGTCGCTCAGCCAGTGTCGGAACGGTTGAGAAGTTGTCATACGGATTCTCGTTGCGTCCCCCCGTCCAGTTGAAGAAGACAAACGTCTTCTCGCTGTTGACGATATGTGGGATCTTGAGCGGTGAGCCGATTGTCACGCCGAAGCGATGCTGCGCGTAGTCGGACTTCTGCGTTTGCGCAATCGAGTTGCCGAGTCCGTTGATCTGAAACGGCGCCGCATCAAAGATTGAATTATCCGTGCTGTAGAAGATCGAACCGTGCGGCTGATTGACGTTGAATCGTCCCATCATGCGGCCGCCCAGCATCAACACGGGACCACCACCGCCTCCGCCTCGAGGTCCTCCTCCGCCTGGTCCGCCACCGAAGCCGCCGCCCTCGCCAGGTCCGACGAAGACCATGTTGCCGCCCCCACCACCCTCGCGCTGGATGCGCTCGCGAATCTCCTGAATGCGGTCTTCGAGCTCGTCAGGATTCATGCCGAAATTCTGCGCTTGTCCCATTGCGCCGGAAACGGACACCGACTCGGTGGGAGCATCGGCGCCGGCGCCGTTTAGCGGCAATCCACCGGTCTGTCCTGAGGTGTCGCCAGCGGGCATTCCGCCGTTGTCAGATTCTGTGACCGAGAGACTCTGCATTCCGCGATTGGCGAGTGCGGCGGCAACCTGCTCTGCCGCGCCTTGCTGCTGTTGTGCAGCCTGCACCTGCACGCGCGAGGCAAGCATGAGGTCGGCGTCGACGGTGGCCTGCGGCGTCTCGGGTGTGATGACGACTTCTTTCGTCGACGACGCGAATGCCGCCTGCTCGGCCTTGATCACGTAGCGCCCGCGTGAGGGAAGGGTTAACGCGAAAGAGCCGTCGGGCGCCGTAGCAGTGGACACCTTTCTTCCAGTGAGCGTATTCGAAGCGGTTACTGTGACTCCGGGCAGCGGCGTGACACCTGCCTTGATGGTGCCGCGCACAGTGAATTGAGGCATAGCAATCGCTGGCGCCTGCTGCGAAGTCACCGGCGCCGCCGAAGATGCAGCGGTGGTAGTTGTCTGCGCTGAACTCGCTATGGTGGACAACAGGAGCGCGCAGCCTGCGGCAGCAAGCCGCAAGTCGGAAATGACGGATTTCTTCATCGACTACTACTTCGGCTGAGTTTGCTGACCAGATTCGGCCTGCGGCTGCTGGCCCTGACGTTGCCCTCGCGGACCGCCATCCATCATGAACATTCCACCGCCATTCTCTTTCATGCGGCGTGCCATTTCGGGAGGAACGACGTTCACGGCTGTGGGAACGAACGTTCCGTTCTTCAGCTCGCCGCGAGCAAAGATGGTGTCACCAACTTTGATGTCGGGCATGGTGATGCTCTCGTCGCGTCCTTTGCGGAAAGAGGTGTTCTCATCGGCCTCGATGGTTTGCTCTACGCCATCGGTGCGCGTGACTGTAAGCTTCGGTGGATCGATCGACTTCACGTCGCCGACCACCATGGTCTTGCCCATGGCGTCTTTCATGCGCTGCTGCATCTCCTGCAGTTGCGCCTGCGATGGACCTTCACCCACGACCTGCGCTATCCAGGTTTTGTCGCCGGTGGAATCGCCGCGGACCATTACGTTGTCGCCCACTTTGAAATCGGAGAGCTGAGCCTGCTGGCCGGCTTTGCGGAAGCGCGTGTCAGAAGCGATGTTCACGGTTCCGATGGAGCCGTCGCGCAGCTTGATCTTGAGGGTCGAGCCTGAGATTTCGGTGATCTGTCCGGCGGCGCCGCGGAACTCGCGGCCGCCAAAGCCTCGGCGCTCCTGGCCTTGTCCTGGCTGATCGGTAGGCGCCTGCTGGGCGGCAGCGAACGAGCACGCCAGAGCCAGACTCATTGCAATTCGGATAGCACTCTTCATCGTAAGTACCTGCATTCACTGTATTAGAAAGACGGTGCTCCGGCAGGAAAGTGGCGGAATGGGATGTAAAGTTTTGTTTGGGAACTTAGTCGTCTCACCGCGAATTGGGAACAGCAAATTGCGCACATCGATTTTGCAGCTCTTTGGCTCAAAAGCAAATCATTTCGCTCTTCCATGGTTCCCCGAAACTCAAGCAAGCAGATGAGTTGTTGATCAATAGCTTTCGGATGAGGACTGCAATTGCGAAGCTTTTCATGCTTAAAGCCCAGTTTTCCACGGCGTTAACCCCGAAATTTCCACGGCGTTAACGCCCTTTTTTCCACGGCGTTAACCCCCGAGTGATCGGCGTTAACCCCGACCGCAATATGAAAGCTGTTGGCGGCCGATGCCATAGAGTCCATCCAGTCCACGTCGTCCATTTTGGACCGCATGGACCAAGTGGACTCGATGGACGCCAGATATCCCCATTTTGTGATCTCATGCGATGTTCGTGAAAATTCTGACCTCCTACTTCCGTGCTATGACGAAATTGGGCGAAAGTCAAGCGAAATCTTGCGGACCATTTTGGAACTGTAAGAGCAGCAGAAATGCCTTCATTCGGACTGAGGTGCGATTCGCAAACAAAAACGGGGCATGCGTTGAGCATGCCCCGTGTCCAACCTTGCTGGTAATTGAGTCCTACTGCGGTCCAGCGCCTGCGGGAACCATGATCACGTTCACCTTAGCGCCGGTCTTGGTCGCGGCAGGGCGCGTTTGAATGCGGTTGGGATCGATGCCTTTGCTTTGCACCAGATACGTCTTGGCGTTCTCCGCCCGCTGAGTGGCGAGAGCTTCGTTCTCCGACGGATTCGAAGATCCCTCGATGATCATCGTAGCGTTGGCGTCACGCTGTAGGCGCAACGCATCGTCGTCGAGCAAGGCTTTCGCTTTGTTATCCACACGCGCGCTGTTGGGCTTGAAGATCAGTTCGTTCAGCAGCGCAGGAGTGGGCGCCGAAGTGGGAGACACCGGAGTCGGAGCCGCCTGCACATCCACGTTTACGGTGGTCTGCGCAGACAGGTTGCGATCGTCCACCGCGGTTGCCGTGACTGTCACCGGCCCTGGCGCCGTTCCGGTCAATGTAGCGCGGCTGTCGTGGGGAGCGATTTGGCCGGTGCTCGCCTGATAGCTGTACGTTACCGTATGGCCTTCCTCGGGAACGCCGTTGCAGGTGATGTTTGCCGTCTCGCCCACTTGGATGGTCGAGCGACTCACCGAACAACTAATCGTTGGAGGCTCAGGAGCAGCCACCGGCTCTGTCGGCGGAGGCGGATACGGTGTGGCCTCGATCATCTCCACACCATCGCCCAGACGAGCGTCTTCTGGAGTGTAGGTCGTGAGCGCGGTCGAAGAATTCGGTCCCGCGTTGATGACCATCAGTTCCCCTACACTGCGACGAGGTAATTCTCCGGCCTGTGTGCGGAAATCGAATTTCGAGGGGTCTTTCTGCGTGTCGTCATAAGCGGGAGCTTCAAACCCGACCGCCTCTGCAGGATTGTGCGCCGCCGCCGAATATTCGCGGGTGATGCGGAAATAGTCGCCGGGCTTCACTCCCTGAGATTCGCCGATATTCAAATAGACAATCCGGTGGGAGCCGAACTCGGTATCCAAGTCACGTCCCATCACGATGCGTCCCGTGGTCTTTCCATTCGGAGGAGCGAAACGCTCGAACGTGGTCTGCTTGAATTCCGGACGCGGCCTTTCCTGAAATGGGACCGCGATATCTCCCGGCATTGCATCGCTGCAACTTGACTCAATGTGCGCGACGGCGGTTTTGTTGCGGATGTACAGGACCTTTGCGCGCCCGAGATCCTGATACAGCTCCCCGAGATTTCTCAGAATCCCAAGCTGTCCTGGAAACGACTGGTATTGATTGGGATCATAGGCGTGGCGCAGTAACAGATACTCTTTGCCTTCCTGCAGATCATTTCCAGTCAAAAAGATGTAGCCGTTCTCGGTGTACTGCGCCTGGTCGGGTGAATAATTGCCTGCGACTATGGTGCCGCTCGGTTTCAGCTTCTCTTTGGAAATGAATCCGGCGCAATAAACCTCCGACAATGTCGGGCCGTGAAAGAGCTCAGTCAAATTGGTGCGGCGAATCGCGGGCTGCTGCTGAGCAGCCGGTGTTTGCGCAGGAGCAGGCGCAGTTTCAGTCGGCTGGGTTTGTTGCGCCGCTGGCGCCTGCTGTGGCGCTGCTTGCGGCTGGGCTGGAGCTGGCTGCTGCTGGGTCTGCGATGGGGACGCACTAGTCTGGGGGACAGGCTGATCCTGAGCCCAGGCGGCGGCTGCCGCGAGCAGCGAGACGGCAAGTAGATTTCTCATATTCCTCCAGCATCAGGGACATTCAAGTCTCTGGAAAAGAGCACTTTAGGGAGTGTCCGTCGAGAAAGCACGGGTTAGGCGCAGACGGAACCCTCTCCACCGTAGCCGAGCATACCCGACTGTCGCAGCCTCTCGTAGTAACCAGATGAATACAGGGAATCCGATTGGTTCCCGCGTCGGAAGCATTTAGAGTTGCATCTAGGATTGTGCACCGTTAAGATGCCCGTCCGGCGCAAGTAGATGAAAACCGACATCCCAAGCTACGCGGCGCGGTTCCTGCGACATCGGCTACCGCGCGTTTGCATAGCGCTTTTTGCCGATAATCCCGCCGATTTCATGCACAAAATTGAATCGGCAGCCTACGATAACTCCTTGCTGGAGTTGCGTTTAGACTACCTCTCCAAACCGGCAATGCTGTTTCCGAAGCTCAAGCAGTTTGCCGAATTCCATCGCGATGTAATGCTGGTCGCGACCTGCCGCCGTGCGGTGAACGGCGGTAAGTTCCGCGGATCGGTGGCGTCGCAGATCGAAGTGTTGAGCAAAGCTGCGGCGGCTGGATGCCAGCTTGTGGATATTGAGCTGGAAACAGCTAACTCTTTGAAAGAGCAGGAAATAGCCAAGCTTCGCCACCATGCCGGGCTGATGATCTCATTTCATGACTTTCGCGGCACCAAAAAGCTGGAAGAGACTTGGGATTCGATGCGGGAGCTCGGCGCGGACTTCATCAAGGTGGTCTCCACGGCTAAGTCTCTTTCCGACAACGTGAAGATGATCCGCCTGCTTGAACAGCGGTCCGACGTAGTGAGCACGGTCGGCGTGTGCATGGGTGAGCAGGGGATTGTGAGCCGAATCCTCAACGTCCGCTTTGGCAGCGCGTTTACCTTCGCCTCGGTGCAGACGGGCGAGGAAACGGCGCCGGGCCAGATCGCCGCGCGTGTTCTCCGCGATGTCTATCGCATCGATATGGTGGATGCTGCGACGAAAGTTTATGGCGTCGCCGGCGATCCCATCGTTCATTCGCTTTCTCCGCAGATGATGAATACAGCTTTTCGGCGCGAGAACATCAATGCCGTCTACGTTCCGCTGCAGACGAGCGATGTGAAAGATCTGCTCACATGCGTGCGAGAGATTCCCGTTCAGGGACTCAGCATCACCATGCCACTCAAGGAAGATGTTCTGGAACGTCTCGACAAAACCGACGCCCTCAGCGAGAAGATCGGCGCGTGCAATACCCTGATCCGCTCGCAGGATGGTAAGCTCTACGGCTTCAATACCGACGTCGCCGGAGTAGTGCGTCCGCTGGAGCAGCGGCTGAATCTGGCAGGCGCGAAGATTCTAGTGATCGGCGCGGGAGGCGCAGCGCGGGCAGCCGTATTTGGACTACGCGAGCGCAGCTCCGAAGTGTGGGTGATGAACCGCTCTGCGGAGAAAGGTCAGAAACTCGCGCGTCAGGCGCATGCGCACTATGTCTCGCATCAGCACCTGAAAAAACTGCAGTTTGATGTGATCATCAACGCAACGCCAGTCGGCATGGGTGCGCGTGCTCAATCGCCGATTGAAGAATCTGAACTCCAGGCCCGTTACCTGTTCGAGATGATCTATAACCCAGCAGAAACCAAGCTGGTCAAGATGGCTCGCGCCAAAGGCATTCAAGTGATTGCAGGCTCGGAGATGTTCGTCCACCAGGGTGCGCGCCAATTTGAAATTTGGACGGGCAAGCCAGCACCGTTCGACGACATGCATCGCACTGTGCTCCACGCTCTGGGAGTAGGTCAGCAGTCGTTCACAATGCGCGAGCCCGCGGCGGCCCTGCCGCTGAGGAAAGCCTGATGCTCGAGGTCCTCATGGAGCTTCTGGGATACGCACGTAAGCTCCTTCCGCTAATGGAGCTGTACACCGCACGCCGCATGGCGACGGCCCCGGTTAGGGACACCGCAAGCGAAGAATTTCAGAATTACGCAGCGGAAGTGCTGCGCGCAAACCGTTCTGATCTGATGGAACTGCGTTCGGGCCTCGAAGCGGTCCAGCAGCGGCTGCGTGTGATCGACGAGCAGTCGGCGGCACTGCAACGCGAGACGACAAAGCTTATCGATCAGCAGCGCACGATTGTGATCGCCGCGGTCGTCGCGGCGGTGGCTTCGGTGGGTGCTTTGATCGTGAGCATCATTGCGCTCGCGCGGCGCTGATGTGGTTCTTTCCTGTCCAGAGAAACTTCGAACGAGCTTTCGAAATCCGTAAATTTATTTTTTTTGGCAGCAGTCTCGGTTTGCTTTCGCTGCAGTCCCGGCTGATTTTGCCGAAGTGCCGAGCGGCGGCTTTCGCCAAAACTCCGGATACGTAGTTGAGTGGAAGCCCCGACTTGAGTCGGGAGCGCACGCATTCCGGGGCCCGCCGTACGCCCGGATTGAGTTGCGCGCTTGCAGCGGGAGCCAGCAATGCCGCGCTCAAGTCCGGGGCTTCCACTGCGACCCAGCCGTTTACCGACTCAAGTCAGTGCTTCCACCGGAGTGGAGCTAGGCCCTAAAACCTGGCCCTGAGCAGGCGGGTTCATGGTTCTAGACCGGATCGACCTCGCCGTTCACGATCATCGATTCGGCGATCCTGCGTGCCTGGCGGAAGGTCGCGGCTTGGGGATCACCGGCCGGAAGAGCCTCGATGAGTTTCGCTAACTCCTCGTCGAAGAGGCGCGTGATCAACTCCGGCGTGTGCTTCACGGCCTTTCCGTCATCATCAGCGATCGGAGCGTGATCGCGATGCTGCACGCGTTGCGCGATCATGAGCCGGTAGATGCGATCGGTCGCAAGATCCTCCATATATCCATCGAGCAGGCTGGCGCCCCTGCCATTGAGAACGCCATTGCGATAGCGAATCACCGTGCGCACGGCAGCACGAGTGCCGGCCAATGTTCGCTTGCCCACATTGGTTGGTTTGGGCCGGAGGTCGGGATAACGTTCGCCGACTCCTTTATGCGTTTTGATCTGGTTCGGGAATGGGAATTGATCGACTGCAATCTGGTTTTGATCTGGGTGTCCTGTCCATGCGCCGTCGAAGCCGCGTTCGGCTTCGTTTTTCTTGTCTTTTTCAAGCACGGCGAGCGCGCGGGCGTTCAATTCAGGGTTGGTGCGATCGGGATACAACGCAGTCATTCCGCCGATGGCGAGCGCGCCGCGACGATGGCAGATCGCGACCAGCAGATCACGCAGATTCTGAAAGAACGGCACGTCATGAGGAATGGTGTTGCGGTCGGGAAGGATCCACTCCGCATCGCTGAGATTGAAGTGGATCAGGGAAGCCATGTAATCCCAACGCCCCAGATTCAGCCCGAGCATGTGATCACGCAGGTTGTAAAGAAATTCCTCCATCTGGAAAGCCAGAGGATGCGATTCCACCAGCGCCATGCATTTGATGTAGCCATGCTGCCAACCGCGCCGGCTCTCGATCTCGTTGAAGAGCTCGTTCCACCAGAGCGCCTCTTCCGCTGATTCCGATTTGGGAATGTAAAAAGAGAGCGGATGCCGGAGCTTGGCTGGGTCCACTTCGAAGGCGATGCGGCACACATCGTAAAGCGAGGCGGAGGTCAGGTCATGGCTTTGGTTCTCGGCGGCGTCGGGACCGGCAAATTCGGCTTTGCGGCGCTGGTCCGAATCCTGCTTACCTCCCGACATTAATCCAGGCAAATGCTGCGAAAGATGCAGGCCGCGCGCTCGCGTGAAGATCACGGTCTTACTTGGCGTGATCGCGACCTCCTTGTTGCGCTTTTTATCGAAGTAAGTCAGCTCACCTCGGAGCGCCGAATGAATGTTCTTGATTCCGAGCTCGAGATGCTCCCAGAAGTTCGCGATTGAGTCTTCCAGATCAAGCATCACGCCGGGCGCTCCGGAGTTGAGCATCTTTACCACCAGTTCGGCGTCATCGGCAGGGCCGGTCATCTGGTTACGTTGATCCTGGCACCACTCCGGCACGCTGATATTCCAATTGCCTGTCGTTGCTTCCGAGGCCGGAAGGTGATTCGGCAGCTTGCCAGCATGCGATTCGACGAGCACCCGTTTGCGCTTCGCCACAAGTTCTCGCTGGCGGGGAGTAAAACGCGCGTGCAGTGGAAGAAAAAAATCCAGGAATCCGGAAGGGAGATCACGCTTGAGATCTGTGCTTGCGGGCGCGGAGTTGATGGCAAATCCGTGGAGTCGTTCCATGCTGCTTGAAACTGTAGCAGAGCCAACGTGGAGCCGGGCGCCCTCGCCCGGGTGTTCGGCCCAGGTTGAACAATCTTGAGTGCTGAACACAATGCGCGATCCAGCGTCGAACTCCGTTCAGAGTTTCGCCGAGTTTTCCGAATTCCACCGAACACCCGGGCGAGGCGCCCGGCCACGTTCGCTGGGTTGTTGAATCGTTTAGCTGGTTGTTCACATCGCTGCTCTAACCTATGATGAAGTTCCGGCTGCTCTCTTGAGCAGTTAGTTTCTTCAAAACGAGTCCCTGTGTCGGTTGAAGCTTGTCCTCAGTGCGGCGGATCTGGGTGGAAGACGATTCCTGCGACCCCCAGCAAGCCGCAGAGCGTTGCACGTTGCGAGTGCCGGGTAGGCAACTGGTCAGAGCGGCTGCTGAAGAAGGCTCGGATTCCCGCACGCTACGAACATTGCACCCTCTCGAACTTCGATTCTGATTTCCCCGGAGCCGATCGCACTCTCCCAGCAGCTCTGTTCCAGGCCAATCGATTTGTTGAGGAGTATCCGGTAGAGAATACTGGCCTGATGCTGCTCGGGCCGATCGGCATAGGCAAGACGCACTTGGCGGTTGGCATTCTGCGGGAGCTTGTCATTCAGAAAAATGCCTCCTGTCTCTTTTACGACTATCGCGAGCTGCTGAAGGAAATACAGAACTCCTACAACGCGAGCGTCCAAACCACGGAACTGGAAATTCTCAGGCCGGTGTTCGAGACCGAAGTGCTCGTTCTCGACGAACTCGGCGCGGTAAAGCCGACAGAGTGGGTCTGGGACACAGTGAGCCACATCCTGAACACCCGCTACAACGACAGGCGAACGACGATCATTACGTCCAATTTTGCAGACCTCCCGCCGGCCGGCTCGGAAGCAAGAAGTGCGCTCGCGCGTGTGACTCGCGACGAGACGCTTGGTGACCGCATCGGCGAACGCATGCGTTCGCGCCTGCACGAGATGTGCCGCAAGGTCGAGATGCAAGGCAGCGACTTCCGCCAGGTTAGAAGAGCGCACTAAGAATCGGGTGATCGGGCGATCGGGTCATCGGGTGATCTGAGAAAGGCTTTCGGCAATTGGCTGTCGGCGTTCGGCCAATCGCCTCCTTCGTTCCCTCCAAAACAGCGCAATAGGGTTCCATGGCGAATGCTGAATGCCGAGAGCCGAAAACTTTTTTCAGATCACCCGATCACCCGACGACCCGATGGCCCGATCACCCGATCACCCGATCACCCGATCTTCGGCCTCCCCTGCGCACGCGGTCGCATCACACCTATTTGCCGGAGTTTCTCTTCCGTTGCTCCGGTCACCTTCATTTCAGGAGCACTGGCATGGCTCACGTAGGTACTCTGAGCGACTTCCGCTTTGACAATCAGGCCGACGACATCCGCGGCGCCGCTTTATACGGACGCGACAACGAAAAGCTCGGCAAAATCGATGACGTGATCTTCGATCACTCGTCCGGCCAACTGCGATATGTGGTCGTCGACACCGGCGGCTGGCTGACGAGCAAGCACTTTCTCGTTGCCCCTGAACGTATCCGCGCGCGCAGCAACAAGGGTGATGAATACCTGACGGATCTTTCCAAAAAGCAGATCGAAACTCTGCCTGCATACGACGAGAACCATCTACGGGATGAGAAGCGCTGGGAGAAGTACGAAGGCGACTATCGGAAGGCGTCTGGACTCGAGGAGAGCGGCGGGGTGCTGCATCAGGCTGGAGGCACAAATATCCTCGTTTCCGACAGCATTCCAGCGGAAGGCCCGGCTCCCACTACGCGCACCGGTCAGCCGATTTCGGGATACAAGAGCCCGATTCATCATCGCCAGACCGGGCTGATGGATACTACCGCAATCGGGGTCGGCCAGAACGCCGACGACGAGCGCCTTACCTTCGTTCCCGACGCAATCGGCGCCGATCGCGGCGATATAAAAGACATGGCCACTACGGGAGAGGCCGCGAGGAAGACCACTTTGTCGGGTAGTTCAGCGGGAGCCGCGACCGATGTGGTAACAAACGCCCGGCCGAGGGACATTGTGCATAGTGGCGACGACCGCATCGATCATCCTGGCTCGGAGGTCGTGGAAGAAACCATAGAAGGCGACGCCATCTTCAACGCTGAAGACGTGGAAGGGCGCTCACATCAGCGCGGCAATGTCCACGACGCTGATGTGCCGAGCTATGCAACGGTCGGCGGAGAGGAAACGCAGACTGCACAGGGGCGCCTGCCCAATTATCCTGACGCGAGCCAGGGACAGCGCTGGGCGCGCTTTGAAGAAAATCTGCGCCGCCAGCGGCCGAAGATTGTCGGTCAGTGCAGCGTCTGTGATGATTTCCAGAATCGGCGCAAAGAAGACGCCGCATAACGGCCACCTCAGGTCAGTACCGTCCACGGTAGCGGATGGGTGTTGTAGATAGACCCATCTGCTATCGCAGACGGTACTGACATGTCCACTACATGTTCGTGTGCCCGCTGCGCATCGCTTCGTTGAACTTCGGCTTCAGCAGTGCCAGCGCCGACTCCATCTGCTTCGTAAACGTCTCGGACTGAGCCGCCAACTTTTCCGTCGCGGCAGCATATTCACCAGAGGCATCCAGCGCCAGCCATCCCTGATTGGCCAGCTCCCGCGCGCGAGTGCGCAGATCATCGATCGAGCAGTCCAGATACTGCGCGTCGTATGGATCGGCAATCCATGCCGGCTGGTGTTCGCCCAAACGCGCACTGACCCAATACACCTTGCAGCCGAGAAATTCGTCGCGCTTGGTTTCGCTGGTCTCGCTGAAGATGAAGCGTTGCTGGCGAAAGCTGTAATAACGCGTGCTAACCGGCACAGGCTGGCGATTGCCGCTTTTGAGAAGCTCCAGTTGGCCGAGATCCAACGTTTTCCGAATCGCGTTGAAGGTCACGGCTTCGGCATAAGGTTGTTCCAACGTGGGAAGAACTTCGGCAAAAGTTACAGTGAGGCTGGCGGCGATCTTCGCGTGAAGAGGACTGCCCGGCTCAGCCAACTGAACCACGCCGTGCAGAATGAAAGAATCAGCTCCTGACGTAGAGCGATGGTACGGCCAGCTGAACTGCTGCATCGAGAGCGGTAGACCGTGCATCGTCAGAAAAACATCCGGATGCGGCGAGTGCATTCGCTTCGCCAAGGTTTTGAAGTACGAAGCGAGCTCTTCGCGGAGAGCAGGCTTCTGCTCCACCGCGCCGAGGCGCTCGCTGGTTTCGATGGTTTGCGTCGCTCCGGTCGAAGACTTGAGCTGCAATTTCGCAGTCGGAGCTCCGGTGAAATCGGTTCCTGATTCAACCGCGGCGACCGAAAGTCCTGCCTTGGACGCGCATTCCTTGAGCAATTGTGAGATCGACTCTGATGCTGTGGGCATAACGCAAATTTATTTTACTAAGGAGAGGCAGTTCGATACCGTTCGCGGTAGCGAATGGGTGTCTCGGATCTTGACTCATCTACTTCTGCACAACGATACCGACAAGGCATTACTGGCGATGCGGCTCTGGTGAGGTACCCAAGGACAAACACTCTTCGCTGGTGATGGGAACCAGCGAGCCCCGGAGGCTACTGCAGCATCTGTGGATTTCTGTTGGCCTGCAGAACCTGCTGCGCTCGGGAAAAGAGTTCGAGCACTTCCAGCGGCTTGGTGACGTGGGGCAGCATGGCGCTTTCGAGAATCTCGCGGGTTTCGGCATTGGGCTTGCGCGATACCGTCAGCAGCATACGATCGGCGAGTTCGGGGCGATGCTCGCGAATCCACGAAACCATGCGTTTGCTGGAGAAATTTTCTTCCAGCTCTTCGTCAAGAATCACAGCATCCATTTTCTTGGTGCGAAGCAGGTCGATGGCGTCGTTCGCGGTGAGTGCCGACACGATCTCTGCGCCCAGGGCACTCAACACGGAGCGTTCAAACTCCAGTACGGCTTCGCTGCGCTGAATCAGCAAAATTCGAGAGCTGCCTGGAGATTCGGACGCGTTCGATTGCCACCCTGGAGACGGCTCGGCTATCTCTGGTCGCTTTACCAGCAGAGGCCGTGGTCGAGTGACTTCTGTTTTGGGAGTGGTGATTGGGGCTTCCACCCGCGTGAACCTCGGCTGTCCAGAAACTGTCGAAAGCGCCGCGATCACTCGTCTGGCTTTTTCAATCTGCTCTTCCATTCGCGCAACCAGATGAGTGGGGCGGCCCTCGATTGTTTCTGCTTTGAGAAGCTCAATGTAGCCGAAGATCGCGGCCAATGGATTAATCAGGTCGCGTGCGATGCCACCCACCAGTTTTGAAAACTCGTGATATGCGGCGGCCTCGTTGCTGCGCATGGCGTCACGCCCGATCTGCGATTCGAGTCCGAGCTTCACGACGTTTGCGACCAGATCCGCAATCTTCTGCTGCGTGCGCTCGAAGCGGCGTGAGCAGTGATCGAAGAACGCCAGAGTGCCGAAGATGCGGTCTTCGTTTTCGACACTTACCCAGAGCGATGCTGAACTCGCGAAGTCAAAGTTGGGGAGGATGGTGCTGAGTGCGTCCCAATCGCGCGAGACGATAATTCGTCCGGACTGTCTTCGGACATGATCGGCAAACGCCGGGGGTAAGGTATCGGGAATCTGAAGTTCATTGCCGGCACGCTGATTTACGCGCACGGTGCCCAGCTGATCGAAGGGCGAGCCGGGTGCGCCGTAGAACGCGCAGCAGCCCACTTCGAGAAGGTCTCCGGCGGCCTGCAATGCGCAAAGAAGAAATTCCTGCTCGGTGCGGCAGAACGCCGCCGCCGTGCCGGTAGCAATCATCGCGTCACAGATTTCTTCGATTGAGTACAAGGTTTGCCAGTTATGAAAAAGACATGAGCAACGTCATGCCAAAACATTCAGATCTTGCGAAAACTCGACAACCAAAAACCTGCAACAAGTGCCGCGTTCGTTGCGGCACTCATCTCAAATCCCGGGACTACGCGGAATAAGCGCGATGTCCGGTTAACCTGCCGACCAGATCGCATGACAGCCGATCGAGATCCGCAGTCGTAATCTGCGTTGTGCGCTGCGGCGGCAGTAACCGCGTCTCGCTTTTGCCTTCCACATCGCGTCGTAAATGCACGAGCAGTGCCTGAACTACGCTCGAATCGAACTTTGTCGGCGACAGTCGCACAAGTTCATGGCACACGCTCGCCACCGAACTCGATGCGCGATAGGGACGATCGCTCGTCATGGCGTCGAACGTATCGGCGACCGCTACGATGCGGACCGAAAGGGGAAGCTCGTCATTGTGCAGCCGGTCAGGGTATCCAGAGCCGTCGGCGCGCTCGTGGTGCCAGCGCACGACCTCCGGCACTTGTGGCCACGGGAAACGCACGGACGAGACGATCTGATGTCCCATGACGGTATGGTCGGCGATGGCGCGAAATTCCTCCGGACGCAGCGTCGAGGCCTTCGAGAAGAACTGCTTGTCGACCGTTACTTTGCCGATGTCGTGCAGATGGCCGGCAGCGCGAATTCCCGCGACCTCTTCCTCATTCATGCCCAACGTGCCGGCAATTCCGGACGCAAAGCGCGCGACGTGCACGGAATGGCCACGCAGGTATTGGTCCTTGCAATCAATTGTGGTCGCAAACGCTTCGAGCGTGTCGTCATAGGAATGATGCAACGAACTGAGCAGGCGCAGATTATCGGCGATCTGATGGCGCAGCGACTCAGCCAACGAATGATTGTGAAGCACCAGCGCTAGATGCGGCGCGAGCAGGTCGAGGCACTCGACATCGGGTGCGCCGTACGACTCGCGTCCCAAACGTGCGCCCAGCGCGAGTATGCCCACCGGGCCACTATTCACGCGCAGCGGCGCGAGGCATTGAAGAGAGGAGAGGAAAGGAGAGTCCTGAGAACCGAAGAATTCCTGTATGTCCTGCGACCGAGCCGGAGCGCGCGGCCCGGGCGCCTGCTGCCAATTTTGTGGCTGCACTCCAAGGAGCGGCAGTACCGAATTGGGACTCAGCGATGAAAATCCGTGAGCGGCAACGCAGGTAAGCTTGGTGATGTTGCCGTCGAGCAGCAGGATCGCCGCCTGCTCGGCGTCGAACGCGATCGCGACTCGCTCCAGGATTTGCCGGACCGAATCGGAAAACGCCCGCTCCGACGTCGCCACGGGGCCGATGTCGGCAATGGTCCTCAGTACGGCGAAGAGGCGGACGAGCTTCGAGTTTTGTTCCATCGAAAGACGAAGCGACGGAACCGACAGAGCAACTAAAACATAGCACCGCAGGCAGTGCATCCCAGTGGATTTGTGAAGAGTGGTTAGTTGCTGGTTTGGTACATTCCAGGTTCACCGCGTGTAGGTGGGAGGCTCTTCCGGATCGAGCGCCACTTGGTCATGAATTTCCCGAATCCTTCCGTACACCGCGCGCCGAATGGTTTCCAGGTTGTAAGAGCGCACGATGAAGATCTCGGTGGCGTACAGGAAATTCCACTGCTCGTCATCCATGCGCTTGCGGATGCCGGCCGGCGTAGCCACGACGTAAGTCACGGTCCAGCGAAAGTCTGAGGCCGAGTCGTAGAGTTCGACGATCAGTTCGTCGGCAAAGCAATCGGGATCAGGAGGTCCGGGAACTGTGTCGAAGTGCTCGAAGTTGAGCTGCGTTACCCGAACGCGTCCGAGGTTGTCGGAGACAGGCGCGAGATCGGCTTCTCGTGCGGCGCGCGAGGAACCGACGAATGCATGATCGAATCGGCGTTCGATCCTGGGATCAAGCGGGGCATAGTCGCCCAATTTGCCTTGATCTTTTCGCGTAAGCATCATCCGCAGAGCCGAATAGAAGACGATGCCGACGACCACGAAGAGCGCAAACTCGATTTGGTTATTCATGCACTTCTAGGCGCTGCCCGTGGACCTTGGAAAGCCTCGCTAATCCTACGCGAACCGCAGTTTTTCCACAGATTTGTCATGAAACATGTCCAACCAGAGCCACTCCTCGGGCATCGCACTTTGGATGCCTGGGAGTTCTTCGGGCATACCAGCTTCAATGGCCAAGAGGAAGACACACACTGTAGTCAGGCCCAGCAAGAAACAAAGGACTCTAGGGCTGTGGATCGACACGGCTAATCTTCCTACCTCTCTCGCTCGACGAAAAACCAAGCCGCAGCCGCTTTGGAAAATGATGTCTTCTCCTCCCGAAGGCTCACAAAATCATTATCTACAGTTAGCAGACGCCGTCCTAAAGCGAGTGAGCTTTGATGCGCCGACCAAGGGGATGGAGCGTTTGCCTCACCTCGCTTCCAAAGTCGGCTAAAGCTTCCATCGACCGAATGCCAGAACGGCGCTACAATCCTGCGTGTTTTAGGGCTGGGGGCCACACAGGGCCTCAAATGTACGCGTGAAGGCCCTTCATAATATTGAGGGTCGTGGTTGTCGGCCTTGTCCCAGGCGGGTTGCGATGATTACGCGTCGGCGATTTCTTCATTCTCTCGGCCTCAGCGCTGCAACCGGCGCTGCCCTGGCATCATTACCGGCTACGCTCGAAGCTTTCGAGCCTTCGCGGCATGCACAGGCGGTGGGTGCCAAAACGGCACTCGGGGCCGCGCGCGCAAATGCCATTCTTCTGAACAGCAATGAGAATGCCTACGGACCTTTGCCGAAGACCGTTGCCGTAATGCAGCAAGCGCTCGGCTGGGCAAATCGCTATCCCGATTTCGATTACGACGCGCTGGTCTGGGCTATTGCCGATCTGCATAAGATCAAGCCGCAGCAGGTGGTCACCGGCTGCGTATCGACGGAAATTCTCCGTGTCTCCGCGTCTGCGTTCCTCGGACCCGGAAAGAAGCTTGTCACTGGGTGGCCGACCTTCGAGGCGATCGCCTCGTACGCTGACGCAGCAGGCGCAGAGGTCGTAAACATTCCGCTGACCAGCAGCTACGCCAATGATCTCGATGCGATGCTGTCGCAGGCACAAAGCGCACCCTCCTTTGTACATGTATGTAATCCGAATAATCCCACGGCAAGTCTCACCCCGCGCAAAGATCTCGAGACCTTCATCTCCAAGCTGCCGGCGAGCACGTACATTCTCATCGACGAGGCCTATCACCACTTCGCGGTCGGCGCGCCTGAGTACACTTCGTTCCTGGATCAGCCGATCGATAATCCACGCGTGATCGTGGCACGCACATTCTCCAAGGTGTACGGCATGGCTGGCATGCGGCTCGGATATGGTGTGACTTCGATCGAAACTGCGCAGCGCCTGCGCCGCTTCCAGACTCAGGACAACGTCAACATGGCAGCAGCTCAGGCGGGACTCGCTGCTCTCGAGGACATGGACGAGATGCAAACAGCAGTTCGTCGCAACGCAGTTGACCGAAAGGAATTCTTCACGCAAGCGTCTCGACGGAACCTGAAAGCTATTCCGTCTTACACAAACTTCGCGATGGTCGATGCCGCGCATCCCGCAAACGAAGTCAGCAGCTACTTCAAGCAGAACGGAATCTTAGTAGGACGAAGATTTCCTCTCATGGATCACTTCGTCCGCATCTCTTTCGGTAAGCCGAACGAGATGCAACAGTTCTGGCGTGTGTGGGATGGAATGAAGAGCAGCTCCTAGGCTGCTTAGCTGCTGAGCTTCTAAGCAGCTCCTAAGCTTCTCGAATCAGCACCGCAACAACAAATGCTAGGGAAAAAGCATGCACCCACACAACGCTGTCTGCTCTATTAGCAAATCAGCTTGGTTACACACTCAGAGGCTTAGGAGCTCAGCAGCTTGGAAGCTTAGCAGCGCCTTCTCTGTCATCCTCGCATTCGATCAACCCATCTAACCCTCGAAAGCTTTCCAGGGAGGAACACAGAATGCACGGGATAATTTGGTGGATCGTAGTCGGCCTGATCGCTGGCTGGATCACGGGCAAACTCATGCGCGGCGCAGGTTACGGCGCGCTCGGCGATATCATTTTGGGAATCATCGGCGGTGTTATTGGCGGCTGGATCATGCGCGCGATCGGATTTTCTGCGCAAGGCGGCATGATCTATACCATCATCGTAGCGGTAATCGGAGCGGTGATACTCACAGCCATATTCAGGGCAATCACCGGGCGAGGAAGAGGAACGGGCTCCACATCGTCCAATCTACGACGAGTGGCGTGACTCTATAAGATCTTGGCAAACGGCGTCGCAAGGCGCCGTTTTTTCTGTGTCCCGTTCTGGGCATGTCCGGATCAGCGAGGCCAAGCGGGCTCGCTTTACCTGAAAGCTGTCTGGCCCGGAGCCGTTGTCGCTCGAGAAACCTCGGCAACGATCGCATCGGCTACATCTCGCGTGGTCGCGTTTCCATCCAGGTCAGGGGTCTTGGGACCTTCTGCCGCTAAGACTGTCTCGATGGCCTTCTCCAATTCCGTGGCAGCAACTCCTTCGCCGAGATGCTCCAGCATCATTGCTCCCGACCAGATTTGGGCAACAGGATTCGCAATGCCTTTACCTGCGATATCGGGAGCCGAGCCGTGTACCGGTTCAAACATCGAAGGGAATTCCCGTTCTGGATTCAGGTTCGCAGAAGGCGCGATCCCGATCGAACCCACGACGGCAGCACTCAAGTCAGAGAGAATATCGCCGAAAAGGTTTGATCCCACCACAACATCGAACCAATCAGGATGACGGACAAAATGTGCGGTGAGAATGTCGATGTGGAACTGGTCGCGGCGAACGTCGCTGAATCCGGAGCCCACAGAGGCGAAGCATTCATCCCAAAACGGCATTGTGTAGACGATTCCATTTGATTTCGTCGCCGAAGTAACGTGCTTCTTTCGCGTTCTGGCCAGCTCGAACGCATATCGCATCACGCGCTCGCATCCACGGCGGGTAAACACCGTCTCCTGCACCGCCATTTCCGCAGGAGTTTTCTCGTAAAGGCGTCCGCCGATTTGTGAGTATTCGCCTTCGTTGTTTTCGCGGACCACGTACAGATCGATTTCACCCGCTTGAAAGTTCTTGACGGGCGACACGATCCCTCGAAGCAACCGCGCCGGCCGCAAGTTTACATATTGCTGAAATGCGCGTCGGATGGGAATGAGCAGCCCCCACAAAGAAACATGGTCAGGCACTCCCGGATATCCCACCGCGCCAAGGAAGATGGCATCGAAGCGGCGCAACTGCTCAAGACCGTCCTCAGGCATCATGCGGCCGGTCTTGAGAAAACGCTCGCAGCTCCAGTCAAAGTGCTCCCAGCGAAAGCTCATGTCGTGTTTTCGCCCAACAGCTTCCAGAACTCGAAGTCCTTCAGGCACGACCTCGCGGCCGATGCCGTCTCCTTCGATCACAGCGATGCTGTATTTCTTCATGGCACTTGTGGTTTCGCGTTTCTGGAATGACTCATTCCCTAGCAGTTCTTCACTTCATTCCATGCTGAGTAAATAACTCCAGCATGGCGGCCTCACTGGGCGAGCTCAGCACGTACTTCGCTGCAAACTCTTCTGCTCCAGGATACGCGGTGGCACGCACGCGCGCTGCAGCTCGCGGCAGATCGTAGTCTGCGTGGCGTAGCTCCACTCCGGGTCCGAGCAGCAACCAGTCTGCTCCGGTTTTGCCGAACGGCATGCCTACGCTGCCCGCGTTTATCACTCGTACCTTACCTACCATGCGATCGAACTGCATGTGCGTGTGGCCGCAGACCACTATCTTTGCTTTGACGTGGACGAAGGCAGGCAGCACCGCAGTTTCAGAAGTGAGTTGGGTAAAGATCTCGTTTTCATTACGCGGCGTCCCATGACAGAAGAGAACTTCACCGAGACATTCGATGCTCAGGGTTACCGTCTTTGGCCATGACCGCAATATTCGCTCGTCATTTGCACTGAGCTGCGCGGCACACCAGCGCATCGACTGTTTGGCGGATTCGGGCATTCTCCCTGGGTCTTTGCCCCCGCGTGCCGCGAGAAGAGCCGCTTCGCAATTCCCAAAAATGAACTCCGCGGCAGGTCCGAGCTCCTGAAGCCGCCTGAATGCCTCGAGAGCCATCGGCCCTGGGAAAACATCGCCGCCGATTACAACTCTGTCCACGCTGTCTCTGCGAAGCTCATCCAGTACTGCCTCGAGCGCAGGCAGATTGCCGTGGATGTCATACAACACCGCGACTCGCTTCAGGCTCACAAGAGCTCCGTTTCAATATAAGTAACGGGGAATATTACCGCTTCTGATCGGGTTGTTTCTGTGCGATCTGTCTAAGGCGCGATTGTTACCGGACAACATACGCGGATTGATTTCATAGAAACCTTCGCTTCGACAGCTCGTCTAAAATCCCACTGATACTGAGGAGGGGACGTGCAGAAAGGCATCGCGGTCTTTACCACCCTTTTTCTGGCGCTTGTGGTGAATGCGCAGACTTCGGCAGTTCCACAGAATAGCGCAGGCATAAGTGGTGAATGGCTGGTTACTCGCGACGTATTCGGCAATCCCGCCTATCAGCGGATGACGCTGAAGGCTGAAGGCGACAAGGTCACAGGCGTCTTTGCTGGAGACAAGTTGGAAGGCACGCTGAGCGGCGGTGCACTGCACTTCATTGCTCGCGATGAGGAGAACAATACCTCGGAGTTCACCGGCACCTTTACTGGCACGACGATCAGCGGCAAAGTCGTGGAGACTGACGCAAGCGATCCGAAGGATAGATCAGAGAACACGATGACTGCGGTGCACGCGCCCGCGCCTCGCTCTGCAGCGCCGAAACGGCACGAGTTCACGCCGACGATTTTCTATCGCCAGTTCTCCGCCTCAAACAAGCCAGTACTGCAGATCGCGCCCGGGGACACCGTGCGTACCACGACCGTCGATGCTGGGGGCACCGACGAGCATGGAGTGAAGCGCGGCCTAGGCGGGAATCCAGAGACCGGTCCGTTTTATGTCGAGACGGCGTGGCCGGGCGATACGCTGGTGGTCCACTTCAATCGCATCCGACTCAATCGTGACTATGCGATCAGCGACGATGCCATCGTCGATCGCGCGCTCGACAGCGGTATGGCGGTGAAGATGAAGGATGCCGGCAAGTCAGTCAGGTGGCATCTTGATCGCGACCGCATGGTCGCAACCAGCGAGAGACCGGGCGATCATCTGAAGGATTTCACCGTGCCGCTGCGTCCGATGCTTGGCTGCGTGGCGACTGCCCCAGGCTTCGGATCCGCGCCTCCTCCGACGGGAGATTCGGGACGCTGGGGCGGAAACATGGATTTCAACGAACTCGTGGAGGGTGTCACTGTATATCTGCCGGTAAACCAACCCGGAGCGTTGCTCTACGTCGGCGATGGTCATGCTGCTCAAGGCGATGGCGAGCTGAACGGCAATGCGCTCGAAACTTCTATGGACGTGGAATTCACCGTTGACCTCATTCACAACAAACGAATTCGAACGCCCCGCGTAGAGTCGCAGTCACAGATCATGACGATCGGTCTGGGAGGATCGTTGGAAGATGCGCTTCGTGGAGCGACAAGTGGCATGTCGCAGTGGCTCGAACAGGATTATGGCCTCACTCCATCGGAGATCGCCCAGGTGCTAGGCACGTCGGCCCAGTTCAGCATCAGCGAAGTCGCCGACCGAAATGCCGGAGTGGCTGCGAAGCTCAGTAAAGAACGATTGCACGCCTTGGCAAAGAAGAGTCCATAAGTCGATCGGGACACGAGTCCCATATTTCCCGATTTACAAGCTCTTCGAGCGCACTCCGGCGAAATCGCCTATTGAACAGGTGCAATCTATAGCCCGTCTTCACCTCACGCCGTTTTTTGGATCCCAGGAGCCTTGTTCTTTGCGTACGTAAATGATCTGGCCGATGTGGTATGCGTTATGTGTGCTGATATGCGTAAGCATTTGTGCGTTTTCCGTTAGCTTGGCTTCATCGGCGGTTTCAACCCATTTTCCAAATCGGCCAGGACCTGATCGAGTTGCTGCACTACGTCGTTCCAGCTCTTCTCGTCGAAATTATTGAACGTGTCATCGTTGTTGCCGCTGAACTTCTCCGGCTTCTCGCCTTTCAGTTTCGCCAGGCTCTGCCGATTCCAGAACACGAGATGATAGGCAAGCTGCCCGACCGAGTGGTTTCCTTTGCCGTCCGTCCACTTGGCCTGCTCCGCCGTGAGGCCCTTCACGGCGATGTTCGCGGGCACAAACCACTCTTCGCTGTTGTGAGTCGATTTGAGTTCTGCGAGAAGCACGTCGCGAAGGTTGGTGGGCTTCTTATTTTGTGCAAAAACGGGAACGAAGGACAACAACAGGACCACTATGTGTTTCTTCATTCGCTAGTTCTCCGGAGAGTTTGGTTTGCAGTCACTGATTCTAAGTTGTCGGGACCTGCTTTGCTGCGGTATCAGAAGAATTGGACCAGTCCACACTTCGGAGCTATGGAATGTGCGCACTCAGAGTGCTCCAGAGTCAGTGTGAATTGGGCAGCGTGTAATCGAAGTCGTAGGAGTGCTTGCCATCCGGGGCAATGATGATGTTCATGTTTCCTTCGAGGCCAATGAGTTGACCGGTTCCGGATGTGGGTACAACCGTGATCGTCAGGGTAGGCGTGCCATTAGCCATCGTCGCCTTGTGTTGCAGAACAAATGTGCCTGTGTGTCCTCTTAAGGACCCCGTCACCTTCTCGAGAGCAACATAGGCAAGTCGGGCATAAGCGAGCATCTCGCCTTTGCTGGTAGCTTCGAGGTCTCCGTGAAACTGCTTGTCGATCGACATTCTGCCAAAAGCCTTGTCGTCGTTGTAGGCGGGTAGGGGATTGAGCTTTACCTCGAATGGTCCGGTAGCGTGATTGGTCATTCTGGATTCTTTCTGCGCTGAAGACGACGAAGTTTGGGCATAGACGGCACTGGATAGTGCAAAGATGCCTAAGAGGAAAACTGCAAGGGTATAAAGTCTTTTCTGCATATATCTTTCACTGTTCCATTCTGAAACCAGAGTCGCTACCGACAGCTAAAACTTCGAAAGCCGTAATATCTCGTGATCATTTTTGAGTAGTCGTTATGCGTGAGCTTCCAGACTTACTGTTTCCAATCTGCGCACATGTTCGAGCGCCGCCGTTAATTCCGCTGCGACGCGTTTGCGCAGACTCAGCGGCTCTATTACATCGGCACGCGCGCCCTGTGCGAGCACGAGAAAGCAGGCCTGATCTTCGTCGTCGAAGCGTACATTCATCGTGAACCATCCATCGCCATCCGGACCGCGTCCATCGTCAGTCGCCATGTGCCATTTCTTCATTTGCTTCGCGCACTCCGGATGCAGGCGCAGAACGGCGTCGAAGTGCGGCCAGCCATCGCGAAATCGCTGAGCCGACGACCGCCAGTACTTGGCGAGGTCGAAATCGCTGGGCCGCTCGCTCCTCTGCTCGAGCAAGCGCGCAGCCTCAATTCGGGAGACGCGAAACGTCCGCAGTCCAGCCTGTGTATTCGCGACCAGGTACCACGTTCCGCTCTTCGCCACCAGTCCGAGCGGATCGACGATTCGGTCCTCACTCTCGCGACCATTCTTCGCGTAGCGGATCTTCAGTTTGCGGTCACGCGAGACGGCGTCCTGCACGATCGGCAGCGTGGAAAGGTTTTCCGGCGTTCCTCGCCAGCCAGTGGTATCTACGAACAGCCGCTGCTGAATTGACGCTGCCTTTTGCCTCATCGAATTCGGCAACGAGGCGAGCAGCTTCGCTAAAGCGCCCTCGGCGGCGGCCGCCAGCCGAGCATCGCCGATCACGCGCGGCTGCGCCATGAGCAGCGCTCGGAGTTCAGCTTCATCGAGCCCCGGGACTTGCGTTCGCCAATCCTCATCGAGCTGCCACCCGCCGCGGGCACCGCGCAGCGCGAAGACCGGCACGCCGGCAGCGCTCAGCGCGTCCATATCGCGGTGCAGCGTACGCATTGAGACTTCGAGCCTCTTGGCCAGCTCACGGCCGGACATTCGTCCGTGCGCTTGCAACAACATCACGGCAGAAAGCAAACGATCGGCTCTCATGAACAGGCCCTCTTCGACTGCCGAAAATTATTTGCGTGGAATTATGACACGGGCTGTCATAAATGGACGGCTACAGTGCGGGAGTGGCGATTTTATTGGTCGATTCGAAAGATCGAAGAAAGAGGCTGCAGATGAAGATGACTGAGCTTTTCTTAGCACAATTGGAACGCGAAGCCGAAGGGACTCGCCATGCGCTGGAGCGCGTGCCTGAAGGGCGCAACGATTGGAGACCTCACGAAAAATCGATGCCGCTAGGTTATCTTGCGGCGCTGGTTGCCAAGATGCCCGGCTGGGTGGCGATGACCATCAACACCGATGAACTCGTGCTCGGCTCCAATGGCGGATCAAAGTTCACGCCCAAGCCTTTGGTCACGAGAGCTGAGCTGCTGCAATCGCTGGAACAGTCCGTCGCTGAGGCACGCGGGGCGCTTAAGAGCACGACCGATGAACATCTGCTGAAACCTTGGCGCTTCATCGCCGGCGGTCAAGTGCAGAGCGAAGATCCGCGATATGTTGTGCTGACTGATGCCGTGTTCAGCCATCTTGCGCATCATTGTGGTCAGTTGACGGTTTACTTGCGGCTGAATCAGGCGTCGGTGCCGGCGATCTATGGACCGTCGGCGGATGAAAGGTGACTTCGCGGCCCTCTTTGAAGCTCCGCGGCTACTGCAGCAGAGTTCCGTTCTCGTTCTTCTCTTCGGGCGGGATCACCACTGCCGCAGCGACTCTGTCGCCGGCGTCCAGATGCAGCAGTCGCACCCCCTGTGAAGCGCGGCCCGCCTCGCGAATCTGGTTCGTATCGATGCGGATGATCTTGCCGAACTGGCTGATGATCATGCACTCGGAATCTTCGTCCACCTGCATGATCGCCGAGACCTTCCCGTTGCGTTCGGTGGTCTTGACGTTGATCACGCCTTTCCCGCCTCGGGAAATCAGACGATACTCTTCGGCATCCGTACGTTTGCCGTAGCCATTCTCCGTGACAGAGAGGATGAGCGATGGCGCTGGCTGCTCCTCGCCTTCAGCTTCTTCCTTTTTCTTGCCGTTCGGCTTCTTCGCACCCGGCTGATCGGTGACGGCCATGCCAACGATGTAATCCTTTTCGTGCAGGTCCATGCCTCGGACACCGTATGCAGGGCGTCCCATCGGGCGCACATCGGCTTCCTGGAAGCGGATGGCCATGCCATCGTGCGAGGCCAGGAAGACGATCTTGTTGCCGTTGGTGAGGCGAGCGGCGACAAGTTCGTCGTCCTTCTCGATGCCAATAGCAATGATGCCGCGCGACATAACGTTCGAAAAGTCCTTGAGAGGCGTCTTCTTTACCGTGCCGTTGCGGGTCGCGAAGAGGACGTATTTGTTTTCTTGCTCGAGATCGCGGACGTTCAGAATCGCGCGCACCGTCTCGCCCGGCTGCAGCGAAATCAGGTTGGCAATCGCTTTACCCTTGCCTGCCGGTCCCACATCGGGAACTTCGTACACCTTCAGCCAGTACACTCGTCCGGTGTTGGTGAAGATCAGTAGATACGCGTGCGTGGAAGCAATGATGAGCTGCTCGACAAAATCTTCGTCGCGAGTGCTCATGCCCTTGCGGCCCATGCCTCCGCGACGCTGCTGGCGATACGTCGAGATCGCCGTGCGCTTCAGATAGTCGGAATGAGAAACGGTGACTGCGACCTGCTCGTCAGCGACCAGGTCTTCCAGCGTAAGCTCGACGCCTTCGTCGGTGATGGTGGTGCGACGCTCGTCGCCGTACTCTTTCTTGACTTCTTCGAGCTCCTTCACGATCACGTTGCGCAGCTTCTTCTCGGAAGCAAGAATCGATTCATACTCCTCAATGCGTTCCCGAATCTCTCTCAGCTCATTGAAGATTTCTTCGGTCGAGAGGCGAGTCAGGCGATAGAGCTGCAGATCAAGGATCGCATCGGCCTGTCTGCCGCTGAGCTTGCCAGTCGAGTGAATCTGCTTATCGGTGATTTTGAAGTTCGCCGCAAGCAGCGCCTCACGAGCTTCGGCGCGCGACGCCGATCCGCGAATCAGCTTGATCACCTGATCGAGATTGTCGAGCGCAATCTTGTAGCCTTCGAG
>Ga0134126_10001345_pt1 | contig 31218 bp, 22 predicted proteins | sample KB31752_FD_96881 | JGI IMG/M metagenome (GOLD analysis project Ga0134126, IMG submission 96881) | Terrestrial soil microbial communities with excess Nitrogen fertilizer from Kellogg Biological Station, Michigan, USA - KB3-175-2 | ecosystem: Environmental > Terrestrial > Soil > Unclassified ... | reverse complement strand
ATCCGCTACTGCGATGACTTTGTCATGCTGTTCGCGTGCAAGGATGACGCCGCGCGGGTTAAGGAGGTGCTGGGGAAGCGCCTGGGGACCTCGAGCCCGGAGACACGATCACGCTCAATTACACCGCCGCGCCGGGCTGGACCTGAATGCCGCTCGGATAGCCGCAACTGCGCCGGATCGGGCTCACGGTGCCGATTCCCATGCGCCCTGATCCGGCACGCCCCGCCTCATCGCTCGTACACATCGAACTCGTGAATGACCGGCGCGGCGGTTGCTCTCTTGATTTTCAGCCAGATATGGCGCGTGTCGATCGCCTTGAAGCGGATCTCCTGATGAAATACCGCCATTGGCCAGTTGTCGAACGCCTTCGCCTGCGGCGTTCCGGCGCCCCACGCGCGAATCTCCGCCACCCGCTGCCACCCGCTTCCCGTCTGAACGAGCAGCTCTGCTTCGCGGATATTGGCATCCTCACCCTGGTAATAGCCTTCGAGTAAGATCGCCCGGGAGACCGTTCTGACGCGCCCGAGGTCGAATTCCAGCCAGCACTTTTCAGTCGAGCCGTCGGATCTCCAGTACGTGCACGGGTCTCCGTCGCACACGTTGGCATTCGAGGCCGGATCACTGTTTGACGACAGGACCGCTGCGTTTCGGTTCACTGGGAGCTCTCCTATCGGAGAGACATTCACGGCTGATCCATTCACTTCCAGTACTATGATCGTCGCGGGGGTCTCCATGTCATTACTGGCAATTTCGACGTGCACGCCTCCCGCGCTCTGCGTTACATGCACGGTGCCGCCGTTCAGCATATATGAGCCCGTGATCGTCAGCGGCAGCGCCGGCAACGTCAGATGGGTGAGCGTTACGTCATATATGTGGACATAGATGCGGTTGCCGCGACAGGTACTTCCATAGACGTTCGTGCGCAGGTAGGGGCCGCCTCGCGTTTCGAATATAGCGTCTCCATAACGCTCCAGCCACGGCGCAGCTTCCCTCAACTTGTCCACCAGAGGCGGATCGAACCGCCCCGAGGCCGCGGGCGTGAGCCCAAGCAGATAATTGCCGTCGCCGCAGGCAGATTTCACGAGATTGGACAGCCACTCCTGCGGATCACCGTACGGGCCCGGAGTCCAGGCGTAGCTACGGCCGTTGGCTGGCGTCGTATACTCCCAGGGTATTTTCCGATTGAACCGCGGCAGGTCGACCTCGAGTACAGCGTAGTCTCCGACATACCGCGTGTCCGTTGGAAACCAGGTCGGCATGTAGACGCTTCCATTATACGCACACCCTACGCGCTGGTCCGCGAGCGTCTCCGGCTGAAAAGACCTGATGAACTTCAGGAGGTCGACACCGCGCTCATAGGTCCATTCCTTCATCCAACCGCCATCGAACCACCACGCGAGCACGGAGCCGTAATTCTTCAAAAGCTCCTCGAGCTGCGCCTTCATGTAGCGCACATACCGTTCGAAGTCCGGCCTTTGCCCCGGCGGCAACTCCAATCCAGGCGGCCCGAGGTCCACGCCATTGGCATACCTCGAGCCGATGCAATCCGGTTGATACAGATCTGCGATCGAGTAATAGAGACACAGCGGAAAGTTGGCTCTCCTGCACGCCTCGGAGATCTCCAGCAGAACGTCCCTGCCGAGCGGAGTGTTCATGATGCTGTATCGCGTGGTCTTCGTGTTCCACATGGCAAAGCCATCGTGGTGCTTGGTCACGAAGACCGCATAGCGAAAGCCACCCTGCTGCAGTACGCGGACCCATTCGTCTGCATCGAATTCCTTTGGGGCGAACCTCCTGTAAAGGTTGTCGTAAACCGATACCGGGACGTCGACGTTACGGGTCCAGCTGAACTCCTTGCCCATCAGAGTGGATGGGCTCCAGCACAGGAAGGCGCCATACCTTGCTCCCATCCAGCGTTTGAGCGCGGCAGGCGGGGTGGGCAATAGCGGGCCAATCTGCCGCATGTCCGACCTGCAGCCGGCATCCCGGACCTGTGGGGACACCACGGCTCGGGCTCCCGGAATGAGCCCCCCGGACATGGCCGTAGCGCCAAGGACCTGAATAACGCTTCTGCGAGTCACCATGTCGCCTCCGAATTCGCAAAGGCAGCTTAGAATTTTCCGTAGCTCAAATACGCCTCCTGCGGGTCCATCCCCTCGAGGATGGCCTTCCGTACCTTGTTCTCGGTTTTCATTGCGGCGGCTGCCTGCTCCGCAACCTCCTCCACCAACTCCATCGGCACGCGGATCATCCCGTCACTATCTCCGATCAGGTAGTCGCCGGGCCGGATCAACACGTCCCCGATCGTGATGGGTACATCCACTCCGGTAGGCAGCCACCGATCGACGATATCCAGGGGCGTTTGCCGCCGGCGCCAGCATTGGAAATCGAGCTTACGGATGAATGACACGTCGCGAACGTTTCCGTCGATCACGCAGCCGAGCATTCCCCTCGCCTTCAGTGTCTGCGCTGACAGCTCCCCCATGAGCGCGATCAGCCGGTCGTTCGGCTGGCAGACCCAGATGTGACCTGGCTTTGCCCGCGAGAGCAGGCCGGTCCATTCCAGCAATGTCCGGTGTGCGCCCGCTCCCTCGACAGGACGTCCCTCGACGGTGAAAACCGGCCCGCAAAGTGTCTGCGAGGACGCCAGCGGCGTGATCTCCGCTGGCAGCACGTAATCGGTGAGCCCCATGGCCCGCATGACATCGTTGACCACGCCCGTGTAGCAGCCCGACAGTTGCTGTCTGGTCACGTTGCCTTGCTGCTCGTCCGTCACATGGAACCCGGCGAGTCGTACGAACAGACCGGAGCGGGTCCGAGGGCGTCATCGCCGAGCGGTATCGGGCACCGGTGACTCGACCGCGCCGCCGAGCTGAGTACCAGACCGTGGCCCGGCATGTCGTTGCCGTAGATGAGGCCGTCACGGATCGCAAATGGCTTCTCGACCAGGTGCGCGAAATTGCGAAAACTGTATTCGAGCCAACGCACCCCGGGTAGGGCCAGCGCCATATTGACGCCAACCTCGAGAAAGGTATTCCCGAATGCGACCTCGACGTTGGAATACGCCGCGAGCCACCCTGCGCGCATTACATCGCTCACGTGGCCGTGGACATTGATGACGTCACAGGCGCCGGCCTCGAGCAGGCGCCGCTTACCGGCAAGGTCCAGATACTCCCCCGATTGATGCGTGTCAGGCCGCTTTGACGCAGGAGCCTGAGGCCGTCGACCCACCTTGGTCGAAAGAACGACGTCGGCGCTGCGAGCATGCGTTGCCAAGGCCCGGCCGAGCCGCTTCCCGGAGAGGTCGAAGCCATAAAAGGGGGCGGTATCGAAGTGACTGATGCCACCCTCGAGCGCGGTCGCGACTGCGGCCTCCGCCTGCTCGTCCGGCATGGGCTCGAAGAGATTACCGATCTCAGCGCCGCCAAACCCGAGCGGTGTCATTCGGGCCAAGAGAGTTGCGCGAGAGTCACTCACGGGTGTCATGATGGCTCAGCATGCACAGCCGCACGATGCCCATCGAGGTGAAACAGATCCCGCTCGATGTGCTCCAGCGTCTTGCCCTTGGTCTCCGGCACGAAGCACCACATGAACATCAAACAGACGCCGCACACGCCCGCGAAAAGGAAGAACACCGACCGCTGAAAGATCTCCAGCATGGTGGGAAAGAGCAGTAGAACCACCCAATTGCCGCCCCAGAGAAATATCACCGAAAGCGAGGAGGCGGCGCCCCGGATCCGGGTCGGAAAGAGCTCCGACACCACGACCCAATAGATCCCTCCCATGCCGAAATTGAACGCATAGATGTAGAGCAGCGTGCAGACCACCATGCCCCAGCCCAGTCCGCCGCCGCCGCCGCGGCCAAAGAACACGCCCATCAAGCCCATCGACACTCCCATGGCCGTAACAGCCATGAGCATGATGGGCCGCCGGCCCAGCCGATCGACCACGAACATCGAGGAGACCGTGCCCACGATCAGCGCCAGACCATTGATGATCTGATAGGCCAGCGCACTGGATATACCTACTCCCACGGAGGTGTAGATGCTGGGCGCGTAGTACATGATGACGTTGATGCCGGTGATTGCCTGGAACAGCGCCAGCGTCATCGCCATCAACATCACGCCACGAACCCCGCGGCGAAACAGCGCGCGAATCCGCCCACGCTCCTGCTCCAACGTCGCGCGTATCTCCCGCGTCTCAGTCTCGGCCAGTTGTTCGCCGTGCACCTGACGCAGTACGGCCATCGCCTCGGCCACCCGGCCGCGCTTCATCAGCCAGCGGGGGCTCTCCGGCATGAAGAGTACGAGCACCAGGAATAGGCTGGCCGGTACGCCGGTCGCCGCCAGCATCAGCCGCCAACCTCGATCGGCCAACCACTGGGCGCTGCCGCCGCGAGCGATCCAGGCATTGACGACATAGGCCAAGGTCATTCCGGTGACGATGCCAAGCTGATGAAGCGACACGAGGGCGCCACGGACCTTGGCCGGGGAAATCTCCGCTATGTAGATCGGGACCAGGAGCGACGCGAAGCCGACGCCGAGCCCTCCCAAGACGCGCGCCGCGACCAGCTCACCAACCGATGCAGCCGCATAACACCAGACGGCCGAAGCCAGGAAGATCAGCGCCGACGCCGCAAACATGCGACGGCGGCCCAGCCAATCAGTCAGCCGCCCGGCGAGCAGAACGCCCATGACACAGCCCAGCAGCGCGCTGCCCACCACCCAGCCGACGCCGAGAGGATCGAGATGGAAATGCTCGCGGAGCGCATCGGCCGTTCCCGATATCACGGAGGTATCGTAGCCATAAACCGAGCTATCGACGGCCGCGGCGAGACAGATCAATCGCAGATACAGTGCTCTGTTCATTTTCCCGGGTGCGCCTACGATGCTTCGCGCCTATCGCTCATATAGAGCGAATTCGTGGATGATGGGCAGCTCATGGGATTGGACGATCGTCAGGCGCAGGTACCGGGCGGCAACCGGCTGGAACCGTATCTCCGGGTGAAAGACGTTCATCGGCCAAGCGGCAAAGGCGGCCTCCTCGCTGCTCTCGAAGCCCCAATCCGTGACATCGGCGATACGTCGCCACGGCTCGCCGATCTCGGTCCTTATATCCATCCAAAAGCGGTGGATGTTTGCCAACTCACCTTCGTACTCCCCCTCCCGCAGGATCGCCCGGGAGATACTCCGCTCGCGCCCCAAATCGTATTCCAGCCACGGTTGCGAAACGTATCCGCTCGGGCCGTGGTCGGCCTTCCAATAGGTCTTGCTGTCCCCATCGGACGCCAGAGTGTCTCGCGAATGGTCGGCGTTGGAGGAATTCACCGGCACACCGCGATTTACCGGCCGCTCATCGATGGGATGAATCTCCTCTGCCGAGCTCTCGAGCTCCAGGACTACGATCGTGGAAGGATTCTCCAAATCGTTGCCGTCGATGCGAACCGTCACGGCAGAGGCATCCTGCAACACATCCACCCGCCCTCCGTTCAGCATCGCGGAGCCCGTGATCCTCACCGGTAACGCGGGCAATACCAGAGTGAATCGCGCCGAATCGGCGCCCTCGCCGGCTTCGCGGCCAGCCCGGCATCCGCCACCCTCGAAGCGCGCGCGCGCATCGAACACATGCAGATAAATCCGCGTGCCCCGGCAGGTGCAGCCGTATACGTTGGTCCGCGTATAGGGTCCTCCTCGGGTCTCGAACACGCTCTCGCCATAGCGGTCGAGCCATACCCGGCTCTCCGCCAGCTTGGCGGTCAGCTCCGGATCGAAGCGTCCCGAAGGAGCCGGCTCCAGGCCCAGGAGGAAATTGCCGTCGCCGCAAGCCGACCTGACGAGGTCATTGATCCAGGAATCGGGCTGTCCGTAACCTCCCGGTGTCCACGGGAAAGATCGCCCATTGGCCGGTTGCGTGTATTCCCAGGGAATATCCCGGCGGAAGCGCGGCAGGTCCACTTCCAGAACCGCGAAGTCACCCACATGGGCGCTGTCGGTCGGGAACCAAGTTGGCATGTATACCCGTCCGTTGTACGCACATCCGACGCGGTTGTTCGTCAGGGTGTCCGCCTGCAGCGAACGCATATACCTGAGCAGATCGACTCCTCTGTCGTACGTCCAGTCTTTCATCCAGCCGCCGTCGAACCACCACGCGGCCACCGGACCGTAGTTGTGGGTCAGCTCCTTCAGCTGCGCCTTCATGTAGCTGACGTACCGCCCGAAATCCGGCTTTTCGCCGACTTTCAGGCTGTACCCGGGCGAGCCGAGATATTTCCCGTTGGCATGACGCGCGCCGACGCAATCCGGCTGGTAGAGATCGGCGATTGAGTAATAGAGGCACAGCGGTAGATCGTGCTTATGGCAGGCGCTCGACAATTCCCGCAGCGCATCGCGCGCGAAGGGCGTATGCATGATGTTGTGCATCGTGGTCGCGGTGTTCCACATCGCAAACCCATCATGATGCTTCGTCACGAAAGTCACGTAACGGAACCCACAATCCTTGAGCGTCCGGATCCACTCGTCAGCGTCGAACTCGAGAGGATCAAAGCGCTTGTACAAGTCGTCGTAGATCCGCCATGGCACCTCTATCTCGCGCGCCCAACTCAGGCCCTTGCCCGACAGGATTCCGGGACCCCAATGGATGAAAGCTCCGTAGCGGTAGCCCTGGAAGCGCCTGAGCGCCGGCTGGGGCGATGGGATCAGTGGAGCTGCAGTGCCTTCAGCCGCGAGCACGCCGGAGGGTCTCGCACCGCAATCCGCGGACGAACGGGCACGACGCAACTCCATGTCGGCCGGCGAGCGCGTCGATAGACCTGCGCTCACTACACCCGCGACCGCTGCGCAGATGACGTCTCTACGCGATGTCATCCGGCCCCCTTAATGGCTCGTTCGGTAAGCGCCCGCTCCAAAACCAGTGGCGCCTCATCGCTCAGCGTTCGTACACATCGAATTCGTGGATGATCGCCGCGGTAACCGATTGGACGATCGTCAGCTTTACATACCGCGCCTTTGCCGGTGGAAATCGCACCTCCTGATGGAAGACGTTCATTGGCCAGTCGGCGAAGGCATCCTCTTTGCTATCCTGAAATCCCCAGTCCGTCACGTCTGCGATACGTTTCCATTCGCTCCCGGGAGTCGTTCTGATGTCTATCCAAAAGCGATGGATATTGGCCAACTCACCCTCGAATTCCCCTTCCCAAAGGATTGCCCTGGAGATGCTGCGCTCCCGCCCGAGGTCGTACTCCAGCCACGGCTGCGTCACGTAGCCGCTCGACCTCCGATTGCCCCTGTGGTCTCCGCGGCTCCCGTCTGCCCCAGCGCGACACAGGGCTTCCAGAGACCCGCGGCCACCGTTCCCGCCACAGCCGCCCCAACAACCTCTCGACGCGTAACCATAACGGCCCCTCGCTGATGTTGCCTCTTCACGGGTCCGATGCCTGCGCCAGCATCCAGGCCCGCGAAGCGATTCCGCCTCTTCGACCGGCCTCAGCCGCGCCGCCGCCGCTGTCGGCCGCGGCGGCGCAGCCGTTTCCACTCACTAGAAGGTTGCATGCAATCCAAAATAGAATCGACGGCCCGGCAGTTCGTACAGACGGTTCACGCCGTAGCTGTCGACCTGCACCAGCGCCGACTGCGTGGCATTGAGAACCGATGCGCTCACCGTCAGCCAGTCCGTGACGTTATAGCTTCCGGACACGTCCAGCTGCCCGTAACCTTTGACGAAGATGCCATCGCCGAAGAAGCTCAGCGGGTCGGACACCCACTCACTGCGGTAGTTGTAGTTGGCATGCACACCGAACCTGCCGGTATCGTAATATACGCCCGCGTTGTACGTATTGGCGGACACTCCCGTTACCGGCAGCGCCGGTTTTCCTTCGTTCAGCACGACCTTCTGCGACCAGATGTGGGTATAGTTTGCCTGAGCCCCGAAGTACCGCAGGAATCCCGGCAGGAACGTGAAGGGCTGCTCCCACGCTGCTTCGATTCCCTTGAGCGTCGTGGCGGGCGCGTTCTGGGGCTGTCCCACGGAGAACGTGATGGGCACGACGTCGCCGACGCTGCGACTACCGTTGAGGAGGTTGCCCGCCAGCGTGATATTCTGCGTTTGGTTGAAATAGTTCGTAAGCACCAGGTTGCGCACGTCCTTGAGGAAGAAGTCGCCCGCCAGAATGCTTCGCGAGCCGAAATACCACTCGAGCGATGCGTCGAACTGGTGCGCGAGATAAGGCTTCAGGTTTGGGTTACCTTCGCTCAGGGTCCCCGTCCAGGGCGAGCCCGGTGGCGGCGGCGCAGGGGAGTTCGGGCTGCTTGCCTCTCCCAGGAGATTCATGTCGGGCCGTTGCATCACTTCGGCCGCTGCAAATCGAGCAAGCAGGTTGTCCGTAATCTTGTAGGTGGCATTCAAGTCCGGCAGCGCATTGTTGTAGGTGTTCTTCTGCGCGAGCAGGCCCTGTGCGCTATAGGTTATCGAGCTCGCACCGCCAGTTATGCCATAGTAGAGCGTGGCGTCCGGCGCCGGCACGTAACCGGACGACAGCTCCTCCGTATGCACAAGCCGCACACCGAAATTTCCGGTGAACCGCTGATCACTCGAGCCGAAGAAGACCTGCCCGTACGCCGCCTCCGACTTCTCCTCCACGACAGTCGTCATGGTCAGAGTCGGCACGGGGGGATTCGCCGCGATGAAGCCCGATAAGGGAAATGCGCCGAAGAACTTGTCCAGATTGGCGGTAAGAAAGGTCCTGGGGAACTGGGCGGAGCCACCGTATGACGAAAAGAACCTGGGATTGTTGTCCACCATCAGGTAACCGCTCATGTCAGCCGGGAATCCTGCGGCGGTGTTTGATATCCAATTCGGGCTGTTCGCGAGGGTCCTGTTCTCGTACTCTGCGCCCAGCTGGACCCGGCTTATCCCGTGAAAATCGAGATCCCGGGTTGCATCAGCTTTGAAGTTCCAGATTTTGTCCGTGGTCGGCTCCTTGTAATCTCCTTGCACCCCGAAGAACGTATAATTGGCGACGTTCATGGGGTCGTAATTCAGGAGGCTGAAGCTGATCGGCCCTCCAGAATTCGGATTTGCGTTATAGGAAAACGTCGGTCCCGGCGCGTTTGTTTTCCAGCTCACATATATCTGCGTGGTCTCCTCCCGGGCCTGACCGAACGAGATCGCCGTGTCTCCGGTCCAATTGCCGAGAGACCAGTTCGCCGAAAGGGCATTCGACGTCAGCCTCTGGTTGTAGTGAAACCGATTCGCCTGGACCCACGCGAACACGTTCGTGCCCTGCCAATCGACTTCGACGTTGTTCTGATCGAGGGTTTGACTGAGCGTAGTTTCCGGACCAAGAGCGAAAGCGCCCGGATAGTAATTGTCCCCCTGCATCCAGTTGTACGACTGGTCGAATTCGGAGTCCAGTGTGTCGAACGTCAGGTCGAGGTTATCGTTGACCTTGAACTCCAGCGTGCTCATCGCGCTGAGTCGGCGATCCAGTCCAACCTGGTCGGCCAAGTGCACACTGAACAAGCGGTACGCGGTTCCGGGCCCGGTGTAGGTGGAATCCGCCCGAACACCGTCACTGCTCGTGTTCTGATCGTCGACGTTTCGCTCGTTGAGGTCCACCGCGACGATCCAGCCAAGCCTATGGTCGAAGAACGTATCCGTGTAGAGCCCTGCCAGATGCGGCGTTACACCTGCACGGGCCTGGTCGTCATAGAGTCCTTCCGCGGTTACGACCGCCTTCCTTTGACCGAATTCCAGCGGACGAATCGACTGCACGTTGACCGTTGCAGCAAGTCCGCTCTCGGGCAAGTCCGCGGTGGGAGATTTGTATACGTCGACGCGCTGAGCGAAATCACCGCTGAGCACCTGAAAATCGAATGCGCGAGTGCCCGAGCCGGACGGGAGCTGACGTCCGTTGTAGAGGGTATCGGTAAATTTCGGGTCGAGCCCGCGAACGCTGATGAACTGCCCCTCTCCTTGATTGCGGGTGATTTGGACGCCGGTGATTCTTTGGAGGGATTCGGCCATGTTCTGTTCCGGGAACTGACCGATGCCCTCGGCGGATATTGAATCCGTGATGTTCGACGCCTTGAACTTGTACTCGATCGACTTCTCGAGGCTGGCTGCGTATCCGTTGACCACTACCTCCTGCAACTGTCCGCCGTCCGCGCTGCTTTGATCTTTGGCGGAGTCGCCCGCTTTGTCAGGCGTGTCCTGCGCGCTCGAGGCTTGCGCCTGCTGAGCGTCGGTACTCGCGGCCGGCGTGCTGGGCGCAGCAGCCGACGTCGCATAGGAGCCGGCGCAGCCGGCCATCAAGACGAGAGCCGTGAGGCTGCGCCGCTTGTTAAACCAATCGTGACCCATATCCCCCCCCACAGAACAGGACCTGGTGTTCATATATGGTACGGTGTGCCGTATATGAATGCAAGCGCGCTGAGGTCAAGCACTCATTGGGCAAGGCGAGCGAGTCGGGGTGCCCCGCGGGGTCGCACGGATGGCTGTTGACGCGCTCGGAAATATTTTGCGAAACGCCCGCGTGTAGTCGCGCTCGACTTCTGAGTCAGATCCATCTGCCGCGCCCCGACACGCGGATATGACAGCCTGTGGTGCGTTGACCGATGGTTTTTGGTTGAAAGGAATATCGGGGCTCGCGCGGCCAATGCTGCGTGCGGGCGCCGCAAGCTGCCAGGTTGCGTTGCCGGTTCCGCCGAATCCAACGGATCGCCGCTCGTGTGATGCATGGCAACAGTCCCGGCGTGCGCGCGGACCGGGCCCAACGGGGACAGTGTCCGGCGCCGGCGGGATCACATGGCCGGCCGCTCGTTCATGCAACGTCGGCCGCTGGTGAACAGCCCAAGATCGAGCTAGAATCGGCCTGAGGTGTGCAAGACCGACGAGGGGCGGCGGTCGATCCGCATAGCGTTCAGGGACAAATACATTGATCAAGAAACAGAAGAGCCCCGTTCGCTACGAGGCGCCGGCGCTCGAGAAGGGGCTGGATATTCTCGAGCTGCTCGCCGGCACGACCCGATCCATGTACCTGTCACAGATCTCTCAAGCGGTAGGCCGAGGCCGAAGCGAGATCTACCGTGTACTGCAGGTATTGGAACGCCGCGGTTATCTGGAACGCTCCCAGGTTGACGATCATTACAGCCTCAGCAACCATCTCTTCCTGCTCGGCATGGAGCGCCCGACGATCAAGGGGCTCCTGCAGAAGGCCCTCCCGCTGATGCACAGGCTCTCTGATGACATTCAGCAGTCGTGCCATCTTGTAGTACCCTCTGATGAGTTCATGGTCGTGATCGCACGCGTGGAGTCTCCTAAGGAGCTCGGTCTGGTGGTCCGGGTTGGCCATCGGCGACCGCTGTTGGAGGCCACATCCGGCCTGGTTCTCGTAGCCAATCAGCCGGAGGACATACGGGCGCACTGGATTCAGAAATACGGTGGTAGCGTTCACCGGCAGGCCCGCGGCACCATCATCGACACGATCGAGTCGATAAGGAAGCAGGGCTACGCCGCAATCCCGAGTACCGTGGTGCCGGGAGTGGTAGACATCTCGACGCCCGTCTCGCGCGGGTCAGCGGCTGCGGCCGCATTGACAGTGCCGTTCATGAAGCTGGCTGGCATACGAGCTACCCAGGAAAAGGTGACTGCGGCATTGCGCGGGACAGCCGAGGAGATCTCCCGCAGCCTCCGCTGAGGTGCGTGCCTGAGGCCAGTCACCTGACGTCGGGGTTGCGCGGCAGGTTCGGCCACTGTTCCGGTGCTGCTGAATCCCCGTCCCTTCGAAACCTGGCTGCGCGACGTCTCCGGGGCACATGGACTGACGCAGCCCACGTCATTCCCTAATGGAATGTTGTCTCACTGGTGAATGCCTTGTGCTTCCCTTAGACTGCGGTCGAGGCGAGCTGCATCGCTTGTGATCCTTGATCGTTCTTTTGGGGGCATGACAAATGACCAAAGGAATCACCAGAAAAGACTTTCTGCGAGCCATGGGCTGCTCCGCCCTTGCGATCGGCGCCACGCCATCAGGCCTGGCCCGAGAGACGGCCTCGCCGCGCGGGATCGAGCGAAGTCCTACCTTGCGGCTCTATCCGGCCGAAGCCCTCACGCGCACCGGCAACATCCGATTCGGTCCCGCAGAGCTCGACGTGATGTTGCCGTTTTTCGGTGACGGTGAAGTTGTCTGGGAGATGCCGGTCTCGTCGCCCGGACCTTGTCAGGTCGCGGCTTGCTATTCGACGACCAGGGCAGGCACTGAAGTCGAGATCGCACGCGGATCCAGCGTGGTGCGCCAGGTCACCGAAGCGACCCACGGCTTCTTTCTTCCCGATCCTGCTGGCCCTTCCCGCAACCCGCTGGCGCCCGACGACCCGTCCTTCTGGTCGGAAAGAGCTTTCTATAATTTCGAGCGCGTCCTTCTCCCGGGGACGCTGCAGCTGGAGCGCGGCGTAAATGTCATAAAACTGCGTGTACGCGGAGCCAGAGGCGGGGAGCTATTTCGCCTCAGGTCTGTGGAGCTGACTCCCTCCTCTGAGATCGCGGCGGTCCAGCGCTCGCGCGAACGAGCGCAGAAGCACCGATCGAACACTGATTGGTTCGCCAAGGCGGGCTACGGGGTTTGGTTCACCTTTCTAGACCTCACAACGCCTCGGCACGGATTGCCCAGGCACTACGCACGGGCGGTCGAGGAGCTCGACGTCGAAGCGCTGGCCAGTCGTGTAGAGGAAATGGGCGCTGGGTACCTGATCTTCTCGACCAATCATGGCGACCCCACATGTCCGGCGCCAATCAAATCGTGGGAGGCGATCCATCCGGGTTGGACCACCCGGCGCGACCTGATCGCGGATCTCGCCCGCGCTCTCGATAAACGCGGTATCCGCCTCATGCTTTACATGAACTGCCCGGGACTCGGGGACCTGGTGCAGTTGCCCGGCACCGCTGTGGACCGACCCACTTACAGCCAGCGGGAATACGCGAATGTCTTGAGCCGGATACTGCGCGAATTCAGCCTGCGCTATCGCGAGAGAGTCGCCGGGTATTGGTTTGACTCGTGGTTCCAGACCACCGAGGCCTACCCTGACCTGCCGTTTGAGCTCCTGAACCGCGCCATAAAGGCGGGGAACCCTGATTGCCTCGTCGCATACAACTACTGGGCCTTTCCCGTCGAGACCGATTGGCAGGACTATTGGGCAGGTGAGCTCACCGCGCTGCCACTTCAGCGCTTCGGATCCCGCTATCTCTCCCGGGGCGCCGGGCAAGGGCTTCAGGCGCACAGCGCCATCCGGCTCGATTCGGACTGGTTCCACATCTCACCGAATACGCCGATCGGTCCGCCTCTCTATAGTGCCGAGCAATTGGGAGCCTACATAAAAAACTGCATGCAGGATCAGGCCGTGGTCTCCATTGGCATCGCCATTTACCAGGACGGAACGACCGCCGAGACATCGCAGCAGGTGATGCGCGATGTACGGCGCATCGTCCGGGGCGCCTAAACAAATTCGGCGACGAGAGCTTCCGCTCCAGGGGTCACCGATACTATACTCCCTTCACTGCTCGCTAAAGCAACGTTGTACCGCTGGTGAATTTTATCGCTTCGCACTAAAATCGGGTCGAGCCGCGGGCACGTGACGCCGCATTGCGCGGGCGGGCTCAGACTCGAGACGAAAGGGGGTCGGAAGATGTCCGAGAGAATTACTCGCAAAGACTTCCTCAGAATCGCCGGCCTCGCGGCCCTCGCGACCGGCGTCGATCCCACAACTGCGGCACCGGCGCAGAGTCTCCCATCCGGGCGCAGCGGCGCCCACTCGAACGGCACCCAGCACGAGCCGTTGATCCGTTCCCTCGACCCTGTCCTGCGTCTCTACCCGCACGAGGCGATCGAGCGCACCGGAGATATCCGCTTCGGACCCGCGGAAATCGAAGTGATGCTGCCTTTTTTCGGCGACGGCGAGATCACGTGGAGCGTTACGGCTCCCGCCGCTGGTGCCTACCGCGTCGCAAGCTGTTATGCCTCGACGAAGCCGGGAACAGAGCTCGAGGTGCTCTGTGGCCCCGGCTCGATCCGGCATTCCGTCATTTTCACCGAGGGATTCTTTCTGCCCCACCCCGGCGGCCCCGCGGTCAACCCGAGCACGCCCGACAAGGACTCCTTCTGGACCGAACGCCAGTTCTATAGCTTCGAGAGGATCCCGCTGCCCGGCGAGCTGCATCTCAGTTGCGGCATCAACGTTGTCAAGCTCCGGATAACCGGCGCCAAAGGCGGTGAGATCTTTCGGCTGAGATCTCTGGAGCTCACACCCGTCCCTCAGGCCGACTCCCTCGCGGCTGCGGGGCGGATGGCGCGCCGCCGGAGGGCGAACACCGACTGGTTCGCCAAAGCCGGCTACGGCGTGTGGTTTCATTTTCTCGACCTGACCACTCCGCGGCGCGGACCGCGCAAGCCTTATGCGCAGGCGGTGGACGACCTCGATGTCGAAAAGCTCGCCAGCTTGGTAGAGGAAACCGGCGCGGGATACGCAATTCTAACGACCAATCACGGCCACCCCACCTGCCCCGCTCCAATCCGCTCATGGGAGGAGCTGCATCCGGGCTGGACGACTCGGCGCGATCTCATTGCGGACTTTTCCGGCGCTCTCAACCGCCGCGGGATGAGATTGCTTCTCTACATGAACTGCCCGGGGCTGGGCGATCTGATGCAAACGTCCCCCAGAGCCATCGACCAACCCAAGTACAGCGAAGAGCGGTATGCCGAGATCCTGGTGAAGGTATTCACGGAGTTCGGACTTCGCTATGGGAGCCGTGTGGCAGGCTACTGGCTGGATTCCTGGTTTCAGACCACCGAGCGCTACCCCAATCTGCCGTTCGAGGCACTGGGCCGCGCCATCAAAGCCGGATACCCGGACCGGATGGTCGCGTACAATTATTGGGCCTTTCCGATCGAGACTGACTGGCAAGATTACTGGGCGGGCGAGCTCACGGATCTGCCCTTGAAGCGGTTCGGATCGCGTTACATCCGCCGCGGCGCCGGCAGGGGGCTACAGGCGCACAGCGCCATTCGCCTCGATGATCCCTGGTTTCACATCACCCCGAATACGGACATCCAGCCGCCGCGATACACCGCCGCGCAATTGACGGAGTACATCAGGACCTGCATGGAAGACCAAGCTCCCGTCTCGTTCGGGGTTGGCATCTATCAGGATGGGACAATCTCCGAGGCGTCCCGCCAGGTCCTGCGGCAGGTAAAGCGCGCGATTCGAGGAACATAGAGAGCTGGGTGTCCGGGACCAAGAGCCTCACGGGTTCGCGCGAGCTGCGCTTCAATACTGAGCCGGAGAGGGGAGTTCTACTGGGCATTTCTCGTCATGGGTAGTATTGCGCTGATCGGCGTGGCATCCTGGGTTTTCCTCGTAGGACGCGTGGAGCCGGTGATCTGGCACGCGAGGGCTCGCGCATCCGCCCAATAGGGGTCATCGGCGCCCAACGCGGGCGACCGGCAATCCCAGCGCAACGGACTGTATGGCTCAACGCCAGTCGCTTCGTACGGAGGTCAGCCCAATCCCCGGGTTGAAGCTGTTCGTCGGATCCAGGCTCCGATAGAACTCGACGAGCTCAGGCGGCGCCTGGTAGAGATGCCCCACGTTGTGCTCCGCGGGATATCGGGCGCCTCGGCCATCGAGCCACTGCTTGAGGCGCTCTCTCACGGCGGAGACGTCGGCTGCTTTGCGCACGAGATAGTCGAGGTGAAAGACATGGCAGAAGAAGTGCCCGTAGCAAACGGCCGTATGGACCTGCGGCCTCACGAGCTCCGGCAGGATGAGGCTCCATTCCTCATCGTCCGGCCGCAAAGCAACATCCAGAGCCACCATGTTCTCTACCTCTGGGCGCAGGTCGAGGAACCTCTTCGCCGCTCCCGCCACCACGAACCGATGCAGGAACGCCTTCTCGGCCTCCACGGGCGTGCACTCGAAGAACTCTCCTTCACTCGATGGAAACGTCGTCTGCAAATATTCACGCGCCTCGCGGAGGCCGCCACCGGCCACTTTCAGGAGCAGATGATGCTCGAAGCGATCGCGATATGACCTCATCCGGCGCGGCAGATGGGCCGGCAGCAGCCGCGCGAGCCCATGGAGACTCTGCTCCAACAGGGCGCCCCGGCGACCCGTCAGACGCACCTGCGCCTGCGCGAGCCCTTGCTGCAGGCGCGACAGCCGGGGCACCCAGCCCGTGCCCAGATGGCGGATGGCGAGGAAAATGTCCTTGCCGAACCGCTCAGCCAGGTCGAACGCGCCGCGATGAATGTATTCGCCCGAGACCGGCAGACTCTCGAACCTCTGCAGGATGTGGCGGCGCAGCTGCGTCAGCGCGGCCGGCTGGTTTGCACCGATGTAGAACACGCGGGTCTCCTGCTCCTTGGGGAAGGTATCGACCCGCACGGCAAATACCGCCAGCTTTCCCGCGCATCCCGCCGCCTCATATAGCCGACTCGCGTCCGCATTGAACCGCAGCGGAACACGCCTTTGCGGGTCGCGCATCCGATTCACGTATTCGTCGTCCGATCCCCGGCGACGGATGGACGGTAAGCCGCGGGCCTGAAACTCCCCTCGCTCGAGTTGCCGAAGCGCCTCCTCGGGCTCCTCACTCAAGTCGACATCCAGGTGGTTGACCAGGCGCAGCCTGCGGCCTTCAGTCACCTGGGCATAGAGGGCCAACTCGGTATAGGCGGGCCCCCGGCGGGTGAGTGATCCGCCGGAGCTGTTGCAAATACCGCCGACCACGGAGGCGCCGAAGCAGGATGAGCCGAGGACCGAGTGCGGCTCCCTGCCGACCCGTGCGAGCGCCCGCTCGAGCTGATGCAGCGTGGCGCCCGGCAGGCAGATGGCTTCCCTCCCTTCGCTGAGAAGAAAGATGCGCGCCATCCGCATGGTGTTGATGACGACTACGTCACGATCGTACTCGCCGGCAGCCGGGGTCGAGCCGCCCGTGAGACCCGTGTTCGCTGCCTGCATGATGACGATCTTGTTCTCGGCGACGCACGCACCCAGAACCCGCCAGAGCTCGAGCAGGGAACCGGGCAGAGCGACGGCCAGGGCGGCTCCCTCGCCACCGCGAAAGGCGGTACGGAAGCGGCGAGTCGCGGCAGCGGCGGCGATCAGGTGGGATCCGCCGACGATCGTCCGCAGAGAGGAGAGAAATCCGTCAGCGGTACCAGCCCTCAGGTTGACCAGCCTCCATCGATGATGTGGCACTGTCCCGTAGTGAATGCGGACTCGTCGGAGGCCAGGTAGAGCGCCAGGGACGCGATCTCATCCGGCTTCCCCAGCCGGCCCATGGGCTGCCTGGCCTTGAATGCGGCCAGAGCGCTTTCGTAATCGCCGCTGGCACGCAATCTCACGTGCAGCGAGGGGGTATCGACCGTACCGGGACAAATGGCGTTGCACCGGACTCCCTGCGTCACGAAGTCGGCCGCGATCGATTTCGTCAGACCGATGACAGCCGACTTGGTGGTCCCGTACACGAACCGGTTCGGGGCACCCTTGTGTGCACCAACGATCGAAGAGACATTGATGATGGAGCCGCGCTTTTTCGCGAGCATGTCCGGCAGATAGGCGCGGATCAACCGGTACATCGAGGTGACATTGAGCTCGAAGGAGCGGATCCAGTCTTCCTCCGTGCAGTCCAGGACGGTGCCGTTCGCCACGTACCCGGCGCAGTTGAACAATACATCGACAGGCCCGGTTTTCTCACGCACCTCGCGGATTGCTTCGGCGCTGCATACGTCGAGAGGCAGCGGCCTGCAGCCCTTCAGGTCCGCGAGCGCCGCCTCGTTGATGTCCGTTGCCCAGACCCGCGCGCCTTCTCTGGCGAAGAGCTCAGCGGTCTCCCGCCCGATACCCTGCGCTGCCGCAGTGACCAGTGCGGCCTTACCGAAGAGCCGACCCGAGGGTCGGCTCGTCGCCGAGTCCGATGTCATCGCGCCTCCATACCGCACAGCGTGCCGAGCGTGTCGGCCGACTTATAGGTCAAAATGAATTCGCGGTGACCCAGGGCCTCGGATTTCGTGACCGCGCCGGCCGCCACTTCGAGCGTGAGACGGAAGATCTCCTCACCCAGCTCATCGAGGGTTGCCGTGCCCTCCAGCACCCGGCCCGCGTTGACATCCATGTCATCCGCCATTCTCTTGTACGTGACCGGATTACCGGTGATCTTGATGACTGGCGCGATCGCCGAGCCGACCACGGATCCGCGGCCCGTCGTGAAGAGCGTGATGTGAGCGCCACAGGACATCAGCTCCGCGATCTCAGCGTTGTCGGAAATGTTCGGAAAGCCAAACTTAGGTGGCGTCTCCGGCACGATGTCGAGCAAGTAGAGCCCCGGCGTCTGGGGTTGCTGCGTGGGGCGGATGACTCCCTTGATCGGACGGCTTCCGGATTTCACATACGCGCCGGCGGACTTCTCCTCCTGCGTCGAGAGTCCACCCTCGGCATTTCCCGGGGCGAAACTGCCAAACCCCATCGCGCGGTAGTAACTCTCGGCATTGCCGATAGCGGTCGCGATGGCGGCGGCGACCTCGGGCGAGACGGCCCGCACGCTCATGGGCGTCTCGCAGCCGATCATCTCGCCGGTCTCTTCGAATATGCACACTGCACCGGCATCGACGAGGCGATCGAAGGCGCGTCCCACCGCGGGATTGGCCGCAATGCCGCTCGTACCGTCGGAGCCACCGCAGACCGTGCCGATCGTGAGGTCGGAAATCTCCACCGCAACGCGCTTCTCCTGCCGTTCCATGGTGGCGCGAGTCCTTGCGATAGCTGCAAGCGCGGCATCTATGCTTCCCCGGGTGCCACCGGACTCCTGAATGATCACGATCTCCACGGGGCGGCCGCTCGCCGCGACAGCGGCAGCCAGTCCCTCCCTGTCGAATCCCTCGCAACCCAACGAAACGAGGACCGCGCCGCCGACGTTCGGGTGGGTGGTCAGCGCTTTCAGCATCCCGAGCGCATACTCGTTGGGATAGCAACCAGGGAAGCCGAGCAGGTGCACGCGATCGTCCTGCGCGCGCTCCACCGCCTGGCGGGCAACGTGGTGCGCGCATTCGACCAAATAGATCACCGGCAACACGTTGCGGATTCCTTTGCGTCCGTCAGCCCGCAGATAGCCATTGGCGACGATCATCTTCGCTCCTTTGAGTCGCGAGTGTGGCTCGGTATGTAGTCACTCTGCATATTGTGCAGGTGAACCCAGTCGCCGGCCTCGATCTGCGAGGTGCTCGATCCTATGGACATGCCGTATTTGACGACCGGAGCGCCGCGCTGAATGACACGGCGGGCGATCTTGTGCCCGAGCGCCACATTGGATCGGGCAACCACCACGTCGCCATCCATTACCAACCTATCTCCAGCTTGAACATCACGCCGGCAGACCACGACGTTATCCTCCGGATGCAACAGCAATACGGCGGCAGGCGTTTCGAGGTCCTGCGGTCCATTACCCATATTCTTCTCACGTGCACAGCCAACTTTGAAACCGTATTCCGCCTACTGCTGCGCCCAGCCACCCTGGGCCATGATGCCGCCGTCCACCGTGACGCATTCACCAGTCATGAACGAGGCTCCCGGACCGGCGAGGAAAGCTACGACCTCGGCGAGCTCCTGCGGGTCGCCGAACCGCTTCATCGGATAGGCTTTCTTCAGGTTCGGAAAATAATCCTTGTCCGTGATGCCTTTGGCGATTTCCACCTGCAGCGGCGTCTGAAAAGTGCCGGGCGCCACCGCCAGCACCCGGATGTTGTCTTGCGCATATTCCAGAGCGAGCTGGCGCGTCAACGAGAGCAGGCCGCCCTTGGATGCGGCGTATGCCGCCGCGGCCTTCTGCGATTGCAGTCCCTGAACGCTCGCGGTGTTGATGATCACGCCGCCCTTGCGGCGCTTCATTTCGGGAATGCAGCGCTTGACCATCCAGAAGTGGGACTTGAGGTTCACCGTGAGGATCGCATCCCACACGGCATCATCGAGCTCGTGCGCCGGAACGAAGCTGCTGGCCGGCTGGATACCGACGTTGTTGCACAAGACGTCCACGCCGCCCAGGGCGCGGGCTGCCGCGACCAGTCGATCGCACGTTTCCGCCCGGCCCATGTCGCCCTGAACGAACTGCACCTGCCCCGCCAGGCCGGCCGCCAAGCCGAGCAGCTCCTGCCCCGCCTGCGGATCGATGTCGCCGCAGACCACCCGAGCGCCGCGGCGCGCGAACTCCAGGGTGATCGCTCTGCCCAGCCCGGCAGCCCCGCCGGTCACTATCACGATTTTGTCGATGAATTCGCGAGACATATCCGCCTCCTCCGCGTGTGCATGCTCAGCGCCAAAGGGCGGCGATCTGCTCGAGCGTCATCCCTTTGGTTTCCGGCAGCGCAATGGCCACCACGACGAACTGGATCGCCAGGAACAGGGCACACGCGAAGAACATCGTCCAGATCCCGAGCTCATTGCGCACGAGCGGAAAGAGCTGGTTGATAACGATATCGGTGAGCCACAGGGCCACCGTTGCCACTCCCATTGCGCGCGCCCTCAGGTTGGTCGGGAATATCTCCGAGATCACAACCCATTTGATGGGGCCGATGGAAAATGCGAAGAACGCCACGAACGCGCAGAGCAGCGCCACGATGATGGTTCCATCCTCCAGACCCAAGGCAAAGCCGGTGCCGGTCAGCAAGAGCGCAAGGCACGCGCCGGCCACCCCGACCAGGAGCAGTCGCCTGCGGCCGATCCTGTCGATCAGTGGGATGGCCAGCAGCGTGAATGCAGCCAATACGAACCCGATGACCGCGTGCCCATTCAGCGATGCGCTCATCGAGGCGCCCGTACGCTCGAGGATCGTGGGTCCGTAGTACATCACGACGGTGATGCCACTCAGCTCGGAGAAGACCGCGAGGAACACTCCTATATAGAGAGCGCGGCGCAGACCGGCGCTGCGCCATTCGTGGCGGGTCGCCCGTTCCGCGGCAACGGACCGCTGAATCTCGGAGAGCTCCTCCTCCGCCTCGCCGCCATCCGCCCGCAAGGATTGGAGCACCTCGCGCGCCTGCTCGAGCCGGGAGCGCAGCACCAGCCAGCGCGGGCTCTCCGGGACGATCAGCGCCGCGAGGAAAAACAGCGCGGCGGGAACGAACTGGAGGAGGAACATGCCGCGCCACGCCTCACTCACGAAGAGCGCCTGCACGAGCCCCGTACCGGCCTCGTGTCCGGCGGCAACGGCGTGGTGCTGCAACATCGCATTGAGCACCATCGCGGCCACGATCCCCACCGTGATCGTCACCTGGAAGAGCGACACCAGCCGGCCGCGGTACTGTGGCGGCGCGACTTCCGAGATGTAGAGTGGCGATACGATCGAGGCGATGCCGACTCCGACCCCGCCCATGAACCGTGCGCTGACCAGCCATGCTGTATCCGGCGCACCCGCACAGGCGAGAGCCGCAAGCGCCAGCAGCGCCCCCGAGAGGATCGTGACCCCCCTGCGGCCGATGACATCGGACAGACGACTGGCGAGCAGAACGCCAGCGACACATCCGACGAGGCCGCTGCTGACGAACCATCCTTCCATGAGCGCGGAGAATCCGAACTGCACCTTGACGAGCGGAATCGTCGCTGCGATCACCACCGTCTCGTAGCCGAACAGGAATCCGCCCATGGCCGACACGGCGCTGACCAGCGTCACGAACGCCAAGCCGCCCCGCCGTGCGCTCCCTCTGGACTCAGCCACCATTTCCGAAGTCGGCTTCATCTGCGCCTCGCGCTTCATCTCTCGTATAGCTGAAACTCGTTGATCACGGGCGCAGCGACGGATCGCGTGATCTTGAGCCGGACGCGACGCGCGCTGACCGGAGCGAAGCGGATCTCCTGATGGAATACCGCCATGGGCCAGTTATCGAAGGCCCGCTCATGAGGCGTGCCCTGCCCCCATGAGGTCACATCGGCCACTTGCTTCCACTTGCCCCCGGACTGGACATCGATCTCGAACGCATGGATGTTCGCGAGCTCTCCCTGGTACCAGCCCTCGAAGAGGATCGCCCGGCTGACACTTCTCTCAGTGCCCAGATCGAACTCGATCCACGGCTGCTGCGTCTTGCCGTCGGACTTCCAGCATGTACAGAAGCTGCCATCGGACACTGATTTGTCCCGGGATGGATCCCTATTCGAGGATCGGACCGCAACGTTGCGGTTGACCGGGATCTCGCCGATCGGTGCGATGTCCTCTGCCGAACCCCGCACCTCCAATACGACGATGGTCGAGGGCGTCTCCATATCATTGGGACTGATGTTTACGACGAGCGCATCTCTGCGCTGCGTGACCTGTACTTTGCCGCCATTGAGCATACGAGAATGGACGACTTTCCTGGGCAGGGGCGGCAGCGTGAGCTTCGACATCGACCTGTCGAAGACATGCAGGTAGATGAGATTGCCGCGGCAGGTGGCTCCATAAACATTGGTCCGCATGTAAGGACCACCACGCGTGTCAAAGATGCTCTCACCGTAGCGATCCACCCACAAGCTGGATTCGCGGAGCTTGTCCACCAGCTCCGGATCGAATCGCCCCGACCGGGGCGCCTCGAGGCCCAGCAGGTAGTTCCCGTCTCCGCACGCTGTCTTCACGAGATTGTCGATCCAGGTCTGCGGCTCCCCGTAAGCTCCCGGTGTCCAGGCGTAGCTGCGGCCGTTCGCGGGTGTGGTGTATTCCCACGGAATCCTGCGCTCGAATCGCGGCAGATCGACCTCGAGCACCGCGAAGTCGCCAACGTATCCGACGTCAGTCGGGAACCATGTGGGCATATAGACGCGACCGTTGTACGCACATCCGACCCGCTGGTCCGCCAGGGTGTCCGCCTGCAGCGAGCGCATGTATTTGAGCAGATCAACGCCACGCTCGTAAGTCCACTGCGGCATCCATCCGCCATCGAACCACCAGGCGAGAATTGGACCGTAGCTCTCCGTGAGCTCTTTCAGCTGCGACTTCATGTAGCGGACATAGCGGTCGAAGTCCGGCTTCTCCCCGGCGGACAGCTCATAGCCTGGGGGTCCGAGATACTCGCCGTTCGCATGGCGCGAGCCGATGCAATCGGGCTGGTAGAAATCGGCAATCGAGTAATAGAGGCAGAGCGCGATGCCGTACTTCTTGCATGCCGCCGAGATCTCCCCCAGCACGTCGCGCTGAAACGGGGTATGCATGATGCTGTGCGGCGTGGTTTTGGTCTTCCACATCGCGAAGCCGTCGTGGTGCTTGCTGACGAATACCGCGTAGCGGAAGCCGCTCTCCTTCAGCATGCGAATCCAGGCTTCGGCATCGAACTCGACCGGATCGAAGCGCTTGTACAGATTGTCGTAGATGTGCGGCGGCGTCTGCACTTGCCGGCTCCAGCTGATTTCCTTGCCGAGCACCGTGCACGGTCCCCAATGCAGAAACGCCCCGTACCTCGCACCCATCCAGCGCTTCAGCGCCTCTGGAGGCGTCGGTAGCAGGGGTCCGACTCGCGGCAGCCCTTGCCTGCAGCCTAGGCCTGCGTCGGGCGATTCAGGCGTTCCCCGGGCATAAGCGCTGGGCAGCAGGCCGCCCACGACCGCGCCCGCCGCGACCCCCTGAAGCATTTCTCTTCGCGTGGCCATATTGCTCCTACAGCGGATCAGAACGTCGCGTGCAATCCCAGGTAGAACCGCCGGCCGTTGAGCTCATACAGCCGGTTGATTCCGTACTCGTCTACCTGCTTCAGAGCCGACTGGGTGACGTTGATGGCCGAAGCGCTGACAGTGAGCCACTTGGTTACGTTGTAGCTGCCGGAAACGTCGAGCTGTCCATACCCCTGAACGAAGACACCGTCATTGAAGAAGCTCAGCGGATCATATACCCACCTGCTGCGATAATTGTAATTGGCATGCACGCCGAACCTGCCGGTGTCGTAGTAGACACCCGCGTTGTATGTGTTGGACGACACACCGGTCACGGGCAGCGCGGGCTTGCCCTCGTTCAGGACCACCTTCTCCGTCCATATGTGCGTGTAATTGGCCTCCGCGCCCAGGGCGGCGAGGAATCCGGGCAGGAAGTCGAACGGCTGCTGCCACGCGAGCTCCACACCCTTGAGCATGGTGGACTGCGCATTCTCCGGTTGCGCCACCGAGAACGTGATCGGCAATACCGTGCCGGCGGTATAGGAAGTGCCGGATGGATTCAGGCCTAACGTCACGTTCGCATTCTGGCTGTAGTAGTTCGTGAGAACCAGGTTCTTCACGTCCTTCAGGAAGAAGTCTCCGGCCAGCAGGCTTCGTGGCCCGAAGTACCACTCGAGAGAGATATCGAACTGGTTGGCACGGTAAGGCTTCAGGTCCGGATTTCCCTCCGACAATGTACCCACCCACGGCATACCTGCCGGAGGCGGTCCGCTGGATGCATTTGGGCTGCTCGACTCGCCCAGCAGGTTCATGTCGGGACGCTGCATGACCTGTGCCGCCGCGAAGCGCGCCAGCAGCTGGTCGGTTAGCCGGTATGTGACGTTCAGATCCGGCAGCACGTCATTGTACGAATTCTCCTGCGCGAACACGCCCTGGGAGCTGTAGGTGATGTCGTTGGTCCCACCCGCGAAGCCGTAAACCAGAGTCGCGTCCGGCGCCGGCACGAAACCTGAGGACAGCTCCTTCGTATGGACCAGGCGCACCCCGGCATTGCCGCTCAACCGTTTGTCGGAGCTCGCGAAGTTGATCCGCGCATAGGCGGCTACTGACTTCTCCTCGACCCTCGTGGTCTGGGTCAAGTTCTGCACGGGAGGATTCGCCGCAATGAACTTCGAAAGCGGATATGTGGCGTAGAACTTGTCGAGATTCACCGTCAACCAGTTCCGAGGAAACTGCGCCGGTCCATTGTACGAGGACATCCACTTCGGATTGTTGTCCATCATCAGATATTGGGTCATATCCGAGGCGAAGCCGACCGACGTGTTGGCAATGCCGTTAGGCCTGTTCCCAAGCGTCCGATCTTCATAGTTGGCGCCAGTTTGGAACGCGCTGAGCCAGCCGTAGTCGAGCGCGCGGATGGCATCGACCTTGAAATTCACTATTCTGTCGGTGGTCGGCGCCTTGTACTGCCCCTGCTCGCCGAAGAAGTAGTAGTTGCCCGGGTTCGTGGGGTCATAGCCCGAGAAGCTGTAGCTGACCGGTCCCCCCGGATCCTTCGTGGTGTCATAGGCGAGAGTCGCGCCAGGCGCCGAGGTCGCCCAGCTCACGTACATCTGGGTCGTCTCTTCGCGAGACTGCCCGAAGGACCCCTCGGCGTCGATCTTCCAGTCCGCGAAAGTGAGCGTTGCCCCGAGGGCGTTCGACGTCATTCTCTGCTGGTAATGGAAGCGGTTCGCCTGCAGCCAGGCAAAGACGTTCGTGCCCTGCCACGTGGTCTCGACGTTGCTCGCATCGAGAGTCTGACCCAGGGTCGTCTCCGGCCCGAGAGCGAATGCACCCGGGTAGAAGTTGTTGCCCTGATACCAGTTGTAGGACTGGTCGAATTCCGAGTCCAGGGTGTCGAGGCGCAGCTCCAGGGCATCATTGACGCGAAACTGCAGCATGCTCATGAGGCTGGCACGCCTGTCCAGGCCGACCTGGTCCGCGGAATGCAGGCCAAAAATGCGGTAGGCCGTTCCCGCCCCCGTATAGGTCGAGTCCGGCAGAACACCATCGCTGCTCGTGCTCTGGTCGTCCACGTTCCTCTCGTTGAGATCGAACGCGACCAGCCAGCCGAGGCGGTGATCGAAGAAGCTGTTGGTATAAAGCGCCTCGAAGTGGGGTGTCACGTTCGAGCGCGCCTGCTCGTCGTATACGCCTTCGGCGCTTACGACGATCCGCTGCTTGCCGTAGTCAAGGGGCCGGATCGACTGTACGTTGACGGTCGCCGCCAGCCCGCTCTCCGGCAGGTCGGCGGTCGGCGACTTGTACACATCCACTCTCTGCGCGAAGTTCCCTCTGAGGACCTGGAAGTCGAACGCGCGCGTCCCGGAGCCGGACGGCAGCTGCCGCCCGTTGTAGAGCGTATCGGTGAATTTCGGGTCGAGGCCGCGGACACTGATGAACTGGCCCTCACCCTGGTTGCGGGTGATCTGCACGCCCGTCACCCGTTGCAGTGATTCGGCGAGGTTCTGTTCCGGGAACTGCCCGATGCCTTCGGCGGAGATGCCATCGGTGATGTTCGGAGCCTGGAACTTGTTCTCGATGGCTTTCTCGAGACTGGCGGCGTAGCCGGTCACTACGACTTCCTGCAACTGGGTCGGGCTCTCATCCGAGCCCTGCGAAGTCTCTTGTGGGGCGGCGACTGCGCCGCCAGCCGGAACGTCCGCCGCAAAAGCCTGCGCGGGAAGTAATCCGATCGCACACGATGCCAGTGGGACCAGGAGTGATCCTGGTAGCCTCAGTTTCACCAGTACGTTTTTCATGGCCCCCGCCTGCATGTCGTCTGTGTTCATGGACGATACGCCGTCTCGTATATGAACGCAAGGGACGCATGCCGCGGCGGTGGCGTGCAAAATCTCAGCGCAGCGGCCTGCCGAATCGCGTCATGGCAGCACGCGTGAATGTCGTTCCCGCCCCGGGCGCGGTGGGCGGCAGGAACTCCCCTTCGCGAACGGTTGCAGGCTCTTCGAAGCACTCTTGCGCCCAGGGAATGAATTCGAGCAGCCCGCAGGCCGGATGCGCGAGCGCCGTATGTTGGTGGACCTGCATCATGTCCCCCACGTGCGGTACGACGGGCACTCCAGACCCGAGCGCCCTGTCGGCCACACGCAGCCACTCCGTGATGCCAGCGACCCGCATCGCGTCCACCTGTACGAACTTCATGGCATTTGCACGCAGAAACGCATCGAAATGAAATTCCGAGTACAACTGCTCACCCAAGGCCATCGGAGTCCGCATGACCTTCGCCAGCTCCGCGTGCGAGACCACATCATCGAAATACAGCGGCTCCTCGCACCAGAAGAGATCGAACCCATCCAGGTCGCACGCCAGTTTCAATGCCGTATCGAGAGTCCATTTGCCATTCACATCGATCATCAATCGATGGTTCGGGCCGATCGCCTTGCGAACGGCCTCGATTCGCACGAGGTCATCGCGGGGATTTGCGCTGCCCACCTTGATTTTCACGCCCTTGAAGCCGCGCTCCAGCGAGCGCAGACAGCCAGACACGAGCTCGGCCAGGGGGATGCTCAGCCAGCCTGCGTCCGTGTTGTAAGCTTCGAGGCGGGAGGGCGCCTTGTCCTGATGGAGCATCTTCCAGAGCGGAAGCTGCAGACTCTTCGCCAGCAGATCCCAAAGCGCGATATCCACCGCGGCCAGCGCCAGGTGACTCACGCCGGCGCGACCTATCCACTTGAGGGGCGGCGTATCGTGGAGTTTCCGCCAGATCCGCTCGATGCACGCCCGGCTTTCGATGGCCTCCCCCAGCAGCAGTGGGCGATAGATCGACGAAATGTAAGCCGTGATCTGCTGATCCCCGGCGAGAAAGGCGTGCGTACCCGTGAATCCGTATCCCTTGCTCCCCTTGTCGGAGTGGACGACGACTCCGGGAAAGCCCCAATGATCGATGCTATTGGTGCTGTCGGCGATGCTGTCCTTCAGCGGGACATGGACGATGAAGGGCTCGATTTCGGATATTCTCATCTACGGCTCGCCTGGCATTCATATACGCAACAATGTACCATATATGATAGGTGATCGACGTCGAGGAGGTCGCATGCAGGTCATCGACACTCACGCGCACTTCTGGGACGTGAAGGCGCTGCGGTATCCCTGGATCGAGCGAGGGTCGATCTTCGACCGGACGTACTCGCTGCAGGACTACCAACGGGCCGCGGCGGATATCCCGATCGGCCGCATGATATTCGTCGAGTGCGACGCGGATCCGTCGTGCTCCCTGCGCGAAGCGCGGTGGGTACAGGAACTGGCCGCCGCTGACCCCAGGATTCAGGGAATCGTTGCCCGCGTGCCCTTGACCGGCAATCCCAATGTGCCCCGCGATCTGGACGCGTTGGCGACACTCCCGCTCCTGAAGGGCATCCGCGACAACATCCAGAACAATCCGCCGGGATTCGCGACCCAGAGCGCATTCGTCCAGGGCGTGAAGGAAATCGCGCGCCGCGGACTGCACTTCGAGCTCTGCCTGAAGCACTGGCAGCTCGGCGAGACACTGGAGCTCGTGAGGCAATGTCCCGAGGCGCGATTCGTGCTCGATCATTGTGCCAAGCCCGACATCCGCAAAGGCACGCGGGAGCCCTGGGCCGGGCAGATCGATGCAATGGCCGCCCTGCCCAACGTCGTCTGCAAGATATCCGGGCTGGTCACGGAAGCGGACTGGGACGAGTGGCGGCCCGAGCAGATCCTCTGGTACGCCCGGCACGCGGCGGACGCCTTCGGTCCCAGGCGCATCATGTTCGGCAGCGATTGGCCGGTCAACGAAGCCGCCGGCGGCCTCACCAAGTGGTACCGCGTGGCCAAGGCGCTGGCCGCCTCCTGGAGTGCCGTCGAGCAGGAGAGCTTCTTTTACCGCAACGCAGAACGGGTATACCGCGTATCAGCCGCTCCGTAGCGGACCGCGAGCGTGCTCTGCTAACATTACAGGCTCATGGACTGTTGACAGCTTCGATCAGCAATGCGCAACAATGGTAAGAAAACGGCCGTGCGCTACGAGGCGCCGGCCCTCGAGAAGGGCCTGGACATCCTGGAGCTCCTTGCCGGCACCACCAGCGCGATGAATCTATCGCGGATCTCGGAGGCGGTCGGCCGCTCCCGCAGCGAGATGTACCGCGTGCTGCAGGTGCTCGAGCGGCGGCACTACCTGGAGCGGCAGCCCGACGACGACCGTTACCAGCTGACCAATCGGCTCTTCCTCCTCGGAATGGAGCGGCCCGCGATCAAAGGCCTTCTCGAGATCGCCCTTCCGATGATGCACAGACTGTCGGAGGACATCCAACAGTCCTGCCATCTGGTGGTGCCCTCGGATCAGTTCATGGTCGTCATCGCCCGTGTCGAATCGCCGTACGAGCTCGGGCTCGTGGTGAGGATCGGCCACCGGCGTCCACTGCTCGAGGCGACATCGGGTCTCGTCCTGGTCGCGTTCCAACCTGAGGCGGTGCGCGCGCACTGGCTGCAGAAGCATGGCACGACGACACGCCGCCCCAGCCGCTCCAGCCTGCTCGAGACTTTGACGACCATTCGCGAGCAGGGTTACGCCGCGATCCCGAGCAGCGTCGTGCCCGGAGTCACTGACACCTCGGCGCCGGTGTTACTCGACTCCACCGCGGTGGCCGCCCTGGCGGTCCCCTACATGGATCTGGCCGGGGTGCGCATGTCACAGGACGAAGTCCTGAAAACCCTGCGCGCAACGGCAAAAGAGATTTCCAGCAAGCTCGGCTGACCCGCCGGGCCCACGAGCCCGAGCGGCCAACCACGCCTCTTCGGGGCGGCGCGCGCGCAGCGCCCTTTCCGCGCGTCCCGGTATCGGCCGCCTCTCGCCGCGCCAGCCCGTCATTCGCCCGGCGTAGTCGACTCGACTCCCCGAACGGGTCCCGCGCCGCCTCGCGCAGATCGATCCTCCCAATCCCCTCAGGCACGAAGCACGAGCGCTGCCACCAGCTTGGCGGCGCGCGCACATCCGGAGTTTGACTGAGTCGGATCGGAAAGTTATTATTTTTATCCAATAAACGTTTTTTTACTAATGAATCCACAATAACCAACACCCAATTTCAACCCACACACTCCAGGGGAGCTGCGATGATAGAAGACAACTTCTCCGCCGGGCTGATGACTCGATTCACGGCGCTGTCCCTCCTGTGCATGTCAGCGGCCGCTCATGCGCAGGTATTGCCGGTCACCGGCGGCGGGACCGGCGCCAGCTCGCTGTCGGGCTATCTGTACGGCAACGGAACCAGTCCCGTAACGGGCTCGGCGAGCATCCCTGCCTCGGCGTCCTCATTCACCCAACTCGGCACCGGCGCCCTGACCCGGGACCTCGACGCGAAGACCAAGGAAAACGCGCTGAGCCTCCTGGATTTCTGCTCCGACAATACCGGCGCCACCGACTGCTCGGCGGCCATCGGGGATTGGCTGGCGGAGGGCATTGCCCTCAACAAGGCTCTGTACATACCCGCCGGAACCTATCGTTCCTCGTCACAGCTCGTCTGGAATCTCCATGCGGTCGCCTCCAGGGGCATCAATGTCTTTGGAGACGGCAGGACGGCGTCCATCATAAAGTTCGATGCAGGCGTCGCCTATCCGAATTGGGAGATCATCGGCAACGACACACCGGGAGAGAGCATCGACTATTCGCGTTTCGAAGATTTCGAAGTCGTCGGCAGCACCATCGGGCCCCTGATGCAGTTCGGCCGGGACGACTTCAACGATGCGATGAATGAATTCCAGCTCAACAATCTCTTCATCTGGAACCTGAGCACGGCCGGGACCGCGGTCGCCCTCAAATTGAACTATTTTCTCAATGGATTGGTGAATGTCGATGCCAATGGCGGTGGATTCGACACCGGCACGAATACCGGCTCCGGGTACGCCGCGCTCTACTGCAACCAGTGTTTCATGAACACGTTCATGGGCTCTTACGGTATCGACGGAAACGGGATATATCTCTCGCGGGGATTCAACGTAACGAACACATTTCTCAACACGGACACGGAGGCGAATACCTCCGATATCAGGATCGACAGCGCCAACGCCGTCTCGAACACCTGGGTCGGCGGCCAGATATCGCTCGCGACCTATGGGATCAACGCAACGGCCGGCAGCGGCAACAAGTTCATCAATGTAAACAATGCCATCGTCGGGGCCGGAACCAGCTTCATGCCGAACTCCGTCGGCGTATGGCTGGAGACGCCGAATTTCAATAACGTCTCGACGCCCGCCGTGCCGGCGAGCGGGACGGCTCACACGAACACCACGGGCCAGAAGGTGATGGTGGCGGTTTCAGGGGGCACGGTGAGTCTCGTGCAGCGCAACTCCACCGGGCTGTTCGCAGCCACGAACGTTACGGTGATACTCGAGCCGGGAGACAGCATCACCCTGACGTATACCGCTGCGCCGTCCTGGACCTGGACGCCGATCAGATGAGGCTGCCGGGTCGCTAGCCGTGCCGTAACCGGCACCGAAGCGGCGCCGAGAAAATCGATGCGCGCCCGGAACCTTTCTTGCGACACGAGCCGCTCCT
>Ga0134126_10001344_pt1 | contig 31245 bp, 29 predicted proteins | sample KB31752_FD_96881 | JGI IMG/M metagenome (GOLD analysis project Ga0134126, IMG submission 96881) | Terrestrial soil microbial communities with excess Nitrogen fertilizer from Kellogg Biological Station, Michigan, USA - KB3-175-2 | ecosystem: Environmental > Terrestrial > Soil > Unclassified ... | reverse complement strand
GTTGCCGGCACCGACACCGAGCAGCGTCATGTCGTTCAGGATGGCATCGGCGCCGAAGAGACCGATGTTGCGTCCCGCCATGATCGTGCCCCAGGAGCCGCCCGCGGTCAGGAAGACCTGCCGGATGTCCAGTCCCGCGGTGCCCAGAGCCGTGTGGCCGAAGTCGGGGTTGTCGGCTGCCTGCAGATTCGGGCTGCCGCCGTCATTGGTGCTGATCCCAGGATACAGCCCGAAGGTGAACCCGAGGTCCATGCCGTCCTGGGTGGTGGCGCCGCTGATCGTGAGTGCCGCGGGCAGCAGGCCGTTGCTCACGGAGGAAGAGCTGTCGGACGCCACGCAGGCCAGACCGCCGCCCACCACGGACGGGTGGGTCTCGCAATTGGAGTAGATGTAGCTCGCGTTGACGTTGCCGTCGAAGGACAGAGTCCACTTGCCGGCGGTCACATCGATTGCCCGAGCCGACGGCGCGGCGGCGACCGATGCCAACACGATGGCTGCGACGAGACTGATTCGTTGGTTGTTCATGAAGGCCCCTCCTCGTGGCTGACGGGTGCAACGCTCGTGCCAGGACGGCGGCCGACCGCCGCCGCCTGTTGCGCGGCAGACACAACCACTTCCGGCGCGCAATCCTGTTCCATTTTGAGGTCCGGAACGGTACAGGGCTGTCACGTGCATGGAACGCCGCCGTGCCCGCGCGCTCGAGGTCGCGAACGGGGATGCCGGGGGACCCGAAAAACACCGCATATTCGCTCTTGCCGAGCTTGCAGTGGCCGGGGCGCCGTGTTTCCCTAGCGTGACACTGTCACGGCGGCGCGTGGCATCCGTGACGCAGTGGCCGGACGTTAGTTGGGAGGCTCGTATGACGAACGCAACGCGCGCTTGGCCGTCTTCTCCGGTCGATGATTTCCCTGCTGCGGAGGTCGGCGGTGCGCTGCCGGCACGCTCGCTGCCGCTCACCCTCGAGGAGCTGGCGGGCGAGGATGCGCAGATGCTGCGCAACGTCCGCTGCGCGCACCGGATCGCCGATAGCAATGTGTCGGTCCTGATCCAGGGGCCGACGGGCTCGGGCAAGGAGGCGTTCGCGCATGCCGTCCATCTCGCCAGCCGCCGCGGCGACCGTCCCTTCATCGCTGTCAACTGCGCCGCCATCCCGGAGACGCTGATCGAGAGCGAGCTCTTCGGATACAAGCAAGGAGCGTTCACCGGAGCCCGCCGCGAAGGGCTCCGCGGCAGGATCCTACAGTCCTCGGGCGGGACGCTCTTTCTCGATGAGATCGGCGACATGCCGCTCGCGCTGCAGAGCCGCCTGCTGCGCGTGCTCGAGGAGCGCGAGGTCGTGCCGCTCGGCAGTGAGAGCGCCATCGCCGTGGATCTGCACGTGCTCGCCGCGTCGCACCGCAATCTGCGGGAAATGATCGCACGTGGCGCATTCCGCGAGGATCTTTACTATCGCCTGAACGGCATCACCCTGGAGCTGCCGGCGTTGCGCGACCGGACCGACAAGGAAAGACTGATCCAACACGCGCTCGCGGCAGAGACCGGCAACGGCCGTCCCGCGGCCATCGAGCGTGACGCGCTGCAGCGCCTGCTCGTATATGCCTGGCCCGGCAACATTCGCGAGCTGCGCAATGTCATCCGCACTGCGCTCGCGATCTGCGAGGGAGGGGTCGTGCGGGGGATGGACCTCCCGCGGGAGATCCGCGACACCGAGTCGCCATCCGAGGGGCGCGCGGAGCCGATGACCGGACGCTTCACGGTCTCGCTGCCGGAGTCCTCTCCCGATGGGGACACGGCGTGTGGGTCGCCCGGTCCGGGACGCAACCGGCTGCAGGCCGCGGAGCGCGCCGCCCTGCTGCGGGCCATCGAGGAGCTTCACGGCAATATGAGCCGGGTCGCAGCGGAGCTCGGCGTCAGCCGCAACACGCTCTACCGCAAGATCAAACGGCACGGCATCGCGCCGGTCAGACGCACCTAGTAAAGGCACTTCCATGTGCCTGCTCGCCCGCTGCATCGCGCGGGTTGGCCCGCCGCTTGCACCGCGCCAGGAGCCCTCCCCCGCGGGTGGGCAACAACATGAGGGCAAAGAGCTCAACGCGGCGGCCGAAGGTCCGGCTCGCACCGGCCCACCGGCTCGCCAGGTCGACGGGCGGAGCCGGCCCCATTCTCGTGACGCGCTCCGGCCGTGTCCGACTCAATGCGACGGCGGCGGCCATTCTCGCCCTGTGTGATGGTACCTCCACGCGTTCGGAGATCATCACCCGGGTCGCCGGGACGGCAGACCCCTCGCTGGCCGCCGACGTCCGGGCATTCCTCGAGGCCGCGCGGCGCAGCGGCTGGGTCGTAGAGCGTTGACGGGCGACCCGGTCGCACGGATGCGCGGGCCGGGGCGCCTGCCGCGAGGATGGTCAGTGGCACGGAACCTGCGAGCGCTCCGCTCCGAACCGTCGTAGGATGCGACAAACGTGGAAACTCCCTCCGATCCTGCCAGCCGCACCGTGCGGTTGGATAGCTCCCGTGCGGCCGACGCTCAGCCGGCCCGGGATGACGTGCGCGAGCCCGGCAAGCCGCGCGAGCCCGGCCGGGTCACCGAGCCGCAATCCGACCGCAGCGAGAGGCGGCCCTGGTTCCGGCGGCGCGGGGTCGTCATCGGCGGCGCGCTCATCCTTGCCCTGGTGGTCGTGCTGGGCGCCCTCTGGTGGTGGCACGAGAGCGGCATCGAGAGCACCGACGATGCCTTCCTGGACGCGCATATCGTCTATGTCTCGCCGCAGATCGCCGGCCAGGTAACCCGTGTCCTGGTGGAGAACAACCAGCCGGTGCGCGCCGGCCAGCCGCTGGTCGATATCGATCCCTCCCAGTACCAGCTGGCGCTGCAACAGGCGCTCGCATCCCAGCAGCAGGCGCAGACCGCGCTGGGACAGGCCACCGCCAGCGTCGCGGTGGCACAGGCCAGCTTGGCGCAGGCCGAGGCGGACGTCGCCAGCGCTCGGGCCACCGCCATCCGCGCCCAGCAGGACCTCAAGCGCTACCAGAGGCTACGCGCGGTCAACCCCGGGGCCCTCGCCCGCAGCACGGTGGATGAAGCCGTTGCGAGCGCCCGCAGTGCCGCTGCTCAGCAACGCGCCGCCGAGCAGCGCGTGGTGAGTGCTCGCGCGCAAATCCAATCGGCTGAGGCCGCCGTGTCGGGGGCGCGCGCCCGCATTGCCACCGCCCAGGCCGGTATTGCGCAGGCGAAGCTCAACCTCGGATATGCGACAGTCACGGCCCGCGTCGACGGCCACGTCGCGAATCGCACTGTGGCAGTCGGGACGTATGTCACGCCGGGCCAGCAGATGATGGCGATCGTGCCGCTGCACCTGTGGGTGCGGGCCAACTTCAAGGAGAGCATGATCGCCAGGTTGAGGCCCGGCCAGCGCGTCAGCATCCATATCGACGCCTGCCCGCGTGCCGATGCCAGCGGGCACGTGGTCTCCATCCAGCGCGGCTCCGGGGAGGCGTTCGCGTTGCTGCCGCCGGAGAACGCCACGGGCAACTACATCAAGGTGGTGCAGCGCGTTCCGGTGCGGATCGCGCTCGATTCCGTGCCGGCGGGCTGCGTGCTCGGGCCCGGGATGTCGGTCGAGCCGGCCGTCAGGGTGCGCTGAGTGCCCGAGCGGCCGGCGCAGGGCAGCCGCCCGGGGCACGCCTGGACGCCCGAGCGCTCGGTCGCCGGCAACCGCAATCCCTGGCTGGTCACCAGTGTCATCGCCATCTCCGCCTTCATGGAGGTGTTGGATACCGCAATCGCCAACGTCTCGCTGAATCACATCGCGGGCGCCACATCCTCCAGTTACGACCAGGCGACCTGGGTCCTGACGAGCTATCTGATCGCCAACGCGATCGTGATCCCGATGAGCGGCTGGCTGTCGGATGTCTTCGGCCGCAAGCGCTATTACATGACGAGCGTCGCGATCTTCACTTTCGCCTCGCTCTGCTGCGGGCTCGCCCCGTCGCTCGGGTTTCTCATCGTCGCGCGCATCCTGCAGGGCGTGGGCGGCGGTGGCCTGCAGCCGGTCACCCAGGCGATGCTCATCGATACCTTCCCGCCGGCCTCCCGCGGCAAGGCGATGTCGGTCTACGGCTTCACCGTCATCCTTGCGCCCATGATCGGGCCGCTGCTCGGCGGTTGGATCACGGATCAGTTCTCCTGGCACTGGATTTTCCTCATCAACGTGCCGGTGGGACTGCTGTCGCTGACGCTGGTCGAGACGATGGTGGACGAGCCGCCGCTCATCGTCGAGGAACGCCGCCAGCGCTGGGCGCGCGGAGTGCATTTCGACCTGCCGGGCGCGGCGCTCATTGCGTTGGCGCTCGGCTCGCTGGAGGTGATGCTCGATCGCGGCGTGCAGGAGGACTGGTTCGCCAGCCCGTTGATCCGCGGCGCCGCGCTGGTCGCCGGCGCCTGTCTGCTCGCCTTCGTCCTCTGGGAGATCATCGAGCGCGATCCGCTGCTCGACATGAGCCTCTTCCGGTACCGCAGCTTCGCTTCCGCGACCTTCATCATCATGACGATCGGGGTGATCCTCTTCGGCACGACGCAGTTCATCCCGCAGTTGGTGCAGGAGGTGCTCGGCTACACCGCGGAGCAGGCCGGCCTCGCCCTGACGCTCGGCGGCATCGTAACGCTCTTCACCATGCCGCTCGCGGGCATCCTCTCCGGTTACGTGCAGCCGCGGATCCTCATGGGCTGCGCGTTCGCAGTCGAGGCGCTGGCGATGTGGCACATGAGCCACTTCGCCACCACGGTGACCTTCAGCCAGATCGCGCTCGCGCGCATGTGGCAGGGCGCGCCGATCCCGTTCCTGTTCGTGCCGTTGATCAGTGCCGCCTACGTGGGCGTGCCCGGCGCCAAGACGAACAGGGCCTCGGCGATGATCTCGGTCGGGCGCAACCTCGGCGGCAGCATCGGCATCTCGCTCGTGCAGGCGCTGCTCGCGCGGCGGCAGCAGTTCCACCAGGCGCGGCTCGTGCTCGGGCTGCAACCGCTCAATCCGGTCTACGCGCACGGCATTCACGCTCTCACCCGGACGCTCACGGCGCGCGGCGCGCCGCCCGCGGCCGCCTCGCGGATGGCGATCGGGGCCCTCTATCGGATGGTGCAGCGCCAGGCGGACATGATGGCCTTCAACGACGTTTTCTGGGTATTGGCCATCTTCATCGTACTCACGCTGCCGACGATCTTCCTGCTCAAGCGCGCTCCGCTCCAGCACGCGCATGCGCGCGGGAGTCCGCGCGCCGCGACTCAGCACGCCTCCTGAAAGGCGCCTGCGGGCGTTGCTCGCGCGTTACAATGACGTATGAGTCGCACTACACCCGATGGCCTCACCGAATACGATCCGCAGGAAGTCCAGGCCCTGCTCGAGCAGGGCCGCGTCGTGCTGATCGATGTCAGGGAGCCCATGGAGTATGCGGCGGAGCGCATCATGGGCGCGCTGCTCTATCCGCTTTCGACGTTCGATGCGGCGCATCTGCCGCCGGAAGGCGACCGTACGGTGGTCTTCCACTGCGCCGCGGGCGGCCGCTCGCTCACCGCGGCGCGGATGCGCCAGGCCGCGGGCCAGGCGGGAGCCCACATGGCCGGCGGGATCTCGGAGTGGAAAGCTCAGGGCCTGCCGACCGTCCGGGTCGGCTCACGCCCGGCTTGAGCGACTCCGGACACCCCCACCCGATCCGCTCGTTCGTCACCCGCAGCGGCCGGATCACCGCCGCGCAGGAGCGCGCCCTGCAGGAGCTCTGGCCGAAGTACGGCGTGGAGCTCGGCGCCGCCTCCCTCGATCTCGAGGCGCTCTTCGGCCGCCGCGCCCGGCACGTTGCCGAAATTGGCTTCGGCAACGGTGACAACCTGCTTGCGCTCGCGGCGTCACGGCCGGATGAGGACTTCCTCGGCATCGAGGTGCACCGGCCCGGCGTCGGGCGGCTGCTGCTGCAGCTCGAGGAGCGGCGCATCGGCAACGTCCGAGTCGTCTGTCGCGACGCGGTGGAAGTGCTGGAGCGCTGCCTCGGCGCGCCCTGCCTGGACGAGATCCTGATTCTCTTTCCCGATCCTTGGCCGAAGAAGCGCCATCACAAGCGGCGGCTCATCCAGCCGCCCTTCGTCGCACTGCTGGCCGAGCGGCTGCGGGTCGGCGGCGTCCTGCGCCTGGCCACCGATTGGGAGCCCTATGCGGTGCAGATGCTGGCGACGCTCTCGGCGGAGCCGCGGCTGCGCAACGTGGCCGCGGAGAGTGGCTTCGTGCCGCGGCCAGCGGAGCGGTCGCCTACCCGGTTCGAGCGTCGGGGCGAGCGTCTCGGGCACCAGGTTTGGGACCTGGAGTTCCAGCTCGGCTGACCGGCCGGCCCCCCGCTCAGCCGGGCTTCAGGAAAAACGCCGTGTGCAGTCCGTCGATCACGAACTGCACCGCCAGCGCCCCGAGGATCACCCCGAGGAGCCGCCCCGTGACGTTCACGCCCGTCACCCCCATGAGCCGCATCAGCGGCTCGGCGAGCAGCATCATGACCAGCGTGATGGCGAGCACCGCGGCGGCGGCCGCCAGCAGGACGAGGAACTGCACGGGCGCGTGCACGATGTGCACCGGGCCGAACCAGAGGAGCACGGTGGCGAGCGCGCCCGGTCCGGCAATGAAGGGAAACGCGACGGGAAACACGGAGATGTCCGCGCGTCGCCGGCTCTCCGCCCGCTCGTCGCTCGAGGTGCGGCTGCCCGATTCCCGCGCGAACACCATCTCGAGCGCGAGTAGAAAGAGCAGCGCGCCGCCGAAGATGCGAAACGCCCCGAGGCTGATGCCCATCACCGCGAGGAACGGCGCCCCGCCCAAGGCAAAGAGAACCAGGATGAGGGCGGCGACCCACACGGCTTTCACCGCCATGCGCCGCTGGTACTCCCGCGTGGCGCCGCGCGTGAGGCCGCTGAAGAGCGGGATCAGCGAGATCGGCTCCACCACCACGAAGAAGACCACGAAGAATTTCAACGGCTGCTCGAGCATGGGCCCTCGCGGAACGTCACTCGCTGCTTGAAAGGGGCATACGCGAGGCGCAACATCGATGGCTGACCCCCGCGCGGCGGGCGGAGGATAACAGCCCCGGGACCCGCCGGCGCAAGTCATGCGTTCACCAGGGACGCGCGATCCGAAGCCTCTGCGTCGGGCCTTTGGAGGTTCTCATGTCGGCACCGCAACCCAGTATCGGCGACTGGTATCGATTGAGCGGCGGCGAGCTGTTCGAGGTCGTCGCAATCGACGACGATGAGGGAACGGTCGACATCCAGTATTTCGACGGCACCGTCGAGGAGATGGACCGTGAGGACTGGGAGACCCAGTGGGACGATGGCGCGCTCGAGGCGGCGCAGGCGCCGGAGGATTGGAGCGGCTCGGTGGACGTGGAAGGCGGCGACGAGGAAGGCCGCGGCTCCGACAACCTCGACGAGGACCCCAGCCTGCGCGCGGGCCCTCTCGACGGCATCGACCTCTTCGAGTTCGATTGACCGCCGCGCCGCGGCTCAGACGTTCGCGGCAAGCGCCGCGAGGTCCGCGTCCGCCGCGATCACGACGACGTCACCGATCAGTTCGAGCGGCACCGCCCGCAGCCGCTCGCCGGCGCACGGCCCGGCGAGGCAACGGCCCGCATCCTTCTCGAACAGGGCGCCGTGCGATGAGCAGAGAATCATCGCCCGATCCGGCGTGAGGAATCGATGCGGACGCAGATCGAGCGGATGCCCCGCGTGAGGGCAGTGGTTGATATAGCCGCGGACCTCATTCCCGTACCGCACCACGAAGCCGCGCAGCGGCCAGGCGCCGGCGCCGACGGTGAATGCCCGCGAGCCAAACTCCTCCAGGTCCGACAGGCGACAGACTACCCGCTCGAGGTCGAGCTCAGGCCCGGGCATCGGCGCGCCGGCTCGCGGGCGCGGCGGACAGGGCCGAAAGCCCATCGCCCGCGGCGCTGCGCCGCCACAGCCACAACAGGAGCAACAGCGGCGGAATGCTGAGGCTCGCGGTGTAGAGGAAGAACTCCGGATAGCCGATCCGATCGACCACGAATCCCGAGGTGCCTTCGAGGAACTTCCCCGGCAAGGCGTAGAGCGAGGAGAAGAGCGCGTATTGGGTCGCGGTGTACTTCGCGCTCGTCAGCGCGGAGAGGAAGGTGATGAGCGCCACGCCCTCCACGGAGAGCGCGAGGTTGTCGAGCGCGTTGGCGATGCCCATTCCGATGAGGGTCGGCGTGTGGGTGGTCGCCAGCACCGAATAGCTGAGATTCGATAGGACGGCGACGGCGATGCCGCACGCGAGTGCGCGTGCGAGTCCGACCCGCGTGACCAATGCGCCGCCGAGGAACACGCCGAGGATGCCGACGGTGAATCCGCAGACCTTGCCAACGAGGGCGATCTGATCGAGCGTGTAGTGATGGTCGATGTAGAAGGGATTCGCCATCACGCCCATGGTGAACTCGGTCATCTGATACAGGCCGATGAACGCCAGGCAGACGAGCGCGCAGAGCGCGCCGAAGCGGCCGAAGAAATCCGTGAGCGGACAGATGACCGCGCCGATGAACCAGGCGCCGACTCCCCGCAGCGAGCGCGGCCAGTGGGCGCGGCGCTCGAGCCACGCGACCACTTTTTCCTCGCGCCGCTCTCCCGACCGGTTGGCGGCGACCTCGGGCTCCGCGACCAGCAGCGTGGTCACGATGCCAACGGACGCGAGCGCGGCCATCGCGCCGTAGCTCGCGTGCCAACCGTAGCCGGATGCGACCGCGAGCGCACCGGCGCCGCCCGCTATCATCGCTATGCGGTAACCGACGGAGTAGGCGCCCACCATGGGGCCTTGCGACTCGACCGGAGCGGACTCGATGCGCCAGGCGTCCATGGCGATGTCCTGAGTCGCCGAGGAGAAGGCGAGAAAGAGCGCCGCCAACGCGATCCTGCCGACGTGACCTGCATCCGGATGGGCCGCGGCGAGCAACAGGAGACCGATCGCAATGCAGATCTGCGCCAGCAACATCCACGAGCGCCGCCGTCCCAACAGCCGGTGCAGCAGCGGCAGCCGCACCCGGTCGACCACGGGCGACCAGATGAACTTGAACGAATAGGCGAAGCCCACCCAGGCGAGCATGCCGATCGTCGAGCGCTCGATTCCCGCCTGGCGCAGCCAGGCCGAGAGAGTCGAGAACACGAGCAGGAAGGGCAGCCCGCTGGAGAAGCCGAGAAACAGCATCGAGAGCACGTTGCGCTGGCGGTAGGCCGCCAGCGCGGCCAGCCAGCCGCGGAGGCGGGCATTGACTCGGTCCCTGGGCATCGGGCAATCATAGCGGCATGCAGGACTATCAGCTGACCTTCATCGACCTCGCGCTCTCGCGCCAGGCGCTGCGCTTCGGGCGCTTCACACTGAAATCCGGCCGCGAGAGCCCCTACTTCTTCAACGCCGGTCTCTTCAGCGACGGTGAGGCCATCGCCGTGCTCGGACGCTGCTATGCCGCGGCCATCGTGCGCTCGGCACCCGCGTTCGATGTGCTCTTCGGGCCCGCCTACAAGGGCATTCCGCTGGTGGCCGCCACCGCCGCCGCGCTCTTCGAGCATCACGGCCGCAACGTTCCCTACGCCTTCAACCGCAAGGAGGCCAAGGACCACGGCGAGGGCGGCAACCTCATCGGCGCGCCGCTTCGCGGACGGGTGCTGGTCATCGACGATGTGGTCACGGCCGGGACCGCCGTGCGGGAGTCGCTCACCCTGATCCGACAGCAGGGCGCGCAGCCCGCGGGCGTGATCTTCGCCCTCGATCGGCAGGAGCGGGGGCAGGGGGCGCTGAGCGCCACCCAGGAGATCCAGAGCGAGCACGGCATCCCCTGCGTGAGCGTCGTCACACTCTCCGATCTCATCGAGGCGCTGTCGCGCCCCGCGGGCGCTCGGGCCGCGATTTCTGCCGACCAGCTCACACTGTTGCGGGCCTATCGGGAGCGGTACGGGGTCGCCTGAGACTTGCCTCCGAGCCGCGGTCGGTCAGAATATGCCCCCATGCGTCTACCGCCTCGGGCCCTTGCTCTGCTCCTTGCGCTCGCCTGCGCGGCGGGCTCGGCATGGGCGCAGAACGCGGGTGACAAGGGGGGTGTCGTCTACCGCTGGGTGGACGAGCACGGGGTCGTCCACTACGGTGACAGCGTGCCGCCGAAGTACGCGCGCGACCAGCGGGAGATGCTGAACAGCCAGGGGGTGGTGGTCGGGCACGTCGACGCGGAGAAAACCTCCGCGCAGCTCGCCGCGGAGGCGAGCGCGCGGGCGCGGCAGCTCGCGCAGAAGCAGCGCGACTACTTCCTGCTGAGCACCTATGCCTCGGTGAAGGACATCGAGTCGCTGCGGGACGAGCGGCTGTCGCAGCTGCAGGCGCAGCAGACCGCGGCGCAACAGTACGTGCAGAGCCTGCAGTCGCGCCTCGGCTCGCTCGAGAGCCGCGCGCAGGAGTTCAAGCCCTACAGCTCACGGCTGAACGCGCCGCGCATGCCCGATGAGCTCGCACAGGAGCTCGTCCAGACCGAGAGCGAGGTTCGACTGCAGAATCAGGCGATCCAGGCGCGGACCGAGCAGGAGGAACAGGTCAAGGCGCAATTCCAGTCGGACATCGAGCGCTTCGAGCAGCTCAAAGCCGCGCCGCCTTAGGCCTTTGCCGTCTCAGCAGACGCCGCCGCCCTTCTCGGCGGGTGCGGCGTTGGCGCGGAAGGCGCGGAAGAGCTCGCGCCCCATCCCGAAGGCGTTGCCTGTCAGGTCAGCGGCGGCGACCGGCCTGCGGTTCCAGATCTCATCGGACACGAGCGCCTCCAGCGTGCCTTTCACGCTGTCGAGCCGGATGATGTCGTCGTTGCGCACCTTGCCCAGCGGGCCGCCGCTGGCCACTTCCGGCGTCAGGTGAATCGCCGCGGGCACCGCGCCGGAAGCGCCCGACATGCGCCCATCGGTGACCAACGCCACCCGATGGCCTTTGCTTTGGAGCGATGCCAGGGCGGGCGTGAGGCCGTGCAGCTCCGGCATGCCGTTGGCTCGGGGACCCTGGAACCGGACGACGACCACGACATCGCGCGCCAGCTCGCCACGTTGGAAGCTTTCCAACACCGCCTCCTGACTGTCGAACACGCGGGCGGGCGCCTCGACGATCCGCTGTTGGGGGCTGACGGCCGACACCTTGATGACGGAGCGGCCGAGATTCCCGCGCAGGAGCTTCAGTCCCCCATCGGCGCTGAAGGGATCCGCGGCCGGACGCAGCACCGTCGTGTCGCCGCTCGCGGCGGGGGGTTTGCGCCAGGCGAGGCCGTCCGGGGAAAGCCAGGGCTCGAGCGCCGAGGCGCCGAGGCCGGCGCCGGCGACGGTCCGCACGTCCTCGTGCAGAAGGCCCGCCTGCAGCAATTGGCTGATGAGGAATCCCATCCCGCCGGCGGCATGGAAATGGTTGACGTCGGCGCTGCCGTTCGGATAGATCCGCGCGAGCAGGGGCACCACGTCCGACAGGTCGCTGAAGTCGTCCCAGTCGATGAGGATGCCGGCCGCGCGCGCGATGGCGACCAGGTGCAGGGTGTGGTTGGTCGAGCCGCCGGTGGCGAGGAGGCCCGCGATCGCATTGACGATGCTGCGCTCGTCGATCACCTGCGAGAGCGGCAGATACTCGCGCCCGAGGGCGGTGATCTGCGCCGCCCGGCGCGTGGCGGCAGCCGTCAGCGCATCGCGCAGCGGCGTATTCGGCGGCACGAAAGCGCTGCCGGGAAGATGCAGCCCCATCACTTCCATCAGCATCTGGTTGCTGTTGGCAGTGCCGTAGAAGGTGCAGGTGCCGGCGGAGTGATAGCTGCCGGCCTCCGACTCCAGCAGCGCCTCACGCCCCACCTTGCCTTCGGCGAAGAGCTGGCGGATGCGCGCCTTCTCCTTGTTGGGCATGCCCGAGGGCATCGGGCCCGCGGGCACGAACAGGGCCGGAAGCTGGCCGAACGCGAGCGCGCCGATGAGCAGGCCCGGCACGATCTTGTCGCACACGCCGAGACACAGAGCCGCATCGAACATCCCATGCGACAGCGCGATGCCCGTCGACATCGCGATGACGTCGCGGCTGAAGAGCGAGAGCTCCATTCCGGGCTGGCCCTGCGTCACACCATCGCACATCGCGGGCACGCCGCCCGCGACCTGCGCGGTGGCGCCGGCGTCGCGCGCGGCGGCTCGGATCAGGCCGGGGAAGCGCTCGTAGGGTTGATGCGCCGACAACATGTCGTTATAGGCGGTGACGATGGCGAGGTTAGGCCAGCGCAGCTCCCGCAACGCCTGTTTGTCGGGAGCCGCGGATGCCGCAAAGCCGTGCGCGAGATTGGTACAGGAAAGCCGCTTGCGCGCGGGCTCGCCGCCCGCCTGCCCGGCCATGCGCGCCAGGTACGCCGCGCGCAAATCCCGACTGCGCTCGCGGATGCGCTCGGTGACTGCGAGCACCCGGGAGTGAAGGGCGGGGGAGGTCGACTCGGGCATGTCCGGGCTCAATGCTGGCCGCCGGGCGCCTGGTAGCCTTCGGGCTTGCTCGAGCCGGCGCCGAAGAAGAATTTCTCCATCTCCGCCTCGAGGAACTTGCGGGCCTTGGGCTCGATGGGCGTCAGGCGATACTCGTTGATCAGCATGGTCTGATGCTGCAGCCAGCGCGCCCAGCCTTCGCGCGAGACGCTCTCATGGATCCGCCGGCCGAGGTCCCCGGGATAGGGCGGCCGGTCGAAACCGGGCGCCTCGCGCTTGAGCACTACACACTGCACCGTTCTGGCCACGTCGAGCCTCCGTCAATCGAAGAGTTGCGCCTGTACCGCCGTCGCGCCCGCAAGCCGCTCGAGCAGCAGCCGGATCGGGGCAGGCAACCCGAGTCTTGCCGGCTCGCGCACGCGGTACCACCGCGTCGGCGCCACATCGGGCGCAGCGGCGCTGCCGGAGCAATGAGCCAGGAGCGGCGTGATCACCAGGTCGAAATGCGTGAACGCATGCTCGACCGTCTCCAGCGGCACCGGCCGGGCAGGGCCGCCTTGGAGCATCTTGCCCGCATAATACGCTGCCTCCGCGGCGCTCGTGAACTCCGGCAGGCACCAGAGGCCGCCCCATACCCCCCGTTCCGGCCGCCGCTCGAGGAGCACCCCCCCGTCAGCGCGGACCGCGGCCAGCATGAACACCTGCCGCTGCCGCCGTGCCCGCGCCGGTTTTGGCGAGGGCAGCTCGTGCTGCCGCCCGGCCGCGCGCGCGACGCACGTCGCCGAGACGGGACAGGTCGCGCAGGAGGGATTTCGCCGCGTGCAGACCGTGGCGCCCAGATCCATTACGGCCTGGGTGTAGGTATCGACCTGATCCGTGGGCGTGCATTCGTCGGACAGTGCCCACAGCCTCCCGAGCACGTCACGATCCGATGCGCTGCCTTCGACTCCGAAATGACGCGACAACACCCTGCGCACATTCCCATCCAGGATGGGGAAGCGCTTGCCGCGGCTCAGCGCCAGAATGGCGCCGGCCGTGGAGCGGCCGATCCCCGGCAGGTCCGCCACGGCCTCGAAACTTCTGGGGAACCGGCCACCGTGGCGCTCGGCGATTCGAGCGGCGGCGCGATGGAGGTTGCGGGCGCGGGCGTAGTAACCCAACCCCGACCAGAGATGCAGCACGTCGTCGATGGACGCCGCGGCCAGCGCGCCGATGTCGGGGAAGCGCTGCATGAACCTCTCGTAGTAGGGGATGACAGTCGCGACCTGCGTCTGCTGCAGCATGATCTCCGATACCCACACCCGATAGGCGCTGCGGCGGCGCTGCCAGGGAAGCTCGTGCCGGCCATGACGCGCATGCCAGTCGACCAGCAGGGCGGCGAAGTCACCGGGGCGGGATCGGGCCGTCACGTCATTGCACCTGCAGGCGCGCGTCCTCGAGGGTCGTGCCGTCGATGCGCGCGCGGTCCAGCACGATCGTGCCGCGCGCGTGCAGCGCTCGCAGCGCTGATGCGTGCAGCTCGAGCGGCTCGTGCTGCTGCGAGCGCGTCAGATAGCGGCCGAAGTCGATCTGGTCGGCCCGCAGTGCGAACGTCCACGCCCCCGACCACGCGAGCCATCCGGTGAGGGTCGTGGAATCCAACTTGACGGTGAGCGGTCTGACTTCGAGCGCGCCTCCCTGGTAGCTCCAGTTTCCCGTCAGGGACAGGGGTCCGGGCGCCGCCGGGTCCGCGAGCACGGGCATGCCGACGCCAAGAGTGCTCGCGAGCTGCCGCAACGACGGCACGATGGCCGTCAGAGCGCCGCTGGCCGTGAGCGCGCCGGCGGCATCGCGGCTGACCGCAGCGGCCCCCTGCAACTTCGCCTCGCCGACCTGCAGGGTCCACCGCGGCGCGGCGGCCTCGAGAGGAGCCGCCTGCACCTTCAGTTGCGGTACGGCGAGCGACACCGCGACGCCTGCGGCCGGCAGCCGCAGTCCGCCAACATCGTTGCCGGTCCTGACGCCCGCGGCCCCTGCGGTCGGGGTGCCGGCGGTCAGGGTGGCGGCGCGCGCGCCCAGCGGATCGGCATGCACCAGGAATCTCGTGCTGAGCGAGAAGGGCTCGCCGGCGCTCCAGGCCCCGACGCTGAGTTGCCAACCTGTCAGGTTGATGTGCTCGCGGCTGCGCTCATCGACATAATCGAGCGAGCTTCCTTCCAGATCCAGCCCGGCCAGCGTGGGCGATGGTGCCGCCGGCCCGCGCGTATTGCCCGACGGATGCGGCGTCGTGTTGGTCGCCGGCTTCAGGCGCGCCAGCAGATCGTCCCAGCTCCCGCGGCCATCCGCTGCGCGGCGCAGGTGAATGTCGGCGCCCACGATCCGGATGCGGCCGATCTCGAGCTGCCGGTGCAACAGCAGGGGCAGCAGCCGTACGCGGATGCGCGCCGATTGCCAGTCGAGGAGATCCGGTCCGCCGCTGCCCGGTGGGCTGCCGAGGCGCGCGGCACCCGTGCGCACGCCGAGCCATGGAAACCAGGTGAGCCGCAGGCGACCCTCCAACACGAGCGGCCGGCCGGTCGCGTGCCGCACCGCGCTCTCGATCTCTCCCTTGTAGTGATCAGGGTTGATGACGCGGGTCGCGATCAGCGCCGCGCCCACTACGAGCACTACGAGCAGCACCAGCGCGGCGGCGATGCCCAGCACCCAGCGAGCGGCCCCCCGCGGCCCGCGACTCGGCCCATCCGGGGCGCCGCCCCCGCTCTCAGGCATTCAGCCGCCGTCGCGCGAGGGCCGCGCGCGCCGTCTCGAGGTCGAGTCGATCGGAGCGCCGGGATTCGCCTCGATCGCCGCGCGCACCGCCTTGCGCCAGTAGGTATCGGTGGTGGTGCTCCAGGATGGGTCATCGAGGTTCGGCCACGCGTCCCGTGTGAAGCTCGGCGCGCTCTGCAGCTTCGCCTCATCCAACACCAACCGTCCGTCCTTGATGCTCGCCATCGCGGCATCCCAGGGCATCGCGGTGAGTTTGCCGCCGGTGCTCGCGCCTGCGATCACCAGGTGCGTGGCCCGGCCCTGTCCATCGAAGATGATGTCGTTCACCGCGCCGAGGGAGCTGCCATCCGCGGACACCACGGGCATGCCGATGAGCGTCGAGGCGCGGCGCTCGAGGGGCGTGCCGCCCGGCGCATCCGGGATCGACGACGTGTCGGCGGCCTGCGCGGCATCGGCCTGCGAGCTCGCCGATGGGGACGCGTCGTCGGCAGCGGATGCCTTCGCCGCCCCGTCAGGCCGCGGCGTCGCCATGGCTGCTGCCTCTGCCGTGGCACCCTGCGACGATGCGCGCGGCGAGGCGGGAGCATCAGCCGCCGGCGCCAGCGGCCCGCCCGACTGACTGCAGGAGGCGGCCGCGAAGCCCAGCGCCGCGCAGATGAGCGGCAGAAAGATCCTGATCATGCGGTCTCACCATCTGACCAGCGGCGGCAGGCTCATCAGATAGGCCTCCGGATCCGCATCGGTCTGAAAGCCGAATTTCGTCCCGCGATCATAGACGAGGTTGAACTCGACGTATCGACCGCGCTTGACGAGCAGCTGCTCACGAGCGGCCTCATCGAAGGGCGTGTCCTTGCGTCGCGCGACGATCCGCGGGTAGACGTCCAGGAAAGCTTCCCCCACCCGACGCACGAATGCAAAGTCCGCCTCCGTATCACCGCTCGCGAGATCGTCGAAAAATATCCCGCCCACCCCGCGCGGCTCGCGGCGATGCGGCAGGTAAAAGTAGCGATCGCACCATTCCTTGAACTCGCGATAAGCGTCCGGCCGGTACGCGTCGCATGCAGTGCGCAACGCCGAATGAAAGTCCACCGTGTCCTCCTCGAAGGGAAAGGTCGGCGTCAGGTCCGAGCCTCCGCCGAACCACGCCGAGCTGGTACTCAGATACCGCAGGTTCAGATGCACCGCGGGGACATAGGGATTCCACGGGTGCGCGACCAATGAGATGCCGCAGGCGACGAATCGCCCGCCCGACTCCGCGGCGCCGGCGATCTGGCCGCGCGCCTGCTCGCTGAAGACACCCCATACGTGGCTGACATTGACCCCGACCTTCTCGAGCACGGTGCCGCGCATCAGGCGGGACTCACCGCCGCCCTGCAGGCGGTGCCCCTCGGGCCGGCGCCAGCTGCGGGCCTCGAACCGGTGTTGTGGCTCGAAGGACTCGAAGGCGCTGCAGATCCGCGCCTGCAGCTCGCGGAACCATGACACCGCCGGCTGCGCAAGCCCGCCGTGGTCGGGGTCCCCGGCGCGCGGCTCCGTTCCCGACGATGGGGTCATGCCGCGCCCGCTGCGGCGGCGCCCGGCCGCGAGGAGCGCTCGTGAACGTAGTCGACGAGCCGCGCCACCGCGTCGGGATCGGTTTCCGGCCAGATACCGTGCCCCAGGTTGAAGATGTGGCCGGCGGAGCCGCCGGCCTCATCGAGCACGCGTCCGGCGTGCCGGCGCAGGTCCTCCGGCGAGGCGAAGAGCGCCGCCGGGTCGAGGTTGCCCTGCACCGCCTTTCCGGGCCCCAGCGCGCGCCGCACGAGGCCGAGCGGCGAGCGCCAGTCGACCCCGATCACATCGACCTCGAGGTCCGCGACGCTGTCCATGAGAGCCGAGCCCTGATTCACGTAGTAGATCAGCGGGACGCCGGTGCCGCGCAGGGCCGCCACGGTGCGCCGCACCGCGCGCAGCGCGAACCGCTCGAACTCCCGCGGCGCGAGCAGGCCCGCCCACGACTCGAACAGCATCAGCGCCTGCGCTCCGGCCGCGGCCTGCGCGCGCAGGTAGGCAGCCATGGCATCCGCCAGGCGCTCGAGCAGGCGCTCCGCCGATTCAGGGCTGGCATAGAGGAAGGAGCGCGCGGCGCCGAACTCCTTCGACGGCCGCCCGCAGACCAGATAGCAGAGGAGGGTGAACGGCCCGCCGGCGAAGCCGATGAGCGGCACGCCCGGCGGCAGTCCGGCGCGCACCAGCCGGATCGACTCCAGCACGAAGGGCACGTCCCGCTCGGGGACGAGCGGTGCGAGCGCCTCGATGGCGGCGTCGGTCCGGATGGGCTCGCGCACGACCGGCCCGGGCTCGAACGCGAGCTCGATCCCCATGCCCTGCAGCGGCGTCATGATGTCGCTGAAGAGGATGGCGGCGTCCAGCGGAAAGCGGCGCAGCGGCTGCAGGGTGACCTCCGCCGCGAGCTCGGGGTTGCGCAGCAGAGCGGCGAACTCCGCCTGCGAGCGCACCTGACGGTATTCCGGCAGATAACGGCCCGCCTGTCGCATGATCCAGATGGGTGTGTGCGGCACCGGCTGCCGGCGGCAGGCGGCGAGGAAGGGCGGTGGGGTCCCGGCGTGCTGGGGGATCGCGGAGCCCGTCATCGACGCAGCCAGCGCGCCACCTCGGGCGCATAGTAGGTGATGATGAGGTCGGCGCCGGCGCGCTGGATGCCCGTGAGCGTCTCGAGCACCGCGGCCTGCTCGTTGATCCAGCCGCGCTCGGCGGCGGCCTTGATGAGGCTGTACTCACCGCTCACCTGGTAGGCGACGACGGGTACGGTCACGGCGTCCCGAACCTGACGGATCACGTCGAGGTACGGCCCGGCCGGCTTCACCATGACCAGATCCGCGCCCTCCTCGACGTCCAAAAGAACCTCCCGCAGCGCCTCCCGTACATTGGCCGGGTCCATCTGGTACGAGCGACGATCGCCGAAGGCTGGGGCCGATTCGGCCGCTTCCCGAAACGGTCCGTAGAATGAAGAGGCGTATTTAGCCGCATATGAAACAATTGGCGTCATCGCGTGTCCCTCGCGATCGAGCAGATGGCGCATGGCCTGCACGCGACCGTCCATCATGTCGCTCGGCGCCACTGCATCCGCGCCGGCTCGCGCATAGTTGAGCGCCACCTGGGCGAGCGTCTCGACCGAGGAGTCATTGTCGATCGCGCCGCCGGGGAGGACGTGGCCGCAGTGGCCGTGATCGGTCGTGCCGCAGAGGCAGACGTCGGCCCACACCAGTAGGTCCGGACAGGCGTCCTTGATGGCCGAGATCGCCTGCGCGGCCAGCCCCTTGGGATCGAGCGCCGCGCTGGCGCGGGAGTCCTTCTCGGCGGGCGCGGCAAAGAGAAGCACCGCCGGAACGCCCGTCGCGGCGACGGCCTTCGCGTCCTTCGCCAGCTCGTCCACCGAGAGTTGCGACACGCCAGGCATGCTGGAGACGGGGTGGCGGACGCCGCGGCCGGGAACGGCGAACAGCGGATAGATGAGCGCGTCGGGGGAGAGCCGGGTCTCCCGCACCATCCGACGCCACGCGTCTGACTGGCGCGTTCGGCGGGGCCTCGTTTGTGGATGACTCATGAGCTACCTCGAAAGCTGGCGCGCCCCCTCAGGAGCGGCGCGCCGGGTTGTCCGCGGGAGCGCGCAAGGCATGCAGGCTCGCGCGCGCCAGGGCGGGAAGGGTCGCCGATTCGGCCAGGGCCGGCCTGTAGCCCCGGTCGGACAGGGCGCGCGCCGTGGTCGGGCCGATCGCCACGGCCGGCGCGCTGTCGAGCAGGCGCGCGAACTCCTCCCTGCCGAGGGCGCTTTCGAGCTCGACCACCGCCGAGGGGCTGGCGAAAGTGACTGCGCCTACGCCGCGCCGCGCGATCCAGGCGCGGCAGTCATCGACATCGAGCGCCGCACCGGAGACGGTACGGTAGGCCTCGACCCTCGTGACCTCGGCGCCGAGCTGCGTCAGTCCGGCGGAAAGCGTCGGCAGCGCGCGGGAGCTGGCGGGATACAGAATGCGCGCTCCACGGGCGGCGCCGGAAGCGGCAAACGCCGCTACCAGACCGGCGGCGCTCGGCTCGGCCGGGACCAGATCGACGGGCCAGCCGTGTTGTTTCAGCACGGCGGCAGTGGCGCGGCCGACGGCCGCGGTCCTCGCGCCCGGCGGAGGCGCGGACATACGGGCCGTCACGGCGGCAACTCCGTGACGGCTGGTGAAGACGATCCAGTCGAACGCCTGCGGACGGCGCAGCGCCTCGTCGAGCGGCGCGGTGTCGGCAGGCAGCACGCGGACCGCGGCCCATACCAACACCGGAACTCCCAGGCGCCTGAGCTCGGCGGACAGCGGCCCATCGCGCTCTTCCGCCCGTGTGACCACCACCGGCTTGATCGAAATCGCTTCCGACGATTGGGTCATGGCGCTTCCGCGCGGCCCTGGAGCGCGCGCCCCGCGGCGATGAGGTCGGCCGCGCCCTTCCCGATCAGCTCCGTGGCGAGCCGCACGCCGAGCGCGGCGGCGCCAGCCTCCGTCGCCTCGCCATCGCCGCTCGCGGCCAGCAGCCGCGAGCCGTCGAGCGCGCACACGGCGGCATGCAGGTGGATCCCGCCTGCCGCGACGGTCGCCAGCGCGCCGAGCGGAACCTGACATCCGCCTTCGATTCGTTCCAGCAAAGCCCGCTCGGCCGTCGCCGCGAGGCGCGTCCGCGGGTCTTCCAACGGCCGCAGCCAGTCGGCGGCATGCCGATCGTCCGCGCGCGTGCAGATGCCGATGGCGCCTTGCGACACCGCCGGCGGGAACTCGTCCGCGGCAAGATGTTGCGTGATCCGGTGCTCCAGCCCGAGCCGCTTGAGTCCGGCCGCCGCGAGGATGATGGCGTCGTAGTCGCCCCGCTCCACGCGCTCGAGCCGTGTCGGCACGTTGCCGCGAAGCTCGAGCAGCGCCAGATCCCGCCGCGCCCGGGTCAGGAACGCGCGCCGCCGCAGGCTGCTCGTTCCGACGCGGGCGCCCGGAGGCAACTGCGCCAGGGAGGCGCCGGTGCTGCTCACCAGGGCGTCCCGCGGATCCTCGCGTGTCAGGACTGCGGCGAGCGCGAGCCCTGGCTCCAGCGCCGTCGGCAGGTCCTTTAGGCTGTGCACCGCGATATCGATGCGGTGCTCGAGCAGGGCGCGGTCGAGCTCCTTGGTGAAGAAGGCGCGGCCGCGAACCGCCCAGAGCGGCACGTCGCTGCGCAGATCGCCGGTCGTGGTGATGGGGACCAACTCCACCGGCGGTGCGCCCTTCAGAGCGCGGATGAGGCCCTCGACGTGACGCGCCTGCCACAGCGCGAGCGCGGAGGCGCGGGTGCCGATCCGCAGCTGCGGCGCCGTCACGAGGGCTCTCCCTCGGTCATGAAGCGATAGCCCACGCCCCAGACCGTGAGGAAGTGACGCGGGTTGGCCGGATCACGCTCGAAGCGCTTGCGCAGCCGCAGGATGAAGTTGTCCACCGTGCGCGTGGAGGGGAAGACGTCATAACCCCACACCCGCTCGAGCAGATCCTCGCGCGAGACGATCTCCCCCGGCCGCTCCGCCAGCACCTTCAGGATCATGGCCTCCTTCTCCGTCAGCTCCTGCGCGACGCCGTTCCACGAGCGGGCGCGGAAGGCGCGGAACTCCACCTCGTTGCCGCCGAAGCGCAGCACGGCGCCTTCGGCGGCGGAGGCGCTCTGGTACCACTCCCAGCGGCGCAGGATCGCCCGCACCCGCAGCAACAGCTCCCGCAGGTGGAAGGGCTTCGCGAGGTAGTCGTCGCCGCCCGCCTCCAGGCCGCGGACGCGGTCGATGGGGTCGCCGCGCGCGGTGAGGAAAAGCACCGGCGTGTTGTCGCCGCGCTCGCGCAGAGTCCGACAGACCGTGAGCCCATCCAGCTCCGGCAACATGACATCCAACAGCACGAGGCGGCAGGCGTTTCCCGCCAGCCACTCCAGGGCCCGCCGCCCGTCCGCGACGGACTCGACCTCATAGCCCTCCGCACGCAGGTTCTCGACGACACCGGCCCCGAGATGCGGATCGTCCTCCACGACGAGGATGCGGTGCATCATGAGTGCTCCCGCCGCGCGGGCACCGCGGCATCGCCGGGCGCGCCGGCCACGGACTGGCGCGGCTCGCTCGCCGGCCATGCGAGCACGAATTCCGCGCCCTGGCCGACGCCTTCGCTGTGGGCGCCGATGCGCCCGCCCGTGAGCTGCATCAGCCGCCGCACGATGTAGAGGCCGAGGCCGGTGCCGAAGCGGCTGCCGCCGCCGCCCGGGTGCAGGCGTGAGAACTTCTGGAAGAGCCGCGCCGCGTCACCGGGCCGGAAGCCGACGCCGCTGTCGCGGATCGAGAGCCGAGCCTCACCGTCCGCACGGCGGCCCGTAAACGCCACGGTGCCGCCGCCCAGCGGCGCGACCGCGGACAGCGCGTTCTCGAGGAGGTTGCGCAGGATGACATCGAGCGCCAGCGGATCGGCCATCACTCCCAACCCGCGCTCGATGTCGGCGCTGACGGTGATGCGCTCCTTGGCGGCGCGCTCCTCGGAGCCCGTGATCACTCTCGCCACCGCGGCAGCGAGGTCGATCGGCTCGTTGCGCAAGTCGATCCGGCCGCGGTCGAGGCGGATGCTCTCGAGGATCTGCGTCACCATGCCTTCCATGCGCGCGAGGTCCGAGAGCATGCGGTCGATCAGCGTGCGGGACTGCTCGGGGGACAGCGGCCGCAGGCTCATGGTCTCGAGCGAGAGCTGCAGGCTCGCGAGCGGCGTCTTGAACTGATGCGAGACCAGCGCGAGGAAGCTCTCCTGCTCCTCGATCACGCGCGCCTCCGCGCGCAGCGCGCCCGCGATCACCGCGATGCAGGCCGCCAGGGCGATGATGAAGAAGGATCCCTCCCAGGCATACTGCGCGACGCGCCGCCGCTCCTCGGCGCGCAGGCGCCCGTCGACGTCGGCAGAGAGCGCCGCGCGTTGGTTATTGACGACGATGTCCGGTAACAGCGCCTGAACGCGCGCGGCGGGCGTCCCCGCCTCCAGCAGCGCCTGCGCGGCGACGACCTGCTGGGCATAGATCTGCTGCATCTCCTGCAGCTTGTCGACGGCCAGCCGGTGTTGGTCGAACAGCCACCAGCCGACCTGCACGGCCGACACCAGCACCAGCGCGAGCGCGGTGAGTTGGAATACTCGGGGTGCCTTCATCGGCGCTCGCTCACCGCAAAGTGGCGAGCGCCCGGCGCAACGCCTGTGCCAGGCGCTCCAGGTCCGAGCTCTCGTGGGCGAGCGAGAGGAAGCAGGCCTCGTAAGCCGACGGCGGCAGGTAGATGCCCTCGGCGAGCAGGGCATGGAAGAGCGCCGCGAACCGGTCCGCGGCCTGCCGCGGCAGCGCCTGCGCCGTGCGTGGCGCGCCCGCCTCGTGCAACGACAGCCAGAAGAGCGATCCAAAGCGCACCAGGTGCATGGGAAACGGCGCTTCCTCGAGGACCGGCTGCAGCACCTTCGCGAGCTGCGCCCCCAGCGCCTCGAGCCTCTCCCAGCCATTCGCGGCGGTGAGCGCATCGAGCGTCGCGATCCCCGCGGCCATGGCCACCGGGTTGCCGGAGAGCGTGCCGGCCTGATAGGTGTCGCCATCCGGCGCGAGCCGCGCCATGACGCTGCGCGGGCCGGCGAAGGCGCCGACCGGCATGCCGCCGCCGATCACCTTGCCGAAGGTGGCAAGGTCGGGGACGATTCCCAGCCGCTCGGCGGCGCCGCCGCGGGCGAGGCGAAACCCTGAGATGACCTCGTCGAAGATGAGGAGCGCGCCGTGCCGGCGCGTGAGCGCGCGCAGGCTCTCGAGGAACTCCCGCCGCTGCGGCAGCAGCCCGTGATTGGCCGGCACCGGCTCGATGATCAACGCCGCGATGCGCTCGCCCTCGCGGGCGAAGAGCGCCTCGACGGCCGCCTCGTCATCGAGAGGCAACACGCGCGTACACGCGGTGAACGCTTCCGGCACGCCGGCGGAGGAGGGCCGGCCGAAGGTGGCGAGGCCCGAGCCGGCCGCGACCAACAGGTGATCCGCGTGGCCGTGGTAGCAGCCGGAGAACTTGACGATGAGATCGCGGCCCGTGAACGCGCGCGCTACGCGAATCGCGCTCATGACCGCTTCCGTCCCAGACGACACCAGGCGCACCTGCTCTATGCCGGGATAGGCAGCGACGACGCGCTCCGCCAGCTCGACTTCCGCGTAGCAGGGCGCGCCAAACGTCGTCCCATGCGTGCAGACCCGTGTTACGGCTTCGACCACCGCTGGATACGCATGGCCGAGTATCAGGGGACCCCAGGAGCAGACGAAGTCGAGATAGCTGTTGCCGTCGGCGTCCGTCAGGTACGCGCCGGCGCCACGGCTAAAGAAAAGCGGCTTGCCCCCCACCGCCCGGAACGCTCTCACCGGTGAGTTGACGCCGCCGGGGATGACGCGCAGGGCGCGCTCGTAGAGCCGCTCCGATGCGGCGTATGACGAGCTGCTGCTGTCCTTCGAAGACGAGGTCATCATGGCTCCTATGGTAGTGGGTTTCCGGGGGGCGCTTCGCCTGTCTGGCTGGCCGCGGGCACCCCGGCCGCGCGATGGAGGCGTGCTTCCCGGAAAAACGCGTCGAGCACATCCGGGCTCGCGTGGGCGGCGGCGGCGCGCATACCGGCGATCGGCAGATGCGCCAGCCGCCGCGCCAGCCGCGAGGTCAGTTGCTGAACGGCCTGGCGCTGATCGGGCGGCAGACCTCGCAGCTCCTGCGCCAGCGCCCGCTGCAGCTCGTCCGCGGCGATGCGCTCGAAGGCGCCGCGCAGCTCCGCGAGACGCGAGCCGATCGCTCGTGTGGCCATTTCATCGCGCAGGCGCGCCAGCCGCTCGTCGATGGCGGCACGCACGGGGGCGAGGCGCAGCAGCTCGGGGACGCGCTGCGCCTGCGCCTCCTGCACGAGCTCGCTCATTCCGACTCTAACGATGCCGGCGCGAGCCGCCTCCGCGGGATCGACGTTGGGCGGCACCCCGAAATCCACGGCGAGCGGCGCACCGCTGCGGCGCAGGCCCGAGGCGACTTGCGGTGGGCGTCTCGAGCTTTCGGCGAGCAATCGCAGCGAACGGCCGTCGAGCACCGGCTCACCACCGCCCGCGGCGAGCACCAATGCAGCGACGCTCTCAGGCTGCTCCAGGAACTGCTCGAGGGGCACAGCCCGGCCGGCCACGCTCGTCGCAAACTCCACCGCGGGCGCCAGCGACCGGTTGACCACGAGGAGAGGCACGCCGGCCCGATGCAGCGCTAGACCGCAGCGGCGCGTCATCGGGGAGACCCCGATCAGGGCAACCGTACCGGGGGCGCTCGCCAGATGCTCCAGCACGCGGGCCGCGGCGAGGTCGGCGAGCGAGGAGGCTCCTGCTCCGGCCTGCAGGCGCTGCACGCGGTTGGCCATGCCGAGCGCTTCCCCCATGAGCCGATCGAGCATCGGGCCACTCGTTCCGGCAGTGCGGGCGGCCTCCCAGGCCGAGCGCAGCTGCGCGGCAATTTCCCGCTCGCCCGCCTGCGCGGAATCGAGCCCGCAGGCGAGGAGCAGCACGTGCTCGAGCGCGGACTCGCCGGCCCAGGCGCGCAGCAGGCGCGAGGCCTGTCCGGTTGGGCAGGGGTGGCCGGTCAGCTGCTCGAGAGCCGGTCCGCGCAGATCTCCTGCCGGCTCGCCGTCAGGGGTGGTGAAGAGGAGCTCGACCCGGTTGCAGGTGCCCAGGTAAAGGAGCTCCGCGACGCCGAGGGCCGCGCGCAGCGCAGGGAGGCGGGACTCGAGATCGGCCCTGGGGATGGAGAGGCGCGCGACGTCGTCGATGCCGGCATGCCGGTACGACAGGCCCACGACGCCGATCTGGTGCATGAGCCAAGCAGACCACGCCCCGAGGCCCCATGTGTCATGGAATCATCACGGCCCGGCGCTTCGCCTGCGGCGTCGCCGCAGGGCGCGGCGCCCCGCTATCCTCGATTGCGGCCGAGGAGCAGTCCCATGACGAGCAGTCCCGCCGCGAAGCCGATACCGAGCGCCCAGACGCTCGACTGATAAGGCTGGGTCTCGACGCTGCGCTGCAGATCGCTCCACCGCGATTTGGCCCAGCGTTGCGCCTGATCGGCGCGCTCGCGTGCCGCGTTCGTTGCCTTCGCCGCAGTGTCGCTCGCCGTATCGGCGAGATGCTCCGCCTGCCGCGTGGTCTCGTTCGCAACGTTCTCACCGTTCGTCGGCGTGAAGCTGGGATTCATCGTAAACCTCCTCGTGCGTTTGCGGCGGACGCCGCCCTGGGTAATCGGCCCGCGTTGCCGGTCAACGGCAGCGGGGATTGAAAGTTCCGGCGCGGGCCCGCGCGTCTCGTCGCATGCAGCGGACGGTGTGTCGCGGACTGCGGCTCGGCTTCATGAATTTGCTTTCAGGAGTCTGACAGACATTCGTCAGGTTGAGCCGCTAGCCTCTTGCGCCGCTAACGCAGATCCGCTCGAGGGTATTGAAATGAGACATGTCGGTCTGAAGGTGCTGGCCGCGGTGGTGGCCGCGCCGTTCGTCGCTGGTTCCGCGCTCGCGGCCGGCCCGCCGGTGATCGGCCAGGGCAGCTACGGCCAGCAATTGGTCACCCGCCTCGTGACCACGCACCCCGATGTCAGTGCGATGACGCTCTACGTCGCGCTCCCGGGCGGCGGCGCCCCGGAGTCGATCGCCTCGAGCGAGGGGCAGACCGGCGCCGCGCCGCCGCCCGCCGCGGCGCAGGCGCTGCAGGCCTGGCGGCCGAGCTTCGCCTACGAGCAGGCCTCGAAGCAGCTCATCGCCGCAGTGCCGATGCTCGACATGTCGCACAAGAAGGCCGGCGTCATGACGCTCGTGCTGCACGGCAAGTCGCGCCCGGCGCTCGTGCGGGAAGCGCTCGCCATCCGCAACCAGCTCGCCCGCCGCACGTCCTACGCCGCCAACCTGGTGCAGCAGGCGGTCGACGATCCCAACATTCCGCTCGACTCCTGCGCCCAGCACATCGTCGACGAGGAGCTCGCGCGGCACCGCGACGTCATGATCCTCGCGATCCATGCCACGACGCCGAAGAATGCGGACCCGGAGATCCTGGCGTCCAACATCGGCCGCATCGGCAAGAAAGCCGATGACGACGACATGCGCGTCGTGCGCGACGGCAAGACCAATCTCGAGGTCAACAGGGATCTGATGCGCTACGAGGTGGAGCTGCCGCTGAAGAACGCCGCCGGCCAGCGCATCGGCGCGCTCGGCGTGGTGTTCCCGCTGACCGCGCACACCGATCAGAAGGCGCGGCACGCCGAGGCCATCCGCATCCGCAACCGGATCGCCAGCCAAATCCCCTCGGCCGCCAGGCTGGTCGAGCCCTGCACCGGCAACCTGTCGGCGGCGCCGGCGCTCGCGGCTCCCGCCAAAGAGCCGCTCGTGCTCACGCATCGCACCAACCTTCCGGGATACGACGGCGACTTTGATCATCTCTTCGCCGATGTGGGGCAGAACGAGCTCTTCGTCGCGGCCGAGGACCACGGCACGGTCGAGGTGTTCAACCTCGCGACCGGCAAGCACCTGAGGACGCTGACGACCTTCAAGACCCCGCACGCGTTCTTCCTCGTCCCCGGCACGCACCGTCTCATCATCACGGACGACACCGGTCCGCGGATCATCGATGACCGCAACTACAGGATCCTGGGCCACATCGAGGTCGCGCCCGGCGCTGACACGGAGTACTACGACGCTTCGACCAGGCATCTCTTTATCGTCACGGGCGGCAGCGACGTGCATCTGAAGAATTCCTGGCTGAACGAGATCGATCCCTGGACCGGGAAAGTGCTCCGCCAGCTGAAGTTCGATTCCGGCCACGTCGAGGCGATGCAGGCCGAGCAGCATGGCAGTCGCATCTTCATCAACATTGCCGACAAGAGCGAGGTCGATGTCATCGACAAGAGGAGCCTGCGGGTGGTCGGTCACTGGCCGATCGCCGGCGCCACGGACAATCTCGCCATGGCTCTCGATGAGCCTGACCATCGCCTCTTCGTCGTGACCCGCAAGCCCACCCGGATGCTCGCGCTCGACACCGAGAGCGGCCGGAGGGTGGCGACGATCGAGGTGCCCGATATCAATGACGGCGTCGCCTTCGATGCCGCCCGCAAGCGCATCTACGTGCCGGGCGCGGTCGGTCGGATCGGCGTTTACCAGGAGGTCGACCCGGATCACTACCGGCAGATCGCGCTCGTGCCGTCCGCCCCCGGCGGCAAGTCGGAGCTTCTGGACCCGGCGCTGGGCGAGCTCTTCGTCGCGGTCTCCCCGCAGTACAGCAAGCCACCCGCCGGAGCGGTGCTGTGGTATCGGGTACAGCCGCCGGCGCGGCGCGTCGCGAGCAACTGAGCCCGATGGATGATCGGAGCGCCCCGGGAGCCGCCGGGACCCGGGCGGAGTCGTTGCAGGATCTTAAAGCCGGATCAGCCCGCGCTTGTGAGCCACCGCCACCGCCTCGGTCCGGCTGATGGCATCGAGCTTCGTCAGGATCGACTTCACGTGCGTCTTGGCCGTCCCCTCCGTAATCGACAGCCGCCGCGCGATGTCCTTGTTGCTCCTGCCTTGAGCGACCAGCTCCAGCACGTCGAGCTCCCGCTGCGTCAGGCTGGGCTTGGCCATCCTCTGCAACGCCTTGGCCGCCACCGAGGATGAAGTGTAGGGCCGGTCCTCGCTCACCGCCCGAATGGCCGACAGAATCTCCTGCCGCGGCGCATCCTTCAGCAGGTATCCCTTCGCCCCCTGGCTCAGGCACTGGAAGATGTCCTCGTCCCCATCGTAAGTCGTCATGATGAGGAGCCGTGCCTTGGGGTTGATCTCCAGTACCCGCTGCACCACCGCGACGCCATCCCTCTTCGGCATCCGCAGATCGAGCACCATGACATCCGGCTGATGCTGCTCGAAGAGCGCGATGGCCTCATCGCCATCCCCGGCCTCGGCGACGACCTCCATGTCCGCCTGTTGGTTCACCATCGCCGCCAGCCCGTCCCGCACCACCGGGTGATCGTCCGCCAGGATCACCCGGATTTTCTTTTTCGTCAGTACCGCGACCATTACGCTGCCGCCTTGCGCTTCGGCAGCCGCACGCTGACCCGCGTGCCCGCGCCCGGCTGACTCTCGATCTGCCACTCGCCGCCGATCGCGCTCGCCCGCTGCCGCATGCTCGTCAGGCCAAAGCCCTCGCGCGCATACCACTCCGGCCGCTGCTCCATGCCGCGGCCGTCATCCTCCACCGACAGCACCCAACAGGCCGTCTCATCCGCCATGGTGATGCGGACCACGTTCGGCCGCGCGTGGCGCACGGCGTTGCTCACGGCCTCCTGCGCGATGCGCAGCAGCTCATGCTCGTGCTCGGGCTTGAGGCCCGTGGCGATACCGCCGCCCTCGAAGCTGCACGTCACGCCGCCCGGGACCGTCGAGCGCTCGGCGAGCTGCCGCAGCGCCAGCTCCAACCCGGCGCGCCGCGTCTGATCGAGCCGCAGCGCCATCACCGAGCGCCGCGCCTCGGCGAGGCCCTCGCGGGCGAGATCACGGATGCGAGTCAGCGTGATCGCCAGCCCCGAGTTCTTCTTCTTGCAGGGCGGAGATTCCTCCACCGCCCCGAGCTGCATCAGGATTCCGGTGAAGGCCTGCGCCAGGCCGTCGTGGATCTCCTGGCCGATGCGCGCGCGCTCGACCAGCACCGCCGCCTCCTTCGCCTGGTAGGCGAGGCGCGTCAACTGCACGGCGAGTGTCGCCTGCTGAGCGAGCGCCACCAGCAGCTCGCTGCGCCGGACGTCGGCCGCGTTGCGGCGGAAGCGCAGGATGAGGAAGCCGACGTTGCGGGAGCCGAACACCAGCGGATAGACCACGCTGCCGTTGTAGCCCTCCTGGCGATTGAAGGCCAGCATGCCCGGCCAGAACTCCTCCGACTGCTCCTCCACGTCGAGGTACATCGGCACCGTGGGTTGGGTGAAGCGGTCGCCGAACGAGGAGCCGTTCATCGGCACCGCGATCGGGTAGGGCGGCTCCTCGATGCGTCCGTCCCTGACGTGAGCGGCGATGCGCCACTCCTGCAGACTGTCCTTCGAGACTACGACGGCGCCGGAGGCGGCATCGAACTGACGGGTGGCCTCGAGCAACACGTGCTTGAGGAAGCTGTGCAGGTCCGGCTCACTCGCCAGACGCTCGAGGTTGCCGCGGATCACGGCGTTGGCTTTCGCCAGTTCCGCCACCCGCTCCTCGGCGGCGCGCTCTCGCTCCCGTCTCATATCGTCGATGAGGCGTTGCCGATGGAGCGCGGCGCCGATGACGCCCGCCGCGTTCTCGAGCGCGGCGAGCTCAGCGGAGTCGATCGCGCGGCGCTGGCGGGTGTTGTCGAAGCCCACGATGCCCATGAAGTCGCCGGCGACGAAGATGGGGACGATGGCCTTGGTCTTGGTGCCGATGCCCTCGAAGCCCGTGATTCCGGCGCAGTCGGCCGGCGAGTCGCTCTTGTTGAGGCAGACGCTGCGGCCGGCGCGCAGTTCCGCCGACACGGCGGAGAACTGACGCTCGTCGCAGGTGCAGACCGCCGGGTCATCGATGTGCGGCGGCACGCCTTCCGCCGTCCACTCGCTCACCACGACCAGCAGCGGCTCGCCCTGGGGGCCGCGCCGCGCCATCATCACGGTGACCCGGTCCACGTGAGCCGCCTCGCCGATGAGGCGCAGCACCCCGGGGATCGTGCCGCCGACGTCCGGGGCCTCGAGCAGCATCCGGCTCGCTTTGGCCGAGGCCACCAGCAGCGCTTCCCGGCGTCGCAGGGACTCGTTGATCTGGCTCAGCTCCTCCGTGCAGGGACCCGACCCGGTCAGGGATTCCAGGCGGGCGAAGGCCGCATCGGCCACGGAAACGCTCATGCGACATATCTCACTAGCGGGAAGTCGAAGCGTCAGTGTACCTCGGCAGGGGGGCGGTCTCCCAACCGCCGCCGAGCGCCTTGTAAACGGCGATCAGGCTGGTGGCGGCCTCGGTCCGATCCCGGGCCAGCGCGTCCTCCGCCTGCAGCTCCGTCCGGTCGGCATCCAGCACCGACAGGAAATCGACCATCCCACCCTGATAGCGGATCTTGGCCAGCCGTGCCGCGGTCGCGCTGGCGCTGGCGGCATCCTGCGCATGCTCGAGCTGGTCGCGATCGCGCGCGTGCGTGACGAGCGCGTCCTCGGTCTCTTCCAGGGCGTTGAGGACCGTGCTGTGGTACTGATCGAGCGCGATCACCGCGCCGGCCCGGGCGCCGGCGATCTGCTCGTGTACCCGGCCGAGGTCGAACGCCGGCCAGGAGATGCCCGGCCCGATGAGGTAGCTGCTCGAGCCCGCTGCGCCGAAGCCGGCCGGCGTGGCGGCGGCGAAGCCGAAGCTGCCGGTGAACGTCACCTTCGGGAAGAGGTTGGATATCGCAACCCCGACCAGGTCCGTGGACGCCGCCAGGTTGCGTTCCGCGACACGAATGTCCGGACGCCGGCGCAACATCTGCTCCGGACTTCCCACCGGGACGATGCCCGGGAGCGGTGGCAGCTCATGCGGCGCGCTCAACAGACCGGTGAGCGCATCCGGCTCGCGCCCGGTCAACACGCCGAGCCGGTGGATGGAGCGGGACACCGCCGCCTCGAGCGGCCCGATCGTGGACAGGGTCGTGCTGAGCTGCGCCTGCGCGCGTGCCACGTCGAGGTCGGTGCCGCTGCCGGCGGTGCGCTCCGCCTGGGTCAGCTTCAGCACCTGCTGCTCGTTCTCGACGTTGGCGCGCGCGACGGCGAGCTGGGTCTGCTCGCCACGCAGCTCGAAGTAGTTGCGCGCCACTTCGGCGATCACGGAGACCTGGGCGTCGTGCAGGTTGGCGACCTGGCCTTCCAGCTCGGCATTGCGCGCCTGGATTCTGCGCCTGACGCCGCC
>Ga0134126_10001343_pt1 | contig 31246 bp, 22 predicted proteins | sample KB31752_FD_96881 | JGI IMG/M metagenome (GOLD analysis project Ga0134126, IMG submission 96881) | Terrestrial soil microbial communities with excess Nitrogen fertilizer from Kellogg Biological Station, Michigan, USA - KB3-175-2 | ecosystem: Environmental > Terrestrial > Soil > Unclassified ... | reverse complement strand
TACCAGGATAACACCAATGCTTATGTACAATTACCCTTAATGGCGCATCTTTCTTTTGGCGGTAAGCAATTAAAAGGATTTGTAAACCTGGGTGGTTATGGCGGATACTGGCTTTCGGCTCATATAAAAGGAACCATGCCAAACATCCTGGATGAACCTGCCTATACCAATACTGTAAATAATGCCCAGGCCAATAATGTATTTGATGAATTTTCTCCTTCCAATTATAATGAAAAATACCAATTTGATAATACGAAAGATAACAGGATCGAATTCGGATTGCTGGCAGGCATAGGCCTGAGCTATGAAATGAATAATAAATACGTCTTTTTCGGGGAAGCAAGATATTACCAATCTATGTCGGACCAGCAAAAAAATTATCAGCTCAACCTGGTGCCGCGATACAATCAAACGGTTGCCATTTCTTTGGGATGCTTATACAATTTAAAAGGCAAAAAATAAAAGCGTGATTGGAGAACAAACAAAATAAAACTTCTTTAAAAATATGAAACAGCTTATTAATAATTCGCATAAAATCATTGTAAGTTTCGCTTTATTTATGCTATGTTTTACATCCTGTAAAAAAGAGGTAACTACCGTAAACCAGTCGGGTAGCACCTTGACAGGAAATTTTAACCAGGTGTTTAATGACTTCTGGAACAATATGAATAACAATTATGTTTTCTGGGGCATTGATACTACTAACTGGGATAATATGTACAAGATTTACAACCCGTTATTTACAAAATTGAACCTGAATGATTCTGCCGACGAAACCACCGCAAAGGGCTACTTTAGAAAAATGGTTGACGGGTTAGTTGATTCGCATTATACGCTGTTTCCCGATGGAGATTTTATTCAACCCGCCCACGATAGAAAATTAAAAAATCCGCAGTTTATTGAGAATTTATTCGGGTCGGCACCATACAGTCCCAGTGCAGATGGTAAGTTCTATTATACCGACCTGGTAGATACATTGTACCTGGATTCCACCTCCAAACATATCGCCATTGATACGGTTACCAGCAATAGCAATTTCATGGTAGTTTCAGGCACTATCAATAAAGGCCAGGTTCTGTATTTATCCTTCAGCGGTTTCAGCCTGGTATCAGAATACCAGGGTGGCTTTCCGAAAGCCAAAACCGTATTGGATTATTTCTTTTCCCAATTAAAAAATACGGCTATCAAAGGATTGGTCATAGACGTCCGGGGTAATGGAGGCGGCGATCTGGAAGACCTGAATTTTTTGGTGGGAAGCCTTATTTCCAGCCCGCTCCATTTTGGATATACCCGGAGCAAAAATGGTAACGGAAGACTGGACTATACGCCCTGGGAAGATGCAGTAGTTACACCTACCTCCGGAGCTGTGGCTTACACCAAACCGATCGTTGTGTTAGCAGATGGAGAATCGGTTAGTTTGTCGGAAATAACCACTATGTCCCTTAAACTATTGCCAAATACTACTTTTGTAGGCGATACTACCTGGGGCGCCAATGGCCCGCTTACTGAAAATGCTGTTTTTAACGCAGGTTCATTCAATTTCGGAAAATTAGGAACTGAAATAGCCTCCGGAAATGTATCTTATTACGGTAATGCTTACACGTCTTCCACCATGTTCAAATATATTGATAATAAAATCTATGAAGGCAAAGGTTTCCCGCCGGATTTTGATATTAAAGTGACGCCTCGTACTACTTTTCTTGCTAATAATTTTGTGGACGATGCTCAGTTGGACAAGGCAATTTCTATTATTGCACCTTAAGGTGTATTGCAAACATTTTAATAACTATTATTTAATAAAAAAATATGGTGAGACAAAGTTGAGATATTTTCCTGTGCGTCGTCCGGTATGCTTGAGCCTTTAACTGGATGCTTTAATCCTGTTGACAGTAAAACAACAAATAAAGACTTTTCTTATTCGATGTCAGGTAACTCTAAGAAATTTTTGCAAGGAAATCTTTGGCTTTTTTATAAACGGGTTCGCTTAAAGGAACTAAAGGAAGCCGTAATTCATTTTCGATCAATTTCAATTCATACATAAATGCTTTCACGCCAGCGGGATTGTTCTCAGCAAATAACAGATCGTAGCCTTCTAATAATTTATAATGCAATTTGGTAGCAGCCGGAAAATCATTTTTTAAAGCCAGTCGAATCATTGCCGAAAAATCTTTTGGAAAGCAGTTGGCAGCTACGCTAATAACACCATGCGCGCCGCAAGCGATCAAAGGAAGAGAAATGTGATCATCTCCACTCACCATTAAAAAATCACCGGGCATGTTTTTTAAGATGTGCATACATTGTACCATGATGCCACTTGCCTCTTTGATTCCGCGGATATTTTCGCACTCTTTCGCAAGGCGCAAAGTAGTTTCTGCGGTAATATTGCTCCCCGTTCTTCCGGGAACATTGTACAAAATCACCGGCAACGGAGACGCTTCCGAAATAGCTTTATAATGTTGAAATATTCCTTCCTGGGATGGCTTGTTATAATTAGGGCTTGAGCTTAAAATCGCCGTAATATTTTCTAAAGAAAAATTAGAAAAATGCGCTATCAATTCACTGGTATTATTACCTCCGATGCCCAGTATCAGCGGCACGCGGTTATTTATTTTATCAGAAGTAAATTTTACTATTCCGGCCTGTTCTTTTTTTGAAAGCGTAGGAGTTTCTCCGGTGGTCCCAAGCGTTACCAGGTATTCCACCCCGTTATTTATGATGTATTCAATGATGCCTGCAAGAGCATCATAATCTACTTCTTTGTTTTTTTTGAAAGGCGTTACCAAAGCCACGCCGGTGCCGCTAAGTTTATTTATTAAAGACATTATCCAGTGATTAATTTTCGGGGATATAGAATCAGTTATTGGTAAATAATTGATAACAAACCCCTCTTTTCGTTCTAATTTTTAGTAAAAATATGAAATTATATTTTCAATAACCTAGTAATTTGTATTGCAAGATCGTTACACAAACTTTAAATAGAAATAGAATAAAAGACACATTCAAATTGTCGCCGGTTGATGGGGACACCAACCGGGGCGGCCCGCCGTGGTCCCGTTTGCTAACGGGATCCTCACCGCCCACAAGTAGTACGGCAATGCGACAATTTGAAATGCACTCATAAAAATCCCTGGTATTTCCCTGCCTGCCGGCAAAGGCAGGTTTGTTTACTGTTTGGTGTAACTTGCAAAAAAATCAACCTCCGAATAGCTGTCAATCTATCAATCTGTCAACCAAAAACTCATTAAATAATTAACCAACTTGACTTACGAAGAATCCATACATTATCTCTATAATAAGTTGCCCATGTTTAGCCATAGTGGCGCCAAGGCTTATAAAGCGGATTTAAAAAACACGCTGGCACTTTGTAATTATTTAGGCAATCCCCAAAATAAAATAAAAACGATACACATTGCAGGTACTAATGGCAAGGGTTCTGTGAGCCACATGCTGGCAGCTATCTTGCAGGAGAACGGATTTAAAACGGGGTTATACACATCACCGCATTTAAAAGATTTCAGAGAGAGGATCAAAATAAATGGCAGTATGATTGCTCAATCTTTTCTCATTGATTTTGTTGAAAAAACAAAAATCATTTCTGAAGAAATAAGCCCTTCTTTTTTTGAGCTCACATTTGTAATGGCGCTGGAATATTTTTTCCGGGAAAAAGTGGATGTTGCAGTTATTGAAACCGGCCTTGGCGGCAGATTAGACAGTACTAACGTGATAACGCCTCTTCTAAGTGTGATTACCAATATCAGTTTTGACCATAAAGATATTTTGGGAGATACGCTTGCTAAAATTGCTTATGAAAAAGCGGGAATTATCAAGCAAAATATCCCGGTAGTGATTGGAGAAACGATTCCGGAAACAAAACCTGTTTTTGAAAATAAAGCGAAAGAGACCAATTCTGAAATCATTTTTGCAGAAGAAAAATATGAAATCATATCATCAAAATATGATACAAAAAAATTGGAATTAGAAGCGCAGAATACAGAAACGAAGGTTATAAAAAATTACCAGCTTGATCTGAACGGGCTTTACCAGAAAAAAAACATGTTGACCTTGCTTGCTGCGGTTGATATTTTAAAACAATATTTTTCATTAAAGGAAGAAAAAATAAAATTCGCTTTATCAAATGTAAAAGGACTAACCGGTCTTCATGGAAGATGGGAAGTAATCGGGGAAAATCCCACGATAGCGCTGGATGTAGCTCATAATGAAGATGGGATTAAACAATTAATCCATCAAATCAATAACTGCAATTTCGAAAATTTACATATTGTTTTTGGGATCGTAAAAGATAAGGATATAGATAAAATACTGGAACAACTTCCGCGCAATGCCAGCTATTATTTTACCAAAGCGCAAAATCCGAGGGCGTTACCTGAAAATGAATTATGGGAAAGGGCGAAGTTGTATCAGCTTAATGGAGAAGCTTATGATAAGGTAACCGAAGCCTTAAAAGCTGCGACCGATCAAGCTTCAGAAAAAGATTTGATTGTAGTTTGCGGAAGCGTATTTGTAGTAGCAGAAGTAGAAATAGGAACAATTCATAATTCACCTAATTCTCTCAACGCATAAAAAACACAACAGTTATGCGTTGCCTGCACGATTTTATTTTCAAGAAAAAGTCTTTTTAATTCCTGCAGAGAAATCTTTTCTACTTCTAATTCTTCCGTCGCATCCAGCTTTTGCTCGCTTGTTTTAATACCGCCTTTTGCTAAAAATAAATAAGTGTAATTATCGAGAACACCCGGATTTGCGGCTATTTTACCTACTTTTATTACCGATGAAAATTCATAGCCGGTTTCTTCAAGCAGTTCCCTTTTCATTGCCACGTCCGATGATTCATTTTCATCGATAAAGCCGCCCGGTATTTCGATAAGCGTTTCCCCCAAAGGATGCCTGTATTGCCTCACCATCAATACCTCTCCTTCTTCTGTAAGCGCTACGGCACAAGCGGTAGTGGGCAATTCCACCACATAATACGCTTCAATAATTTTTCCTTCAGGTGTTTCACATTTATCTTTCCTGGCAGTAAAATATTGATGCCTGCTTATATATTCCGAGGATAGTACTTTCCATTTCATGTCTTCCATCTTAATTTACTATTTTCAATTTTAATCCCAATTCATCCTTTTGCGAAGACTATTAATGTGCGCAACATGATGGCGGCTATGCCATGAATAGGATTTTAATAATTCCCACAATGAAATCTTAATTTTTCTTTCAGGATGATACACGGTACGCTGCCATTGGCTTTCGGTAATATCTTCTAAAATCTGAGCCCATCTGGCATGCAATGCGTGGAGCAATGTAACAGAGACATTCACCGGCAATTTTTTTGTATCGGATAAATCGGCCCAGGCTTCCTGGTTATAGGGTTTTATAACAGGGCCATCTTCCGTCAATCCAAGCTTAAATCGCGTGTAAGCATTGACGTGACTATCAGCAATATGGTGTACTAATTGGTGAACCGACCAGCCACCGGGGCGATAAGGTGTTTCCAGTTGCGACGCATCTAGATCCTGGATAGAAAATTCTAAAAATGAAGGAAGATTTTTAATATCGTTAATGAGAGTGGTTTTCAATGGCTCATTGAATGCGATTTCAAATTCTTTCTGTTCACTTTCTTTCCCTATCGGGTACCTTAAATCAATACCGTCTGCCATAACTTATTTATGAACAATGTTCAATAATTCAATTTCAAATATTAATGCAGCGCCACCGGGTATCATACCGCCAGCACCCCTGTCACCGTATGCTAAGTCGGAAGGAATAAACAATTTCCATTTGCTGCCTACAGGCATAAGTTGAAGCGCTTCTGTCCAGCCCCGAATAACACCGGTAACCGGGATAGTAATAGGCTGTCCTCTTTTATAGGAATTATCAAATTCTTTACCATCAAGCAGCGTGCCCAGGTAATTGGCAGAAACGGTATCCTGCGCGGTTGGGATCGCCCCCGTACCTTTCGTGATAATTTCATATTGTAATCCATCTGGTAGCGTGATAACGCCCGGACGGTTTTTATTTTTTCCCAGGAAATCGGCACTCTCCTTTTTGGTAACGCTTATTTTATTGGTCATAAACTCCTGTAGTTTTTGTTGTATGTTCATATTACATGCATCTTCTGAAATGATTAATGGTTTATTATCATAAACATCTTTGAATGCTTTTGAAATGTATTCGGTATTTATTTTTTCTACACCCTGTGTTTTGTAATATTCAGCCACTTGAACGCCAATGGAATAACTAAGACTGTCAGTGGAAGATAAGGTTGTTGTTTTTGCCGGAGCGTGAGTGGATTTTGTAACGGGCTTTTTTGTCTGAGCAAATGTTACGGAAAACGGTAACAGTAAAAATAGAAGAATAGCTTTCATTGAGTTTATTTTTGATGAATGATCCCGATATCACCGGGAAAAAATTAGCCCGCAAATATAGCTCAATCTTCCCTGAAATCTTTACCGGTTAAGTTAATAAAAACATCTTCAAGATTAGCAGCTTTTGTTTCTTTTGGCCGCTCAAATCCCGACTCAACCAGGTTGTCAATTAACCTGTCGGGCGACTCCAACGCAATGATTTTTCCTTCATCCATAATAGCTACCCTATCGCACAGATATTCAGCTTCATCCATATAATGGGTCGTGATAATTACGGTAGTTCCGTCCTTTCGTATTTTTTGTATCAATTCCCACAAATTGCGCCGGGCCTGCGGGTCAAGGCCTGTAGTAGGTTCATCCAGGAAAATAATTTTCGGCTTATTGATAAGGGTTGTGGCAATGGAAAACCGCTGCTTCTGTCCGCCACTCATTTCTTTATATTTACTTTTCGCCTTATCGTTTAGATTCACCATTTCCAGAAGTTCGTCCGGGCTTATCTTGGTATTATACAATCCGCAAAAAAGACTGATAAGTTCCAATAAATTCAAACCCGGATAAAAACCGGACGTTTGTAACTGAACGCCGATAATTTTCTTTATCTGCGCGGCATCACGATCCAGGTCCATCCCATCTACCCATATTTTCCCGGACGTTTTATCGCGAAGGGTTTCTATTATTTCCAGTGTAGTAGATTTTCCAGCTCCGTTCGGGCCCAGGAGGCCAAATATTTCCCCTGCATACACATCAAAAGAAATGCCTTTAACTGCTTCAAATTTCCCGTAATTCTTTTTTAGATCCTTTACCGAAATAATCGTTTCCATTTTTATGATTCATTTACTTAGTGTGAAAAAAAATTTTTTTCACGGCATCAAAATTAACGGAATTAAAATTGTTATTTGGAAGAGTATATCTTACAGCAAATAAACAAAAAACCCGAGTTTTCATTTAGTTCGTAAGCGAACCGGCTTTCTCTAAAATCCTTTCCGACTTTTATAGTTTTATTTGCAAATTGTTTATTCGTTTTTAAGATATCATTAAAGAAAAATTCATTGAAAGAAAAAATCATTTTTAACTGGAGCGGAGGAAAAGATTCTGCGCTGTGCCTCTACAAAATAATGAATCAAAAACAATATGACATTTTATGCTTGTTAACCAGTGTAAGTGAGCCATACCAAAGAGTTTCAATGCATGGAGTAAGAGTAGATGTTTTGGAAGCACAGGCAAAAAGCATTGGCTTGCCGCTACACACAATGTTTATTCCTGACATGCCTTCAATGGAAGCCTATGAAAAAGTAATGATGACAACGCTCCAAAGTTTAATAGCACAGGGTGCGACAGCTTCCCTATTTGGAGATATTTTCCTGGAAGATTTGCGCGCCTACCGTGAACATCAATTATCAAAAATAGATTTGAAAGGGATTTTCCCTTTATGGAAAATTGACACTAAGGAATTGGTGCACGAATTTATTGATTCAGGTTTTAAGGCAATCACTACCTGCGTTAACGACAAATATCTTGATAAAAGTTTTGTGGGAAGAATAATTAATGATGACTTTATAAACGACCTTCCCGCCAATGTAGATCCGTGTGGCGAAAACGGCGAATTCCATTCTTTTGTCTTTGATGGCCCCATTTTTAAAACACCGGTTATGTTTCTAAAAGGCGAAGTTGTTCATAAAAAATACTATGCGCCAAAACAGGATGAAGACGATAATAAAGAAAACCCTTTTGATAATGGATTTTGGTATTGCGACCTCTTATTGCCATAAAGGGCAATTTAGTTTCTTTCGTACAGTGAACGAACACCCGCCTGAACGATCATTCGGGCAGGAAAACAACGGATTCCTATTCTGCCGGCCAACAGCAATTCCGGTTGCGGCACTAAATATCTGCCCTGGCAGCAGACAAAGAAATAATTGGATTTCCTATTTTCTACTTTTTCCCAGCGGCCTTTCGTCCACACCTTCCTTTGTAATTTTTACCGGTAAGATATTTCCATCTTTGTCAAAATACATCCTGTCGATACAAACTTCCCGGTGATTCCCATCGGTTTCATTTAAAGGACGACGATGATAAATAATGTACCAGTCATCCGTACCCGGAATATGCAATACGCCATTATGACCTGCGCCAGTGGCCACTTTCGGATCCTGCTGCAAAATTTTACCGACTCGTTTAAAAGGGCCAAATGGTGAATTACCAACCGCGTAGGCTACGCTATAATCCGGGCCTGTCCATCCACCTTCCGACCACATAAAATAATATTTCTTATTGCGCACAAACATGTAAGGGCCTTCCACGTAGTTATCGGGCGTGATAGATTTGAATAAGGTGCCGTCGTCAAAGGGAACAAACCCGGTAAAATCTTTATTCAACTTGCCGATATTACAATGCTTCCATCCGCCGTATATAAGATAATATTGTCCATCCGTATCGCGAAATACGTCCTGGTCAATCGGCTGTGCACCATTGTAAAATTTATTAACAAGTGGCTTACCCAGGTAATCAACAAACGGGCCGCCGGGACTATCAGAAACTGCAATGCCAATACCTCCGGGCTGTTCATCATTTTGAATATCATTGGCACCAAAGAACAAATAATATTTTCCATCTTTTTCGGTGATAGATGGCGCCCAAACGGCATAAGCTGCCCATGATACATTTTTTATATCCAAAACATGCGGATGCTTTTGCCAATGCACCAGGTCTTTGGATGAGAAAGCATCTAAAAAAGTTTGCCTGAGATATCCTTTGTTAATGGTATTTTTTTGTGTTGCCTTTTGCTGATCGGTAAGCTCACTCCTATTGGCGGGTACGTCTTTATAATCGTCTGAATAGGTTGGATAAACCCAGTAGGTATTATTGAAAATATGTATTTCCGGGTCGGCATACCAGCCGGGGAAAATCGGGTTGCCGGATTTTTCCACCTGTTTTGTTTTTTGTGAAAACGCAGTAGTACCATAAAATAGAAATATCGCCAGAGCGAAGTGTTTACAATAGCTCATGTTTTTAGAATATTTATCAGGAAAAAAATAAAGTGGCTTTAGGTGCAATTTACAAAAAAGTACCTCCCGCAAATGTTACAATCATTAAGTTTACTAATCTTGTCAGGATGATACGAGTTACTATTTTGAGAGTCCCTGGCAAGAAAAACAAAACCGGCAAACGGAATAGTCCCGCCTGCCGGTTTCGTATAATTTCGGTGTACTTTTTCTTTAGGAGAACAAACCACCTTTTTTCAAGGTAACATTGCCCTCTCCTATTTTAAAACCATTGTTATAAATCTCTACTTTATAATCTCCTGTTTGAAATTTACTGTTTTGAGACCATTCTACATTTACATTTTGTTTTTGTCCCTGCACATAGTTTACTGTTAGCTTTTTAGTAAAGGTTCTTTGCACACCATCGCGGGTAGTAAAAGTGCCTGAGCCTAATGCGTCAACAGATACGGGCTTTCCATCAGGAGAAGTGATGCATACATAGATATCCTTCAATCCTGAAGTCGTAATCCTGTTTTCATCTAAAACAAAAGAAATCTTCAACTTATCGACCCTTTTCGCTGTAGAAGTTACTTTTTCCTTACCACTCTTTTTTTCTTTCACACCTTCGATTGCAAAACCAGAAGCGTGTAAGGTAGAACCCACATCTATCACATCTTCTTTTTGCTTGATTACCTGGTTGGCAGAATCGTAATTTTTCTGAACCTGGTCTCTTTGTTGTGTAACGACACGGTTATTTTCAGTAAGTTGGGCATTCGCCACAGTAAGTGAATCTATCTGGGCAGTATAAGTTTCTATATTCCCTTTGAGCTGAGCAATTAATCTTTTTGCCTCTGCCAATTGTGATGCTGTTGCATTTTTTTCGTGAATGATAGCACGCACTCTTGCCTGGAGTCCTTCTATATCTTTATCTTTCGTTTTTAAAAGACTGTCTGCCTTTACGTTGCTCGTTTTGAGCGCGTCCAAACGAAGAGCGGCATCGTCTAATTCCCGCTGTAGCTCATTTTTAGCAGAGTCGCTGTTTACTATCTGCGTGGTAAGATCTTGTTTTTCCTGGCGGGTTTTATTTCTGTCAAAAATAATATATCCCCATGTCGCCAAAAGCGCTATAACCAGGACGGCGGTTAATATATTGCGCCCATTATTGTTCTTAACCGTAACTTTTTCCTCTGGATTTGTCGGGCTATCAGGGAAGTTTTCGTAACTCATGATGTTTAAGTTTTATTTAGATTTAAGATAATACGTTCCGTTTTCCAAAATCATGCCAATTAGTTAGTGGTAATATGATTTTCTGTGAAGCAGTAATTTTAGCACAAGTTAAGTGTAAAAATTTATCTTTGAAAAAATGGACACAATTTCTATAATTTCCGAATGGAAAAACAATAATTTCAAACCTGTTTATTGGCTCGAAGGAGAAGAAGATTACTTCATTGATGAAATAATGGAATATGCTGAAAAGAAAATTCTGTCAGAGGCGGATGCCGGATTTAACCAAACGGTCTTTTATGGTAAAGACGCCAACTGGGCAGATATTGTCAATGCCTGCCGCCGGTATCCCATGTTTGCAGAAAGGCAAATAGTATTACTGAAGGAGGCGCAGCAGATGAAAGATATAGAAAAGCTGGAATCTTATATTGAGAATCCGCTAAACTCTACTGTTCTCGTAGTTTCTTACAAAGGGAAAACATTGGATGGGCGCAGTAAATTTTCAAAATTAATAAAGAAAAAAGGAGAAGTTTTTTTATCCAAAAAGATTTATGATAATCAATTACCATCATGGATAAACGGTTATTTGCAAACAAATGACTTTAAAATAACTTCCAAAGCGCTGAATTTATTAGTGGATCATATTGGCAACGATCTTTCCCGTATTGTAAATGAGGTTGACAAATTATCATTAAACATAGGCAAAGAGAAAAATATCACCGAAGATGATATTGAAAAATATATAGGCATCAGTAAAGAATATAATATTTTTGAATTGCAAAGAGCATTTAGTAAAAAAGATAATGCAAAAGCAATTCGGATTCTACAATATTTTGAAGCCAATCCCAAAGCGGTTCCGATTCAACTGATACTTCCGTCTTTGTATTCTTACTTTGCCAAAATTTTGCCCGTTTATCAAATGACAGATAAAAGTGAAAGGGCTTTAAAACCGTTATTTTCTTTTAACAGCCACCTTGTAGAACAGATATTAGACACGATAAAAAACTATTCTTTTTCGCAGATAGAACAGATTATCATTTTACTGCACGATTCAAATCTTAAGAGCATTGGAATTGATAGTTATGGACTTTCACCTGCTGCCATTATGAAAGAATTATCGTATAAAATAATGAATTGCCGGTGATAAAATTAACTCACGGTTATTCACTCGTACTTCCATCGATGACTTTTACGTTTTTCTTATGGCTATTTTTTTCCTGCCACTCTAATACTTCTTTAGGAACAATCTTTTTCATCGGTTCCTCGGACACGAGTGCAGGTTTCGGTTGTTCGATTAAGTAACCTCTGTCGTACTTTTCTGTCCGGATTATTTTTCCCGTGCCGGGTTCATAATAAGTCCAATCACCGTCTTTTACGCTGTATGGCTCGGCTTTTACAATTTTATAACTCAAAATTTCATTGTTACCTGTTCCATACACGGGAATCGTATCATAAGGCTGATCAGGATTATAACCCCGCCAATTTTCCTCTCTTATCAAATCGCCGAGGTTGGTAAAATATTCTGATTTTCCATCCTTATCCCCATTCTTATAATTTTCATAAGCTATCAAATCTCCCATCAAACTATATTTTCGCCAGTGCCCTTCTTTTTTATCATTCACAAAAATACCCTCTTCCTCGTATCCGGGTTCCCCGCGCAATGGATCTACATGTATCACCCATTTTCCCTGCTTTAATCCATTATTATCAATTGCATTTAAGGTATCTCCTTTGGGAGAAATTTTATAGGATTTATATTGAGCATTTGCAGTTGACACAATGAGTTGCATACCTATTAAAACCAACATCATCTTCTTTGCCCATCGAATAGTGAAATTCATAATTAAAATGATTTAAGTTGCCACAAGTCAAAATTACCAAAACAGATATATCTTCCCGCCACGACTGGCAAATTTGAAAAAAAAATTAACTTTCTTTCTTATTATCAATAACTATTCCCAAATAAAAAATATTGTAGGATAAAATTAAAAAAGAAGAAATACCACTTATGCAAACTGTATTAATATTTAGATAAAATTCCGATTTCGTAAGTCGTTTGTAATTATTGTAGCTATCTTCCGGCAAGTTGCTATTATCTATTATAATTAAATCAAAGATCAACATGAAAATTAATATTCAATCATTAAAATTTACGGCAAAAGAAGAATTACTTGACTTCGTGAAAGAGAAAGTGGGAAAACTTTCACGTTTTGATGATAAGATAATTAGTGCGGAAGTGACCTTGCAACTTGACACATCAAACAAGTTGGAAAATAAAGTTTGCGATATAAGATTGATCGTTCCCGGCTATGATGATTTTGTTAAGAAAAACGCAGCCTCGTTTGAAGAAGCGGTGCTTAACGCCGTAGATACCCTTCAAACTATTCTTCACAGGAAAAAAGCTCAGGTATAAAATGAAATTAATAAGAGAGATCTGTTTCAATCGGATAATGATCTGAATAAGGAACATGTATCACGCGGAATTGATTTACCTTAAATTTCTTATCAGCTAGAATAAAATCAATTCTTAAAGTAGGTGAAATATAGCGATAGGTACCTCCTATCCAATAGCCTTTTTTCAAAAAGGCGTCCTGTAGATTGCCTCTTATGGTAAAATAAGTATTGGAATTAGGCACATCATTAAAATCGCCCGTGATAATAACGGGGCAAGGGCTTTCCCCTATTTTCTGTTTCACCATTTGGGCCTGCTCATAACGGAATATATATCCTTTCCTTAACTTGGAAACAACGTCTCTTGAATCATGATAGCCTGGGTCGCGGATCCTTTTTAAATTATTTAAACTTTCATAGTCTTTGGTTTCAAAGCGAACAGATTGCAAATGGGTCGTGAATATCCTGAAAGTATCTTTCCCATTATTAATATCGACAAAAATAAGATGCTCAGCTTTTGTGTGTTTGCCATAGCTGAATATCCCTGAATTAAAAATGGGATATTTTGAAAATATAGCCACACCTTTTGTTATTCTTCTAGAACTCGTATCTGTAGGCACCACAAGATAATAAGGAAAACCCAACTTTTTAATTTCAGAAACATTAGAAAGCGAATCCTCACTTTTTTTAAGATCCGAGTATTCCTGAAAACAAAGCACATCTGCATTCTGATGTTTTATTAGATCCATCATATCAGGTTTAAAACTCTTTCTTCCGCCATTAATCCTGTCAAGATCAGCCCCCCAACTTTCCACATTCCAGTGAAGAATCCGAAGTGTATTTTCCTTTCTTGCCAAATCAAATTGTTTAGGTAAATGGAACGAGAAAACGGCAAGAATTTGCTGAAGTCCAAGAAGGATTACAATCACAGATATCCATAGCCATTTTGATTTTAATAATATCCATAAAATAACAAACAAAAGCGACACTAATAAAAGCAAGGGAAATGCTAATCCCGGTAAAGCAAAATACCATTCGGTACCGGTGTTCACAAACGGAACCAAACAAACGGACAAATAGGCAAGGATTACGAAAACATTAATTAAAACAAGAATTTTTCGGTAAAAAGGTCGCCTGTAGTCGAACATATAAAAATTAATTCCATTAAAAGGAAGGATAAAAATACACGACCAAAAGTGAATAAGGTATTAATTTTCAGAAAATTTATTAGCAATACATTTTTGACTGAGGTACAGCAGTAACAGCAAACCAATAAATATTGAAGATTTTAAATCCGAACAGACGATTCGGGACCCTATTCTTATATTTAAAATTGTATATAATACATTTGCTATCTTTCATGTGGCATAAGTAAAATCATGATAGCAACTATCCGGAGAATTTTAAAGAGATCCTTTGACAGGATCAGCAATGAAAAAATTAAGTACAACTTTTTGCAGGCGGTACCTTTCTGGATTGCCTCTTTAATAGCAGGACTTATAGCCGTTTCTTATTCCCGCGCATTTGCCTTTCTTGAATCCGAGGCTTTTTTTATTATCCACAACCACGGTTGGTTCATTTTTATTTTGTCGCCGGTATGTTTTATTACGGCGTGGTGGCTGGTAGTAAGATTTGCGCCCTATGCAAGAACCAGCGGTATTCCCCAGGTAATGGCAGCCGTTGAGTTTGCGACTACCAACTACGATAAAAAAATAAAACAACTGCTTAGCCTCAAAGTATTTTTTATAAAGTTGATCTCAGGACTCTTAATGATTTTAGGCGGAGGCGCTGTTGGGAAAGAAGGCCCCACAATTCAAATGTCGGGTATCGTATTCAGAAAAATAAATGAATGGCTACCTAAATGGTGGCCTCCGGTTTCAAGGAGTAATATGATCACGGCCGGAGCGGCAGCCGGACTTGCTGCTGCTTTCAATACGCCGTTGGGAGGTGTGGTTTTTGCAATAGAAGAGCTTACCAAAACGCATTTGAGCTATTTCAAAACGGCCTTGTTTACAGCGGTCATTATTGCAGGCCTTACTGCGCAGGCAATCCTGGGCCCTTATTTATATTTAGGGTTCCCTGATGTATCCGGAATCTCCAACTCTATTTTCTTCGCGGTGATAATAGTAGCTATGGTTTCTGCTTTGGTAGGAGGGTATATGTCAAAAATTATTTTACTGCTTTTTCGGTGGAAGAAAAGTTTTAAATTTCGTTATCAGCATTTGATTTATGTTTTTGCCAGTGCTATTATTACAGCAACGATTGCTTTTTTTATCGACCCGAGAATCCTGGGATCAGGTAAAGAAATCATGCTTACTACTTTATTCACTTCAGACAAATATGTGCATTGGTACACTTCATTTTTCAGAGTTCTTGGACCGATATTGAGCTTTAGCACCAGCGCTTCCGCCGGTATTTTTGCGCCATCATTAGGTGCGGGCGCCAGCGTTGGCTCGTTTATGGCAGGCTTGTTTCACGCTTCCGAATCTAATGCCAACATCCTGATACTTTGTGGCATGGTGGGCTTACTAACAGGTGTAACCCGTACGCCTTTTACTTCCGCTATTCTTGTGCTGGAAATGACAGACAGGAATAGTGTTATTTTCTACCTGATGATTGCTGCCCTTGTAGCAAACCTTGTTGCCCTATCCATTGATAAACATTCATTGTATGACCATTTAAAAATCCAAACCATCCACGACCTGACGCATGAAAAAGAAGATGTGCAAGAAATAAAAAATGCCGATAAAGGAACTTCGTGATAAGTGTGAGATTAAGCATAATATAAACAATTAGAAAAAACTTCGTTTAACTTAGTGTAACAGATTAGTAACCTTGCCTGGCCGTCCCGTCCGGCAAGAATCTATAAATTGGACTGCATTGTAAATAATTAGAATGTCGTACTGTTAGGTTTTTTAAGAAATTGATTTCCTGATTTTTGCAAACAAATTATTTGTAAAAATACCAGGCCACGGTCAGACATTTATGTCAATTATGAAAAAAACAAAATCAAAAAAAGCTACCCGTGTACGTTTCTCCATTCTCGCAGCCATATTTATAAATGTGGTTATCAATTATATGGACCGAAGCAACATCTCTGTGGCAGCGCCAATGATCACAGAAGAATTTCATTTATCTACCATACAGCTTGGATATATATTTTCTGCATTTGGATGGACGTATGCTTTGTTGCAAATACCCGGAGGCATTCTTACGGATCGCTTCGGCCCACGAATTGTTTACACTTTCAGCTTGATACTTTGGTCTATAGTAACTGTGATACAAGGTTTCGCTAAAGGCTTTGTCTCCTTATTTGGTTTGCGCATGGCCGTTGGTGTTTTTGAAGCGCCGTCTTATCCAACCAATAACAGGATTGTCACGAGTTGGTTTCCGGATAAGGAAAGAGCGTCAGCGATTGGTATTTACACGTCGGGACAATTTATCGGCCTGGCTTTCCTCACACCGGCTCTTATAGCGCTGGAACATTATGCAGGATGGCAGGGGTTGTTTATTATCACAGGCGTCGTGGGTATTTTATGGGGCATCGCCTGGTATTTCTTTTATCGGGATCCTGCAGATTCTTCGCGTGCCAACGAAGCGGAATTAAATTATATAGAAGAAGGCGGCGGATTGATCGATAGAAAAAATACCGTACAAAAAACTGAGCCGAAAGCATTTGAGTGGAATGATTTGAAAGAAGTTTTTCGTCATAAAAAATTATGGGGTATTTATCTCGGACAGTTTGCCGTAGGATCTACGCTTTGGTTTTTTCTTACATGGTTCCCTACTTACCTGGTAAAATACAGGCACATTGGTTTTATTAGATCCGGTTTCCTTGCTTCGCTTCCTTTCCTTTCTGCTTTTGCAGGAATTTTACTGGCAGGGTTTTTATCAGATTATATGATTAGGAAAGGAGCTTCTATGAGTGTTGCCCGCAAAACACCTATTATCATCGGACTTTTGCTCACCATGAGCATTATCGGCGCAAACTACGTAAGCAGCCCCGGGCTGATTATTTTGTTTATGTGTATCGCATTTTTTGGAAATGGCTTTGCTTCCATCACCTGGGTCTTTGTATCTACTTTAGCGCCCAAACATTTGGTAGGATTAACCGGAGGTGTGTTTAATTTTATTGGTGGCCTCGCTGGAATTATTGTGCCCGCCGCGATTGGTTATATTGTAACTGACAGCAATTTTACTCCGGCAATTATTTTAATTGGCGTACTAGGTGTATTGGGGGCACTGAGTTATATTTTTTTAGTCGGGAAAGTGGAAAGAGTGAAAGTGAGTGATGAGTTATCAGTTATTAGTTATCAGTTCGAAGTTCTTTGTGTCTTAAAATACATTCAGTAAGAATCGAATTTAATTTTTCTTTAAAACCTACTTAAAAAAGCTGAGTGTTTTTTAATTTATTTCGATGCTTAATATACTTCTTCATTATGAATAAATTCATCAGTTGCGATTGGGGCACCTCCTCATTCCGGTTACGGGTCATTGAGATCGAAACACAAAATGTGATCGCTAAAGTTGCTTCTCAGCAAGGCATTGCAGCTACATATGAAATGTGGAAAAAAAGCGCTTCAGACAGGTTTTTATTTTATGAGTCTGTTTTATCAAGTTGTATTCCGGAACTTTCATCGCAATGCGGCTTTCCCTTATCAGGGGTTCCGATAATCATCTCGGGAATGGCATCATCAGCTATCGGAATGATGGAGTTGGACTACAAAATGCTTCCGGTTAAAACAGATGGAAATGATTTATTAATTCATGTTGTCGCATCTTCAGCGGGATTTAAGCATCAGATGATTTTTGTCTCCGGCGTAAAATCTACAACTGATGTGATGCGTGGTGAAGAAACCATAATCACCGGCTGTGAAATAAAAAACACGGACGAAGAACAATTATTTATTTTGCCCGGTACACACTCCAAACACATCACTACCAGGGATGGCACGATAACAGATTTCAAAACCTATATGACCGGTGAACTTTTTGATTTGCTTGCTACCAAAAGTATCTTATCAAATTCCGTAGAGAAAGAAAATAAATTTTTAAACATTGCAAATCCCTGGTTTGAAAAAGGTGTTAAAGAAGGGGCTAATAACAATCTGCTGAACAGCATTTTTCATATAAGAACTTATAGTTTATTTCATAAGCTACAGCCCAAAGAAAATTATCAATACCTCAGCGGGTTGCTTATTGGGGCTGAATTAAAAGATTTGTCAGATAGTACCTGCGGGGATATCACACTTGTCACAGATGAAAAGTTCTCAACACTTTATTCAAACGCGTTACATCTCTTGCAAATGAATAAAAACATCTATCAACTTGATGTAGATAAGGCTTTGATAAACGGACAAAGTATTATTTACAAAATGATGATTCAACAAGTATAATTTACAAATAAAACTGGCCACAAAAAATGAATATAAAATTCTTTTGCCCTAAATGGGGCTCTGAAAACATAGCCTGGGAAGATTTTTTTTTAAAAGCAAAAAACGTGGATTATGATGGAATTGAATTTGGGATACCTCACGATTTTCCAAATCAAACAATGGATGAGATATGGAACCTTGCTGCAAAACATGATATGCTTCTGATACCGCAACATTACGATACTTACGAAGCAGATTATTCAAAACATTATGATCTATATTGTTCGTGGCTCGAAAAAATAAAACCCTACAACGCCATTAAGGTCAATTCTCAAACAGGTAAAGATTTTTTCAATTTTGAGCAAAACCTTTCATTGATAAAAGCAGCGGAAAAGTTTACAACTGAAACCGGAGTTCCAATTTATCATGAAACGCATCGAAGCAAATTTTCTTTTGCTGCTCACATCACCAAACAATATTTAGAAAAAATTCCTTCTTTGAAAATAACGCTCGACATTTCTCATTGGGTTTGCGTAGCCGAATCATTTCTTGAAAACCAATCTGAAGCCGTACATCTTGCAATTCAGAGAACGGAACATCTGCATGCAAGGGTTGGATATATTGAAGGGCCCCAGGTTCCTGATCCGCGTATAACTGAGTGGCAACAGGCCTTGCAGGCGCATCTTGCATGGTGGGATATAATAGCCGAACGTAAGAAAAATAATAATGAAATACTAACCATTACTCCGGAATTTGGGCCTTTTCCTTACATGGTTCCTTTACCCGAAACGGGCGAGCCTATAGCAAACCAATGGGATATAAATATATATATGATGAATTTGCTGAGCGAAAGATATGGTCAATAGTTTTGAACAAATCAGATGAATTACCGCAAGGTAAATCTCCCCGACAGTGTTTATAAATCTAAATAAGAATGGTAGTTATTTGTTTATTTACTGTGAGGAAGATGAAAATTCTGATTTCTCTTTTCATTTTTAAAAATGGGAAAAAGATGAAACGGGCTAACAGTAAATAAAGATTTTTTGTTAATTTCTATAACGTTTATGGTACCAATAATGATGGTTGTACCGAAACCATTTGTGCAATAGTTAACCAGATAACAAGCAATAAAAATAAAGAAGTATCTATTGAAAGCCTATTCCTTCAAATCAATTTTTTCTAAAAAATCTTTTGGAAACTTTGTCCTGTCGTTGTCAAAAGATCGAAGATATTTTTTTTAATACCCCATTGCAAAAGACTTCCATGCACATTTTTTCCCGGAGCAACTAGGGAAAAATACTTCTTTTTTGTTTGTTTATTGGTTGGGGAGAAAAATTATTAAAAAAGAAAACCAACCCGGTTAGAGGTTGGAGTCCTTGCTTGATTATGAGAAAAAAAGTTTATTTTTTTAAAATGAAAAGCAAAATCTATTATTCATAATTATAATTATCCCAGTATGGATCCGGGTTTCTATCTGCGGGTACCCAGAATATTTTGGATGTTAAATTATTATCAGCAGACACTTTCGATAAATTGGTCGGATTGTTCGTTACTTCTTCTGATGGATACCGAACCCTTTCCGGAAAAGGTTTCATCATAGTACCATGCCATGTAAAAGGTTCCAGTTTAGGATGACCTGTTCTTCTTAATTCAGTCCACAATTCATAAGGCTGCATAAGATTCAGGTGAATAAATTTCTGCTGCATTAAAATTTCCATTTTATCGTCAATGGAACTCGCAGCCATAAATTTTGCTTTAATAGTATCGCCCCAATTGTCAATAACCGCATCGCTCGGTTTAGCGGGATATAATGGTGCTGCTGCGCCTTGTGCGTCCGGATCATCTTTAAAATCACTATTTCCATTTATATTGTACCAGTAATTTATAGAATGAATAACAGCATCCTTTATATGATCTTCTGCTGCCTCTCCAGTACTTGCCAGCCCTTTCAGTTCTACCTCGGCGAGTAACAAATCTACTTCAGCCACAGAAAACATATAAACGGGCATTGTACCGTTACGGGTAAATGTTGCGAAATTATACATTGATTTCGCGTTTGTTGACAGGCTGCTGGGAAGGTCATCGGCATAAGGATAATATTTATCACCATTATTATAAATAACGGTCTGCGAGTCAATATTATAAGAAACCCCTCTGTAATCACCGTACTTTGTAGGCATTGCTAATACCGGAAGCCTCGGATCGTCAATGCCCGGTTCATAAGCAGAGGTACCATGATTTAACCTTTTCATAATAATATTAGGAATGAAAGATGCATAAGTGTTTTCGTATAGTCCACGCATCCAAAATCCTCCGGCGCTTTTCTGGTCGGTATCAAACCACATTTGAAAACTGAGATCAGTCTGTGGTAATGGTTTGGAAATCGTTTCCTGGATAAGTGGCTTAGCAAAATCTGCGTCAACGCCGGCAATGCGTACCAATAACTTAAGTCTCATTGCATTGGCAAAAAGTGCCCATTTGTTTACATCTCCTTTAAAAATGACATCCTGTTGAGCGAGGATCTGTTTAGCTGTTGCAGACATAAGGCCGTAAGCTATCGGTAATGAATCTCTAAGGTTTCCCAAATCAGTAATTATCGATTCATAAGTTGTTTTCGGGTCGTCATAGGGAGGATACCAATTATTATTGTTCCCACTACTTCCCTGGAATGCGTAAGAATACGGAATGGAATTAAAAAGATCGACCAGTTTAGCGCTTTGATAATCTTTTACAAGAGTCACCAGCTTGAAATACATATCAGCATCCAGTTTTTCCTGCCCGCTCCGGCTATCAACTTCATTGCGCAATGTTTCCCATGCTTTTAATCTTGTGTAACTTGCTTCAAAATAGCCCTGGCCGGTGATTGGGAAATCGTCGAAGCCATTTCCTGTGGTAAGATCATTATATGTGGAGAACCAATCGTAACGATAGGAAACGTATCGCTCGGCAATTTGCTCGTAACCTGTAATGCTGGTACCACCGTTTAGTAAATAATACCACTCGCCATAATCCTGAATAAAAATTTTATTTTGTGTGATCGCGCCGGTAAATAATCCCGGAACAATATCGGTAACTCCTTCACTCAACTGGTCCGGATTGTAAAATCTAGTTTCCAGGTCCTTCTTGCAAGAGGTAAACCCTATTACGATTATGAGGCTGATATATAAAATTGAACGTTTCATTTCTTAATTTTTTTTGATTTAAAATGATAAGTTTACTCCCAGTGAAAAGGTCTGCTGGCCCGGGAAAATAGTATTTTCAACATAACTATCCGCACCCAGCGCCGACTCTACATCAATATTGGGTATCGTTTTATATATATAAAACAGGTTACGCGCAGCAGCAGTAATAGTTAGCCCTTGCAACTTCATCCTTTGCACGAGTTTTGTAGGAAGCCTGTAGGACAATGCGACTTCCCTCACTTTAATGTAATCATTTTTAAACAAATTATCAGGCGGAAAAGAAGTAGACAGGTCATTAACGTAAGTGAGATAATAATCTGAAGCTGCTGCAATAGTTGTATTTGGTACATATTTGCCGTCAGTGTTCATCATTACACCTGGTAAAATTACTCCATCGTGGTACACCTTACCGTCAACCGACTCTGGTGGTGCAGATTGACCATTCTGCAAGGCAACTTTTGTGCTGGAACCGTTGATATAATATGGGATACCGCCATGTGCTTCGTCCCGGTATTTCAAAGTATTTTGCAATTGGCCTAAACCGAACATTCTTTCATTAGTATAAGAAAATACAGTACCTCCATATTTATAATCGAGGGCTACCCGGAAAGAAAGGTTTTGATAGCTAAGGTCAGACAGCACCCCGCCTAACATTTTAGGCATTATGTTTCCAAATACTTTCATGTGGGAAGGATCAGCATCAAGAGTATAAACCCCATTTGCATTTACTACTCTTTCCCCGTTATCATCCTTAGTATAGTCATCCATTTTTATATCCCCAAATGGCCGGCCTAAGTCTGCTCTTATACTTGCTGAACTACCATTGATAAGGTTACCATAGGTGTAATCCGTAAGATCGCCATACAAATCTAATACTTTGGAACTTTGGCGGGCACCATTCACCGTAATATCCCATCTCATGTTTTTGGTAAGGACGGGAGTTCCGGTTACGGAAACCTCGAATCCGGAAGTCTTCATATTCCCCACATTGATCAACAATCCCGAAGAACTTGATGATTGAGATATCGGAAGAGATATAATCTGGTTGTACCGGTTATTAGTATAATAAGAAAGATCAAATGTGAGCCTATTCCCTTTAAAAAAGCTATTATTAATACCCACTTCAAATTCTCTTTTCCGCTCAGGTCCCAACGCACCAGGCAATATATTGGAAGGTGGCGTTACAACCACAGCCTGAGCGCCCGTGCCGGATATGTAGCCAAGGCCATATTGATTATTAGCAAAATACCTATTAGTACCATTACCTACATCGGCCCATGAAAATCTTACTTGCCCGCTATTCATTCCGCGGATAGAAAACCTGTTAGTATAATTCCAGGTTAAAGAAGCGCCAGGGAAAAAGTATTTATTATTTTCCGGAGGTAGCGTTGAATTCCAATCCTGCCTTCCCTGTAAATCCATATAAAATTCACTTTTCCAGGATAAAGTGGCAGATGCTACGGCGCTGTACAATACATCACTTCCTCTTGAATAATTTCTTAATAAATAGGAATTGCCTGCACTTGGTATTCCGGCCTGGTTATTAAATGAATACCAACCAGGAAAATTTAATCCGCCAATTGTTTGTGTTCCTAACGATTCCGAAGTTCTCAACCTATAGATAAAACCTCCGAAGGCGGAAACACGAAAATTATCACCAAGAAAACTGTTATCATAGTTTAATAGCCCCTGGTAGGTCTGGATAGTGTTATTTTCTTTTGTAATACCAAAACCTCCGCCAGCTACGGAAGGTAAAATCCTGGTCACACTGGTTTCTGTGGTATAATTGGTATTATCATAATCAAGCCCAAATTGTCCTACAAAGAAAACATGTTTCGTGAAATGCAGGGTAGTTCTAGCTGAAGTAATGATGTGAAATTTATCATCCTTATTACGATTCTTATCAAGATCCCACATATAACCACCTATATCGCTGCCCGCGGTGGGTACTCCATATAAAGATAAGTCACGTTGATAACCTGTGCCATCCTTGAATAAATTATACATTTGATTGTAATCATAATCCACCGGGAAACCCCATGCGATATTTCCAGCGTTACCTTCCCTTCGGTTTTGGGAGACAATATTATAGATATTAGTAATCAAATCGAAACTCGCAAATTTGGACGCGTTAATGTTCCCGTTAAAACTAAATGTATTTCGCTTTTGCCATGCATTGGGGCTGGTGATGTCGTCGTACTTATAATTGGTATAAGAAGCTCTGAGGCTTCCTTTATCACTACTTCCGGAGATTGCGACATTGGAAGTATAAGAACTGCCATTTCTAAAAAGATCATTATACCCGTTATGTGGACTATTTTTCACCATTGTACTATCATAAAACATAACGTCGGAACCATCGAATTTTGGCCCGAAACTGTATCGTTTGTTCGGAATTTCTCTTACTCTCTGTCCATTTAGAGTGCCATATGAAGTATCGTAAATATTATCTCCAAGGCCATATTCGTTCTGCAAATCAAGGTAAGATTTTGGTTTTTCAATGGAGTATTGGAAAAAGCCGGTCATGCCTAATCCTTTAGCTCCTCTCCCACTCTTTGTGGTGATCAACACTACACCATTTGCAGCATCTGTACCATACAATACAGTTGCCTTGGCTCCTTTGAGAATATCGATAGACGCTATGTCTTCAGAATTAATATCATTGATATTTGACCCATAGTCGTAACCTGCGCCGGTAGAGCCTCCGATAGAAGTTGACCTGTCAGATATTATTACTCCATCCACTACGAACAATGGTCTGGTATTTTGATTAGGATTTAAGCTGGCAGCGCCTCTTATATTGATTTTCAAACCACCCATAGGCCCTGCTGCGCCTGTATTTACCCCTACACCCGCGGCCTTGCCATACAAAGCCAGGAATGGATTCATGGTTGTTCCTGCTTTGGTTAATTCTGTAGAGCTTATGGTACTGACCGCATATCCTATAGATCGGCGCTCCCGTTTAATTCCCAGGGCTGTAACCACGACCTCGTTTAACTCTCCTCCGCTGGAAGAAAGACTGATAGCTAAATTGTTTTTGTTTTCTACTTTTATCTCTTTGGTAGAAAAACCCACTGAACTAAAAACCAGGGTTGAATTGCTGTTGGCCTTAATGCTAAAATGCCCACTAGCATCAGTAACACCACCGGTTTTAGTGCCTTTAATAAGGTAGGACACGTTAGGCAATGGATTGCCGTTATCGTCTTTTACCGTGCCCGAAATCTGTCTTTCCTGCGCAAAAACAATTAACACACAAAAAAACATCGCTACAAATAAGAGCAGTCGTTTGGAAAGTTGTTTCATACTTTTAATTTTTGTTTTTATAAATTTCTATCTAGGTTATTTCCTACTTTATACCATTTTATTTTTAGGCACCTTTTTACTCTCAAACTCAGGTTGCTTTATTTTGATTCAAGATGATTATGGCATCCACCAAACTTTCACATTTGAATTATTACCACCCATTTTCGAAATTTGTGCATTGTAATTATCAGAATTATTGACTGCTTCGTCCTGTGCATAAGGTAATCTGTAAAAAGTACTATAGGAAGATGGTGGATTGCTGTTGGGATCGATAGGAGTATTACCTGTCCTTCTCCATAAATTAAATGCCAACCAGGGTTGTCTGAAAAAAGAAAGCCATTCCTGCGCATAAATCTTTTTAAGAGCATCTGCACTGCCTCCGCTAAAGGCAACTTTAGGATTTGTAAATAAAGTATTCATTTGAGCTGTCGTAGGCGGCGGCGGTGCAACTGCAGACCAGTTTTCACTTGCGTCATTAGTTTTCGCTGCTATATTGTACCAGAAATTAACTGAAGAACTAATACCAGCCTCGTATTCTGTTTGAGCTGTCGAAAGACTCTGAGTAACGCCCAGGCCTCTTGCATAAGCTTCTGCTTTTAAGAAATGTACTTCTGCGGAAGTCATGATTGGCTCGGGAATATACCATTCATCACGAACCAGGTACCAGTTAAAAGGAGAATATATACAATCGTTTTTTTGAGTTGGGTCAGTTGGGGAAAAGTAAGCATTTATTCCATCACCTGTACTTACGCCAATAGTGTAAGGAGCCCATTTGCCAGCCTGGTTAGTAGTTACAAATAAATAGGCTCTTGGATCAAATATTCCCGCAGGAGTTGTATTATCAGATACCATATTCCACATAGTACTGCTCATACGAACAAACCCGGCACCTCCTGATGAGAAACTCCACCATCTTACCCATAAATCATATCCCCCTAAGGCGGCTGGCCACATAGCAACATCATTTCCATCATCAATTAAAGGAGCGTTGCCACTTAAGGCATCCTGGATAACCGGAGTTGCTGTAGTCGGATCTTTTTCTACCATTTGCATGCCATAGCGAAGCCTTAGCGAATTCGCAAATTTTAGCCACTTGGTCATATCACCTCCAAAAAAAGTATCGAAACTTCCTAATGATGCATAAGGATTGCCAGCAGATGTGGTAGCGTTGGCATTGATGTTAATATTTTTTACCGCCCATGTCAAATCGTTAAGCAAAGAATCGTAAATTAATTGCTGCGGATCGTAAGCCACTCTAAAGTTAGCAACACTTCCTGTATAGGCTTTCCCTGCAGTAAAGTAAGGTATATCTCCAAATTGGTCTGTAACCCTAAAGGTTTTATAGGCACGCAATGTGAATAAAATAGCCTGTATATTATTCATCGATTCTTTATCTGTAACGGCATTTATTTTATCTTGGATCAGATTCATATTTTGCAGCGTACTGTAGTAATCGTTCCAGATGTCGTTTACACCATTCGACAAAACATAACCAGATACGGCGGTAGTAGCTCCTAATTGTGTAATTGGATAATAATAATCGTTAAAAACAGATGCCTGCTCCTGGCCGCGTAAAAAAAGCGTGCTGATAACTCCGTTTATCAACGGACCAATTGTAGTTGTTGACGGTTTATCATGTGTTGCATTTAGCTCCTGAAAATTCTTTGTGCAGGATGTAAGGAAAAATGTTCCTAACAACAGGCCTATAATGGTTTTTTTAAAATAAGTCATTTTATTATAAGTTTATACGGTGATCAATTATTTTAATAAAAGTTGTGATTTGTTTAAAATGACAATCTTAACTCGGCTCCAAAAGACCGAACTCCCGGCAAAGAAGCAAATTCAATACCCTGGGCATTCCCGGCCCCGTTGACTCCCTCCGGATTAATATGATCCGGCAAAGAACTGTACAGGTAAAACAAATCCCTTCCAACCAGAGAAATAGTAGCACCCTGGAAAGCTCTTGTCTTTCTTACAATTCTTTCAGGAATTGCATAATTGATGGAGACTTCTCTCAACTTATACCATGTGTCATTGAAAACTCCTGATCGGTGAATCCATTGACTGTTATTAGGACCACTGCTCCATACACCATACTGCATATACTTATAATAATAATGCACCACAGTTGTGTTTTCGGTACCGTCAGGATAAACACCTGGCAAAATAACTCCCCAGTTTGTTTTGGTACCATCCGGAGTAACATAAGGAAGACCACCACCATTTCTTTCTTTTAATGTTTCCGGCGCAGTTCCCTGTTGCATCATGGAAGCATAAGTCCCAGACCAAATTTGTCCTCCTATTTTCCAATCAATCAAAGTGCTTACTGAAAATCCACCTTTAAAAGTAAATGTGTTGGTCACTCCTCCCCTGAATTTTGGAGTTGAATTACCAATGGGCACAATATTCGTGGTAGCCTGGTAAACAGTGCCTTTCATTTCTGCCGCAGTTGGCGCATCTACTCCAAAATTCTGCATTATTTGTGCCTGATCCTGTAATAAAGGTTTATGAGTTTTTGGGTCATATACATAATCGTAACCTAATATAGCCCCAAATTCCTGCCCGACTACGGCTGATATATACGTACCGCTTCCGCCCCATATATTATTCATATCTACTCTTGTGGCACCGGGAGATAGTGAAATTAAACGGTTATAATTTTGAGACATATTAATACTTGCGTCCCACTTAAATACCGGCTGGTCAACAATCCTTGCCCTCAATATCATTTCGATTCCGGAATTTTCTAAAACTCCTGTGTTGATTACAATACTTGTTAAACCAGATGTTTGAGGTAAAGGAGAATTTAGTAGTTGGTTAATAGCCCGTCCATGATAATACCTGAAATCAAAATTGATTCTATTCCGCAGGAACCCCAATGTAACACCAAAATCTGCAGTTTTGTTAATTTGCGGCTTATAATTTGTTGCCGGTAAAGCCCCTGGAAGGCTCGAAGTAGGAGAACCTGCAAAGCTTCCACTATTGTAAACGGTATTGATAGTATAAGGAGGAACATCAACGGCACCTTCAGCCCACGCTGCTCTTATTTTACCAAAACTCAAAATAGAAGGGTCGATTTTCAGTGCATCGGAAAATACATAGCTCGCCGAAAAAGAAGGAAAGAAATATGACCATTGTTCCTTTGGTAATGTTGATGACCAGTCATTTCTTGCCGTTACATCCAGATAAAGATAATTCTTATAAGAAAGGTTTAAGAAACCATATAAGGAATTCAGTTTTTTATCAAACCATGTCTCCGAAGGGATAGCACCCGTTTGGGGTGTGCCACTATAATTTCCAAAATAAGTTAAATAGGGAACGGCGTAAGTTGAGCTATTTGATGCTGAAATTCCGTAACTAGATCTTTGATATGCGGTGCCACCTACTGAGAATTTTGCACTAATATCAGACTTACCAATATCTTCTTTATGTAGGGTTGCAAGCCAATCATAATTATTTGCAACATCTTTCGTTAACCCGTTTCCATATTTCCCCCCAATTGTTCCTGTAGGATCAGTAGGATCATTAATGGTTACATCCTGATCATTATTTGCATCAATGCTGGCTCTGAACATCAAATTCAGAAAACTTGTTGCTTCATAATTCAACTGCGCAGACCCAATTAATTTGTTCCTCGTAACGGTTTCGTTATTAGCGTAGGTGTTCCAGTATAAATATTGTGCATTCCCATTTCCTGCCCAGGGGAATCCGCTAAATTTATTTTGCGAGCCGTCTGGCAGCCGGTAATTACCATTATCAGCTTTGCCTTTATAATCCCTGCCATAAGCATAAATAAGATTAGACTGAAGTCCACTTTCAGTATTGCCCAATGCGGGGGCATTATGATAAACGTTTGTGAAATAAGACATGTTAACCTGAACGTTTACACGCTTAGTAAGCTTTACGCTTGTCCCCAGGTTAAAAGTATTTTGATTATAATTTGAATTTGGAATAATTGAAATATTATTTAACCGGGTATAAGAAGCTCTTAAAGATCCCCACTCATTCCCTCCCGAAACTGAAACGTTATTGGTATATTGATGGCCATCCTGGTAATATGAATTGATATTGTTCGGTTGTGGGTTATCAGGCTGCATAGTACCATCCCACCATTTTATCATAGTTCCATCCATCTTCGGCCCCCAGGATACACCTGTACCGGGCCAACTCACCTGGTTCCAGGTGGCAATACCATAAGGTCCTGTACCTGTTTCCTGATCGACAAATAATTGTGTCCATCCATCAGTAAGAACCGGGTTACCGCTACCATCTGTTTGACGATACGGAGCATTTAAAGTAGTCATTCCTCCGGCGCCATATTCATTTTGCATTTGAATAAACCGGTAAGGTTGTACTACTTTATAAGATGTATTATAATCTACGCCAAGCCCTTTTCTTTTGCCTCCAGTCTTTGTAGTTATCAATATAACGCCATTAGCGCCTCGTCCGCCATACAAAGCAGCGGCTGCGGGACCTTTAAGAACACTAAAAGTTTCGATGTCCTGCGGATTTATAAGGTTTATGGCGCTTCCCCAATCTTTTGGAGCGGTTACATCCTGGGCAGCAGTAGGAATTGTATTATCCATAGGCATTCCATCTATAATAATAAGGGGCTGATTATCTCCCTGGATTGTATTATTACCTCCAATAAGAATTCGCGTACTGCCACCATCCACACCATTAGGACTCGTAATGTTAACACCCGCCATTTTTCCGCTTAATGCATTGATAACATTAGGCGCATTGGATTCCGCAAGTTCACTGCCTTTGATTTGTTCTTCAGAATACCCTAACGACCTTTTTTGTCGTGAAATACCCAAAGCAGTAACTACTACTTCATTTAAAGCGGTAGAACTTGATTGAACTGCCACTTCCAGAGAGGAACGATCTCCAACCGGAACTTCTTTTGTTTTAATGGCAACCGAACTGATCACCAGTACCGCTTTTGGGTTATTTACAGTAATGACAAAATGGCCTTCAGCATCTGTGGCCACTCCTTTAGTAGTTCCTTTAACTATTACCGAAGCATTAGCTACAGGGGCTCCATTGTTGTCTTTTACTGTTCCTGTAATTTCTCTTTGCTGTGCGAAGGAGATGATGACACAAAAGCAAAGGAAAGTACTGAGCAATAATTTTTGAGTGAGTTTTTTCATTGCGTTTATTTTTCTTTAAAAAATTAATGTTATTGTTTTGTTTTTTGCACTAAGCTGTTTTTATTCTGCCGACTTTCGATTCGTATTTAATCTGCAATACATTTTCCGTTCGATGAATCATGTCATAATTTTCCATCACCAACGCTGCAGCTCCTGTTAGAACTGCACTTTGACCCAAAGTGGAAATTCTAACCTGGATGTCTTCTGATATCTTTGGAATACAATGCTCATTAATAGCCTGCTGTATCGGCGCAAGCCATAGTTTTCCCGCGGCCGCTCCTCTGCCGCTTAATACAATCAATTCGGGATTAAGGAGTGTGATTAATATCGCTATCCCAAGCCCAAGATTGTAACCGGCTTCTGAGATTAGTTCTACTGCAAACGTGTCTCCGTTGGAAGCTGCTTCCATGATAGCATTGATAGATTCGTCCGCATTCTCCAGAGTCAAATCTTTCAGCACAGACATTTTACCGTTCTTTAATCCCGCAATCGCTTTTTCTATTACTACCAATAAAGATGTTTCTGTTTCCAGGCATCCTGTTTTTCCGCAACTGCAAATCTTTTGATTGTCTTTAAATACAGGAATGTGACTAAACTCGCCCGCAAAGCCATTATGGCCACGAAATAGTTTCCCATCAAGAACCAACCCTAAACCTACTCCCCAACTAATATTTATAACCATTATATTTTTATGGTTTTGCGCTGTACCAAGCCGCATCTCAGCCAGGCCTATCAGGCTCGAATCATTATCGATTAATACAGGTAGTCCTATTTCTTCCTGGATGACGCTTACGATGCTCTTATTGTTTGGCGGAGCCAGGAACATATAATTGATTCCTTTCTTTACATCCACAAAACCAGGCATACTGATTCCTATCCCAATCATTTTTTCTTTTGGAATGCCACTTTCCTTGATAAAATTTGCGAGGTTTTCTTTTAATTGTTGAAGCGATTGAGAATTGTTTTTTAAAGGAAGATCAACTTTCTCCAGTGTACCTACCAGGTTATTATGCATATCCAGGATTCCGAAAGTAGTGACGAGTTGATCCATGGCTACGCATACCAGGTATCCCAAGTCCGGCTTTAATGAATACATCTGCGGACGCCTGCCTCCTGTAGAATTTGCATAACCCGTTTCGATAACTTTTTCCTCAGCAATTAATTCGTTCAAATACTTTGTTGTAAAGGGGAGGCTTTTACCAGTCAATCTGCACAAATCTGCACAAGAGAGCATTCTTGAGAAATAAAGATGTTTTT
>Ga0134126_10001342_pt1 | contig 31261 bp, 29 predicted proteins | sample KB31752_FD_96881 | JGI IMG/M metagenome (GOLD analysis project Ga0134126, IMG submission 96881) | Terrestrial soil microbial communities with excess Nitrogen fertilizer from Kellogg Biological Station, Michigan, USA - KB3-175-2 | ecosystem: Environmental > Terrestrial > Soil > Unclassified ... | reverse complement strand
GCCAACAACAAGATCGAGGATATCCGGCATTATGAAGAACGCAATCTGCAGGTCTCGACGGACAAGGTGCTGGACATGATCAAGGCCGGCACAGAAGGCTGGGAGGTCTATGTACCGGCCGAGGTGGCGACCATCATCAAGGACCGGTGTCTGTTTGGCTTTCATTGTGCCGTTAAGCCGGTGGGCGAGGGCGCCGCCAAGCCGGTAACCGAAGCAAAGAACGTATGATGCCGGCCGACCTTCCACAGCTTCGGCAATTTGATGCCACCATTCAGCAATGGATCGATATGCTCGGGGATTATACCCTGGAGATGCTGCAGCGATCACCCGGCCCGGGATCCTGGTCGCTGGGCCAGGTGTATAACCATATCACCCTCGATACCGCTTGGTTTGTGGGCCAGATGAAGGAAGCCTTGCTTAGCCGGGTAGATACGGACAAGACCATGCATCCCAATGCGCGGGCGATGTTCGACCGGAATGGCTTTCCCGATGTACAGATCGAAGGGCCCGCGACCAATACCAATATTCCGCAACCTCAAAGCAAAGAAGAGCTGTCACGGCAGCTGATGGCGATCAAAACCGCTGTGGATACCCTGTTCCGCGATTTTGATCCGGCGGTGTCCACGGGGAAGACGCGGCATCCCGGGTTGCTTTTTTTTAGTCCGGTGGAGTGGCTGCAATTTGCCGAGATGCATATGCGGCATCATCTGCGGCAGAAAAAGCGTATCGATGAGGCGCTAGCCTACCCGCGCGAGACGGAGCAGGATGGGGAAGTGGCCGGGTAGTGAGCCGGCTTCGCCCCAGGCCGTTTTGAGCCGGGGTTCGACGAGGCGAACGGGATCCTCTCCTTTTTCTTTTTGATAATGTTTGACGGCGGACCAGGTTCCGATATAGCCTATGAGGTGGTCGAAGGGCCATTGCACCTCGATGGTGAAGGCCGGCACCGGCAGATCGGCATAGGGGAAAGGGATGGTCTTGTAGTTCTCGTCGATATAGCGGCGTTCCTTATCCCAGTAGGGACCGACGACCTTGCGATAGAAGTCCGCGATGACGGTGTCTATGGCGGCGTTGAACCGGGGGAGATTGTAGCCGATGACGGCCAGGATGCCGCCGGGTTTCAAGGTCCGGCTGGCTTCGGCATAAAAGGCGTCGAGATCGAACCAGTGGATGGCCTGTCCGACGGTGACCAGGTCGAAGCTATGGTCGGGAAAACTGGTCTTTTCGGCGGGTTGTACGGAATAATGGATATTGGGCAGCCGGACGGCGTTATCGAGCTGTTGCCGGCTGATATCGGTGGCCCGGACGGTGTGAAATACGGCTGCCAGCCGTTGGGCGATCTGGCCGTTGCCGGTTCCGCAATCCCAGGCGGCCCCTTTGGACGGTGACAGCCTGAAAAGGTGATCGAAAAGGGCCTCGGGATAGGTCGGCCGGAACTGCGCATATTTATCGGCCCGGCTAGAGAAATTGTCTTTCATCCGATGCTTATCTTTAGAAGGATAATATACGACTTACCTATGGTATACGAAAAACATCCGCTGTTTCTCGAGGCCACCTGTACCATTGGCGGTGAGGCCTATGTCAACCGGTTCATGATCCACTCCGGGCGGGGGCCGCTTGTACCAAATTGTTCGAACTTGAAAAAGCCGTGTGCGGGTCATCCTGGTCCATTTGCCGAAATTTAAGGACAAACACCTGACCATGACAAATCTCATCAAAGCCGGACGGCTGTTCTTTGCCCTCATGATCGTGGGGCTCGCGGGCCAGCAGTTTCACAACGGGTATTTCAGACCCGTTTTGATACCTACCTATGCGACCCACTTTCCCGGGGAGGTCGTGCTGGTCTATCTGCTGAGCGCCCTTTTGATCGTGGCGGCTCTGGGCATCCTCCTCAACAAACAGGGCCGGATGTTCGCCCTGGGGCTGGCGGGGCTTTTTTTCGCGCTTTTGCTCTTTTGTCATGTCCCGTATGAGGCCTTTGTCGATCCCGTCGGGAAGAGTATCGGGGGATGGAACAACGCTTTGAAGGAATCGGCGATGGCAGGTGGGGCCCTCATCGTGGCCGGTTCTTACCGCGGAGGTTTTGCTTATGGCCGCATTTTTTTTGGCGTGACGATGATCGTGTTTGGCGCCGAGCATTTTATGTATGCGCCATTCGTTCAGTATCTGGTGCCCGGCTGGATCCCCTGGCATCTGTTCTGGACCTATTTTGCCGGGTTGGCGCTGATCGCCGCGGGGATAGGTTTCATCCTGCGGATCCAGCTGCGGGCGGCGGGGCTGTTGCTGGGCGGGGCGATCTTTATCTGGTTTCTCGTGCTGCATATTCCCCGGGCCGTCGTTGCGCCCGCGACCGATAACGGCAATGAGCTGGCAAGCGTCTTCGAGGCGTTGGGTTTTAGCGGCATCTGTTTTCTCATTGCGTGTAGCTATGCGCCGCGGATGGTGGTGGCGCGTTTGTCCGCGCATCCCGAATTCGTGCAGTAACTTTGACTCTATGCTTTATTTTACCCAGCTCATCTACATCAAACCAGGCCAGGAGAAGCTATTCGATGAATTCGAGGCCGTGGCGCTCCCGCTGATCGCGCGCTACAATGGAAAATTGTTGTTCCGCATCCGGCCGGATGCCGCCGCCTTTATCGAAGGAGAAGGCCGGGCGCCTTATGAGATCCATCTCGTGAGCTTTCCCGAAGAAAAGGATTTCATCGCCTTTGGCAAAGACCCGGTGCGTGCTTCCTTCGTGCATCTCAAGGAGGCGTCGGTGGAGCGGATCGAGCTGATCAAGGGAGCGATGGTGTAACCGGCCCGAGGGATTCGGCCGGACGGCGGGCCGCCCGGCCGCCGCGGATCAATAAAAGAACTGTTCCGAAATGATCCGGCCGTCTTTTACCTCGTACAACATGATCTGATCGATCCTGACTCTGCCGAAACCTTCCGCGGTGATGTCTACCATGCGGCCCACCGAAAAATGATTCGCGGCTATGGTGGGGCGGGTAGTGGAGGCGCCATGGACGTCCTTTATCTTGCTGACGAAATCGGTGGCTTTTTGGCGTACGGCAGCTTTCCCTTCGGCATCCTTCATATAAGGGGAATGGGGCGGCTCGATGCTTTTTACATTTTCTGCGAAAAGCTCGTCCTGGATCTCGAACCATTGTTCCTTTTGGGCCAGCTCATCGAATCTGGCTGCTACTTCCTGAATAGTCATTGTTGCTTGATTTAATGACTCAAAGCTAACCGCGTGGCCAGGAAAGGGGCATATCGAAAATGGAGAATAGTATTTTCCATCGGACAGACCAGTATGTATTGCCCTCGATAGGAGGGACAGTCGTAATTTTGCTCCAGCCATTGTGGCAACCGAACATGAGATATTGCTGGATCATACGATTCGTATGCCTGTTGGGGGTCTTTCCGGCCAGGGCGCAGATCTTCACCCCGATAGACGGCACCTATGCCCATAAGCAACGGGCGAAGCTGTTGCAGAGACTGTCGACCGCCGAACCGGATAGCGGCAAGGTCTTCCTGCTGCTCGATCTCAGCAATGCCTATCTGGAAAGCAATACCCCCGAAAGTGCACTTTTCTTCTCCGCGCAGGCGGTTCACCTCGCAGCTTCGCTTGGCATGTACGAGGAGGAGCAGCAGGGGCAGTTCCTGGCCTTCCGGGCCTATGGGCTGAAGAACGATATCCCCGATGCCGAGGTGGTCACGGCGGCTGCGGGCGGCATCTGGAAAATGCGGATGTTACAGGAGATCTCCGAGCACTATTCTTTCCGGCCGGGCGATCTTCCCGCCAACCTCGACAGCGCCTGCCCTTATATCCGCCGGCTCGTAGCACTTACCGATACCCTGCATTCCCAGGCTGCAACGTTCAATACCCGGGCGGTGCTGGGCAAATATTATTATGAGCGCGGGGAGCTGAGAAAGGGGATGGATCTTTTCGAGGAGAATATCCACGATGCGCACGTGACAGGCGACAAGCCGCTGGAGGCACACTGGTGGTCCGAGCTCGGCAACTATACGCCGGCCTACGCGGCTACTATCGACACGATCGACCTTTTTATTGCTGGAACCTTCGGGGGAACGGGCGGAGAATAACCTGAAGATCCTGCAGGGCATCCTGGGCGGCAATGTGCAAAAAAAGGACGAGAAGAATATAACCATTTCGTTATCGACGGAGGATGTGGATACCAAGGAGAAAGGACCTGATGATTTCCGGACCACCGAGTTGATGATGAGTCTTTCCGCGGCGGCCGATCTGGCCAAAGATTCCCTTAATGCGATGCAAAAGCTGGAAAACACGCTGGAAATTTTTGCCCTCGCGGCGCCGAGGAAAAAGGGCTTTTTCAGCAATTATTACGTGGCATATCTGAGTGGGCTTAAAAACAATCAGTTCCTTGAAACGGCCGCGTATGTGATGTATTATTCCGCCGACGATAATCTCGACCGCCAGTGGCTGGATGCCAACAAGGAAAAGGTGGCGGCTCTTGGGCAATGGACCACGGAGCATTTGGGGGAATTAGGTTCTTTGATCCGTATCGTAATTAATACTCCTTTACCAAGGTTTCAAGCGGAATATGCAGCTCATTGTATAATTTTCGGATCATACTTAAGTTTAATTTCCGATTCCTTTTGAAAATATCGGATACCCTACTTTTAAAACCAAGTATATGTGCAAGGTCCTTGTTCGTTAACCCTTGTTGCTCCATGCGGTATTTAATAGCTTCAATAGGGCTTGGCACATCAATAGTGTAGTGCCTGTCTTCGTAATCTTTGATCAGCAAAGCAAGGACATCAGCTTCGTCGCTTTCCGGAGTACCGGCTTTTGCCTGAAAGATATCTTCGAATCTTTCAAGCGATTCCTGATATTCTTTTTTCGTCTTTAATATTTTGAGTGGCATTTTATTTTCTTATTTGGCTGGTTTAAATTGATTTATCGTTTCGGCGTTCATTTTATCGTATTCTGCATGGGTTCCGATGAATTTGATAAATGCCCACCCTTTGAGGTAGTTAACTTCGACGATAAGCCGATAATCGTTCTCATTGATCTTAAAAATCACCCCGTTATTTTTAACTGTTCTGGCTGTATTAAAATCCCGGGTAACATCTCCTGGTCTGCGCCATGACTTCGATAATAGGTCGTGATACCACTTCTCCAACGTCTCCCTGCAGTCCGGATGCTTTTTATAAAAAGCAATCAGCGAACTGCGATTATATACATTCATGCTGGCGAATCGTTTCAACAAAGATAATAAAAAGTAACCAAATTGGTTACTTTTCCGGAAGATTTTCAATATATTCGACAAAATTTGTCTTCTGCTATGAACTTCGATTTTGCCCAAAAGGTAAATCCGGACCTGGAACGGCTGGATTTTGCCAAGGCGTCTGAGGAAATGTCGATCAAAGCCCTTTATTTTGAAATGAATGAGTTCGACATCAATACCGACTGCTGGAATATCGACGGTTTTGCTTATGACAAGATGGAGGGCTTAATCCGAGGGATATGGACTGGCTCTGCCGTTGGGTGACAGACACGCGATCGACCCTCGGGACTATCTTTGGAATCGAGGGATACGAGTCCCTACAGGAAGCATTTGCAACGGAAACGGCAACGGAAACGGCGACGAAAGAAGAGAAAGACGCAAGGGACTGGAGCGAGCAGCTCATCATTGCGCGTTTTATGGAGTTGATGCGGGCCGCTCATGTGGCGGCGCGGCAACGGGACGCGCCATGGGTGGATGTCCCGATCTATTTCACCAACATTCCTACGATTTCATTGTGCGGTCGCACGCATAAACAGTGAGGTTCCGTCTCTACTCCTCGCGCAGGCGTTCATCCGTGTACGTGATCGTGCTGCGGCCGTGGGGCCAGGGTTTGCCGTGCTCGTCGACGCTGACGAAGACCATCTTATCGATCGTGAGAATGCTTTTCTTGGTGATCTTGTTGCGTACTTCGCAGGTAAGGGTGAGAGACGTGCGGCCGAAATGGATCGCCTTGATGCCCAGTTCGATGATATCGCCCTGGCGGGCCGAGCTGACGAAATTGATCTCGGACATGAATTTGGTGACGCAGCGGTTGGTGCCCAGTTGGATGATCGTGTAGATGGCCGCTTCTTCATCGATCCAGCGCAGCAGGCTGCCGCCGAACAGGGTTCCATGGGCATTGAGGTCTTCGGGCTTGATCCATTTGCGGGTATAGAAATTCATGGGGCAAATTTACGACAAAGGTTAAAAATCGAGTAGTTTCCAATGGGCGGTTCGCCTACATTTGAAAAAACTGCTTAGCATGAAATTCTGGCTTTGCCTGCCCCTCGTTCTCTTAATGACCCGGTGTATCGGACAATCCGACGAGCTTACGCTGGAAAGGGAGCTTTACGATCTGCCCAATGTATCGTTCAAAAAGGTTTCCACGCCGGCCGATAAGTATCTCCGGTACGACCTCCTGATCCGGCAACCACTGGACCACCAGCATCCCGAAAAAGGCTATTTTGAGCAGCGGGCTACGTTGCTCCACAAGGGTTTCGATCATCCCAGCGTCATCGAGACGCAGGGGTACTGGCTGCCACGCGGGACGAGTGAGGTGGAAAAACTGCTCGATGCGAATGATATCAACGTCGAATATCGCTTTTATGGAAAATCGCTGCCCGACTCCATCCCCTGGGAATACCTGACCATCGAGCAGGCCACTGCGGATCTGCATGCGATCAACCAGCTCTTCCGGAATATCTATCATGGGAAATGGGTCAGCACGGGCATCAGCAAGGGCGGTGAAACGACCCTTTATTATAAATTCTTTTATCCGGCCGATGTGGACCTGAGTTTGCCCTATGTCGCGCCGCTCGATAATAGCTTCGAAGATAAGCGGCTTTATCATTTCTTCGACACCATCGGCACGGCGGATTGCCGGCAGCGTCTCTTCAAGCTGCAGGTCTACCTGCTCCAGCATGAACAGGAGGCCATAGAAAAGATGAAATGGTTTGCCCTGGGTGCACATGCGCATTTTACCTACACCGGGAGTATCGGCAAGTCATTCGAGTATGCCGTGCTCGAATTTCCATTTGCCTTTTGGCAGTACCATGGCGACTGTGCCGGTATCCCGCTCGGAGCATCACTTGACTCCTGTCTCAGCTATCTCATGAAGATCTCCGACATCACGGCTTTTTCGGATGAGGGCATCAGGGAGTTCGAGGCACATTACTATCAGGCAGCCACGCAGAGCGGCTATTATGGCTACCAGGTGGCGCCTTTTAAAAAATATCTTCATTATCTCGACCCCAATGGTCCCGATCCCTCCGCCACCTTCCCGCCGAAAAATGCGCCGGCAAAGGCCTTCGATCCTACGCTGAACGCGAGGGTAGCGGATTGGCTGGCGCGGGATGGCAACAACATCATCTATATCTACGGCGGCATCGACGCCTGGACGGCCGCGGGTATCGTCCCCACCGATAAGGTGAACGCTAAACGATTCGTGGTACCGGGCGCCACCCATAGTACGGCACGCTTTGAGCATATGGGTCCGGAGATGCGTGAACAATATGTTAATGGCGTAAAAACGCTTGCCGGTTTGGATGTTCATCCCGAGGCATTGGAGTAACGAAATCTTTCGTATCTTCTGCGCATGAACTACAGGAAAGCCAACAACATAGCAGGATGGATCGTTTGTGCCATAGCCTGCACCGTATTCATTCTGACCAGAGAGGCTACGGCCAGTTTCTGGGATTGCGGCGAGTTTATTCCCTGTGCCTATAAACTGCAGATCTCCCATCCTCCCGGAGCTCCGCTTTTCATCCTGCTGGGCCGGCTGTTCATCATCCTTTTTAGCGGGCATATCGATGCCACCGTGGCTAATACACACGCGGCCGAACAGGTGAACCTGTTATCCTCCATGAGCAGCGGGTTTGCCATCCTTTTCCTGTTCTGGACGACTACGCGGCTGGCAAAAAAACTAATGGTAAAAAAGGGTGAAGCAGTAAGCGTAGAAAAGGCCATTGCCATCATCGGCGCCGGGGCGGTGGGCGCGCTGGCGTTTACCTTCTCCGACTCCTTTTGGTTTTCCGCGGTGGAAGGGATCGTTTTTGGCGTCTCCCCGGTGTTTATTGCCATGGTCTTCTGGGCCATCGGCAAATGGGAGGAACAGGCGGACCAGCCGGGCGCCGACCGCTGGATCATCCTGATCGCCTATCTCATCGGGTTGTCGATAGGGGTACACCTGTTGAGCCTGCTGAGCATCCCTGCGGTTGTCATGACCTATTATTTCCGGCGATTCAAATATACCCGGTGGGGAATGGTGCTCGCCTTTCTTGTCGCCTGTGTGCTCACGGGAGTGGTCCAGATACTGATCATCCAGGACACCGTCAAGGTGATGGGTTGGTTCGAGCTGCTTTTCGTCAACGATCTGAGCCTGCCCTTCAACTCGGGATGTTATTTTTTCCTGGCCTTACTGGCGGCGGCGATCATCCTGGGGCTGCGGTGGGCGATCCGGAACGGACGGTCCGCGGTAGCGCTGGCCATCCACTGTTTCGCTTTCATCCTGATAGGCTATTCTTCCTATGCCGTGATCCTGATCCGGGCCAATGCCGGTCCAGCCATCAACATGCAGAATGTCAACAACCCCATCGACCTGGTGGCGTATCTCGACCGGTCGCAGTATGGCACATGGCCCGTGTTCAGGGGAGCTGATTTCACCGCCCGGCCCACCGGCTATAAGGACGAAGGGAATATCTACGACAAGGACCTGCATACCGGCAAATACGATGTGGTAGGTAAGAAGACGGGTCCCGAATACGATCCAAGCGATATCCATCTTTTCCCCCGCATCTGGGACACCGATAACAGTCAGGGACATGTGGATTATTATAAACAATGGCTGGGTATAGATGGTACCGAACCACCTTCCGCGTCGGACAACCTGCGATGGCTGATGGGCTATCAGTTCAACTGGATGTACTGGCGCTACTTTATGTGGAATTTTGCCGGCCGGCAAAACGATCTGCAGGGGACGGGCAATCCAAGGGACGGGAACTGGATCTCGGGGATCGGGCTGCTGGATAACTGGCGGCTGGGTGACCAGAGCAAGCTACCGGATTCGCTCAAGCACAACAAAGCGCGTACGACCTTGTTCCTGCTGCCGCTCTTACTGGGTATCCTCGGGCTCGTCTATCAATGGAAACGGCAGCGGACGGATGCATTTATCGTCTTTTTGTTGTACTTCTTTACCGGGATTGCCATCATCTTATACCTGAACCAGGCAGGCCCGCAGCCGCGGGAACGGGATTACTCACTGGTGGGGTCTTTCTACGCCTTTTCCATCTACATCGGTTTGGGTGTGCTCTATGTCTACAGCCTCTTCCTGAAGAAATGGAAGGAGGGCGGCCGCCCGGCTATCCTCGCGGTCCTGCTGTGTCTGGTCACGGTGCCGGTATGGATGGCTATCCAGGAATGGCCGGCGCATGACCGGCATAAGAAAACACTCGCGAGGGATATCGCCGCCGATCATCTGAACTCGTGTGCGCCGCAGACCATTTTGTTCACCATGGCCGATAATGACACCTATCCGTTGTGGTACGCCCAGGAAGTCGAGAACATCCGGCCGGATGTCCGCGTGATCGTAACCAGCCTGCTTGGCACGGATTGGTTGATCGATCAGCTTCAGACAAAGGTCAATGAAAGCAATCGGATCCCCTTTAGCTGGTCGCATGACAAATATGTGGGGGATAACCGAAATTATATTCCATTCTATGACAAGGGCCCCTTCCCCAAGGACAGCGTCATGAGTCTGAGCGATGTCATGGCGTTTATGGGGAGCGACAGTAACCAGGTGCAGACGCAAGGTGGGGAGAACCTCAACTATATGCCGACAAAGAATTGGTACCTACCCTACGGCGGGCAAAGGATCAATTTTACCTTCCCCGGCAACATCCTCTATAAAAATGATATGGCGGAGCTGAATGTCATTGCCGCCAACAAATGGGAGCGGCCGATAGCCTTTACCTATCCGCCGTATGGCCTTGGCCTGGATGGTTATGTCGAAAACGAAGGATTAGCCTACCGGCTTACGCCCGTCAGGCAAAAGGATTCAGCGAATGGAGGCATCGATTTTAAGAACATGTACACCAACCTGATGACAAAATTCAAGTTTGGCGGGGGTGAAAAGCCCGACGTCTATTTCGATGAGAACGGCCGGCGGGAATTGTTATCGATCCGGGGAGCCTATTCACAGCTTGGCAGCGCGCTGGCGTTGAGTGGAAGACGGGACAGCGCCTTGAAAGTGCTGAACTATGGCTATAAGATGCTGGACCCGACGACGCTGTCCTACGGCATGGTGTCTTCGCAGAATATGCAGGATATCGCCTCTTTGCAATATGCCACTGCCTTTTACCAGGCCGGGGATATGAAGATGGCGACACTGATCGCGGGTGCCACCATCAGGGATTGCCAACAGCAGCTCACCTATTATAATTCGCTGGGCGATGCAGGTGCCAACTATTTTCAACGGGATCAGCAAACCGCCACTGCAATCATCCGGCAGTTAGAGGGGATGCAGGTCTTGATGAATCCGGGTAAGAAACCATGATGTAAAAACTTTTTTAAAACCCTGTTTCCCTTCTTTCTCGCTATTCCGATCCATCCGGGACAGTCCTGAACTTTCCTTTACTTCTATTTTACACTGCCCACCTACCACCGAGCGGTCCGGATACCCGTTTTTATTAACCAAAAACACCACACTCCAGATGGCCAGCTCATCTATTATTGCCGCATTCCTGACATCCGTGGATCATCTCCTTCCCTTGAGCCCAACGAACACCAAGGGTCTGGATGATCTGAAACGACAGCTACCCGAGGTATTGAAATCGCAGGACATCGAAAACGCCCTGCCCGGTGGCTTGAATCTTCTTGATAAATACACCATCCAAAGTGAACTGCTGACCGCTGCGGGGAAAGGCGTTGCAGGGGCGGGTTCTTCGACCGCCCCGGCAGTGCAGCAAGCGGGAGGAGAGATCGGGCTCCAGGTCTTCCGGCGCGAGGTGCCGGTGGTCAGCGGTCTGAGCAGTGCTTCCGTTCCGTCATGGGCCGCGGGGATGGCGATAGACCATACTATCGGGCCGCTCAAGGATAGTAATGGCCGGCTGTATTGGTTTGATTTTTATCCGGTCGTACAACGGGTCAGCGTCGTGTTTGGAACGACGGCTACGCTACAGGTCCCGATCACCGGTGTGCTCACCGCAGCACAACAGTATACCCTAAGCGCCGGCAGCCTGTGGATGCTCTCTCAGCTGCTGGCGAATGCGGCTCCGGCGGGCGGCTTCACGGGTTTGAGGATCAAAGGTGGGACGATCCGGTTTTCGCAGCCCGTTTCGGTCTCCGGCAATTCGATCATCGCGGCCGGCGGCAGCTGTAACATAGAGGTCGAATTGGATCAGCCGGCGGCGGCCACCAGCGCCGCGGCGGCGGGCAGGGATGCCAAACAGCTCGTGATCAACCTGCCTTCAAAGGCCGGCTTCACCTGCTCGGGCGCCGCTATCCGGGTCGAAGCGGCAACGGAGATGTCGCAAAAAGTATATAAACAGCCTTATCAATATGGCCTCATCCATCAACCTGTGACCTATGCGCCTGCGCTGGGTCAACTACTGGTGCCTTACCAGGCCAAAGAGAATACGTTCGCTGTGGCCGGAGCCGCGGCCAATCTCTTCACTCCACAAGGGCAGGCACCCATAACGGCCTCGGCCTGGGGGCTGCCGGTGACGGTTGCCTCCATTACGCAATTGGGCGAGGCGGAAGGCATCGGCGCCATCGTGATGGCCATCGGCAAAGGCATCACCGCGCAATGGAATGGGCTGGAGCGAATGCCCGCGCAGCTGAACAATGCTTATGTCGTGACAAAACCCGGCGAGATCGCGATCATGGCCACGGCTGCGACCGCCACCTCCTCACGGCAGCAATTCGCGCTGTGGAATCAAACGCCGACGGTCGCCTCGACGATCACCGCGGACTATAGCCAGGCTTTCACGCTCTTGTATATCTGCGCCAGCAGCGGCGCCGAGGTCGTCTTCCTCAACCAGGTGGGCATCGATGCCGCGCTGGACCGGCCGGTGGATGCAAGCGGTCAGCCGCCGGTGATCGATATCGTGTCGGGTGCGATACAGCTCATCGATCTTGCGGACCAGGGGTATGTCGCTATCGAGGCCACGAATATCGTAGCGCAATGGGTGCAGGCGAATCCGGGTCAACCCGTTCCCGCCGTGCCGCTGGCCTTGTGCAATGCCTTTATCGAAACAACGCCGGTGAATGCCTTTTTGCTTTTCGCGAAATGGGATGGAGGTCAACACCTGACCAACGGTCTGTTGCTGCTCGACTCCCTTGTGTATTATCTTTTCCCCATCCTGCCGGACCCGTATGTGACCAATATGCCGGCGCCTGTATCGATCGGCAGGGGCGTCGCAGGAGTGGCGGGCTTCGCGGATGTAGCGATCAACAACAGCCCCGTGCTGGAGTTCATCACCTTTGTGACCTGGCAGACGACGCAGGTGACGGATACCGTTTATGTCCTGGTTCCCGGCAATGGCGCATCGGCGCTGTTGAATACCGCTACGAGCAGGGCAGGGACGCAGGAAGCCCTCCGCACCAATGAGCTTCGGGTGCTTTTCAACCAGGCGTTGGCGGTGGAGAACGAACAATATTATCTGCTGGATGTGTCCACGAACAGCGACTGGTTTGGCGTCGGCATCGCCATCGGGGCAGCGCGGACCACGGCGAACAGTGTCTTCCCTCTTTTTATCGACGGGATCAACCTGGTCACTGCCGCACATAACACCCGTATCTATACGCTCCCGCAGGTACAGTGGGAGCCTTTGCAAACCATCCCCAATCCGGATGTGACACCGGCCTTTCCGCTTTTTACGGGCTTCGACGATACCGGATTGCCCACCATCGTAGGCACCGAAAGCTACCAGCTTGTGCCTATTGCGCCACGGCCGGTTATCAAGACCTTTGTCGACCAATACAATACCGCGACCCCGCAAAGCCTGGCGATGTTGTTCTCGCTGCCTTTTGGCATGAACGCCACGGCGATCCTCGACAACCCAAATGATCCGACGCAGCAAGGGGCGACCCTTGGCTACAACCAGCCGGTGTTCAACTCCCCGCAAAACCTCGAGGGAGGATTGCAGCTATCCGTGATCGCTACCAGCCCCGACAGCGGTGCCCAGGCCGAATCGCCGCATCTGAAGGGCGCGACCATTCAGACCCGGAATCTGATCGATTGGGCCACGGGTCTGCCCGCTATCGCCAATGGGCAGCAGCTCAGCGCGCTTGGACCCGATGTAGACTTTATCTTCAACAATGAGCTAAACCCGGGCGGCGCCAATCCAAGAGTTCCGCTGGAGCGGATGGATCTGAGCGGCTACGGCGCTTCGATCTTCAGCAACTGGCTCAATCCGGCGGCGAGGATCGCTGCCACCAGCCAGGTGGAATTCGATGTGCTTCGGGGCCGGACGGCGCACGAGGTCGTACAGGTCAAAAGCCTGTTGTATCCCTGGGCCGTACCGGTTGTGAGGACGATCACGATCCAGCGCACATCGGGCGGCGGCGTCACCCGATACGACAGCGGCTGGGTAGCACAGGGACCGGGGACTTATGACTTCTCCTATACGGATGAGTCGGGAACCCATCATAACAATCCATTCGAATTTCATCCGGGCGTCGTGCAGGGTGTATACAATGTCACGGAGATCAGCGACACCGGTGTGATCTATACAGCGGGTGCCGTGGAGATGGCGGAGGTATTCTTTAATGCCGACGTGCTCGTCGAGGACGTCGTCTCCGGCGCCTCCAATGATTATCTGCCGAGCACCGGGCAGCGTGGCTTTGTGCAGCTGGCGCCTTCGGGCATGCCGCTTACGCCGCAGCAATTCTGCACCTTCCTCGATCAGGAAGATGGTCTTGGCGGCCCGGTGGACGGCATCATCAATGTAGGCGGTTCCGGGGAGCTGATGCGGGTGACTTCGGTGAAGGTCAATGGGATCGCCTATAACGGTCAGAACTTCTTTGTCTCGGCGGGTTATGGGTCGCTGCAGCTGCCTGGGGAGAGCTCGTGGTCGCTGGTACAACGGGACACCACCGGCAATATCGTGCCGCTCGATCCCGATGCCGGTCTGCCGGTGATCCGGGAGAATTCGACGCGCCGCCATTTGGGCCTTCATCCGCCGGTGACCATCAACTATCCCTACAGGTTTGCCGACCCGATAGACCTTAAGAATGCCTCCGCGCCGCTGACGGACTATGGGCTGCTGCAATCGGCAGGTTCGGAGAAGGTGTTGTTCCTTCGCCCGGCAATCAGCTCGGGTGACACGAATATAAAAAGCGATCTACCGCCTTATTTTGCGGATTGTTATGCCATCTCGCTCTCCAAAAGTGTCTTTCCGGCTGTTAATGAAACCTTCGCCCTGGGATCGGGTGGCACCAACCTGGCGATACAGGGCGCGGGCAAGCTGCAGCTGACCTCGGGTGGTTCATATACCGCTCCTGCCGGCTATACCCGCGATCTGCTGAACAACGGGGGTTCGAGAGTCTACATCAACTATTCCGATGTCGTTGACGGGGCCGGCAATACACAGGTAAATTATCAATTCGATTCGACGGCCGCGGTACCCTGGCAAGCCAGTGTGCAAAATCACAGCATCGTGATCGATCTTATGAGTTTTAAGAGCCTGGTGTCGGTAAGCAGTTCCTTCTCCACCCAATCCGGTGGGACGCCGCAGCTGAGCCAGCCGCTGGTCAAGTTTGGACCGGATCTTCAGCCGCTCATCGATCTGCTGAGCTTTTTTGGCGGTGCGTCGATGGCGGCGCCGATGCTCATCAGCATGACCAATACGAGCACGTGGACCTTTGTTCCTAAGGTCACGGGCGCGCTAACGGCTACGCTCACCTTTGAAGCGGCGGCGGTGCCTTTTATCCAGATCAAGGTGGGAAGTGCCGTCTTGTTTACCACGGGTGTGGAGGTACCGGCGGCGGCGTTGAAGATCACCGTTACCCTGAAAGTTGGCTTTTACGTCAATATACCCGGGAAAAAGCTCACGAGCGGCGCCGCCTCCACCGATACGCCGGCGTCTATTGGCGGGTTGCTCAATTTCGAAGGCGATCTTGCCATTCTCTGCGCTACGGTAGGCGTGGCGAGCGTATACTTCCTGGGCAGCATCGTCCTGAATCTGGCAACGGATTCCGTGGCCGGCAACTCGCTTGTCTTCCAGGCGCTGGTTGGCGCCGAGGTGGATTCTACCTGGCCGGTGGTGGGTAAGGTGACCGTCTCTCTGCAAGTAGGGTTCGAGATGGATGTCTCTAGCACGGCCGGAACGGGCTATTATGCGATCATGCTGCTGAAGAGCAATGTCAGCCTCCTGGGAGGTCTTATCGCGATCGCCATCAGCATCGAAGCCAAAGGTGGACAGAAGGAGCTGGCCGGACATGCCTATGCGATCTGTGAGGTGGACTTTGTCCTGAGCGTTTCTGTGGTCTTTATCATCAACATTTCATTTAGCACGAGCTGGCAACAGTCTCAACAAGTCAACTAACCATTATCATATATAAAATAACACCCGATCATGGCAACTTCTCCCACCAAGATAACACTGATGTGTTTTCCCCAATCCTGGGATGGAAAAAATTTACAGGCGAATGTGCTGATCCTCCCGCATGAGGATCCTACGGCGCCGTTGGTTACCAATATTCCGATGGGCGTCAATGCACCGCCTTTTGCGAGTGCCAAGCTAAGCTTCACGGCCATGGTTATCGATAGTCTCGATAATTTTCCACAGCCGGTAAATGTCACCCGCACGATAGCCTTGAATACCGTGCCGCCGGCCAATGCGCTGCAGCTGTTCCAGACCCTTTCCGCCGCCTTCAAGATCACGCAGCCCTCCAACATTCCCACGCCGGCCAGCGCCTCGACCTACATGCAAAAGTATCTCCCGTTGAGCTATCGCAACAGTTTCCCTTTTACGCGGCCCAACAGTCCCTATGCGAAGACCGATGACAGCTATTCCTGCCTGATGAAGACGGGGCCGGGCACGTCCATCTTCGTGGCCAGCACCGACGATGTGAGCTTGGGGCAGGTCTTTGCCTATGCCCTGCGTCAACCGGTCCTCGCCAAACAGCTGGGATTCATCTACAACGTGAGCATCCCGCTTCCTGCCAATACCTTCGCGGGCGGCGGCTGGTTGTATTTCGATCTGGCTCCGGGCAGCGACTATGTGGCGCAGGTGGCGGTCAGTTCGGATATCCTAAAACGGTATGCGGCCCGCATCCCGGCGCTGACCCAGGCCCGGTCGCTGTTTGCTCCCGTGCTGTTCCCCGTCTCTACCGGTCCCGTGCTGGGCGACTATGATCAAGCGTTCATCGAGACGGAAGACTATGACGACGGTTTTGCCAAGATCGTGCATTGCATGCAGCCGGTGACCGGCAATATGCTGGATGAGACCGCCGACACGAATACGGCGCCACCCACCCGGGATTATGGTATCCGGCTGGGTTGGGACGACGAGCAGCTGCTCAACTGGCAGAACCGGCAGATGTTGATCGATCCCGCGGTAGGCAACCGGCTCGATGCGCCCATGGGGGTCTTTAATCACCGGATCGATGTCCGGCCGCATGGCGGCGACAATACGACGTGGAACTCGTTGTCTAAGGTCCAGGGTGATCTTGTGTTGGGAGGGATCGATCTCGGTTCTTCGAATCTGGAACTGGGCGTCGACGTCGGTCCCAACCAGGTCGACTATGGTTCCGGCGTTTATTGGTTGCCGATGTATTACACCCGGTGGGACGGCGCCTCGCTGGTGGTCAAAGACATAAAGGCGGCAACGCTTGCCGGGACCGACTCGCTTGTGAATCCCATGCTGAAGCCCGTAGATGCGGACAAGGTGCCGTTGCTGTATGGGAACAGCTATGATTTCCGGGTGCGCTATGCCGACATTTCCGGCGGCGGTCCCACCGAGCAATCGGTTCCTGTGAATGGTGGCCCGGCACAGGTGGCGGGTTGCGGCTTCCGGCGTTATATTCCCCCGCAAAAGGTGAGCGTACAGACCACCTTATCGAATCCTGCCGATCCCGGCTCGCCGCCAACGCAATATGCGATCAGCCGGCCGCTGCTGGGTTTTCCGGCTCTCCTCTACACCGGGCTCAACAATGCCTACAACCTCCTGCTCGCGGATGTGGCGGCGGCGCTGGCGGCCAAACGCGAGTGTGGTTATTTCGACCCCGATGCTGCGCAGGTACAGATCGACGTGCTGGTGAGGGGACCGGAACCGGATTACCAGCTTTCGGCCGATGACCACGAGGCCTATTATGCGTTGTTCACGACGTATCGTTCGTTCCCGGCCGACATCACTCAACCTATCCAGCTCGATATTCAATTCCAGGACGCCCATGTCATCAAGTACGGCGATCCTACCGATCTGGGCGATCTGCCGCTGACGACCCCCACCTCGCCGCTGATCCTTCCCACGGGTCGCGATATCCAGATCAATATCACCGCCGTGGGCAAAACGGATAACAGCCTTACCTATTTTGGCAGCCAGGCCAGCAGGTTCGGTGCCCCCGTGGCGATGTTTACCAGGGCCGCTTCTTCCGATGAGACGAACCTGTTCGTCCCCGAAGCTCCCGTCCTGCAATTCTGTGCGATCATGCTCCAGCCCGATCCGGCGCCTACCAGCAATCTGAATGCGCAGATGTTGCTCAGGGGCCAGGATGTGGCGACACCCGCAAATCTCTTTCAGCGGCTGGCGCAGCAGCTCGATCTCGATACGACGGGTACGGCGCTCTTTGGGAAGCCGGGTGTCCGGGTTGCCATCGGCTGCAGCAAGGCCATCCGCAACACGCTGTCGCCGGATGGAGGCTCCATCACGTTTGCGTCGAAGCAAGACCTGACCCGGCAATGGATACCCGTGATCACGCTCGATCTCCAGCGAGACTGGGCCTGGAATGCGCTGGCGCCCATAAGCTTCACCGTTACCCGAAACGGGGTGGGTGTCGTAGGCACCATAGAGGTAAAGGCTTCGGTGAGCGCCACCTGTCTTTCTACTCCGGACCGGACGCATACGCGGATCATTTTCTTCGATGCGGTCTCCCCGCTGGAATTTACCGGTCCTTTCCCCACGCCGGAAAACCTGAGCTATACCATCACGCCGCAATTCGCCGTGGCGCCGCAGCAGCAGGATGCGCCGCTGGTCCTCCAGGTTACCGTGCCTGTAGCGGCGCCGCCCGCCCAGGTGCCGAAGATCCTCAGTGTGGGCATCGCTCAAAGTCCGTATGTCCATTCCAGTGATTATTCTTCGACGTCGGACCGGCAACGGATGTTATGGGTCGAATTCGATCAACCGGTCCAAAACCCCGCCGACAGCTATTTTGGGTTTGTGAAGGCTTATTCGCCCGATCCCATCCTGCTGGCGAGTGAAGAACCCGTCCCCGATCCCAAGGAAGAGCTGCCGTCGCTTCCCGACGAGCTGATCCGCGTGATCACCCCGGGCCAGTCGCAGGACCAGAGCGGTCTCAACGCCATGCAGCAGTTGATACCCTGTACCGATCTGTCGCCGAGACACTTCCTCGTCCCGCTGCCCCCGGGGCTCACGGCTTATTCGAAAGAGCTGTTTGGATTCTTTGTCTACCAGTTTTGTGTGGGGCACTCGACGGTGTGGTCGACGGCGCAGGCGCGATTTGGCCGGCCGATAAGAGTTACGGGTGTACAGCATCCTGCACCGGTGTTGACCTGTACGGCCGATGCGACACAGGATCAAATTGTCCTTAGCGCGCCTTATGCCAATCCCGTTTACAATGGCAGCTCGCTACTGCCCTTTAGTCCCCGGACGGAGATCTGGGGGGCACTGTATGCGCAGGTGCGGCAACTGGACGGTGCGGCCTACAGAAACCTTCTCCTGGATCAAAAGATCTTCTTTCAACGGCAAAAGGACAGGCTTAATGTTTTGCAGGGTGCCGTGGACGTCTATGGCACCTGTACCTGGACTTCGGATGAGATCCAGGAACTCCTTGCGACGCTGGGGCTGGCGCCGGATACACCTTTAAGCGTGCTGGCCATCGAGCTGTACCGAAACTATACCCCGGTGGCCGAGCCGATAAGCGGTGATCTCGGGAAGGAGCGGATGTACAGGACCTCGAGTCTTTACCCCGTGCCGCCGGTGTGTTGTTGTTAATTCCCGGTGATCTTCGGTTAATTTTCGTTTTTATGGCTCGTATGGATAAAGGTATATTTGTTAGCCATCATGAAAATACGAGCTGTACGCGCGAAGCTATACCAATGGACCGGTCCGGTGACTACCGGCGATACCATCTTTGCCACCCCCGTGAGCCTGCTGCCTTTTCAACGCGATTCCCAGGCAGCCTACCGCTTCTTTAGCTGGCTGGTGGTGGAGGTGGAGACGGACGAAGGTCATACGGGCATCGGGAATGCCGGGCTTTGTCCCGATATCACTAAAGCGATCGTAGACGCCAAGCTGGCGCCGCTCCTCATCGGTGAAAATCCCCTGAATACGGAATACCTGTACGAAAAAATGTACCGCAGCTCGGTGGCTTTCGGCAGGAAGGGCGCGGTCGTGGCCGCCATCAGTGCCCTGGACATCGCCCTTTGGGACATCAAGGGGCTTGCGCTGGGGCAACCGGTATTCATGCTCCTGGGCGGAAGGACGAAAGAACGGATAGAGACCTATTATAGCCGGCTGTATACCCGGGATCTGGACCGGCTGCAGGAAGAAGCAGCCCATTACAAGCGCGAAGGGTTTACCGGGATGAAGCTTCGCTGCGGTTACCCGCTTACGGAAGGGCGGGCCGGTATGAAGAAGAACGTCGAAATGGTGAAGGTGGTGCGGGAGGCCGTGGGCGACGATGTAGACATCATGCTGGAAGCCTATATGGGTTTTAACTTCGCCTATGCCCGGGCTTTTTTGAGGGAGCTCGAGCCTTTTAATCTCCGCTGGGTAGAGGAGCTGTTGCTGCCCGATGAGATCCATCTCTTTAGTAAGCTGCGCGAATACACGGATATCCCGCTGTCCGGCGGGGAACACGAATACACCCGTTTCGGGTTCTATGATTTGGCGAAGGCCGGGGCCCTCGATATCTTTCAGTTCGATACGAATCGGGTGGGCGGGTTCACCGAGGCGCAAAAGATCTGTACAATGGCGCAGGCGCATGGCATCGAGGTGATCCCCCACGGTGGCCAGATGCACAATCTGCATGTGGTGATGAGCAGCTTTGCGTCACCCATGGCGGAATATTTCCCCCAAACCGGCATCGAGGTAGGCAATGAACTCTTTTGGTATATTTTCGATGGCGAGGCGGTGGCGCACGAGGGGAAGCTGCAGCTGGATGACGCGCGGCCTGGTGTGGGGCTTACCCTGAAGGCTGATCATCAACATTTCAATATCATCTCATAACATGGAATCTATTTTTGATTTGTTCTCCCTGGTGGGGCGGGTCGCCCTCGTGGTAGGCGGCAATCGCGGGCTTGGGTTGTCGATGGCGATGGCGCTGGCGGAGGCGGGGGCTACCGTTGTCGTCGCGGCGCGGGATGAGGCGAAGAACAGGGAAGCCGTGGAGGGCATTGGGGGCATTGGTGCGGCGGCGCACGAGGTGCGCTCCTTTAGCGTTCGGTGCGATGTCTGTGATGCGGCCAGCGTTGCGTCGGCCGTGGACCAGGTGGTGGAGCAAGTGGGGAGGATCGATATCCTCATCAATTCGGCAGGGATCAATACCCGGGGGCCTATCGAGCAGCTGTCGCCGGAGGATTTCAACAAAGTACAACAGGTGAATGTCACGGGTTCGTGGCTCGCCGCCAGGGCCGTCGTCCCGGTGATGAAGGCGGGTGGATATGGCCGCATCATCAATATCGCCTCGGCGTTGTCGCTCATTGCTATTCCCGAACGTACTCCTTATTGCACGAGCAAGGGCGCCATCCTTCAGCTGACGCGGTCACTGGCGGTAGAGCTGGCCCGCGACTCGATCAATGTGAATGCCATCCTCCCCGGTCCGTTTGCCACAGATATGAACCTGCCTTTATTGAAAGATCCGGCGAAGTACCAGGCTTTTGTTTCCAAAGTGCCGATGGGCCGCTGGGGCGAGCTCCACGAGATCGGCGGGATTGCCTTATACCTGGCCAGTCCGGCCTCGAGCTATACCACCGGCGCCTGTATCTCTGTGGATGGCGGCTGGGTAAGTCAATAAAAACTTAACCGATGTCTACGCTTCGACTCGTTCAGCTGAATCATCCCACGCGTCACCGATGCGTGGCGCTCGTGGAGGAGCCGGTGCTGCGGCTGCTTTCAGCTACGTCCATTTTTCACCTCGCTTCGCGGGCTATGCGGGACGGTGTCCCTTTGTCGGAATTGGTTACTGGTCTTGTGTCGGCGGAGACGCTTGATTATTCTGCCGTTTATGAAGGCCGGAGTAAGTGGCGGCTGTTGCCGGCTTTTGATCAGCCTGAAGATCCTTTTGGTTGTCTCGTGTCCGGTACGGGGCTTACGCATAAGAACAGCGCGCTCAACCGGCAGATGATGCATCAAGCCGCTTCTGCGTCGTCGGCTTCTGGTTTGCCGGCCGCGGCGCAGCCAACGGACAGCATGCGGATGTACCAGTGGGGTCTGGAAGGCGGGTCTCCTGGTGCTGGCGTTATCGGCGTTCAGCCGGAATGGTTCTATAAAGGCGATGGGTATTGCCTGCGTGCGCATAACGAGCCGCTGGAGGTTCCGGCGTTTGGCGATGATGGCGGCGAAGAACCGGAGATAGCCGGTATCTATATCGTGGATGACGCCGGCGTCCCTCGCCGGATCGGGCTGACGACGGCCAATGAATTCTCGGATCATGTGATGGAAAAGAAGAATTATCTCTACCTGGCGCCCTCGAAGCTGCGGAACTGCGCAATAGGGCCGGAGCTGGTGATCGGCGCGGGGCTCGATGCAGGGTTCGATTCGATGGGCGGGAGGGTAGCGATCTGGCGCAATGGGGTGCGGGTATGGGAGACTGGTATTCACACCGGCGAAGCACACATGGCCCATAGTCTCGAAAACCTGGAACATCATCATTTCAAATACGCGGGCCATCGTATCCCGTTGCAGACACATGTCCATTTCTTTGGCGCCGATGCTTTTAGCTTTGGCAGCGGGTTCGGATTGCTGGATGGCGATGTCATGGAGATCAGCTGGGAAGGCATGGGCCGGCCGCTGCGGAACCCGCTGAGACAGATCCGGCAAAAGCAATCCCTGGTAAAGACGATCCCGCTATGAACAGCCCGGTTCAGGCCGACCGCCCCTCCCGCATGCGCTGGGTCATGATCGGCCTGGCCTTTCTGGCGACGGTGCTGAACTATGTCCACCGGCTTGCTTTCAACTATCTGAGTGCGGACGGGGCATTGCGGCACCTGATCCCCGACGATGTATTCGGTTATCTCGGCGCGGCCTTTTTTATTGCATACATGATCTCGAATGTTTTTTCGGGTTATGTCATCGACAGGCTGGGGGCGAGGTTGGGCTATATCTGCTGTATGCTTTTCTGGACAACGGCGGGCCTCCTTCATGCCATCGCCCGAACGCCTTTGCAATTTGGTTTCTGCCGATTCCTGCTCGGCATCGGTGAAGCGGGTAACTGGCCCGCGGGGGTGAAGGTCACCGGCGAGTGGTTCCCGCCACGTGAACGGTCCACGGCGTCGGGTATTTTCAACAGCGGCAGCGCCCTGGGCGCTATCATCGTGCCGCCGCTGGTAGCCTATGTGGGTACCCGTTATGGATGGCGGTCGACGTTTGTGATCCTGAGCATTTTCGGGTATCTGTGGGTGATCTTGTTCCGCCTGATCTATTATACGCCGGCGCCGCTGCGGCAGGCGATCCGGGAACGGCTTGTGCCGCCTATGAAGTTGTTGCGGACGCGATTTGTTATGTCATTTTTATTGGGCAAGGTTTTCCTCGAGCCGGTGTGGTATTTCGTCACCTTTTGGTTGGGGCGTTATCTTGTGGACGTCTTTCACTGGGACCTGAAGAAGATCGGTTTTTATGCGGTGCTGCCTTTTCTCATTGCCGATGCCGGGAACATCTGCGGCGGCTATTTTACCCAGTGGATCATTCGCCGGGGGATGCCTATTCCGCGCGCCCGCAAGCTGGCGGTGGTCCTTTCCGGATCGCTCATGGGGCTGTCGCTGCTTTTAGGCCCGCTGCTGATCGGCTCACCTATTTCGGCGCTGGTGCTTTTTGGTTTGGCGGGTTTTGGCTATACGTCCTATACGGCCAATTGTCTGGCCCTGCCGGCGGATGTGGTGCCGAAAAACGCGGCGGCGTCGGCCTGGGGGCTGGCCTGTATCGGAAATGGATTGGGGGGCGCGATCTTCCAAAGCGCCTCCGGCGTGACGTTGGAGTCCGTGTCCGCGCTTCATGGCTATACGGCGGCATATAATATCTTGTTTATCGGCTTTGGGATCTCTGCGCTAATCGGGGTGGCGATCTTTCTTTTTGGGATGGGGCCTATCGTTCGGGATGAGGAGTTGCACAGATATGTATCGGGGGACAGTGCGTCGCAACCGATCTTCCTTTAGCCTTCTGTGCACCGGCCTCCTAGACCCGCCGTTTACCGTCAAAAAACCGGATTTCATCGCAGAATTTTTCATCCGGCGTTAAGGGCTTTAACAATCTGTTCCAGTAACATCCGCTCCACCGAACTTCCCGCAACCTTACAGTCCAGTCTCAAATCGACCTATGCCGGATACTGGATCACCGGACTAACGGTGACGGGAAGCGCCAAACACGCGAGATATAGTCTCACCCTCGAAAGCGTCAACCAGGTCCTGTTACTGCATGCGGGAAAAGGGAACGCGTGGGAGGTGGTGAGCACAGTCCGGCGATGCATATGTTGATCCAAATGGTGAGGATCAACGAAAGACAGGGGAGGACAAGAAGGAGATAGGGGCGCTTCATCGCGTTACAATGATTGGAAAGATAAGGAAGAAACCCGAATTTAATTTAGAAGCATGTATCTTAGGGCTTCCCAGATGCCTTGGCAAAGGCCATGTCGATAACAGTGATGGTAGCTCAGGAAAGTTAAAAACAAATTATATGGTTGTACTGGACTGGCTTCTTGATTCGGATCCCGCCATCCGCTGGCAGGTCTTGCACGATCTCGTTCCTACATCTGCTGAGATAGCCAAAGCGGAACGTGCGAGGGTAGCTGCCGAGGGCTGGGGTGCCCAACTTCTGGCATTGCAGGGTGAAGATGGTCAGTGGGCGGAGGGCGCGTGTTTTCCTTCGCGCAGGCTTCGACCGGTACCACCGGAACCAGGCCAGCCCTGGACCGCCACGCTGCCGACACTCCAGTTACTTCGGGATCTCGGGATAGACCCGCAGGATGACCGCGTGGGCAGGGCGGTGGCGCTAGTCAGGGACCATTGTCATTGGGAGCACGCCGGGCAACCGTTCTTCAGCGGCGAGGTCGAACCGTGCATCAATGGCAGGACGGTCGCATTGGGTGCTTACTTTGGGCTGAATGTGGACGATATGGTTTCCCGCCTGCTAAGTGAGCAGCTTAGTGACGGTGGATGGAATTGTGAGGCACAGAACGGTTCCGTCCGCTCATCATTTGCAACAACGATCAACGTTTTGGAAGGATTGTTGGCGTATGAACATGCCACCGGCGGTTCGGCGGAATCCATTGCGGCCCGACGCCGGGGCGAGGAATATCTTCTCGAACGCAACTTATTCCGGCGTAAGAGCACCGGCGAAATCGTGAATCCTGCCTGGTTGCAATTCTCATTTCCTATCCGTTGGCACTACGACGTGCTACGTGCGCTCGAATACTTCCGCCTGGCCGGGGATTTGAAAGACCCGCGGATGCACGAGGCCATAGACTTGCTTCGATCCAAACGGCAGCCCGATGGTAGCTGGCTTCTGGAGAACACACATCCCGGCAAGATCCACTTTGCACTGGAGGACGGCGACGGCAAGCCCAGTCGATGGAACACGCTCAGGGCATTGCGTGTCCTTCGGTGGTATGAGCGGACTGCTGCTTAGAATATTAACGCGCCTGACGGAGCGCGTCAGCAAACGCCTGGGGAAGCGGACTTTCCTCTACGGCCCTGGCGGCTTTCTCCACATCGTATTCAAACCTAATGAAATCGACCCGGATACTACCTTTGTCCGTGATGCTGCTTTGGTCATTGATCTGGAGCAAGACATAGCAGCCGCGGGGATCTCCATCCTTTGGCTTCCCAACAGAGCCAATGTTGATGGCGTGGCGATAGTGGGGCGGGGTGTCCGGCAAAGACGGGAGAATTCGATGGTAAGGCGTATGTGTATGGCCAAAGCACATTATGTCGGCGTCCGCGTCTTGCATGACCCGCAGGAGGCTCTTTTCTTCCCGATCTTCGAACAGATATTCGTTTACGCGGCGGGGACTGCCATGGACGAGCAGGAGATTAAGCTTGTCCTGGTTGAGCTGGAATTCGACCCGCATATGGGAGGGGAGCGTACGTAGATAGGCCCGTTCCTCATCTTTTACGACCTGGTTAGTAAAGGTAATGGAGACGACGCCATTTGCCTTTTCCTCATCCGTCTTATAGGCACAGCCGCAATCGTCGCTGGATCGGCCAACGCCATGGTCGTAATTTCCGGCGATGGTAGGAATACCGCGGCGGCGAATCTCCTTTATGACTTCATTGGGCCAAATATTGTATCCAACCAAGTCGCCCAGGCAATAAATGGCATCTGGTTTACGCTGGTCGATGCTGGCAAAGAATGCTTCAAGGGCCGGAAGATTAGCGTGTATGTCAGAAAAGAGCGCGATTTTCATTTCTTTATATTTAAATATTTCCAGGTAGGTATGGCCAGCGCAGCCCCGATCACGGGAGCAGTCAGGTAAACCCATAGGTTTTCGATATGTCCTGAGACGATGGCGGGGGCAAGCGACCGGGCCGGGTTCATGGAAGCTCCACAGATCGGTCCGGCAAACATCGCTTCCAGAAGGATAACGGCCCCGACAGCGATGCCAGCGAATAGACCTTGTTCCTTTGACCCCGTAGACACGTTGATGATAACCAGCATAAGGATGAAGGATAAAATCAGCTCGAGTATAAAGGATTGTAGGGAGCTCCCCGCCGGGATGGTAGCGCCCAGGAGGGAATTGCCGGGAAACAGGACATGAAGCAGGCCGCTGGCAAATAGAGCGCCAATGAACTGACTAAGGACATAAAAGCCAAGTGCACTCAGGGGGAGTCTTCCGGCAAGGGAAAAAGCAATACTGACTGCCGGATTTAGGTGGGCACCGGATATTTCTCCAAGGCCGTAGATCATGGCCATAACAACAAGCCCGAAAGTAGCGGCGACGCCAACGTGAGATACGGCGCCCCCGCTTTCCTTGTCGATTATTATTGCTCCTGTTCCGCAAAAAACCAGCGCGAAAGTCCCTATGATTTCCGCTACGGAGCGTTTTAGCATGTTCGGTTCGTCCATCTGCGTGAAGCTATTGACAGCAGTCAGGACCGCAGCAAGTCTTCGCTGTGGTAGGTTTTTCGGCGTAAACAGTTATGCTATAGATGCCCGTGCCCGAAGCTTTGAAGGCGGCAATTTCCTCGCCCGTAAGATATTGGCTCAGAATATCGTCGGGAACTACAATTCGTTTTTCTTTCTGGATAATGGTACCTGTAAACCCCGTAGACGTGATCAAACCCAGGTATTGATCCTTTTGGATGGCCCCTGCCACACAACCGGCGTACATTTCAGCAGCCGCCTGGATCTTGGCAGGAAGTTCTCCGACAAGTACAATATCGGATATACTGAAATGTCCGGCGGGCTTCAAGACACGATAGATTTCCTGAAAAACACCCATCTTATTGGGAACCAGGTTTAACACGCAATTGGATACGATAACGTCAGCCTGATTTGCTGTGACGGGCATTTTCTCGATGTCACCCTGGCGGAATTCGACATTGTTATAACCCAGCTTCCCGGCGTTGGCACGGGCCTTGTCGATCATAGCAGGAGTGAAGTCGATACCAATTACTTTACCCGTTTCCCCCGTTTCAGCCCGGGCGATGAAACAATCGTTTCCCGCACCTGAGCCCAGGTCTATAACGGTATCACCGTTCTTAATCTGTGCAAATTGGGTGGGCAGGCCGCAACCCAGGCCGAGATCGGCGTCGGGACTGTAGCCATTTAATGCGCTGTAATCATCGGTCATAATATTGGCCGTTTCAATGGAGCAACAACCGGAACCGCAGCAGGAAGATTCGTTGGTTGTCTTTTCTTGCAGCGCAATGGCGCTGTACTTCTCGCGGACCATGTCTTTTATTTGTTGAGTCGTTTCCATGACATGCAGGTTTTTATTTGACTATATTAATATTGCTATATTACGATGATTGAGACCAAAAAAAAGGCCCGACTAGCAAGCGCAGTTGTCAGCGCCTTTGTAAGCTGCAAATAAAGCCCCAATTTCTTTTTGATACGTGGCCCATGTCCTGGGCTCAATGCAATAACAAATGCTTGTGCCCTCGATGGTACCTTGGATCAATCCGGCGTTTTTTAGTTCTTTCAGATGTTGTGAAATGGTTGGTTGGGCCAGACCTAATTCTTCAACAAGATCGCCGTTGATGCAGGCGTTAGCCTTCAGCAGGTATTGAACTATTGCGATCCGGGCCGGGTGAGCGAGCGCTTTCATCATTCCCGCCAGTTTGTTTTGCTTGTCAGTAAATATTTCGGATTTCGTGACGCCCATTCTTTTATCGTTTCATTGCAATATTACGATCGTTTTTTAACAATACCAAAATTTATTTAGGGGTCAATTGATGCCTCGGCCGCCCTGTTTTATTTGAAACTATTTCTGAAGTCACCGGGAGATAGATTTGTTTTCTGCTTGAATAACCTGCTGAAGGATTGCGGATACTCAAAACCCAGTTGGTACGCAATTTCACTGGTGGATAGGGATGTAACGCTTAACAGCTCTTTTGCCTTTTCGATCAATAGGTTGTGAATATGCTGTTGGGTGTTTTGTCCTGTGAGTTCACGCAGCATGTCGCTTAGATAGCTTGGCGAAACATTTAGTCGTTCCGATACATACTGCACTGTCGGCAGGCCCTTATTCAGGCTCTTTTCCCGAAAATAATCCGTCAGCAAACTTTCCATTTGACCCAGCAAATCGTTATTTGCATTTTTGCGCGTGATGAATTGACGGCCATAGAAGCGATTGGAATAGTTGAGCAGGACTTCGATGTGCGAAACGATCACTTCCTGGCTATATTTATCGATATTGGAATGATATTCCTGCATGATAGATCGCATGACGGACACGATCGTCTCTTCTTCCTTTTCCGACAAGAATAAGGATTCCGTTACAGCATAGGAGAAAAAGCCATAATTCTTGATAGCTTTCGCTAATGGGTATCCTTTTATAAGATCGGGGTGAAAAACAAGCCCGTATCCCTTATTGGTTTGCTGATGATCGGTTGCAGACAAAACCTGCTTAGGTGCAATAAAGATCATTTTACCCTCATCAAAATCAAAATAGCTTTGGCCATAGCGTATTTTCTCCTGACCGTCATCTTCAAGCCAGATAGAATAGAAATTGAAAGCGACGCTGGTGACAGTGGCTTCGTTCTTTTTGATTCGCATATCTTTCAGGTCGATGACACTTACCAATGGATGTTCGGGCGCCGGAAGAGAAAACCTGCGATGCAATTCAGCAATGGAATTGATGATATATACACTGTTGTTACTCATTTTTCCCCAATAAAATAAATACAGACATCGTAAAGGTACGATATGCCGGTATTTAAGATCAATTAGGGTTTTTTGCTGACGCTTTTTTCCTTGTTCAGGAAGACGAACATGCTTATGGTCTTGTCTTTTTCTATCGAAAAGAAATAATCGAGATAGAGTGGGTCCAGCACTTTGGTCTTGTCGTACTCTCCATTGGTAAGCGCTGTAATCATATAATCGCCATAATGTTCCTTTACCTCCTGGGCTTCAAAAGTCACCTTAGGTTTTAGTATTTCTTCATCGCTCCACTTCTTTATTGCTTCTTTGCCCCAGAAATTTCTTGCAACATCGTTGACAAGCGCGTCGTCGGCAAAGGCATTTATAAATGCCTCTCCATTATGCGAATTCATTGCGGAGATAAAATCTTTAATTACCTGTGGAAAATCATTTTTGTTTGTCATTGTAGTAGGTTTTTAATGTGAGATCCATTACACAAATATCATAATGAGGGTGCTGAAGGATATAACCTAATCGAGGAGAGTTGTAACCAAAATGGAGCGAGGGAAGATCATGAGTTATGATCGATCTGGTGGGTTAAATTGTACGTGAGCCTTGAGTCACGGGGTTACGCATGTCTTGATGATATCCTGCAAGAATTCGCTTTTCCGGATGCGCTTACACAAAAAATGCGCGCTTTGTTCGACGAGCATTGTTAATACTAAGTTCCTTTATTAAACGGGATCAGTTTGGTTTCTTCTTCGTCCAGCCTTTGGGCACGCCGATCTTATCCAAAGCAGCCCGAGCCTTTTCCAATATTTTTACAAAATAAGGATCTTTACCGTAGTCCGGCATGTTATTAACTACGGTGATTTTAAGCTGAGAATCTTTATATTTTGTTGTGTGTGCCATTCAATTTTACAATCAAATTTACGAATTTATCTCCGTCTAACCAAGAAAGCGTTGTAGTTGCGACCTCGTTGGAATGGCTCCCAGTCGTCGTTTGTAAGCCCCCCATCTCAAAGTCTTCCTTGATTTCTTCGAGGTTATAAGCTATGCCCATTTGATAAAGGCGGCTCCTGGCAGGTGTACTTCCTTCGGTATAGATGACCGGTGTAAGAACAGGACAATTCATGAAGGAGAAATAATGTTTGATAGAACCTTAGCTCGAGTTGCCCATCAAGGATATTTTGAAACTGGTCTGAAGCCCAGTCGAACGCGGTCAATAATATAGTTTCGGTCGGTAAAGAAAAAGGGGTGGATAGGATGGTTATTAAATGCGAAAATTGGAGCACGGACCGCGCAGATAGAGGCGAATATACTGATCAATGTGGTATGCGGTTAAAGGCGGATTTGGTATTTCTGACGAAGGCCTGCAAGACATATCAATGCGACTTGATTATAGAAATGGCAATCGATAGGGATATAATAGTGGGCAGAATGGGCGGTTCTAATAATTACGGAAAACTATTTATTAAGATATTAATCATATCAGCCGATGGCACAATCAGAACAACAGAAGGCGGTTTTGGAATTGGGTAAGCAGCTTGTGAAGGAGCTTGGGCTAGAAAGGGGGGTAGACACTCTTTCCCGGTGGATGGCGCACTATGTTGCCGAAAAAATTAAATACGCGGAATCCCTTCCTGATGGGGTTAAGAAAAATAGGGCAAAAAGGGAGTGTTTTTCGCTGATTCTTGACCTTTGGAAACATCGCAAGTATTATAAACCCGATAGGCAGCCGCTAAGGGATTTTAATCGCTTGTTTGAGATTTTAGAGGCCCTTGATCCGGAAAAAGGTAGACCATATTTTTATAGTTGGGGCAAACCACAATCGGTTGAAAAAGAGGATGAAGCATTCAATTCCGCCGGTCTAAAAAAAGTGTCGGCTCTAGCAGCCCACGTGGATAAAGTTGCTAGAATTTGGATTAGCTATCTATTTCAAGAGGCGTGCCGGGGGGTAAAAAATGACGCTGTAAGGAAAATGATAAATAGTGCCGTTGATCTACCCGAATCTATGGACGCGCGAATCATACAAATTGTCTTATCGAATTCGATGGAGGTTAATGAAGGAAACTCGACTGACCAGGACGAGTTAGCGCGAAAAGACAAAGTTAAAACACTTGAAAGTCGTATTAGTGAATTAAAGAAATTCAAAGAGCTCAATGCTTATTTGATTGATCAGTATGAGAAGGATTTAAATGATTTAAATAAGTAATCTGGTAAGCATACCCCTGTTGAGATGGGCGTGCCTTGCACCTGTACTCGACAACATTTCAATTCGCCAGTATGTGACAACAAAAAAAATGATTATATTTGTAATATGGGTCTATCTATTCATGACACAAACCTTCTTCAAAAATACTTTGCCGATAAACCGGTGAAGAGGGTTTATCTGTTTGGGTCATACGCACGGAATACCGCGATTAAAGGGACCAGCGATATAGACATCTTATTGGAATTGGATTATTCCAAGTCCATAGGCATGAAATTTTTTAGTTTTCAGCGGGAACTGGAAGACTTATTGCACAATAAAGTCGATGTTGTTACCAGTGATGG
>Ga0134126_10001341_pt1 | contig 31267 bp, 25 predicted proteins | sample KB31752_FD_96881 | JGI IMG/M metagenome (GOLD analysis project Ga0134126, IMG submission 96881) | Terrestrial soil microbial communities with excess Nitrogen fertilizer from Kellogg Biological Station, Michigan, USA - KB3-175-2 | ecosystem: Environmental > Terrestrial > Soil > Unclassified ... | reverse complement strand
AGCTGGAGCTCGGCCTTGACGCCTGCCCGGCTCAGCAGCAAATAGTCCAGCTCGGCCAGCACGAACGGCGACAGGATGACCGGCCCCGGGTCGTTCTCGAAGGCGGCGCGGGCCTGCCGGTGGCGGTCGGTGTCGACGCCGAACGCGGCGATCAGCCCGCTGGTGTCGGCGATGATCATTCCTGGCCGAATCCCTCGGCCAGGATGTCGTCCACCTTGCCGGGCAGGTCGGGGTCGCCGAACCGGATGCTGCCGAGCAGCTGGGACCGCGGCCGGGGCAGCAGCTGCGCGAGCCACTGCTCGAGCGCGCTGCGGATGATGTGCGCCTCCGACTCGCCGTAGACCTGGGACGCCTGGGCCAGGCGACCCTTCAGCTCATCGGGAAGGTAGACCGAGGTTTTCACCATACAGGTAGGGTACCTTATATCTGCCCTACGTTTGCAACGTGCAGATTCTGTGATCGGGGACCGGTCCACGGGACAGCGCGGGGGAGGATGGCGGGATGCGGGTCGTTGTGGTGTCCGATACGCACGCGCCGCGGCGCTGGAAGTCGTGCCCGCCGGCGGTCGCGGCGCACCTGCGCGGGGCGGACCTGATCCTGCACGCGGGCGATGTGTGCACGGCCGCGGTGCTCGACGAGCTCAGCGACTACGCCCCGGTCCGGGCGGTGCTGGGCAACAACGACGGGCGCGACGTGGCCGACTGGGGCGCGCCGCCGGAGCTGGAGCTGGACCTGGGCGGCCTGCCGGCGGCCATGATCCACGACAGCGGGGCCAGGACCGGGCGGCTGCCGCGAATGCGCCGCCGGTTCCCCGGCGCGCGGCTGGTGGTTTTCGGGCACTCGCACATCCCGCTCAGCGAGGCCGATGGCCAGGTGCGGATCTTCAACCCTGGCTCGCCTACCGACCGCCGCGGCCAGCCGCAGGGCACGATCGGGGTGGTGCGGATCGAGGACGGTCAGCTGGTCTCGGCGGGCATCATCCCGGTGTGACCTAGGGCTCAGGAGCGAGCCAGAGAGCGCCGAGCGGCGGGATGGTGATCTCGGCCGACGCGGGCATGCCGTGGTAGGGCTCGGGGACGGCCTCCACGGTGCCGAAGTTGCCGACGCCGCTGCCGCCGTAGATCTCGGCGTCGGTGTTGATCAGCTCTCGCCACCGGCCGGCCCTGGGCAGGCCGACCCGGTAGCCGCGGTGCGGGGTGCCGGAGAAGTTGACCACGCAGGCGACGATGTCGCTGCCGCTCATGTCCTGCGCCAGCCGGACGAACGACAGGACGTTGCCCGCGGTGTCGTTGGCGTCGATCCAGCTGAAGCCCTCGGGCCTGGCGTCCTGCCGCCACAGGGCGGGCTGCCGGGCGTAGGCCTGATTCAGGTCGGTGACCAGCCGCTGCACGCCCTGATGGGAGGGGTAGTCGAGCAGGTGCCACTGGATCCCGTTGTCGGCCGACCACTCGTCGCCCTGGCCGAACTCGCCGCCCATGAACAGCAGCTGCTTGCCGGGGTGGGCCCACATGTAGGCCAGCAGCGAGCGCAGGCCGGCGAACTGGCGCCACTCGTCGCCGGCCATCTTGCGCAGCAGCGAGCCCTTGCCGTGCACCACCTCGTCGTGCGACAGCGGCAGCACGTAGTTCTCGCTGTAGGCGTAGATCATCGAGAACGTGATCTGGTCGTGGTGATAGCCGCGGTGTATCGGATCACGGGCCAGGTAGGCCAGCGTGTCGTGCATCCAGCCCATGTTCCACTTGAGCCCGAAGCCGAGGCCGCCCAGGTGCACCGGCCGGGTCACGCCGGGCCACGCGGTGGACTCCTCGGCGACCATGGCGATGCCGGGGTGCAGCCGGTAGCAGGTGGCGTTTACTTCGCGCAAAAAGGCCACGGCGTCCAGGTTCTCCCGGCCGCCCAGCGAGTTGGGGACCCACTCGCCGTCGCGGCGGGAGTAGTCGAGGTAGAGCATCGAGGCCACGGCGTCCACCCGCAGGCCGTCGGCGTGGAACTCGTCCAGCCAGTAGACGGCGTTGGCGACCAGGAAGTTGCGGACCTCGTGACGGCCGTAGTCGAAGATGAGCGTGCCCCAGTCGGGGTGCTCGCCGCGGCGCGGGTCGGCGTGCTCGTACAGCGGGGTGCCGTCGAACCGGGCCAGGGCCCAGATGTCGCGCGGGAAGTGCGCGGGCACCCAGTCCAGCAGCACGCCGATCCCGGCCTGGTGCAGCCGGTCGACCAGGTAGCGGAAGTCGTCGGGGGACCCGAACCGGGACGTGGGGGCGTAATAAGAGGTGACCTGGTAGCCCCACGACCCGCCGAACGGGTGCTCGGCCACGGGCAGGAACTCCACATGGGTGAAGCCCAGGCTGGTGACGTAGTCGGTGAGCTGGTCGGCCAGCTCGACGTAGGACAGACCCGGCCGCCAGGACCCCAGGTGCACCTCGTAGACGCTCATCGGGCTGGTCAGCACGTCTCGCTCGGCCCGTTCGGCGAGCCACTTGCCGTCGGCCCACTTGTGGGCCGACTCGAAGACCACCGAGGCGGTGGCGGGCGGCTGCTCGGCCCGCGCCGCCATGGGGTCGGCCTTGGCCCGCCAGCTACCGTCGGGCCCGCAGACCTCGAACTTGTACCGCTCGCCGCCGCCGATGCCGGGGATGAGCAGCTCCCAGATGCCCGAGGCGCCCAGCGACCGCATAGGGTGGGCCCGGCCGTCCCAGTGGTTGAAGTCGCCGATCACCCGCACGCCGCGGGCGTTCGGGGCCCAGACCGCGAACGAGGTGCCGGCCTGGCCGCGAACGTGCGCGCCGAGCACCTTCCACAGCTCCTCGTGCCGCCCCTCGGCGATCAGGTACAGCTCCATCTCGCCCAGTGTGGGCAGGTGCCGGTAGGGGTCGTCGGTGATCGTCTCCGGGCCGTCGGCGTAGGTGACGGCGAGCCGGTAGTCGGGCACCTCGCCGTTCTGCTCGGTGTTCTTATCGGCGTTCTTATCGGCGGGCAGCCGGGCCGAGAACACGCCCTCGTGCACGTGGGTCATGGGCACCCGGCGGCCGCCGGGCAGCACGACGGCGACCGACTCGGCCAGCGGGCGCAGCGTGCGGATGGTGACCCCGTCGGTGCCGGGGTGGGCGCCGAGAACGGAGTGCGGGTCGTGGTGCATCCCGGCCACGATGGCGTCGATAGCCTCCCGGCTGACCGGGTCGGCCTGGCTGATGGCATCCATGGCTCAGGCCGCGGCGATGTAGTCGAGTGGGATGGAGAGCCACCCGGGCCGGTGGCTGGCCTCGTAAAGCACTTCGTAGACCGCCTTCTCGAGCGTCAGGGCGCGCAGCAGGACGGAGTTGGCCTCCGGGTCCAGGCCGCCGGCGCGAGCGTACCCGGCGCAGAACGCCTGCTGGCATTCTTCTACCCAGCTGGCGGCCGGACCGCGCAGCTGCTGGGCGTCCGGGTGGGCCATGAGCTGGTGGCGCGCCGCGTAGTCGAACGAGCGCAGCATGCCGGCAACGTCGCGCAGCGGTGAGTACGGCGCGGTGCGCTCGGACAGCGGGACCAGCGGCTCGCCCTCGAAGTCCAGGGCGACCCAGCCGTCCTCGGTGTGCATCACCTGGCCCAGGTGATAGTCGCCGTGGATCCGCTGCACCGTCACCGGCTCGGAGAGCCGGGCCAGGTCGGCATAGCTGGCCCGGACCCTGGCCGCGTGCCGGGCCAGGCCGGGCACCACGGCGGCGGCGTGGTCCAGCTTCTCGGTCAGCTGGCGGGCCAGGTCGGCCTGCTGGGCCCTGGTCAGGGTCTCGGCGCCGAACGCGGTGGCCAGGTCGGCGTGTAGCTCGGCGGTGGCCCGGCCGAGCTGATGCGCCTCCTCGGCGAAGCTCGGCCCTGGCTGGCCTGGCCCGGCCCGTGGCACCGGGGCCATCAGGTACTCCCGGCCATAATCGCCGTGCAGCGCCGACAGCCGCCCGATGCTGGCCGCGGCCAGGGACCAGCCATCGCTGGCCCGGGCCAGGAACCGGGACAGCACCCCCAGCAGCACCGGCTCGCCGTCCAGGGCGGTCTGGATCCAGCCGTAGGGCGGGGCCACGTGGACCGAGCCCAGCCGGGCCAGAGCGCCGGCCACCTCCAGGTCGGGGTTGGCGCCGGGGAACAGCCGGCGCAGCACCTTGAGGATCACGGCGTCGCCGTAGACCACGCTGGTGTTGCTCTGCTCGGCGGCGATGACCCGCTCGCCGGGCCAGGCGCCGAAGGAGACGCCGGGCTCGCGCGCGAAGACCAGGCCGCCGGCCTGGCGCTGCTCGGCGATGCCGGTCAGCAGGTAGCGGCTCAGCTCCGGGTCGTGCAGGGCGTCATAGGCGGTCCGCCCGTCGGGCAGCCGTCCGATGACCGCGTGCCGCAGCGTCTCGGGGACCTCGGCGCGCAGCCCGACCAGCAGCTGGTACCGGGCCTCATGGCCGTCCTGGTGGACGCTGAGGATGAGGTGCCGCAGCTCGAGGCCCTGACCGCCAGTTCCCCCCAGCTCGCCGGGTACGAGCGTCGCGTCCGTGGTGATCGTCAGGCCGGCCAGCGGCCCGTCCTTGCCCGAGTACCAGCGCTGGGCCGGCAGCCACGCCGCCAGCAGCTCTGGAAGAGCCGAAGGACCGACGGTCATCACGATGAACGCTCCCTTCCCCGGAGTCCCGACCAAGTAGTACTCCCCGAGGAATCAGCGGCGAACCATCACGATCCGGCCCAGATACGCCCATCGGCGCGAGCGGCCCGGCCGGGCCGCTCGCGCCGAGCCGACTTACTTGCCGACGATCAGCATGCCGGTCATGAAGGGGTGGATCGTGCAGAAGAACGGGTACATGCCGGCCTTGGCCGGGGCGTCGACCATCTTGGTCTGGCCGGGCCCGACATCACCGGTGGAGAACACGCCCTTGTCCTTGGCCGAGGGCCCGGCCGTGAGCGTGTGCGTGACCGAGTCCTCGTTGGTCACCGCGATGCGCTCACCGGGCTTCACGTCCGGATTGGCCGGAGTGAACTTGAAGTTCTTGATGGTGATCTTGACGACCGGCCCGGAGCCGCCCGTCGCGGTCGTGGACGTGGAGGCGGACCCACTGCTGGCCGTGCCGAGCGAGACCGCCAGCACCACCAGGGCCGCCACCGCGGCCGCGCCCAGCACACCCGAGGTGCCGCCGGGCACGCCGGACTTGAGCCGGGCCACCCGCTCGGCCAGCGGGCTCCCGGCCGGCAGCCCGGCCAGGGCGGTGTAGCCGAGCACCGCGAAGGTGGCCACCTCGATCAGGCCCGCGACCAGGCCCGCCGTGGTCCGCACCTCCTGGAACCCGAACAGCCCGACCCACAGCGTCAGCAGGTAGCCGCCCAGGGTGGACAGCGCGAACCCGGCCCCGGCCGCGTCGGTCAGCGGGCCGCGCACCACCAGCACCGCCACGGCCAGCACGAACGCGGCGATGATCTGGAGCAGGAACAGCCACCCGATGGTCGGGATGTGGCGGTACCCGGTCAGGTACAGGTCCAGGTGAATGCCGCCGGTGGCGGCCAGCAGGCCGGCCCCGGTCAGGCGCATCGTGTTCAGCAGCCTCATGCCTGTACTCACGCCAATCCGGGGCGCCAGGTTCAGTCTGCGGGCCTACTGCTCCGGCGGAGGCTGGAGCACGAACCAGTAGAAACCGTGCCCGGGCAGCGTCAGCAGGTAGCTGAGCTCCCCGATGGGCGGGAAGTTCACGCCGCCCATGCACTCCACCGGCGTGGAGCCCTCGAACCGGCTCAGGTCCAGCTCCACCGGCTGGGGGAACCGGGACAGGTTGTTCACGCACAGGATCCGGTCGGGTTCCTGGTCCGATTCGGCCTGATTCTCCCGGACGAAGGCCAGCACGCTGGGATTGGACGAGCCCAGCTCGTCGTAGCTGCCCAGGGCGAAGACCGGGTGGCGCTTGCGGATCTCGATCATCCGCCGGGTCCATTGCAGCAGCGAGCCGGGGCTGCGCTCCTGGGCCTCAACGTTCAGCGCCTGGAAGCCGTAGATCGGGTCCATCAGCACCGGCAGGTACAGCCGGGCCGGGTCGGTGCGGGAGAAGCCCGCATTGCGGTCGGGCGTCCACTGCATCGGGGTGCGGACGCCGTCCCGGTCGCCAAGCCAGATGTTGTCGCCCATGCCGATCTCGTCGCCGTAGTACAGCACCGGGGAGCCGGGCAGGGACAGCAGCAGCGCGGTGAACAGCTCCAGCTGGTTGCGGTCGTTGTCCAGCAGCGGGGCCAGCCGGCGCCGGATCCCGATGTTGGCCTTCATCCGGGGGTCGCGGGCGTACTCGGCGTACATGTAGTCGCGCTCGTCGTCGGTGACCATCTCGAGGGTCAGCTCGTCGTGGTTGCGCAGGAAGATGCCCCACTGGCAGCCCGAGGGAATGGGCGGGGTCTGGGCCATGATCTCCGAGATCGGGTACCGCTGCTCGCGACGTACGGCCATGAAGATCCGCGGCATCAGCGGGAAATGGAACGCCATGTGGCACTCGTCGCCGCCCACGCTGGCGTCGCCGAAGTACTCGACCACGTCGGCGGGCCACTGGTTGGCCTCGGCCAGCAGCACCCGGTCGGGGTAGAGCCGGTCGATCTCCTTCCGGACCCGCCTGAGGTACTCGTGGGTCTCCTTCAGGTTCTCGCAGTTGGTGCCCTCGCGCTCGTACAGGTAGGGCACGGCGTCCAGCCGGAACCCGTCGATGCCCAGGTCCAGCCAGAACCGCAGGACCTCCAGGATGGCGTCCTGGACGTGCGGGTTCTCGTAGTTCAGGTCGGGCTGGTGGGAGAAGAAGCGATGCCAGTAGTACTGGCCCCTGACCTGGTCATAGGTCCAGTTGGACTGCTCGGTGTCGACGAAGATGATGCGCGCGTCGGTGTAGCGGTCGTCGGTGTCCGACCACACGTAGAAGTCGCCGAACGGCCCGTCGGGGTCATCGCGAGAGGCCTGGAACCACGGGTGCTGGTCACTGGTGTGGTTGATGACCAGGTCGGCGATGACCCGGATGCCGCGCTCGTGGGCCGCCTCGACCAGCTCGACGAAGTCCGCGATCGTGCCGTAGTCGGGCAGGATCGCGGTGAAATCGGAGATGTCATAGCCGCCGTCGCGCAGCGGCGAGTTGTAGATGGGCAGCAGCCAGATGCAGTCGATGCCCAGCCACTGCAGGTAGTCCAGCCGCGAGGTCAGGCCGCGCAGGTCGCCGGTGCCGTCACCGTTCTGGTCCTGGAATCCGCGGACCAGCACCTCGTAGAAGACAGCCCGCTTGTACCACTGCGGGTCGCGCGGCGTCTCGAACGTGAACGAGTCGGGGACAGGCTCGGCGGGCACGGCACCTGAGCCGGCCCGGAACTCGGGCAGCACCGGCCCGGGCTTCCCGTCGCGCGAGGGCTGCATCACGCAATACTCCTGCTTGCCTTGTTGTGACTGCTACTGATTCACCATGCCCGCCCGCAGGCGGCAGGGTGTGCGGCTTCATCCACGCCGTAGCGTGACAGTGACCCTGTTACGCGCCTGTTATGGTTTGCGCCGGTCTACCTGAGTTGATACGCGGCACGGTGAAGATATGCGCCGGTGCGACGGCTGGGTCCAGCCGCACGTAGTTCGCCTGGCCCCAGCGGTATTCCGCCCCGGTGAGCTCATCGGTGACCGGAAAGCCGGCGCTCAGCTCTCCTGCATCCAGGCCGAGCGCCGTGCCATCCAGCCAGACGGTCGCTTCCCGCGGCTGGGTGGGATCGAGGTTTACCACGACAATTACGGTATCCCGTGTCGTGAGCGATGGCCCGGCGGGCGAGTGGAGTAGGAGAGTCTTGGAGAAACATAGGATGTTCGGCTGATCCGGATAGTGGAAGCGCAGGTTCCGCAGCTGGTGCAGGGCCGGGTGGGCGCGCCTGATGGCGTTGAGCCGGCCCAGGAACGGGCCGATGGTCGCGCCGAGCTGGCGGGCTCGCTCCCAGTCCCGTGGCCGGTAGGAGTACTTCTCCGAGTCCAGGTACTCCTCGCTGCCCGGCACCAGGGGCACGTTCTCGCCCAGCTCGAAGCCGGAGTACACGCCCCAGGACGGGGTCAGCATGGCGGCCAGCACGGCCCGGACCCGGAACGCGGGCAGGCCCGCGTGCTGCAGGTAGGAGCTGAGGATGTCGGGCGTATTGACGAAGAAGTTGGGCCGCATATAGGCCGACGCCGGGCCCGCCAGCTCGCGCAGGTAATCGGCGATCTCGCCAGCGCTGTTGCGCCAGGTGAAATAGGTGTACGACTGGTGGAAGCCGATCGCGGCCAGGGCGGCCATCATGGCCGGCCGGGTAAAGGCCTCGGCCAGGAAGATCACGTCCGGATCGGTGCTGGCCACCTCGGTCAGCAGCCGCTCCCAGAACCGCAGCGGCTTGGTGTGCGGATTATCGACCCGGAAAATCCTGACCCCGTGGTCCATCCAGTGCCGGACGACCCGCAGCACCTCGGCGTAAATTCCCTCCGGGTCGTTATCGAAGTTGAGCGGGTAAATGTCCTGGTACTTCTTGGGCGGGTTCTCGGCGTAGGCGATCGTCCCGTCGGCCCTGGTGGTGAACCACTGCGGGTGCTCGGTGACCCAGGGGTGGTCGGGCGCGGTCTGCAGGGCCAGGTCCATCGCCACTTCCAGGCCCAGCTCCCGTGCCCTGGCCACGAACGCGTCGAAGTCGGCCAGCGTGCCCAGGTCGGGGTGGATGGCGTCGTGACCGCCCTGCGCCGCGCCGATGGCCCAGGGCGAGCCGGGGTCGCCGGGCCCGGCGGTGACCGCGTTGTTGGCGCCCTTGCGCTTGACCCGGCCGATCGGGTGCACCGGCGGAAGGTAGACCACGTCGAAGTTCATGTCGGCGACGGCGTCCAGCCGGCCCGCGGCCGACCGCAGGGTCCCGGACACCGTCGGCCGGCGCCGGGCCGGATCGACCTTGGCCCCCTCCGAGCGCGGGAAGAACTCGTACCAGGCGCCGTACAGGGCCCGCTCCCGCTGCACGATCAGGGGCTGGAACGCCGATCGGGTCAGCAGGTCGCGCAGCGGGAACTGGCGCAGCACCTCGGCCACGTGCGGCGCGGTGGCCGCGGCCAGCCGGTCCATCGGCTCGGCGCCGGCGTCGGCCAGCCGGGTGGCCAACTCGGCCAGCGTCGCCTTGGCCTCCTGCGCCGCCTTCACCTCGGCCGGGGAGGCGTCGCGGGCGACCCGGATGCCGCCGGCCACCCGGCCCAGCAGCGCCACCCCCTCGGCGAACATCAGCTCCACGTCCTGGCCGATCGGCACCTTGATGCCGGCGTCGTGGTACCAGTGCGCGACCGGGTCGCCCCATGCCTCGACCCGGAACCGCCACAGCCCCTCGCGGGTGGGGGCGACCCAGGCGCCATAGCGATCGCTGCCAGGGGTCAGCTCGCTCATGAGCACCGGGGGATGGCTGCGGCCCTGCGGATCTCGCAGCACCACGCCCGCGCCGAGCATCTCGTGGCCCTCTCGGATCACGGTCGCGGTCACCTCGACCAGCTCGCCGGGGACGGCCTTGGCCGGGTAGCGCCCGCAGTGCACGAGGGGCTGGACATCAAGGATGGGGATTCTGCCGATCACAGGTGGAAAGCTACCCGCAGCGGGCCGGGCAAAGCGGCCGCGATGACGGGAAGTCCGTAGCCGTAAGGATTCTGCGCGCCGAGCCCGTGCTCAGGCCCCGTTGCGCGGGGGTCCGGCCGCCGCGGATGACCGCCCTCGGTTCACGGTAACGATCGATTGCGGTTAGGGTCACTGCACGTGAGAGCCATCCGCCGATTCACGATCAACCCCGCGCTGCCCGAGCAGCTGGCCCCGCTGCGTGGCCTGATGCTGAACCTGCGCTGGTCCTGGCACGCCGAGACCAGCGAGGTCTTCGCGGCCATCGACCCGGCCGCCTGGGAGCGGGCCGGGGGCGACCCGGTGGCCCTGCTGGCCCAGGTCCCGCAGGAACGGCTGGCCCGGCTGGCCGCCGACAGGAAGTTCCTGCGCCGCCTCAGCGACGCCGCCGACGAGCTGCGCGACTACCTGACCAGCCCGCGCTGGTACCAGGACGCAAGCGGGCGGGGCGCCGAGCTGGCCGGATCGCCCGCGGCGGCGGCCTACTTCTCGCCCGAGTTCGGCGTCACCGCGGCCCTGCCGCAGTACTCCGGCGGCCTGGGCATCCTGGCCGGTGACCACCTCAAGGCGGCCAGCGACCTGGGCGTGCCGCTGATCGGCGTCGGCCTGCTGTACCGGCACGGGTACTTCACCCAGTCGCTGTCGGCCGAGGGCTGGCAGGTCGAGCGGTACCCGGCCGGCGACCCCAACGGCCTGCCGCTGACGCTGCTGCGCGACGCCAGCGGGTCGGCCGCGCGGATCTGGGTCGCCCTGGCCGACGGCGCCGCCCTGGCGGCACAGATCTGGATCGCCCAGGTGGGCCGGGTCCCGCTGCTGCTGCTCGACTCCTACGTGGAGGAGAACGAGCCGGCCATGCGCGAGATCACCGACCGGCTCTACGGCGGCGGCAGCGACCACCGGCTGAGCCAGGAGCTGCTGCTGGGCATCGGCGGCGTGCGGGCGGTCCGGGCCTACTGCGCGGCCACCGGGCACCCCGCACCCGAGGTGTTCCACACCAACGAGGGTCACGCCGGCTTCCAGGGCGTGGAACGGATCCGGGAGTACGCCGAGCGTGGCCTCATCTTCGACGAGGCCCTGGAGCTGTGCCGGGCCGGCACCGTGTTCACCACCCACACGCCGGTCCCGGCCGGCATCGACCGGTTCCCTGTCGACCTGGTCCGGCGCCAGTTCAGCGGCCAGGCGGCGGAGTCGGCGCTGCCCGTGGACCGGGTGCTGGCGCTCGGCGCCGAGACCTATCCCGGCGGCGACCCGGACGTGTTCAACATGGCCGTCATGGGCATGCGCCTGGCCCAGCGGGTCAACGGGGTGAGCAAGCTGCACGGCCAGGTCAGCCGGGAGATGTTCGCCGGCCTGTGGCCGGGCTTCGACACCGCCGACGTGCCGATCGGCTCGGTCACTAACGGCGTGCACGGACCGACCTGGGTCGCGCCCGAGATCATGAGCCTCGCGCACGGCAGCCAGCCCGCCTCCGGCGACCTCGGCGACGACGCGGCGGCCTGGGACCGGGTGGCGGCCGACCCCGGCCAGGTGTGGGAGATCAGGCGGCTGCTGCGGGCCCGGCTGATCGACCAGGCCAGGCAGCGGCTGCGCGCCTCGTGGCGCCAGCGCGGGGCCTCGGACGCCGAGCTCATCTGGATCGACAGCGTGCTCGACGAGAACGTGCTCACCATCGGCTTCGCCCGGCGAGTGCCGTCCTACAAGCGGCTGACGCTGATGCTGCACGACCCGGTGCGGCTGACCGAGCTGCTGCTGGACCCCGAGCGCCCGGTCCAGATCGTGATCGCGGGCAAGGCCCACCCGGCCGACGAGGGCGGCAAGCTGCTCATCCAGCAGATGGTCAAGTTCGCCGACGATGCGCGGGTCCGGCACCGGATCGTGTTCCTGCCCGACTACGACATGGCCATGGCCCGGTCGATGGTCCAGGGCTGCGACATCTGGCTCAACAACCCGCTGCGCCCGCTGGAGGCGTGCGGCACCTCGGGGATGAAGGCGGCGCTGAACGGCGGCCTCAACCTGTCGGTGCTGGACGGCTGGTGGGACGAGTGGTTCGACGGGGCCGACGGCTGGGCCATCCCCTCGGCCGACGGCGTCACCGACCCGGCTCGGCGCGACGAGCTCGAGGCGGCCGCCCTGTATGACCTGCTCGGCCAGTCGGTGGCGCCGCTGTTCTACGACCGCGGGCCTGACGGCCAGCCGCGCCGCTGGCTGGAGATGGTCGCCCACACCCTGCGCACGCTCGGCCCGCTGGCCCAGGCGACCCGGATGGTCCGCGAGTACGTGACCGAGCTGTACGTGCCGGCCGCGCGGTCCTCGGCCGCCCTGGCGGCGGGCAAGGCGGCCGAGGCTGGCCCGGCCGACACCAGGGCCGCCGACACCAGGGCCGCCGACACCAAGGCCGTCGGCGCTAACCCCGGGGACGGCTTCGGCGGCGCCCGTGAGCTGGCCGCCTGGAAGCAGCGTGTCCGGGCGGCCTGGCCCGGCGTGCGCGTCGAGCACGTGGAGGCCGACGACGGCGACCTGACCCCCGGCGGCCGGCTGACCATCCGGGCCAGCGTGGCGCTGGGCGAGCTGACCCCCGAGGACGTTGCCGTCGAGGTCGTCTTCGGCCGGGCGGGCGACGCCGACGAGATCATCAACCCGGTGTGCCGGGCGCTGGCGCTGGACGCCAGCTCGGCCCCGGCCGAGGGCGTGTTCCGCTACGTCGGCGAGGCCGAGCTGGGCGAGCCGGGCCCGTTCGGGTACACCGTGCGGGTGCTGCCCAGCAACCCGCTGATCACCAACACGGCCGAGCTCGGCCTGGTGGCCATGCCCGCGGCCGCCGCGGGAATGGTCAACGGCGACCTTCGCTAGCGCCATTTCGCCAGCTCAGAGGGTTTGGCGCCGGTAACGCAGCGTCCGGCCTCGTTGCACTGTGCGATGTAGCTGCGGCCTGCTTATAGGTCTCTACGTGTCCAAGTTGGCACGCTCCGCGAGTAAACCGCCGGACTGCACCCGGCGTCATCCTTGCAGCGGCCATTCGGCGGCGCGAGCAGAATTTCTGCCCTTGCGCGCAGTAAGGCCAGCAAAACCGAGGGGGATGTGACATCCTGTGATAGGGCGTTCTCGTTCAGTAACGCTCACGATCGTCACGTTCTGTTAGGTGGCTATTACCCCGAGTGCGAGAGGACTTGCTCGTGAGAAGCCAGATCAAGCCGGACAACCGTCTGCTCACCCCGGCCGAGGTGGCCGCGATGCTGCGCGTGGACCCCAAGACCGTGACCCGGTGGGCGCGCGGCGGGAAGCTGTCCTCGATCCGTACCCCCGGCGGGCACCGCCGCTACAGCGAGAGTGAGGTCCGGGGCTTCCTGAACAGCTGGCAGGGGGTCTCACTGCCGCGTGCCGCCGGCGAGTGAATACCGCCACGGTGCCTGCCCCGGCGGTCCGGGAGTCCGCCGGGGCAGGTATCAGTGGGGCTCCCGGGGCTCCCTGCGACGATTAACGATGCTCGGCCGCCGCTGCCGGGCAGTTCCGCCCGCCCGGTGAGTCCCAGCTGCACTGCGAGCTGCAGGAGTAGCTCGCGAGCCTGGTCGCCGTCCAGCGAGCGGATCCGCTCCAGCACCTGCTCGGTGCCGCTGCCCCGGCCCTCAAGCGCCTGCGCCGCGTCCTCGCGGCCCGCCTCCCGCAGCTCGTCCGGGCTCACCCCGGCCACGGCCGCCATCCGGGCCAGCGTCCCGGCCGGCCCGCGCACCGAGACGTACTCGCCCGGCCTGACCACCTGGTAGCCGCCGCTGATCTGCCGCCACCGGCCCTCGCTGATGCCGGCCCGGCGGGCGGCCTGCCGCGCCGACATCCCCCCGCGGCGCAGCGCCGAGGTGATCAGGGCCCCCCAGGGCGGCGGATCCGGGCGCTGCGACATAAGGCCACCTTCGCACAACCTTCGCATGCCTGTCTAGCAAAGTCTGTCCGCTTTGTCGTGCACCAATCGTGCTCCTGAACAGTGTTTCTAAACAGGATTTTGCTCTCACGTCCGGACCTGGGCGCGAAAGTCAAGTTAGGGCTAGGTCGTTGCCCTTCGCAGCTACGCACAGTAGGTTTGGCTTTCGTTAGCTCGACCACTTATCGGTGGTCTGTCCTAGGGGGGACAGTTATGGGAGTCATGCTGGTGCTGGAGGCACTACCTTCGGCCCGCCCGGCCCGCCCGGCCCGCCCATCCAGGTCGCGCCGCCGGGGCCATCACACCCGGACGCCAGAGGACCAGGCCTGCCTGGACGCCTTCGCCGCGTTCCTGCGCTACGACCCGTCCGGGGCCGGCCGGTGCCTGTCCAGGCTCGAGCCGGCCGTGTTGGCGGAGCGGCTCCGCCCGGCCGTCCAGGCGCTGGCCGACGCCGTGGACTCGGCCCTCGAAGACACCTAGTCCGGCGTGCCGCTGGCCCGGCCGGCTGCGTAGGATCATGCCTGCGCACGGAGGTGGTGCATGGGCGAGTTCGTACAGGTGCAGACCGAGCCGTCCGGCCGGGCTATCGCGACCATCCGGCTGGACCGGCCGCCGATGAACGCGCTGAACTCCGTGGTTCAGGCCGAGATCGCGGCCGCCGCGGCGGAGGTATCCGCGGACCCCGAGGTCCGGGCGGTCATCGTGTACGGCGGTGAGAAGGTATTCGCGGCCGGGGCCGACATCAAGGAGATGGCCGACGCCAGCTACGGCCAGATGGCCGCGGACACCCGGCGGCTGCAAGACTCCTTCACGGCCGTGGCCAGGATCGCCAAGCCGGTCATCGCCGCCATCACCGGCTACGCGCTGGGCGGCGGCCTGGAACTCGCGCTGTGCGCGGACTTCCGGGTCGCCGGGGCCGGGGCCAGGGTCGGCCAGCCGGAGATCCTGCTCGGCCTGATCCCCGGCGCGGGCGGAACCCAGCGGCTGCCCCGGCTGGTCGGCCCGGCCAGGGCCAAGGACATCGTCTTCACCGGCCGGTTCGTCGGCGCCGAGGAGGCGCTGGCCATCGGCCTGGTCGACCAGGTCGTGCCGGACGGCGAGGTCTACGCGGCGGCGGTCAAGCTGGCCGAGCGGTTCACGTCCGGCCCGGCGGTGGCGCTGCGGGCGGCCAAGCAGGCCATCGACGAGGGCCTGGAGGCCGACCTGGACACCGGCCTGGAGATCGAACGGCTGCAGTTCGCCGGGCTGTTCGCGACCGAGGACGCCAAGACGGGGATGCGCAGCTTCGTCGAGAACGGCCCGGGGAAGGCCCGCTTTGCCGGCCGGTGAGCTGGACTCGGGCGGCCTGGGCTCCGGCGGTCCTGGCGACGGCGAGGGGCTGTCACTGGACATGCTCATGGCCGCGCTGCGGGCCGACAGTACCGACGTGGCCATCTACGCGCGGGTGCTGACCGAGTCGCTGGGCGAGGCGCTGCCGCCCGGATGCGTGTCCGTGGAACGAGAGCGGTCGGTATCGGACCGGATGCGCGGCCGACCGGGCACCGTGTCCAAAGTCACGGTCCGGCTGGGTGACAGGGTCATGACTCTCGGTGTGCAGCGGGGCGCGCCGGCGGCCGAGATCTGCCGTGAGGTGCGCGGGGTCGTGCTGTCCCGCCAGCCCGTCCCTGTCGGTCAGTGGATCACCGAACTGGCCCGCGCGCTGATGGAGCAGGCCGACCAGAACGCGGCCACGGCCCAGGCCCTGCGCCGCCTGGTGGCCGGGGCTGACGGCACGGGTAATCCGTGACCAAACCCGTGACACGCCGCGGCCCGACGCAAGATTTTGCCGCGTATTGTCCTGGGCAATCGTCAACTTAGATCCGATCGTGCTCCTCTTCCTGCTCAAGCGTCCGTAGGCTGTTGAGCCATGAGCGTGCAGGAGGAGCGCAAACCCGAGACCCTCGGGCCGTATCGCCTGCGCCAGCGGCTGGGTGAGGGCGGCATGGGGGTCGTCTACCTGGCCAGCGATCCCGGGGGTCAGCTGGTCGCGGTCAAGGTGCTGCGCCGGGGGGTGCCGGGTGAGGCGACGGCGCGGCGGCGGCTGGCCCGCGAGTTCGAGACCATGCGCCGGGTACACAGCCCGTTCGTGGCCCAGGTCATCGACGCCGACGTGGACAGCACGCCGCCCTACATCGTGACCAGGTACGTGCCCGGCCGCACGCTGGAGGACCTGGTCAGCAAGGACGGCCCGCTGACCGGGCCCGCGCTGCTGCGGCTGGCCCGCGGCCTAGCCAGCGCGCTGACGGCCGTGCACGCGGCCGGCGTGGTCCACCGCGACCTCAAGCCGGCCAACGTGATGATCGTCGAGGGCGAGCCGGTCGTGATCGACTTCGGCATCGCCCAGGCCCCGGACTCGACCCGGCTGACCATGACCGGCATGTTCATGGGTACCCCCGGCTACCTGGCCCCCGAGGTCATCGAGGGCAGCCCCAGCGGCCCGGCCGCCGACGTGCACTCCTGGGCCGCCACCCTGGCCTTCGCCGCCACCGGACGCCCGCCGTTCGGCTCCGGCTCGTTCGAGACGATCTTCTTCCGCATCATCAACGGGCAGCCCGACCTGATCACCATGCCCGCCCCGATGATGCCGCTGGTGCTGCATGCGCTGGCCCGCGACCCGGCCCGGCGGCCGTCCGCCGCCGAGCTGGCCGACCGGGCGGCCTGCCTGGACCCGGCCGCGCTGCTGCCCTCCGAGGCGCCCACGCTCCCGCCCGGCCCGGCGGTGGCCGGCGCCACCATGGGCGACGTGTCGGCCCGGCCGGTGCTGGCCGGGCTGGCGGGCGGTGCGGCCGCCGCGGCACTACCAGGGGCGGCGCTGCCCGCGGTCCGCTCGGTGCCGCCGCCCCCGGTGCCGGCGGCGGGCTGGTCCAACGGGACCAGGGAGCTCGCCGGCCGACCGCCAGACAACTACGCCGACCTGCTGCCGCCGGTGAACTACCGGCACCCGGTGGCCCAGCCGGGGCTGGCCCAGCCGGGTGTGACCGATCCGAACTCGGCCCAGCCGTGGGGCCAGCCGGGCGCCAGCCCCGCGGACGGCCGTCCCGCCGCCCGGCCCCGCTCCCCCCGGCCGCTGCTGGTGCTCGGGGTGATCGTCGCGCTGGTGGCCGTGGCGGTGCTGCTGCCGGTGGCCGGGACGGTGGCAGTCCTGCTGTTCCTGGCCCTGCTGCGGTCGGTCGACCTGAGCGGATCCTGGGTCGGCCGGCGCCGCTCCCGGCAGGGCGCCAGCGCCGCCGACCCGATCACGTTCCTGGCCGCCCTGCCGTTCGCGCTGCTGAGGTCGGTGCTGGCCGTGCTGCTGATGCTGCCGCTGGGCCTGCTGGTGGCCGCGGCCGCCGCCGCGGCTACCTACGTGGTGCTGCCCGGCCACCCGCTGGCCAGGGCGGCCTCCTACGCGGCCGGGGCGCTGATCGCCTGCTGCGGGCTCGCGCCCGGCTCAGGCCGCTCCCGTAAGCCGCTCAGCTCGTTCTTCGGCGCGATCACCACGACCACGCCGAGCGCGATCCTGGTGTCGGTGGGCGTGATCGCCCTGGCCGTGGCCATGGCGGCGGCGGCGTTCTCGATGAAGGCCGACTTCTGGCCGGTCCACCACATCGGCCTGAGCCTCAAGCACCTGCCGTTCGTGTCCGGCCTGCTGCATCACTTCAGCTTGTCCCGGCTAGCCACGCGGCTGGGCCTATAGTCCCCTGGCCGCCGTCCGGTCCGTCGAGGTGCCCGGCGGGAGCGGCCTCGGCGCCCAGTGACTCGGCCGCGGCGGGCTCGCCCTGCGGCGGCACCAGACCAGGGCCCGGCGGCGGCAGCTCGGTCTGGGGCAGCGGGCGGACCAGGCCCAGCGCCACCACCTCGTTGGCCAGGCGGACCCGACGGTTGAGCCCCTCGGCGATGCGGAACTTCTGGTACAGCCGCAGCAGGTGCTGCTTGACCGCGGCCTCGGTGACGACCAGGTCGACGGCGATCTCCCTGGCCGTGGCGGGGGCCACGAAGGCGGCGTCGGACAGGGCCGGGCGGCACAGAGAGGTGACCACGTCCAGCTCCCGGCGGGTCAGCTCGGGCGCCGCGGGCCGGCGCAGCTCAGCGTCGGCGCTCAGTTCCTCGACGGCGATGCCGCCGACCCGGCAGCGGGCCGAGCCGAAGGTGACCACGTCCCCGTCGGCCAGCAGCCGCCGGGCGACCAGGCGCCCGTTCACCCTGGTGCCGTTACGCGATAACCCCAGATCGGTCACGTAGGCGTAGGGGCCGCGGCAGACGATCTCGGCGTGCAGCATGGAGACGCTCGGATCGGCCAGCTGGACGTCCACGAACCGGCCGCGGCCGATCGTCGTGACGTCCGGCCGCAGCGGGACGGTGGCCCCGCTCTCCTCGACCCGGATGTAGGGGCACTCCATGACCGTTTCTCCCGCCTGTCTCTGCCGACACCGATATGTCACTTCTGAGCTACCCCGCCGGTCGTGCGTTCTACCCTTCCCGGCGCATCAAGTACCGGCCGGTACACTGCCGGAGCGAGTCGTCCGGGAGGAAACATATGGCGGAAAAGCCGTCCAGAGGGCTGGCCGACGTCGTCGCCGCCTCGACCGCGCTGAGTGACATCGACGGCCGCGCCGGGCGGCTGTCCTACCGCGGCTACGACATCCACCAGCTAGCTGGGGTCGCGACCTTCGAGGAGATCGCCTACCTGCTCCAGCGCGGCGCCCCGCCCGGCCGCGAGGAGCTGGCCGGCTACCGCGAGGAGCTGACCGCGGGCCGGCCCACGGGCGCGCTGGCCGCGGCCAGCCTGCCGGCGGTGGCGCGGACCCAGGGGCCGATGGCCGCGCTGCGCAGCCTGGTCTCGCTGGCCTCGGCCGACGATCCCGACGCGGGCTCCAACGAGCCGGGCCCGAACCTGCGCAAGGCGGCCCGGCTGACCGCCCAGCAGCCGATCCTGATCGCGGCCTACGAGGCCGCCCGCAGCGGCAGGCCCGCCCCGCCGACCGACCCCGGGCTCGGCCTGGCCGCCAACTTCCTGCTCCAGGTCACCGGGCGGCCGCCCGCCCCGCGCGCGGCCGAGATCTTCGACACCTGCCTGGTGCTGCACGCCGACCACACCATGAACGCGTCCACGTTCGCGGCCCGGGTCTGCGCCGCCACCCTGGCCGACATGCACTCGGCCGTGGTCGCGGCGCTCGGCACGCTCAGCGGCCCGCTCCACGGCGGGGCCAACGAGCAGGTCATGCGCGGGCTCGAGGCGATCAGGAAGACCGCCGCCGGCGACCCCGTCGACGCGGTCGGCGATCAGGTCACGCGGCGGCTGCGGCGGGGCGAGAAGATCATGGGCTTCGGGCACCGGGTCTACAAGACCGAGGACCCGCGCGCGACCCACCTGCGGCGGATGTCGCAGGAGCTGGCCGCCGACGGCGACGAAACCTACTACCGGATGTCGCGGCGGATGGAGGAGGTCGTGCTGGCCGAGAAGGGCCTGTACCCGAACGTCGACTTCTATGCCGCCACCGTCTACCACTACCTGGGCATCCCGACCGACCTGTTCACGCCGGTGTTCTCGGCCTCCCGGATGGCCGGCTGGACCGCGCACATCATTGAGCAGCACGCCGACAACCGGCTGATCAGGCCCGACAGCGAGTACATCGGGGAGCACGGCCTGACCTGGGTACCCCTGGACCAGCGGTGACGACACGGTTGGTGACGACACGGTTGGTGACGACACGGTGAGGCACTCGGCTCGGGACCGGCGCCCGGAGCGGGACGGCAAGCCCGCGGGCCCCTCGCGTACCGCTCAGGTGCCCTACTGGCTGACACTGTGCGGAATCGCACTGGGCCTGCTGTGGATCCGCGGCGGCGAGCGGGATGTGCGGGGCGGTACGTTGGTGATTGCAGGCGTGTTCCTGGCGGCGGCCGTGGCCAGGCTGGGATTGCCGGACAGGCGGGCGGGCATGCTCAGCTCGCGGCGGCGGATCCTGGACGTGGCGGCGTTCGCCGTGCTCGGCATCGGCCTGCTGGTCGCGGGACTGGTCTTCCCGGCCCGGACCTAACTCGACTACGCCATCGCGAAGACGCCTGGCAGCATGTGGAAGGAACGCATCGGCATGTCCAAGATCAAGGTGGCCAATCCCGTCGTCGAGCTCGACGGCGACGAGATGACGAGGATTATCTGGCAGTTCATCAAGGACCAGCTGATCCTGCCCTACCTGGATATCGACCTGAAGTACTACGACCTCTCGATCCAGCACAGGGATGCCACCGACGATCAGGTCACGGTGGACGCCGCCAACGCCATCAAGCAATACGGCGTGGGCGTCAAGTGCGCGACCATCACGCCGGATGAGGACCGGGTGACCGAGTTCGGGCTCAAGAAGATGTGGCGGTCGCCGAACGGCACCATCCGCAACATCCTCGGCGGCGTCGTCTTCCGCGAGCCGATCGTGATGTCCAGCATTCCGCGGTTCGTGCCCGGCTGGACCCAGCCCATCATCATCGGCCGTCACGCCCACGGCGACCAGTACCGGGCCACCGACTTCGTGGTGCCGGGGCCGGGCGAGCTCCGCATCTCCTACACGCCATCCGGCGACGGCCAGCCGATCGACGTGCAGGTGGCCGACTTCGCCGGCGGCGGCGTGGCCATGGGCATGTACAACTTCGACGACTCGATCCGCGACTTCGCCCGTGCCACCATGCGGTACTCGCTGGACCGCGGCTACCCGCTGTACCTGTCGACCAAGAACACGATCCTCAAGGCCTATGACGGCCGGTTCAAGGACATCTTCGCCGAGGTCTTCGAGTCCGAGTTCAAGGCCGAGTACGAGGCGGCCGGGATCAGCTACGAGCACCGTCTTATCGATGACATGGTGGCTCAGGTCATCAAGGGCAACGGCGGCATCGTCTGGGCCTGCAAGAACTACGACGGCGACGTGGAGTCCGACATCGTGGCCCAGGGCTTCGGCTCGCTCGGCCTGATGACCAGCGTGCTGATGACCCCGGACGGCCGGACGGTGGAAGCCGAGGCCGCACACGGCACCGTGACCCGTCACTACCGCCAGCACCAGCAGGGCAAGCCCACCTCGACCAACCCGATCGCCTCGATCTTCGCCTGGACCAGGGGCCTGGCCCACCGCGGCAAGCTCGACGCGACCCCCGAGGTGACCGCGTTCGCCGACACCCTGGAGCGGGTCTGCGTGGACACCGTGATCAGCGGCAAGATGACCAAGGACCTGGCCCTGCTGGTGGGCGGCGACGCCCCGTTCCTGACCACCGAGCAGTTCCTCGCCGCGCTGGATGACAACCTGCGCGCGGCGCGCGCCTAGCCCTAGTCACGTACAGCTCAAAGCCAAGCAGAGGAGATCAGCGGATGGTCCGCTCAGGCAAGGTAACGGTCGTCGGCGCCGGATTCTACGGGTCGACCACCGCCCAGCGGCTGGCCGAGTACGACCTGTTTGACGAGGTCGTGCTGACCGACATCGTGGAGGGCAGGCCCGAGGGGCTGGCCCTGGACATGAACCAGTCGCGGCCCGTCGAGGGGTTCGAGACCAAGGTGACCGGGCAGACCACCGGCCCGGCCGGCGAGGGCTACGAGGCCATCGCCGGCTCGGACGTGGTGGTCATCACGGCCGGCCTGCCCCGCAAGCCCGGCATGAGCCGGATGGACCTGATCGGGGTGAACGCCAAGATCGTCCGGTCGGTCACCGAGCAGGTCGTCAAGCACGCGCCCGAGGCCGTGCTGCTCGTGGTGTCCAACCCGCTGGACGAGATGACCGCGCTGGCCGCGAAGGTCTCCGGCTTCCCCTCTAGCCGGGTCATGGGCCAGGCCGGCATGCTCGACACCGCCCGGTTCAGCTACTTCGTGGCCGAGAAGCTGGGCGTCCCGGTCGGCTCGGTGCAGACGCTGACCCTGGGCTCGCATGGGGACACCATGGTCCCGGTCCCCTCGGCCTGCCTGGTCGACGGCAAGCCGCTGTCCGACCTGCTGTCCGACGACGACATCGCCGAGCTGGTGGACCGGACCAGGGGCGGCGGCGGCGAGATCGTCGGCCTGCTCAAGACCGGTTCGGCCTACTATGCCCCGTCCGCGGCGGCGGCCCGGATGGCCCGCGCCGTGGCCGAGGACTCCGGCGCGATCATGCCGGTATGCGCCTGGGTGGACGGCCAGTACGGGATCTCGGGCGTCTACCTCGGCGTGGAGGCCGAGATCGGCCGGGCCGGCATCCGCCGGGTGGTCGAACGCGACCTGACCGAGTCCGAGCTGGCCGCGCTGCGCACGGCGGCCGAGGCGGTCCGGGCCAAGCAGGCCGACGTAGCCAGCCTCTGACTGGGAAAACGGCCGGCCTGGGTTTTGGAAGCACCGGCGAATAGTCGGCCGGCCGTTGGGCAGTTCTCGGTAAAGACAGGGCCTGTACTAGGTACGTTGCGCAAGTCAAGTATCGTTTCTGACTCAGAGGCACACGTAGCATGGCACTGATCTGACGGCTCGCACCCCGCGGTCGGCTGGTGAAGGGCTCATGCGCATGAAATGGATGGGCCGCCGCACGCATTCCGGCGGTGGCCGCGCCCGGCGGACGGGACCGGACGGCCGCCCGCGACGGTCGCTCACCTTCGTCATAACCGCATGGGTATCGGGCGTGATGGCCGCCGTGCTGGTGGCCGCCGCGCTCGTGGGCTACATCAAGTACCGCGAGATCTGGGACGGCATCCACCACGAGACGGTCACCGGGCTGGGCCAGCGGCCGCCCAAGTACGCCACCAGCGCGATGAACATCCTGGCCTTCGGGTCGGACAGCCGCGTCGGCCTGAGCCGGCGCGAGCAGCTCATCCTGCACGTGGGCCGGACCGGCTGCGGGTGCTCGGACACGATCATGATCGTGCACATCTCACCCGGCCGGCACCAGGTGACCGTGCTGAACCTGCCCCGTGACCTGATGGTGCCGATGTACGGCTGCCCGGCCGCCGACGGCAAGCCGGGCGAGCAGGAGGACACCGCCGGGGTCGTCCAGATCAACCAGACGCTGGCCCTGGGCGGCCCGTCGTGCCTGTGGAAAACCGTCGAGCACCTGACCGGGATCCGGATCGACCACTTCATCCAGCTGGAGTTCGACGGCGTCGTGAAGGTGGTCAACGACGTGGGCGGGGTCAACGTCTGCGTGCCGCGCAGCATCCATGACCCCAACTCCGGCCTGAACATCAAGGCCGGCGTGCACCACATCATGGGCCTGCGGTTCCTGGAGTTCTGGCGGACCAGGGAGACCGTCGCCGACGGCTCGGACCTCAAGCGCATCCAGCGCGATGACCTGCTGCTGGCCGAGGTGCTGCGCGGGGTCGTGCACAAGGGCCTGCTGCAGAGCCCGACGCGGCTGCTGCCCATCGTGGAGGACGCCGCCCACGCCATCTACGCCACCGACGCCGGCATGACCGAAATGGACATGTTCCACATCGCCGAGAGCTTCCGCGGGCTGACCACCCACAACGTGCAGTTCATCGAGGTCCCGACCCAGGTCTACCTACCGCAGCCGGCCCAGGTGGAACTGGTCCAGCCACGGGACGGCCGGCTGTTCTCGGCCATCGCCCACGACGTCAAGCTGCCCAGCAAGACCGCGGCCCCGCAGCCGACCAACGGCGGCCATCCGGTCCTGGACACCGTCAGCCCGCAGGACGTTCACGTCACGGTGCTGAACGGCACCACCGTGGGCCAGCTGGCCACCACCACCGCGGCCAGCCTGACCGCGCGCGGGTTCTCGGTCGTGGGCTCCCCAGGCGACGCCACCACCTCCGACTACACCAGCTCGGTCATCGAGTACTCCTCGGCCGCCGACCTCCCCGCGGCCCGGACCCTGGCCACCCAGCTAGCCAATGTGCAGCTGCGCCAGGTGCCCGCCATCACCCCGGGCACGGTCACGCTCATCCTCGGGTCCACGTTCACCACCCTGGCTGCGCACTCGCCGACGGCCAGCGCGTCGGGCTCGGGTTCGCCGTCGCCGTCTTCGTCGAAGTCGCCGTCGGTGGGCAGCCTGGCCAAGAGCTTCGGCGGCATCACCGGCTACGCCAACTGCAAGCGCGACAAGCGGGCCTTCGAGCCCTAGTCAGCGGGCAACCGAGGGTCAGCTGGCCGCCTCGGCCAGGCCCTGCTGCAAACGGCGGATGGCCAGTTCGGCGTAGATCGAGATCCCGTCGGCCACGATGGAGTCGTCGAAGACCGCCTCGGCCGAGTGATTGAACGGCGCCGTGGCTGGGTCGGCGTCCGGCGGGCAGGCGCCCAGCATGATGAACGCGCCGGGCACCTCCTCGAGCACGAACGAGAAGTCCTCGGACCCGGTGACCGGGAACGGCGTCGGGAAGAATTTGTCCGCACCCAGGGTCTCGCCCACCGTCCGCTCGGCGAACGCCAGCTCGGCGGGGTCGTTCACGGTGACCGGGTAGCCGGCCACGAACTCGGCTGTGGCGCTGAGCCCGTGCGCCGAGGCCAGCTCCCGGATCAGCCGCGTCGAGGCCTCCTTGACCGCGTCCCGCGCTGGCGCCGAGAACGACCGGACCGTGGCCGAGAACCGTGCCTCGTCAGGGATGACGTTGTCCGCCGTGCCGGCGTGGAAGCTGCCGACCGTGATCACGACCGGGTCGAACACGTCGAACTTCCTGGTCACCATGGTCTGCAGGGCGATCACGATCTCGCAGGCGGCCGGGATCGGGTCGGCGCTGCGGTGCGGCTGGGAGGCGTGCCCGCCCCGCCCGCGGACCACCACCTCGAGCGTGTCCGCGGCCGCCATCATCGGCCCTGGCCGGCCCGTCCACAGCCCCAGCGGCAGCATGCCCGAGGCCACGTGCATGCCGTAGGCCGCCACCGGGCGGTCCCCGGCCGCGTCGAGTACGCCCTCCTCGATCATGTCCCTGGCGCCACCGAAGCCCTCCTCGCCGGGCTGGAACATGAAGATCACGCTGCCGGGCAGGTCGGCCCGGCGGGCGGACAGCAGCCGGGCCGCGCCCGCCAGCATGGCCGTGTGCAGGTCATGGCCGCAGGCATGCATGACGCCGGGCACCTGTGAGGCGTACGGCACGCCAGTGCGCTCGGTCACCGGCAGGGCGTCCATGTCGCCGCGCAGCAGCACGACCGGCCCGTCATGAGGGGGGCAGGGGAGGTGGGTGGGGCCGCCCCGCAGGACGGCGGTGACGGAGGTCAGCGACCGGCCGACGGTGACCTCCAGCGGCAGCCCGCTCAGGGCGGCCAGCACCTTCTCCTGGGTCCTGGGCAGGTCGGTGCCGATCTCCGGATCGGCGTGGATGGACCGGCGCAGCTCGGTGATCTCCGGCGCGATCGCGACCGCATCGTCATGAACTCCGCCCACGTCCTGGCTCCTTTGCCTGTGAGTGCCCGCCGGCCGGGCATGCTGTCCGGGCGTGCTGTCCGGGCATGCTGTCCGGGCATACTGTGTGGATCGTAACGCCGGGCTTAATCTGCGAGGTCTTGGGACGTGAAAAGCGTCGTCTGGGGCATTCTTCTCGTCCTGGTCGTAATCCTCATCGGTGGCTTCTTCGCGGGCGCGGAGATGGCCCTGGTATCGCTGCGCGAGGGCCAGGTCAGGGCCCTGAGCAGGCGAGGCAAGAGCGGTCAGCGCGCGGCCGGGCTGGCCCAGGACCCCAACCGGTTCCTGTCCGCCGTGCAGATCGGCGTGACGCTGGCCACCCTGCTGTCCGGTGCCTTCGGCGCCGACCTGCTGGCCGGCAAGCTCAAGACGCCGCTGTCCAAGCTCATGTCGCCCGACGTAGCCTCGATCGTCTCCCTCATCATCGTCACGCTGGTGATCTCGTTCTTCACCCTGATCTTCGGCGAGCTGGCGCCCAAGCGGCTGGCCCTGCAGCGGTCCGAGCGGGTGTCGCTGTTTGCCGCCCCGATCCTGGACCGGATCGCCCGGCTGGCCCAGCCCATCGTCTGGCTGCTGTCCAGGTGCACCAACCTGGTCGTCCGGCTGGTCGGCGGCGACCCCGCGGCCGGGCGCGGTGTCATGACCGACGAGGAGCTGCGCGACCTGGTCGAGGGCAACCAGGCCCTGAGCGCCGACGAGCGGCACATCGTGGGCGAGGTCTTCGACGCCGGGAAACGGCAGATCCGCGAGGTGCTGGTGCCCCGCACCGAGGTTGAGTTCCTGCCCGCCGTCATGTCGCTGACCGAGGCGGCCTCGATCGCGGTGCACGCCCCGCACTCCCGGTTCCCGGTGTACCAGGAGTCCTACGACGACGTGATCGGCTTCGTGCACGCCCGCGACCTGCTCGGGGCGTCCGGGGACGGGGAGGCGCCTCAGCGGGTGGGTGAGGTGTGCCGCCCGGTGAAGATGCTGCCGACCAGCAAGACCGTCCTGTCCGCGTTGTCGGAGATGCGCCGCGACCGGGCCCACCTGGCCATCGTGGTCGACGAGTACGGCGGCACGGCGGGCATCGTCACCCTGGAAGACCTGGTCGAGGAGCTCATCGGGGACATCCAGGACGAGTACGACGTGGACGAAAGCCGGCCCCGGCAGTTGCCGGCCGGCGAGCTCGAGGTCGACGGGCTGCTCAACCTGGACGAGTTCGCCGAGCTGACCGGCATCGACCTGCCCGAGGGCCCCTACGAGACGCTGGCCGGCTACCTGCTGGCGGCGCTCGGCCACCTGCCCGGCGTGAGTGAATCCGTAGAGGTGTTGGGCCGTAGCCTCACCGTTACCGAGCTCGACGGCCGCCGGATCTCCCGCGTCCGGGTCAGCCCGGTTCGCCCGGCCGAGGCGGCCGCCTCGCCGGCGGCGCCCGGTGGCGAAGCCGCCCGCGAAGCCGCGGCCAAGCCGGGCTACACCAAAAATCCCGGGGGAGCGGCCCACTAAACTGGGCTGGTGACGAGCGAAAACGGTCCCGGACCCGACGGCCTGGCCGGCCCGGTCCTGGTGGTGGACTTCGGGGCCCAGTACGCCCAGCTCATTGCTCGACGAGTCCGCGAGTGCCAGGTGTACTCGCAGATCGTGCCGAGCACCATGACCACGGCGCAGATGCTGGCCCTGCGGCCCTCGGCCATCATCTTGTCCGGCGGCCCGTCCTCGGTCTATGCCCCCGGCGCGCCGCCCGCGCCCGCGGGCCTGCTCGAGGCCGGGGTGCCCACCCTGGGCATCTGCTACGGCTTCCAGCTCATGATGGCGGGCCTGGGCGGCGAGGTCGCCCGCACCGGCGGCGGCGAGTACGGCGCCACCGCGCTCGAGGTCACCGAGCCCGGCGTCCTGCTCGACGGGCTGCCCGCCACCCAGCAGGTGTGGATGTCGCACGGCGACGGCTGCACCGTCGCGCCGCCCGGCTTCGCCGTCACCGCCCGGACTCCGGCCACTCCCGTGGCCGCCGCCGAGGACCCCGGCCGGGGGCTGTACGGAGTCCAGTACCACCCCGAGGTCCTGCACACCGAGCACGGCCAGGCCGTGCTGCGCCGGTTCCTGGCCGCGGCCGGCTGCCCCCCGACCTGGACCATGCGCGGCGTCATCGAGGAGCAGATCGAGCGCATCCGGGCCCAGGTCGGCTCGGCCCACGCCATCTGCGGGCTGTCCGGCGGAGTCGACTCCGCGGTCGCCGCCGCGCTCGTCCAGCGGGCCATCGGCCACCAGCTCACCTGCGTCTTCGTCGATCACGGGCTGCTGCGCACCGGCGAGGCCGAGCAGGTCGAGAAGGACTTCGTGGCCGCCACCGGTGTCGACCTCAAGGTCGTCGACGCCGCGCCGGTCTTCCTGGCCGCGCTGGCCGGGGTGACCGACCCCGAGCACAAGCGCAAGATCATCGGCCGCGAGTTCATCCGGGCCTTCGAGCAGGCCGCGCGGGAGATCGCCGGCGCCGAGGACGGGGTCAAGTTCCTGGTCCAGGGCACCCTGTACCCCGACGTGGTGGAGTCAGGCGGAGGCACGGGGACGGCCAACATCAAGTCTCACCACAATGTCGGCGGTCTGCCCGAGGACCTCCAGTTTGAGCTGGTCGAGCCCCTGCGCACGCTGTTCAAGGACGAGGTAAGGCAGGTCGGCGCCGAGCTCGGGCTGCCGCCCGAGATCGTCTGGCGGCAGCCGTTCCCCGGCCCCGGGCTGGCCATCCGGATCGTCGGCGAGGTCACCGCCGAGCGGCTGCGGATCGTCCGCGCCGCCGACATGATCGCCCGGCAGGAGTTGTCCGCGGCCGGGCTCGACCGCCAGATCTGGCAGTGCCCGGTCGTGCTGCTGGCCGACGTCCGTTCTGTCGGCGTCCAGGGAGACGGCCGCAGCTACGGCTACCCGGCCGTGCTGCGCCCGGTGACCAGCGAGGACGCCATGACGGCCGACTGGGCCCGGCTGCCCGACCAGGTGCTGGCCACCATCTCCACCCGGATCACCAACGAGGTCGCCGAGATCAACCGCGTCGTGCTCGACATCACCAGCAAGCCGCCCGCCACCATCGAGTGGGAGTGACCTGGCTCAGGTCACCGGAGGCAGCTCGGTGGGCAGGTCGTCGTAGGCCTTGTCGGCCGCGATCCGGCGCAGCCGGTCCAGGGCGTCCCACACGTCGGCGAAGCTGGTCGTGATCGCCGCCGGTCCTAGCCGCAGCCGGTCCGGGGTCCGGTAGTCACCCACCACCTTCTCCCGGATCAGTGCCTGGCTGATCCGCAGCGCCTCGGGGTGGCGCAGCGTGACGTGGCCGCCGCGCCGGTCGTCCTCGCGCGGCGTGGCCAGGATGAAGTCCAGCGGCGTCAGCCACTCGTCGGCCAGCCCGATCAGGTAGCCGGTCAGGGCCAGGCTCTTGGCCCGCAGTCGGTCCATGCCGACCTCGCCCAGCAGCCGGGCCCCCTCCTCGACCGCCACCGTGCCGATGACCTGCGGCGTGCCGGTCGCGAACGCGTCTATGCCCAGTGCCGGGTCATAGCCAGGGCCCATCGCGAACTGCTCGCGCTGGCCGAACCAGCCCCAGATCGGCTGGCGCAGCCGCTCCTGGTGCTCCTGGCGCACGTAGAGGAACGCCGGCGCGCCCGGCCCCGCGTTGATGTACTTGTAGGTGCAGCCCACCGCCAGGTCCGCGCCCGCGGCGTCCAGCTCGACCGGCACCGAGCCCGCCGAATGGCACAGGTCCCACAGCACCAGGCCACCGGCCTCGTGCACCAGGCCTGACAGGGCGCTCATGTCGGCCAGGGCGCCGCTGCGGTAGGCCACGTGGGACAGCAGGACCAGCGCCACGCGCCCGTCCAGCGCCCGCGCCAGCGTCCCCGCGTCCACCCCGCCGTCCATGTCCGTGTGGATCATCCGCAGCTCGCAGCCCCGCTGCGCCGCCAGCCCCTGCAGGACGTAGCGGTCGGTCGGGAAGTTGTCGTCATCGGTGATGATCACGTCCCGGCCCGGCTGCGCGTCCAGCGCCGCAACCGCCAGCTTGTACAGGTTCACCGTCGTGCTGTCGCACACCAGGACCTGGCCGGGGGCCGCGCCCAGCAGGTGCTCCCCGAGCATGTCGCCCGCCTCGCGGGGCAGCCCGATCCAGTGCTGCCACGAGCGCACCAGGCCGACCGCCCACTCCTGGTCCACCACCTCGGCGATCCGCGCCTGCGTGCGCACCGGCAGCGGGCCCAGCGAGTTGCCGTCCAGGTAGATCAGCGCTGGGTCGTGGTGGACGAAGCGGTCGCGGAACTGCGCCAGCTGATCCTCTGCATCCAGTGCTTCCGCATATGACCGATCTGCCGGAAAAGCTGTCACGAGTACCACCCTAACTCCAGGTCTCCGCTATCCCTGGACTCAGCCGGTACCCGGTCCGCCGCTCAGCTAACTGCCAGGCGGCCACCAGCTTCCATCCGGTCCGCGGCCAGCCATTGAGGTGGCTTTCAGCTTCGCCTCGGGCCACCCGCAGATAACTGGTGTTCACTGGCTATTGGAGGGGTCGGCCAGCACGCGGAGGGATTTCATGACCGACGGACACGACAACCGCGGTGCCGAGGTGCCGGACTATTCGCCCGCGCCACCTCCCGTATCGCCCGTGCCGCCGCCCGAGCCGTCTCCCGTGCCGCCTCCGGCGTCTCCGCCCGTGTCGGCGCCGTCCTCCGGCTGGCATCCCGGCTGGCCGCCGCCTCCCACCTGGGGTTACCCGCCTGGCTGGGAGCCCGCTCCCCAGTCCGCCACCCCGCGCCGCCCGCGCCGCCTGCGCCGCCCGTGGCGGCTGGCCGCCCTGGTCGCGGTCGTCGTCCTGGTCGGTGGCATCGCCGGGGCCGGAATCGGGCACCTCGTCTGGGCCACGCCGTCCAGCGTGACCGCCACCGCCCGCCACAACCCGCCCGCCAGCCGAGGCAACAACGGCACCGGCCAGTCGCCCGGCGGCGGTTACAACTTCCCGTTCGGCCCCGGCGGCTTCTCCGGCAACGGCAACCCCGGCAGCTCAGGGAACGGCGGCACCACCCGAGAAGGCGCCGGCGGCCCGTCCGACGTCAAGGGCATCGCCGCCAAGATCACCCCGGCCCTGGTCGACGTCAACACCACGTTCAACTACCAGGGCGCGGCCGGCGCCGGGACCGGCATCGTGCTCACCTCCAACGGCGAGGTGCTGACCAACAACCACGTCGTCGACGGCGCCACCAGCATCAGCGTCACCGACCTCGGCAACGGCCGGCGTTACAGCGCCAGCGTCGTCGGCTACGACCCCATCCACGACATGGCCGTGATCCAGCTCAAGGGCGCCTCAGGACTCAAAGCCGCCAGCCTCGGCGACTCCGCCGCCAGCAAGGTCGGCCAGCCCGTCGTCGCGGTCGGCAACGCCGGCGGCAAGGGCGGCACCCCGACCAGCACCGGCGGTTCCATCACCGGCCTGAGCAAGTCCATCGACGCCACCGACTCGCTCGACGGCACCAGTGAGCACCTGCACGGGCTCATCCAGGTCAACGCCGACGTCGAATCCGGCGACTCCGGCGGCTCCCTCGTCAACAGCTCCGGCCAGGTCATCGGCATGGACACCGCCGCCGAGCACCAGTTCAACCTGCAGGCCCCGGCCAGCCGCGGCTACGCCATCCCGATCAACCAGGCGCTGGCCACCGCCCATGCCATCGAGGCCGGCCAGGGCTCGGCTGACATCCACGTCGGTGCCACCGCCTTTCTCGGTGTCCTGATCTCCAGTGCTCAGCAGGGCCAGGGCACCCAGCCAGGCCAGGGCTCCAGCGCCAAGGGCGCCACCATCGTCCGCGCCGTGCCCGGCGGTCCCGTAGCCAAGGCCGGCCTGGCCGCTGGTGACGTCATCACCTCCCTGGACGGCCACAGCGTGACCTCCTCGGCCCAGCTGTCCCGGCTGATGATCACCCACCACCCCGGCGACCACGTCACGCTCGGCTGGATGACCGCCAGCGGCCACGCTCACACGAGCACGGTCACGCTGGCCAGCGGTCCGCCCTCCTAAGGACGACCTCAGCCCAGGAGCGGTAGCCCAGCTCGTCCAGCACCCGCGCCAGCCAGGCCGTGGCTTCAGGATCAAGCCGGGCCGCCGCCAGGTCGGCCCGGTCCTTGGGCCGGTCCAGGTGTGCCTTATGCAGCAACGCCAGCTCCGGGCGCAGGTAGGGCACGCCATCGACCGTGTGCAGGGCCCGGTCCCAGGGCACCCGGATGCGCCGATCCTTCTTGTAGGACCACTCGTCCTCGCTGAAGTCAAACAGCAGGTCAAGCTGCCAGGGATGGTGAGCATCCCGGCGGGCCCAGAGTTGCTCGCAGCCCGCCGTGCGGCCGAGCCCCGGCAGCAGCGGCCGGAGCGCGCCGTCGTT
>Ga0134126_10001338_pt1 | contig 31311 bp, 38 predicted proteins | sample KB31752_FD_96881 | JGI IMG/M metagenome (GOLD analysis project Ga0134126, IMG submission 96881) | Terrestrial soil microbial communities with excess Nitrogen fertilizer from Kellogg Biological Station, Michigan, USA - KB3-175-2 | ecosystem: Environmental > Terrestrial > Soil > Unclassified ... | reverse complement strand
GCGCGCTCCTGATTGATCGCATCGGGCCATACGATCATCGTTGACTTAAATACCGGTTGCACTTGCAACTTGAATCTACCAATGTCAAATGACAAATGGAAAACTTCTTCTTCTTAAGCCTTAGCTGTCTCGTATGACGGTCAGAGAGGATCGTCTGGCCTACCTAACATAGATCGGATTGGAAATGATCCACGGCTGATCGCCCGCCGGCTTTGGTAGTTGCGGCAGGTAGGCCTCTGCGCGATAACTTCCCTTCTCTCGAGTCACAAACTCCATTTTGCTGACGGCGCTCTTGTCCGCGACTACCACTCCATCCTTTAGCAGCACTATTCTTCCAGCAACGGGAAGACCTACAGTCAACCGGACTTCATTTCCGAGTTTGATCTCGTCGCCCATCATTCGGTCTTCATCTTCGTCATGGGCGTCGTAACGAAACCCGGTCGTGTCGCCAAAGAGATCGAAACCGATGAAACAATGTCCCGCAGAAATCGCCTCGAGCAAATCCGCTTCCTGAAGTGATCTGGAATTAACTAGCCCACTGAAGGGCAGGTTGACAAGGACATGCATGCGAACTAAACGAAAACTTCTTTCATAAGGATCGAGTTTAAACCCAAGCAGGGTCTTGCCGGATGAATCGTTCAAGCTCATGCCGATGTTTGCATGCGCGTCGTTTCCGGCAGTGGCGACAATTCTCTCCCCTCGTTGCTTGATTTGCTCGTCCCAGAGCTTGAGACTCTCGTTGGGCCTTTCATAAAAAGTTGCGAACAAGAGATCGGGATAACTACGGTAAGACCAGAGAGCATCGAAGAACATTACGACGGGGTTGATCCGGCGCGCGTTGGTGTAGACGTTGTACACCTCAATGCCCTTATAACCACTCGCTCCCCAACCGTTGAACTCCTGCGGATATGCCACCACGCTCAGGCCGTTGCTGCGCCGAGAGAGAACTTCCTGCGTCGAACCCTTGCCGTCATCGGCCGCCTGCGCATCGCCCGGTATTAGCAGCAAGCGATCACCCTGGGCGGTGCTGACTTCGTTGCCATTAACAAATAAAACGCCGCCGTGGTTACCCTTTAAGGTCATCTCCGCCGTGTTGAAGTTGGACGACGGGTGTTCGGTCATCACCACAAAATTGAGTTGATTGGCTTGCGCCGCCGAAATGATGTCTGCGAAGGTGCCGGTGCTGTGGCCACCGAGAAAGGAATGAACATGTATGACGCCCTTAAACTCGGTCGGGCCACCGAGGTTTTCAGACCTGACGCTCTCGGAATTCAGCCGCTGAATCGCGGCCTGAAGACGACCGAGTTTGTAACGGCGGTAGACAAAAGGAAGCTGCGAGATCGCCAGAAGGACCAGCAGCAACAGTAAAAGTTTCTTCCAACGCTTCATGACAAGAGTCAGCTCTCGAAGTCGACCGAAGCCACCTGCTCGCTGATGGTCTTGCCGAAGGCGGCAACTTTTATGTGTTCGGGATGAATTGTGTAGGCGTCGAGTGCCGCTCGATCGCGGAAGACAGCCACGAGACCGGAGTCGAAAGAGCGCGGCAACTTCACCACGTCGAAGCCGACAGACAAACTCTCAACTTCGCGAATTATCGAAGCGAGCGCGCGCAGCATTCGCACGTGTTCTTCACGAACTTCCGGCTCGACCTCCGACTTATATTTCCAAATCACAATGTGGGTAAGCATATTCAGTGGGCAGTGGGCAGTTGGCAGTGAGCAGTAAGAAGGGCTGGCCGTCATTTTCCCAACTGCTCACTGCCCACTGCTCACTGCTCACTTGTCCTTTCCTTCGCACCATCGACGCGTAACGTCGTGGCGGTATGCGAAAAGTTTTTCCAGTCGTCTCTGGACCAGTAACGGTGCGACCGCGCGTCCCAGGAATCCTAGCGGCGGTTCGTAGTCTATTTCATCCTGTAGCATTGCCCCATCTTTATGGAGCTTGATGATATGCCGGTGACGCCAACTTCGAAACGGTCCTTTGACCTGGATATCTTCAAACAAACCCGGCGGCTCATAGATGGTATGCTGCGCTACCCACCGCGCGGTTATCGGTCCAAAAATCTTTGTCTCGATTATTGCCTGGGTTCCCACATCCGAAATTCTGGCAGCCTGGATCACGCGTGCGCTCTCCCAGGGTGGAATTAGCAGACTCAAAACGTCAGGCTGCTCATGAAATGCAAAGACGCGCTCGGGAGTCGCACGGATAACACTAACCTTGGTAAATCGCATCTTGGAGTGCGGTGACCTGTCACCAGTTTTGGTATTGGGTGGTTTGCCGGCCAGGCCTTAAAAGCCTTATTCAAATGGTGGTCGCGGCAGGTCGCGACCGACGAAAGCGGTGACAGGTCACTGCACTCCAAATAAGCTTACGGCTTCGGACTGGCTGCCGGTTGCGGCGTCTTAGGCTGCGGTTCCTCAACCTTGATGGATGTGCGAATGAGATCCCATGCCGGCAAAGCCTTCGTAAGCGCTTTGTCAGGACCGAAGCGCGTCAACACCGCCAGCCGCTGGCCCACAACTCCCCAAAAGATCTCGGCAGCGCCCGGTTCCCCTTCCAGCGAAGCGCTAATTCTGACGCCATCTCCACTAAGACCGGCAATCTCGGTAGTCGCAGGTGCGCGTTTCGGCGTGGCACCCATTTGCTCAAACTGCTTGAACGTGGCGTTGATGTATGGATCGACTAAAACTTTGCGCGCTTCGGCCAGTTGCTCAGGGGTTTTTATCGGCGTGCGAAAAACGAAGACACGAATTTGCGCGTCACTGTCCGGGCGTCCGAACGTCATTTGTTGGGCGTCGGCGTTGCTGGTGTCATTGAAGGTCCAGCTCGCCGGATACGAGAAGGTCAAGCCATCTTTGTTGAATTCTTTCGCGTCCTGCGCTGAGGCAGAAACACCGCACAGCAGCAGAGCGATTAGTGTAAGCAAATGGCGTGATGATGTCATGATGGTCCTCCTGAAAAATCCAATGTCCAAAGTCTAATGTCCAAAGTCCAGTCGCCAATCAATCGACCGCCCGATAGAGATTCCCGGAGCAGTTGTTTCCAAATTGGTTAACCAACTCGGTCCGAACCCGACGTTGGACTTTGGACATTGGACTTTGGACTTAGCAGTAACTTTAGTTGCTCATTCAATAATTCCCAAACCTGGCGCACCTGTTTTTCAGTTGTGCGGATATTGCCGATGGAAAGCCGGAGCGTAAGCTTGTCGTTCAACTTCGTATGCGAAAGCAACGCTTTCCCAGTCGCAGTCACTCCGTGCATGATCGCTTCGTTTAGAACATCCAACCGGCGATTGCGCCTCTCGTCGTCTATTCCGTCCATCCGGGGACAAGCGCGAAAACATACCAAGGCCAGCGGCAACGGCGCCATCAACTCCCAATTTGGATCAGCTTCGACCCACGAGGCAAACAACTGCGCCAGTCGACAATGTTCGCGTATGCGAGCGGCCAGGCCTTCATGGCCAAAGTAACGGATGACCATCCACAACTTCAACGCGCGAAAACGGCGACCCAATTGCACGCCATAATCTGATCCGCTACGCACCTGTTCCTGCTCGGGCGTGCGCAGATATTCGGGGACCAGCGAGAAGGCGCGACGCAGTAGATCCAGATGCCGGCAATACAACACCGAGAGATCAAATGGCGTAAACAACCACTTGTGCGGATTGACGGCCAGCGAATCCGCGCGTTCGCAGCCTTTAAGAATATGCCGTAACTCAGGCACGACGGCCGCCGAGCCTGCGTAGGCTGCATCAACATGGAGCCACATCGCGTGTTTCTCGCCGATGGGAATGATCTCCGAAACCGGATCGATGCTCGAAGTTGACGTGGTACCTACGGTAGCGACTATGCAGAAAGGAACAATACCGTTGGCCTTGTCTTCCTCAATCGCCGCCGCGAGGGCGCCGACATCCATGCGAAACTCAGCGTCGGTAGGAATCTTACGCAACGCGCGCTGGCCCAGACCAAGGGTGATCACACCCTTCTCGATCGATGAATGGGCTTGCTCGGAAACATAAACACGCAGCAATGGCAAATCCTTGCGGCCGCTCATTCCTTCTTCCCGAATGCGCAACTCCACGCCCTCGCGCGCGGCAGCGATCGCATGCATGCTGGAAACCGAAGCCGTGTCGTAGATGATTCCAGTCATGCCCGCATCGAGGCCTATCATCTGACGTAGCCAATCGAGGGTAACTTCTTCCAACTCAGTTGACGCCGGCGAGGTGCGCCACAGCATTGCCTTGTTATCAAAGGCGGCGCTCAGAAGTTCGCCAAAGATTCCGGGAGCTGAGGTTGAGGTAGCGAAGTAAGCGAAGAATGAAGGATGGCTCCAATGCGTCAGTGCGGGCACGATTAGGCGATCGACGTCGGCAATGATCTGCTCCATAGCCTCGCCTTGCTCTGGAGGGGCCAAAGGTAGTTGCGCTTTCAAGTCTCCGGGTTCGATCTGCGCCAAGACCGGCAAGTCTTCAGCGTGCTCCAGGTATTCCGCGACCCAGTCAATTAACTCATGGCCAAAGCGGCGGAAGTCTTCCTTGTTCATATCGCCCAGGACGGGCGCCAGTGCTGGTTTGGGCTCGGTCATGCGGCGCAGTCTAGATTAGCGGGAGACTAATTTCCACGTATTTCGAACTAACCGCCAAAGCGCCAAAGGGTGCCAGGGAATTCCACCTCAAGGGCGACTCATACCCGACTGTCCCATAAACCTGGCTGTAACCCTTTCATCTCTATTTTTTGTTTCCTTAGGCGTTCCAGGCGGCTTGGCGGTTAGTTCAGCAAAGCCAAGCGCAGTTAAAGTTTGCGTCAGTAACCGTCTCGAAGCTATTATTCACCCTCGATTCTGAACTAACAGTAAATTCATCGCCCGATCTAATGCGACGGCTATGCGACCGAAGTGCCGGTAACTGAAGCTTTCCGTCGCCTATCGACTACTAAAACATTTTCGCCTGTGAGGACACTATGAAAAGACTTCTGCTTTCGCTCCTACTGATCGCATCTCTCCTTTTTGCCTTTGCTTGTGAGCGCAAGGGTGGGCCAGGAGCCGGTGGCCAAACGGGCCCAATCATCATTGGCTATTACGGGGATCTTACGGGGCGCACGTCAAACTTTGGCCAGTCAACCAAAGCGGGCGTGGAGATGGCGGCGGCCGAGATTAACAAAGCAGGCGGAATCAACGGCCGGCAAATTACCATCCTTTCGGAAGACGACGAAGGGCGTCCGGAAAAAGCTGCGACCGTGGTAACAAAACTTATCAATCAGGACCGCGTGGTTGCGCTACTCGGCGAAGTAGCCTCGGGAAATACGCTGGCCGCGGCCCCCAAGGCCCAGGCTGCGAAGGTCCCCATGATTTCGCCATCGTCAACGAACCCGGCCGTGACTCAAGTCGGTGATTACATCTCGCGCGTTTGCTTTATCGATCCGTTCCAGGGCGCAGTCATGGCCCAGTTTGCGGCCAACACCCTGAAGGCCAAAAAAGCCGCAATCATGCTCGATTTCAATTCGCCTTACAGTCGCGGGCTGACGGAATTCTTCGAAGCCAGCTTCAAGAAATTGGGCGGAGAGATCATTGACAAGCAGTCGTACACGCAGGGCGATCGCGATTACAAAGGTCAGCTCACTGCCATCCGCTCGAAGAATCCGGATGTAATCTATGTCCCCGGCTACTACGGCGAGGTCGGCGTAATTGCCAAGCAGGCCAAGCAGCTCGACATCAAAGCTCCTATGCTGGGCGGCGATGGTTGGGATTCAACGCAGCTCTGGGATTTAGGCGGCGACTCGCTAAATGGCGATTTCATTTCCAACCACTACTCGGTCGACGATCCTTCACCCGCAATCCAGAAGTTTGTGGCTGATTACAAGGCCCGCAATGGCAATGTCCCGGACGCGCTCGCAGCGCTTGGATACGACGCAATGAAAGTTCTGGCCGATGCAATCACGCGCGCCGGCACCACCGAGGGACCACAACTCAAAGATGCCATCAACGCCACCAAGGGTTTCGTGGGCGTCACTGGAACCATCTCTCTGGACGCAGATCGGAATGCTGTCAAACCGGCAGTCGTTCTCAAACTTCAAGACAAGAAATACATCTACCAGGAAACAATCTATCCTGAAGGCATGACCGCGCCAGCAGCTCCCGGGGCCCCGGCCACTTCACCGGCAGCTGCGCCCGCGTCGTCTCCAGTGACTTCGCCGCCTGCCAAGACTGAGAAGGCTGCCCCGTCTCCCAAATAGCGCCGGCGAAATCATTCAATGGATACCTTCGTTCAGCAACTGATTAACGGCCTGACGATCGGCGCGATCTACGCGCTGATCGCCCTGGGCTACACGATGGTCTATGGCATTCTTCGTTTGATCAACTTTGCCCACGGCGACATCTATATGGTCGGCGCCTTCGTGGGTTACTTTTTAGCGTTCCAACTTGGTTTTGCGACCGGGCCATCATTGCTGGGCCTGAGCGTTGTGCTGGTTGCATCGATGATTGCGGCGGCGCTGGTGGGAATGGCGATCGAACGCTTTGCATACCGCCCGCTGAGAAAATATGCGCGTATGACCACCTTGATTGCGGCGATTGGTGTTTCGCTGTTAATCGAGAATCTCTTTGTAGCCAGGCTTGGCGCGGCGCCGCGCGCTTTCCCGCAGCTTCTCAGCGAACAGAGCTACACCTTGTTTGGTAACGCGGCCATTTCAAAATCCCAGATACTAATCTTTGCGGTTTCCGTAGCCCTGATGCTTCTGCTGCAGTGGGTTATTTTCAAGACCAAAGTCGGCACGGCGATGCGCGCCGTTTCCTTCAATCTCAACTCCGCAAAGTTGATGGGTATCAATACTGATTTTATTATTTCGTTCACTTTTGCTCTGGGTTCAGCACTGGCTGCAGCCGGCGGTGTTTTGACAGCTCAGTACAATCCGCAGATTGATCCGTTGATGGGAATCCTGACCGGCCTAAAGGCTTTCGTGGCCGCGGTGCTCGGTGGCATTGGTAACATTCCAGGCGCTGTTCTGGGCGGGCTGCTCATCGGTATTGCCGAAACTTTTGTTGTCGGCTATGGACAAAACGTGGGCATCCCCTCGACATTTCGCGATGCGGTCGCGTTCGCAATTCTAATCCTGGTGTTGCTGGTAAGACCGTCTGGCCTGCTGGGATCTACGGTTCAGGAAAAAGTTTAGACTTACGACGTGCAAAGCCTTTTCGTTAAGGTGACAAGCTAACAGGATGCCAACGCCTAAGAGAGTCCTCTCGACCATCGCCATCATCATAGCCCTCTATCTCGTGAACGCATTCATGAGTAAGGAGGGTCTTTTTGGTTTCGGGTTTGGCGCTTATCCGACCGACGTGTTGATGACTCTCACCATCAATGTCATTCTCGCGGTGTCCTTGAACTTGATCACCGGATTTACCGGACAGTTCTCGATCGGCCACGCAGGCTTCATGGCTATCGGCGCGTATTCCTCCGCCTATCTGGTTGTGTATCACGCGCAGTTTTGGGAACGCAGTCTGGCCGCAACCGTCGGGTTCACCGTAGCGCATGCGCTGGTCTTTATAATTGCCATCGCCTTTGGATCCCTGATCGCGGCGTTTGCAGGTTTGCTCGTTGGCATTCCCTCGCTTCGCCTGCGCGGCGATTACCTGGCCATCGTCACGCTTGGCTTTGCGGAGATTATTCGCATTGTAATTCTGAATATCGACAAAGTCGGCGGCGCGACCGGGTTTTCAGTGCCGAGTTACAGCAACTTCATCTGGGTCGGCGGATTTGCGATTATTTCCATCGTGATTGTTCACAATATCGTTCACTCAGACATCGGCCGGGCTCTCGTCTCGATCCGTGAAGACGAGCTGGCAGCTGAAGCCATGGGGATTAACACCACGCGCTACAAGGTGCTCGCCTTCGTGATCAGTTCAGCTCTCGCGGGGTTAGCCGGAGTTCTTTTCGGGCATTACCGTTCGTTTTTGAGTACGAACGATTTTCAGTTTATCCGCTCATTCGAAATCATCATCATGATCGTGTTGGGCGGCATGGGCTCGCTGACTGGCGCCGTTCTCGGCGCTGTCGTCATCACGATAATGCCTGAGCTGCTGCGACAAATGCCTGGTGATTTGTCACGCTACCGATTGGTTGTTTACTCCGCACTCTTAATCGTGATCATCCTGACGCGCCCGCAAGGCATTCTGGGCACGCGTGAGTTTAGTCTTTCCTGGCTAAAGCGCTCGCGAAAACGGCCGGAGGGAGCGCAAGTTGTCGGCGGCACTAGCGGAGTTTCAATAGCTGAACAAGGAACGCCCAGCGTAGGCGACAGCAAGAAGGACAAGGAAAACAGATGAGCGGCACGCCGGAACAAGATGCCGTCAAGGCCACCAAGGAAGACTCAGTCATAACTGAAGCCGCGCGCGTTATCGGGCGGCATCAGGGGCGTCCAATCGCCGCCGACCCGCCATTAAGAACCGTCAAGTGCACCATACAGTTTGGCGGGCTAATCGCGGTAAACGCGCTGGACATGAGTGTGGAGCGCGGTCAGATCTACGGCCTCATCGGCCCAAACGGCGCCGGCAAAACAACTTTATTCAATCTCCTGACGGGCGTTTATAAACCGACGTCCGGCGAAATCTATTTCCAGGGCAAACGCATCGACGGCCTGCGGTCTTATGAGATTTCGCGGCGCGGCGTGTCGCGGACCTTTCAAAACATTCGTCTCTTTCCCAGTATGTCTGTTTTGGAAAATGTCATGACCGCCTGTCACCGGCACGCACAACAGGGATTGATCGACGCGGTATTCCGTCTGCCTAGATTTGAGCGTGACGAACGCGACCATCGCGAGTTTGCTTTGGAGTTGCTCGAGATTTTTGATTTGGCGCGGATGAAAGACGAAGGCGGAACCAGCTTGCCCTATGGCAGCCAGCGGCGGTTGGAGATCGTTCGCGCGTTGGCGACGCGTCCTCAGCTTTTATTGCTCGACGAGCCGGCAGCCGGTATGAATCCTTCTGAACAGGAAGACTTGATGCGATTGATTCAAAGAATAAGAGATCGCTTCTCGCTGACAATCCTGCTCGTCGAACACAACATGAAAGTGGTGATGGGTGTTTGCGAAAAAATTCAGGTTTTAGACTATGGCAAGTCTATCGCTCTCGGCATACCGGAAGAGATTAGAAATGATCCGAAGGTGATCGAAGCTTATCTTGGAGACTGAACCCTTGGTTGAAGGAAAAGAAGATTTTCTAGTTCTTAACAACTACTGATCACGGTCAACGAACTGACGAATGCTTACCTTAGATAACGTCTCCGTCAACTACGGCGCCATAGAGGCCCTTACCGGGATCTCGATGCACGTGGAAAAGGGCGAGGTGGTTACTCTCATCGGCGCGAACGGCGCGGGCAAAACCACCACTCTGCGTACCATCACCGGTCTGCTCGAACCGCGCGAAGGTAAAATAACTTTCGAAGGCGAAGACATAAGCGGACGGGCCACGCATAAGCTCGTCGCCAAAGGCATCTCAATGTCGCCGGAAGGTCGTGGCGTGTTCTCAAATTTGTCCGTGAGAGAAAACCTGCAGATGGGCGCCTATCTCAAGAAAGACAAGCGCGCCATTGCCGCCGATATGGAGCGGGCGTTCGTGATGTTTCCTCGTTTGAAGGAACGCGAATCACAAAAAGCTGGAACCCTTTCCGGAGGCGAGCAGCAGATGCTGGCTATCGGCCGCGCCCTGATGTCCCAGCCTCGCCTGCTGTTACTCGACGAACCGTCGTTAGGACTGGCGCCCCTGGTTGTTCATACGATCTTCGAAGCGATTGATGAAATCAAAAGTAAGGGCACAACGATCCTGTTGGTAGAACAGAACGCGCACGCCGCGCTGAAACATTCTGACCGCGCTTACGTCCTGGAAACTGGTCGCATCGTTATGGAAGGATCCTCGAAGGATCTGGCAGCCGATCCGAGAATTAAAGAAGCCTACCTTGGTGAGTAAGTCACGTAACTTCAGCAGAACAATTTCTGTTTTGTTTGCGCCATCGCAAACACGTCGAAAACTAAAATCCGGACTGATTTTTCTGGTCTTGCTTTCGTTGACAGCACTCGCACCCTCCTGCGCTTCGACGCAAAACAGCACGGCTGACCACGCAACCCTGAACATTGGATTCTTCGGTGATCTCACCGGCCCCACCTTCAACTTCGGCATGTCAGCAAAGAATGGAGTGCTGATGGCTGCGGACGAAATCAATCAAGCGGGCGGCATCAATGGCCGCCAGATAGATATAGTTATTGAGGACGACAAAGGCAGTCCCGAAGAGGCCGCGCAGGTTACCGGAAAACTTATCGATCGTTACAAGGTGGTAGCCATCATCGGCGCCGGCGCTTCGGGAAATAGTCTGGCCTCGGCTCCCAAAGCCCAATCGGCGCGAGTCCCTTTAATCGCGCCGTCTTCAACCAACCCGGCTGTTACGCAGGTGGGCGATTACATTTTCCGTGCCTGCTTTATCGACGCCTTTCAGGGCGAGGTGATGGCAAAGTTTGCGGTGAACACCTTGAAGGCGAAGCGCGCCGCGATCATGCTCGACTTTAATTCGCCCTACAGTCGAGGCCTGACGGATTTTTTTGAATTTAGTTTTGCAAAACTCGGCGGCGAGATCGTGGCGAAGCAGTCCTATTCACAAGGTGACCCTGATTACCGCGGGCAGTTGAGCGCAATCAAAGCCGCGAACCCGGATGTGATCTACATTCCGGGTTATTACGGTGATGTGGCCATCATTGCCAAGCAAGCGCGCCAGCTCGGTTTGACGGTGCCGCTGCTCGGCGCCGATGGCTGGGACGCGCCCGAGCTTTGGGAACTCGGAGGCGACGCCTTAAACGATAGCTACATTTCCAATCACTATTCAGCGGACGATCCGTCGGAAACGATTCAGAAGTTTATACACAACTATCGCCAGCGCTATGGCAATCTCACGCCCGACGCGCATGCTGCTCTTGCCTATGACGCACTAAGATTTCTTGCGGAAGCGATTGCAAAGGCGGGCACGACGGAGGGGCCAAAATTGCGGGACGCGCTGGCTGAAACTAAAAACTTTGCGGGCGTCACTGGGATAATCAGTATGGATCGCGATCGAAACGCGGTGAAGCCTGCGGTCGTCTTAAAACTTGAGGACCTGAAGTACATCTACCAGGAAACAATCCAACCCGAGAGTTCTGCGGCAACGGTAACCGCATCACCTTCACCGCAGACAAGCAAGCCTAAATAGGATAGGCTTTTCGTTTCTTCGCAGCTTTCTTCTTTTGGTTCCCCTGCCTGTCGTTATCTATCTCACTCTTAGGAACAGCAGTCAGAGCCTTGCTAGTTCTCAAGGGTTGACTTAGCCGCATAAGCAATCAATTGCCGGCGGGAACAAGTTCCCAGCGCCTCGGACGTTCGATCATTGCCTCTTTGAGTTGCGGCCAGTCGTGCAGAGTGGCTGGATCGAAGTCGGCTCCATTCGGCCAGACAAGCGTGTGAACTTCAGGGTCAAGCGCGACCTGGTTGAAAAGTTGAACATCCCGCAGTGGTGCGTATAGCTCACCGGCGAGGATCGGACGGAAATCAATGCGTTGTTCGCTTTGATCGTCGAAGTCGATTTGGAGGGTGTACGGCCCAACTATGGTGAAGTATGTAACTCGGTAGATTGCATGAGTCATAACCCACAGCATTCTACGCCGGTCCGCATAACACGCCAAAGATTGTCATAGTACATCCTGGTTCATTGTGAATTTTAGGTCCGAAGGACTGGAAGTTAGTAGCCCCGTCCGTGAGGGCGGGGTAGATGCGACAATCAGTTGCTCTAGCGCCGAAGGTGCGTCACGAATTGTGCCGGCCCGTCGGGCCTTCAGGCTTTGGAAACGTCGGTTCCCCGCCCTGACGGACGGGGCTACTGATTGCCGGACCTTCGGACCTGGAACATGGTGGATTGGACTAAAATAGGACCTCACAATAACTCACGCGCCGTCTTCAGCGCTTCCGCAACTCGCTCTGGCGCTGTACCACCGGCGAGCGATTTTGAGCCGAGCGTCTGTTCCAGAGTCAGTGACTCAAACACATCGCTTTCAATCTCATCCGAAAACGACCGCAGTTCAGCGAGCGAGAGGTCGCCTAATTCCATCTCCTTTTCGATCGCGCGAACTACTATTTTCCCGACAGTCTCATGCGCGTTGCGAAACGGCACGCCTTTGCGTACCAGGTAGTCCGCCAATTCGGTAGCATTCATCATCCCTTTGGAGGCAGCTGCTCGCATGCGATCCACATTCAGCTGCACATTGCGCAATACGAGGGCGGAAACTTCGAGACACGCGGTCGTCGTATCAAAGGAGTCGAAGACCGCTTCTTTGTCCTCCTGCATGTCCTTGTTGTAGGCGAGCGGCAGGCCTTTCAGCATCGTCAGCAGAGAAACGGTGTGACCAAAAACGCGGCCGGCCTTACCGCGCACGAGTTCCATCGAGTCAGGGTTCTTCTTCTGCGGCATCAAGCTCGAGCCGCTGGCCACTGCATCACTCAATTCAAAAAAACCAAACTCGCTGGTCGAATAAAGTATTACTTCTTCGGCCAAGCGGGACAGATGCACCATGACTAGCGCGCAGGCGTTAACAAACTCAACGCAGAAATCACGATCGCTTACTGCGTCCACACTGTTTCGCGAAATGCTTTCGAAGCCGAGCTCGCGGGCCACTGCTTCGCGATCAATTGGAAAAGAGGCACCTGCCAACGCTGCCGAACCGAGCGGCAGGACGTTAACCCTCCGGCGGGTCTCGCTCAGCCGTTCGCGGTCGCGGGCCAGCATTTCGAAGTAAGACAGACACCAGTGTGCGAAGAGTATCGGCTGCGCGCGTTGTAGGTGCGTATAACCGGGAAGAACTGCGTCGGAGTTGGCCTCAGCAAAGTCCAGCAGTGCGGCCTGCGTTGAACGGACTCTTTCGGAGAGTTGATCAATCGCATCTCGCAACCACAATCGCAGATCGGTGGCAACCTGGTCATTGCGGCTACGGCCCGTGTGCAGCTTTCGTCCGGCGTCGCCCACGATTTCCACCAGGCGCGCTTCGACGAAGGAATGCACGTCTTCGGAGTTCATTTGCTCGAAGTAGGCGCTATCGCGTTCATGATCCAGGACATTTTGTAGCCCCGCGTTGATCTTGTCGGCCTCTTCCCGGCTGATCACCCCGGCGGTGGCGAGTCCGTTGCAATGGGCAACGCTGGCGCGAATATCGACTGCAAACAGTCTTCGATCAAACGTAAAGGAATTATTAAACGTCGCAAACGAGGGATCGGCTTCCTGCGAAAATCGTCCACCCCATAGGTTTCGGCTTTTTGTCATTCGTAGTTTCCAGGTCTCACTTCCTGCTGTTTACCTGTTTTTCTTCTCCGCCATGCAGTCACACTCGAGACCGACAAGATACAGCCGGCCCCGCACGTTTACATGCTGCTTCGCGCGAATCTTATTCGTGTGTTGATCGTAAGTGACTTCTGTAATCGCGTTTCCGGCCTGGGGCTCAATTGCACTTGCTTTCCCCCGGCTGGCTACGAGGATGCCAATTAACATCGAGTCGTTTCGCGATGCAGTTGCGCTCTCGCCATGGGAGGCCATTGATTCGTCGGTGTAGTAAACGCTGGCGGTGATTACCAGCTTACTGCCGGGAAAAGCATAGTGCTTTGTTGTAAGTTCTTCTTCGCCGATCTTAGGTTGAAACTTGGGAAAAACTGTCTGCGCTGCGGCGAGTGCCTTAGCAACTGCCTCTTCGCTTTCAGCTTTTTCTAAAGTTTTGAGCGCGCGACTTGATTTCGCAAGATCCAGAACGTAGACGTGGCAAGCATCTGATCCCGTCTGTGCTGCGGCGCCGCAGGCAAGAAAAATCATGAGCAGCGGAACCCGCAATGCTTTTACAGTACTGGAAGAAAAGATAACCATACGATCAACCCGGATCGAGTGCGTGGATTATGAACAACTGCGAGAGCAAAGAAAAGCTGAAGAGAGAGAGCGCTCAGGTTGCGGCGCCTTGGACGGTAAGGCAAGGACATTCAAACCTTATCTCTGGCTCCAGAGGAGCCAAATGTTTATAGACTTTGAGGCCAACAACCATTTGGCGCTCCAGCGGAGCGCAATGTACTAGCGGAGTCTATAAACATCCGGACCCTCCGGGGCTTTTGGCGATTGACTAACGAATGAGCACCCGCTGCGTTGTCGTGGCGCTTTCACATTTCCTGGAGCGTTGAGGTGGTTCTGCCGAAAAAACAACCTTTCTCATTTCCAGTATCTCATTGCCCGTGCGAAGCGAGTCTGGCAGTGAGCCCAGCTTTTACCTCCGGCCACTCTTCAGCAATGATGCTAAAACAGACGGAGTCGCGGATGCGGCCGCTGGGCATGATCATATGATTACGAAGTATGCCTTCCTGTTTGGCACCTAATCGAAGAATTGCAGCGCGCGACTGTTGATTAAGGACGTCAGTAATGAACTCAATGCGCACACAATGCCAATGTTCGAACGCCTGCGTGAGCAACAACAACTTTGCTTCGGTGTTTACCGCAGTGCGCTGCGCACTCGTCGCCACCCAGGTGTAGCCGATGGCAGCGTTTCGCTGATGTGGTTGAATGTAATAGAAGCGAGTAGTCCCCACGATTTTACCCGTGGCCTTCTGAATGATGACGAAAGGCAACTCACTTCCCTTTGCCTGTTCGGTAAGCGCTTCTTCAATGTACTCATTCATGGTGTCACGCGTAGGCACGATGGTGACAATTGAATTCCACAACTCACCATCGCCGGCGGCTTCGATCAGCGCTTCGCTGTGATCGAGCGAAAGTGGCTCCAGGCGCGTGTGCTGACCTTCGAGCGTGACGGGTAAGACTTCCATGTTCTTCGCCATGTCTGAGTTGAGTCGAAACGATGAGTTGTTTTCAACCTTCCAAAAAGAGGCTATCGCTGACCAACGACCGAATTTAACCGGGTGGCGCACAGCCCTCGACCTCGCTGGAGAAATCTAGTTGCGAAGCGCACTGTCCCGCACCCAGTCAAGTGAATTGTCAGGTCTTCAACACATGCTTGGTATCGATAGCCCGCAAGAAACCCTGGCCGTCTTTAGGAATCAACCTTAGGGAATGAGATTCGTCATTTGTATCCGCATACGTCAAGTGAACCACGCTCCGCCCTAAGCTCTGCTTCGGTTCGATATTTGTAATCCGATCTAACGAAATGACATGTTCCAGATCGTAAAACGGCCCAATAAGCGAAAATGGAAACCACGATGTCACCCACAGCCAGTCTTTTGTAACCACAAGTCGCAAACAGCCACGAGCTCCACCAAGCTTAGTCAGAATGTTCTTCAGCGAACTGCCAGAGGCGAACCATTCCTGGTAAAGAATCTCATTCTTGTGAAACCGAGGACGGTTTTGCACCGCTAGAACATATTTGTAGATGAGGTAAGCACACATCAAGACAAACAGAATGGAGCTGAGCCAGTAATAAACTATGGTAAGGGCCCGGTTCATAAATAGTAAAAACCCAATGATCGGATTAAGCCGCGCCGGGCATGAAGCCCTCAACTCCCCTCAGAAAGACGAACGCTGAAGGCATTGCGATCGAAGTGCCCTTCGCCCTCAGCAATCGTAATCGACGTCAGAACGGAAAGCCCAGATGGATATCAAATTCGGTTTCCATTTTCACAGATGCCAAAAGCCTTCTTGCCGCCAGCGGTTGTGGTCGTATCGATGTTAGAGGTTTCATTTAACTTCGCAAATAAAACCTGATGCTGTGTTCATCCGTGGGGATGGAGGAACCCTATCTCCGCTCGCCCTTGCCATATGAAGGCTCGAGGGTGCGTGTAGTCTCCTCGGTGACACTAGATACAGGCTCAAGGTGCTCTTGAAGGGCGCGCGTGGTCAGGGGATCTGGTTCCCCGGCGATCACGTCGCTGAGTTGAGGCACGTTCCGTATTTCTTCAGCGCCGCGGTTCAGGCGGAGAAGCCGCCAGCCTAAAACTGCCTCTGCCACCACCAACGAAACGAACGTCAGGATGACAAACGCCGTTCCGAGCCTTTCATTGATCGCGCCATTCTTTATCAAAACAAGTGCGCCGAGCGCCATTCCCAAAAGTGTGATTGTGGTGCCGACGATGACCAATAGCAATCTATCGATCGCCGTACCGGCCTGATCCTTAACCTTCAATGTGCTCAAGTCCGCCCCGCAGTGATTGCAGTAGCTCAACGGCTTTGCTAATTGCGCGCCGCATGTTTGGCAATACATATTTTTCCGCCTCTGGTAACCTGTCTCACCTTACCTTACGCCTATTCAACCTGGACGGTTCGCCGGTTCAGCAACTTAATCTCGCTGGTCTTCCGAATTAAGCGCACACTATTTCGCGCTCCAGTCCAACGACTTGCTGCCTATGAGTTGACGCTTCTCAGCATACTCCGCAACGCTTCGAGATGCTTCTTCCTTAGCTTGAATTCCGTGGATCCTAATTTCATTTTTACTTCTTTTGCCAACGAAAGCGCGGTGAATTGTTTGAACGGAATCGGCGGAACCTCCAGGACCTCGATTTTTCCGCCGCGGCCATTATCACCCGCCGACCCTACAACCAGGTCGGTTTCGAGAAGAATTTTCCGGTCAGTCAGGATTGTGAGTAGGTGGTTCGCGACATACTTGCCGCCTTTGTTGCGAGTCGAGGAAACAAGGTGCAGGCGAACACTGTCCGGCTCAGTGATCGTCTGTCCCTGTACTACAAAAGTCGCGCTGAGGGCCAGGAAATCTCTCCAGCGAAAGTTTCTCTGATTGCCAATGACGTAGAAAGTTGCAGCGACGGCCACCGCGGAAGGGTTTTCATAATAGGAAACCGTGGCTCCACCCCGGCTGATCGTCCTAATCGGTTGGCCTGATCGAGATTGGCCGCTCGTAAATTCCTGTTGAAGCTCCGGAACCACGAGAAGCACGCTGAAAATGAATAAATAAAATGTCAGTCTGTGTCGCTTCATCGCTTTTGCCTAATTTTAGAATTAAGCCAAATCTCAAAGGTGACCCATTGCTGGAATTATTTGCGTTAACAATGCTTCTTAAGTCGCGGTGGGAAAGGAGAAATCGGCAAACGATCTGGTTTGGCAAGCACCAGGATTTTGATTTTGAAGAGGTCGTTATATAGATCGTCCTTCAGCGCAAACTTCCAAATGCTGCGCCCGATCCTATGACCATAAGAAAAGGGCGACGCCCCAAATAATCAAGAAAGTCAGAAAGAAACCGTTTATCAATAACAGACCAATGAAGTAGCGCTGGAATCCCGACGGATCCTCAGCTCTCCTGATTGTCCAGTACTTAAAAGAGCTGCGGTTGCTCCGGTTAATCTCACCGGTTGCCCACGCCTTGCAGAGTGACCAACAGCTGAGAAGAAAACAAACCACAAATAACCCCCAAACGAGTTTTGCTGTAGTGTGTTTGTCCATTCTCCTCCATCGGTCGCGGCTTGGTAGAGTCCTCTCTAATAGGGGAACCCCGGCGCCAGTGTGTCGCGACGCACCTGCTTACCGCGCGGCAAAGATTGAGGTCTCTTTCTTATTGAGAGCTATAACACGCCTCCAAGCTCGATAAGGCGTCAGCCGTTTTCTTACGGATCCAGGGGGTCATTCGCATCAAAAAATAATGAAGCTACCGCCGGCTTGAACTCCGCGGTGATCGGAGATATTCGGGTAATGAACTCCATCGGGAAATATCCCAATTCCGTCGAACAACGAATGCGAAAACCTTCCTTCGTTGTGATTGCTATGTGGTCTTCGCTCGAGGTGACCAGAGCCTTTAGATCAACTGGTATTCCATATCGAAAAGCGAGACGCGCGGCGTTTCGAAAATTTGTGGTTGTATGACGTGCGTGCGGCTCGATCAAAATACTCTGCTCCGGTATTTTGAATTTTTCCATCACGTATTTTTTCATTTCGATCGCCTCGCAATAAGGCGTCTGCATCGGATGAACGTGACCGCCAGACAAAATAATTAATGGGGCTTTGTGCTCGAGAAATAACTGTGCGGCCTGGTCCGCCCTTTTAGCTCCTACCTTACTGAGATTAGAAGCGTCTCCCGGTCCCGAACCCAGAACTAAGATGAATGAGTACGGATAATCATTCCACTTGATATTTTTCATATCTTGAAGGCAGGCTTTGTTTTCGCCTTCTTCGAGTGGTTCGTAACGGCCCGCCTCATCGCGCCGGTTAATTTCTAACAGTTTAAGTGCAAAACTGAGCGTCGGCTCGAAGAATAGCGAGTCTTTGTTGAGCCTAATCTCGGCAGTCTGCACCCTAAGGAGTTTGCTGTATTCTTCGCTTGAAACATCAAAGCTCACCCGATCAATGTCCTTATAAAACGGGTCCTTGCCCAAACAATAAACATGCAGCAGCCGGTTCATTCCGTTCGCCGCATCTTTCCACGCCGCAATCAACATTTCAGTATCAGATTGGCGGCTGTATTTGATAAATGCTCCCGACGGACGCAGATCTTTCATCACCAGTCTTCTGAACTCAGGATGCCGCGCTAATACTTCAAATTCGTTGGCGACTGTATTGATCTCTGGACCACTGAGACGAAGTAGCCGGTCGAAGCAAGCGACCCCTTGGCATCTTGCGGCCATTCTTAAATTCTGAAGCCTATCGTTGGACAGCCTTTTCAGTGCTTTGTTTTCTCTTAAAAGTTTTCGAATCTCTGGACGTCTCTGAAACAAACTCAACAGATAAAAGTTCTTGTCCTGAACCGGATGTCGAAGTGTCAGCTTGTAATTGGGATCAAACTCTGATGAGGCAAGCGCCGCGCTTTGAGTGAAGCCTAAACCTGCTGAGTTGAACCCCGCGTTCTGAGCAAACGAAGTATTGGTTAATAGAACAAAAGAAAGAATAAGGTGTCGGAACATCATGATTTTTCAGTGATCAAATATTGGTGAACCAGAGACAGGTTAGAGAAAAATCTCAGGCTACTGCTTTCTTCCGCCGGCCAACAAAACCGAAAATAGCGAGTACCAGCCCAACGAATGCCATGAAAGCCCCTATTACAGCTGGCACAACCCCCATTATTAACTGATTTCTCATGTACGCCGTTCTAGACTCGCACTCTTCTTCAGTGGTTAGTCCTACAGTCGCTTGTTTATAACATTCCGTCGTTGGACTTCCGCATCTGGCGCTTGCTTCATTAAACGCGCTGCGATCGTTTGCGGCTCTCTCACAAGCCGCCGTTGCGTAATCCGAAGTCAAGGTCATGACACATACCACCAACCCTATCAGCAAAGCCAGGCCGCCAATTAGAATAAGAATGACTCCTAAAGCCAGTTTCATAATGCGTCTCGCTGCTTAGTCTCAAACTGAAACGCCTGGGGCGGGTAATTACATATCTGACTCACCTTGTCTGTCATTCGGCTTAACAGCGCCGAAGGCGCGGCAGGCGCTCAACCATTTTTCTTTCGATTATCCACGGCCTTACGGCCGTGGATATGAGTCAATCTATTTGGAATCGTCAGAGTAGCTTAGAGTCTCATCTGCTACCTCGTTCACCATATCCTCTACGCCTATGTCATGCTGCTTCATATACTCCGGCACCTCGTAAAGGTGAATAAACCCGTCTTCATCTTCGTGGGATCTTTCCCCGTAAATGTCCTGCCCGCGACGTAGCCGCCACTTGTCTATCACTGACCCGCAGCCGCGCACTAACGCAAACCCTGCTGCAGCGGGCAAGAGGGCTACCGTACCTACGATAAAAGAAGTGGCGCGAATGCTACGGCTGTCGTCTCCGAATGAGAAACCCAAGCCCTCGACGATAATGACCCCGACAACGATTGCTCCGACCCAGATGCTTATGAAGAGAAGGTATTGTGTTCGCGTAGTCATCGCTATACCTCCGTATTACAGAAAATCAGATCGAAGAAAGGCGCATTCGATGAACGCTCTTAGTGTGCCCACACTATCGCCTTCTGTGCCCACACACTCTCCGGATATTTCGCTCCGAGTTCCTGGGCCACGCCACCCAGCACCGTGTGATCGTTCGTCCTCTTGTACTGGCTTATTCCATTCCAATACACAGCTTCCGGTGCCGCCGCTGTTTCCGGGTATCGCTCGCTGACCTGGGCATACTTCTGCTCGGCATCAGCCCACTGCTTATGCATGAAGGAGATTCTCGCTAAGCCCAGTTCCAGTTGAGCGCGAAATTCGTTCCTGGGCAGGTAACCCTCAATGCGCCACCTCTCCTTTCCGCTTGAGTCCATGATGAGCACGGTGGGCGTCCAGAGAGCGTCAAAACGATGGAAGTAAACGGGGTGTTCCTTGATGTGCGCTGCGACAGGAAGGAAATTCTCATTGATGAAGGTCGAGACTTCATCGTCGGCATAGGATTCGGCCTCCAGCCGAACACATGCACCTCAAGCCGGAGCGGCGCTGAAGTCGAGTAGCAAGGGCTTCTTCTCAGCCTTTGCTTGAGTGACTGCCGCGTCAACATCTTTGTTCCATTGCACAGCCATTTTCAGAACCTCCTTCAGACTGAATCAAAACATTAGCTTCACTGCTACAGCTTTTATTATACAGAGATGCGCCAGATCTCATGCGCTCTTAGAATTTCATCGGAGGTGAAAACTCGTTCATCAATCTGCGAGCAATAAGTCTCCATTAAATACTCAAGGAAGTCGGCCACAAATTCTCGCTGCTCTTTGCTACAGGCACTAACTAATCTGTTGTTCGGCCCATCATAAACTAAATGAAAGAGCATCTGATCGAGGTAGGCGTCACGTGGGTCGTCCATCGTATCCAGGGTTAGTCTGATCAGGGCCGGCAGGTAATACATCAACCCCTCGGCCGAGGAAAAGCACAGCGGATCCCAGCCCGGATTTCCCAGTTCGGCCAGGCCAACCGAATCCACGTCGAACGTCAATAGGGTTTGATCGTGCTCTGCACATTCGCAACAGTGTTTGTAGTCACTGAAGTGGGCCGGCTTCGGCACATTGAAAATCAGTTTGGCTTGCTGCTTCCAATCCATAGATGGCGGCGTAGGGAATTACTGATAGGTCCGGCCGTTGTGTTTCAGCCAACCTGCGACGTGTCTTCCCTGCGGATCGTGGTGCGTCCAGTGGACCTTGCCACCCTGTTCGTTCCACACATACTCGCCGTAGAAGCTTACGCTATCACCCGTTTGCAGCCCGTCGATCCGCGCTGCGAGGTCGATGTTGTGGAGAACAAGAACCGTCTGACCCGATGCGAGGCTGACGATGAAGCGTTGATGCCTGCCGCCGCTGAGGTCATCCGCCAGTATGCGTGTTACTACGCCTTCGCCTTCAACCTGTACATCACTGGTCCCGTTTTCGAACGCGCGTGCGACTTGACTGTCGCCAGCGGCACTACCATTTTGCCTCGAGGACCAAACGCTGCTGTTACAGCCTGCCGAGATCAGGGCACATACAACGACCGCTACATTGTGGATCCGTTTCATACGTAAGGTTTCTACCATTGCTGCAAGGCGCAGCCGCCGAGTTGTGCCGCAGCCGCGATCGCGAATCCGTACCACTTCTATTGCGTAACCCTACAGCTCTGCTAGCGACATCAGCGGGGCGGGATGAAGTTTTTCGCACCTAGTTATACCTCGAACTCCGTCCTGCAGTTTGCGGCGCGCCTAGGGATTGGTGTTGTCATTACTATCGCCGCACGGAACGTCTATTTCTTTGCCGTCTTCGAGGTAGTAACAATCATGCTGTCTTTTGACGCTGACCGCCTGGCCACCGCGAATTTCGAAGTCGCCATCGGCGGGCATCCCATTCTCGGTTTTGAATGAGTAATAATAATACTTTCCCTCAACTAACGGCGGCGGTGAACCTGTGGCGGGCCGGACTTGCCTGTAACCCTCAGGCACTGTGCCGTAGGTTATTTTGTCGATTTCCGAGGTGTATTTGCCCAACAGGTTCCCAGAATTATCCTGCGTAGCCTGAACGCTCCAAAGCTCACGGACACGTTCGGAAGATTTCAACGATTTGTCCGGTCGATATTCGGAAATAAAGAAGAACCATAATTTGCCGCTACCTGACCAAACGGAAAATACCGGAGGATTGCCGCCTTCCAGCCTGGCTTCAGCGTTGAACTCGCAGGAAGAGAATGCGAGCAAGCAGAATATCTTCACGATACTGATCGGGAATTTGTTTGTGATGGGGCCCTTCATAGCGGAATACCTGGCGCGATTAGAGATCTTGCATCTTCCGACGAGCCTCACGTAATGGCCGTCCAACACGGGTTAGCCGCGGCAGAATACTCTGCGCGCCAACTTCTGCCGCAAGCGGATGTTCGGGGCGGCGCGCTAGAGAAGTAAACCTATCTTGCAATCGTCCTCTTCAATCTCGCAGAACACCACCGGAAGTTTACTCTTTGGTAGACGCACGATGTCCAAAGGCTGAGTAAGCGATTGGGTAACAGCACCACACTTCACGCGAGATAGACTGCGCACGACTATTTGAAGCTCTTTCTCTCGTTCGCAAGCGCTATCAACAATAATGCCGTAACCGCCAGTCGGTCGTGCGCCTAACGCGGCGACAATCAACATCTCGCGCGAGAAATCAACCTCCGGCAACAAGGCCATTGCTTCGTCAGGATTCGCATTGTAAATCCGTTTCCACATTTCAACCCACGCCTCGCGGGTGCGGATCACCGTGCGGAGTCGTTCCTTAAGACCACTGCCATCGGTTAATGACCATCTGGGCCCGGAACGTTGCGGACCCAACTGAGTGACAGTTAGAGACCTTCCTTGCTGACACGCCTTCTGGTGTGCCTGCGCAGCCCACGGAAAGGAGGAGCTGATCAGAAATAAAACGAAAAGAGAAACCCCGGCACGTCTCATGATTCGCAAACCTAACTCTTACGTCGGATCGAGTAAAGCCGCTGCTCGGTTCGTATCAACAAGCGCTCACCTACCACCGCGGGCGATGCTTGCGCCATGTCGTCCAGTTCGTTCACGTGCAATAACTTGAACTCCTCGCCGGTTCCGATCACAAACGTCTGGCCTTCCTCGCTCAGGCAGAACAGCTTGCCGTTGTAGGCCCAGGGAGAGGTCGTGAAAGCCGTTGCCGCCGGGTCAATCCTCGTTTTGTAAGTCTGCTTTCCGGTCTTGGCGTCGAAGCGGCTCAGGATGCCGGTCTCTGTTAGGGTATACACCGCCCCCTCATAAGCCACTGGCGACGGCAAATAAGTTCCACCACGCGGTTGCGACCAAACAACATAATCGTTTGCGGTCGTATCTTTTTCCAGAGAGATGTCGCCGGTAGCGCCAGGCCGCAGCGCGAACAACGGACGTCCGCGACCACCATCAATATAAAGTAATCCGTTGTAAGCGAAGGGCGTTGGTATCGGGGTCGCGGCCATTCCCGACATGCGCCACAACTCTTTTCCTGCCAGGTCGTAACTAACAACTTCTCCTGGTCCAATCGCCACGATCTCAGTGCGCAGCGCGTGTCGCCAAACAAACGGCGTCGCCCACCCCGAACGTTGCACCGGCTGTCCCTTGCCGCCGAGGTCTCGATTCGTGCGCCAGACCTGCTTGCCTGTCTGTTTGTCGAAGGCGGCGATGTATTGCTGCTTCTCGTTGTCGCTCACGATCACGAGCAGATTGCCGGCCAGTGCCGGCGAACTTCCCGTCCCGAAGTCGAGGTAAATCGGATTCGCTTCAACCGGTGTGGACCAGACCTGCTGGCCCTTCATGTTGAATGCCCAGAGACCCAGGTTCGCCACATACACGTAAACGAACTTCCCATCAGTCACCGGGCTCTCTGAGACGAAGCTATTTTTGCGGTGGCGCCCGCCGGGCGGATGGCCCGTGTGGAATTCCTTCTGCCACTCCACCTTGCCGCTTTTCAGGTTCAGGCAATAAAGAAGGTAATGGAGAACAACCTCGTTCGGCAGTTCGATGTCGCGTTCCGTCACTCGCTTGATCACCTCGTCCATTGGCAGGCCTTGTTTCATTAATTCCGCAACGTACTCGTTGCTGTACTCTGTGCCGATTTGCGGCGGCTTCGACTTCCCTTCCGTTGTTACGGTCGTGACGTACACCCGACCGCCGGTCACGATTGGCGACGACCAGCCCCGACCCGGAATTGGTTGCGACCACTCCACGTTCTCGGTTTTCGACCAGTGTTCGGCCAGCCGCGGATGTGTCCCCACGGGATTTGATTCCGGCCCACGAAACTGCGGCCACGCCACTTCCTGGCCGTAAACCGGCAGCGACACAAGCAACAACGCGCATATCAAGAACGCTCGTCGCCAGGCCGTGAAGCGATTGATTACTTTGGGGTTACTTTCCAAGTTGAGATTAGGTGTAGTCATTTTGTTCTCGTTTGATTTGCTGGTGATATCAACTGCCAGATTCCGACAAAAACCAGCGCGTCCGTTTGAAAGTGTTACTGGGTATTAGGGAGTACGTGTAATTTAAGATACTGATGTTCTGCTGACCCCGGCAAGTAGTTTGTTGCCGCGCTTTTAATTATCTGGCGGATAAACGCGCTCTTCGCACTCTGGTCTGACGATAGGTCGGTTGCGCCCTCATTACGGACTGTTGGTTCCGGACGACTGCTTTTGCCAGATCCGAACAACAGCGTACGACGCTAACGCATAGATAGGCACACCAAGCAACACGCCAATTGCGAACCCCAAGAGATCAATTGGACTCGCCTCATGAATCGGATTGTCAGGCGTATGGATAACCGTTTGAACAAGGCATGCCTGCCAGGCAAAAGTGCAGGCCCATGCCCGTGAATTACCACTCAATGCAATAACGGTTAGAAAGAAAGTGAGCACGATCCCGCAAAGAATCGAAACCAAAATTAACTTAAGTTGGGAAGCCATCTTAATTTGAAATAAGCAACCTTGTTGCCTGTCGCGCAGTCATCAGCAAGGCTTTGTTGGTCGCGGCTATCATTGCGACCACTCTTCCGGATAAGGCTGCATGTCCCACTCTTGGTCCGTTGTGTATTCACCCCATCCCATGAACCTGTAATAGGCAGTCATCGCCTCAAAATGGCTGCCCGCTTCAACGGTCCAGATTAGTTTTGCATCCGGACTCAGGAGTTTCCGCGCGTCGTCGCCACGGTGGCCCGTGAGGCAAAACGTATGCTCCGAATACTCTTCGCCGCCCTTGTCCTTCCAGAGCTCGTGGTTCAACTTCATATACTTACATTCAGCGCCAGGTCGTCCAGAAAAACGCCCTCGGGACGACGGGCTCCGAGGTTGCTAACAACTTCTCGACTTTCTTTTTCAGCTTCACCTCATCCAACGCGCTGAGAATCTCCTGCGCCAGCGGTTTGTCTTCACCCCAGACTATCAATATTGCATCGCCCAAATTACGTCGTTGCCTCCAGCTTAGCAGTGGAGTCGACGCTCTTCGAAGCGATTCTAATACTGGAAACCAGTTCACCCGACCGGCGGGAAAAACTGCCTGAAAAAGCAGAAAGAGTGCTTCAGATCGACTTGCCAGGATTTCAATGTCTTCGGCACGAAGCAAGAGATCAGGAATAACTGCAGGTAACATGTTCAAATGTTTTCGTTCTACGATTGCTCGAATGGGCCAAGCCGCCGGTGCGACAACTCTATATGGATCGACCTCAGCCCTACAGACCCGCAATGATTCTTTAATGATGCTAATAAATTGACCCTCGGGAGCAAATCGTGCCACCCAAGCCAATGCCTGACATGCAAACCAAGGGTCTGCGATAGCTCGGGCTGTAGCTAAAGCGCGCGTGGGATCAGTGGGCGCAAGCCGACCGGCAGAATCTCTCTGTTGAGTTGCAATCATTGAAGGACGTTGGTCTGGCGTTCGAAATCCGGTGAGCCGAACTTTAGTTATTTCTCCAGATAGTCAGTGTCGAATTTGCCGGTGCCGCTGAGCTGAACTATCACGGCGCCGTCCTGCGCCGCCACGAAGTGTGGGACGCCGGCAGGGATGACAATAAAACTGCCCGCCGGGTAGCCCTTCAGCTTGGCCGGGTCAAACCTTTCACCCTCGCCCAGGTACCAGGTTCCTTCGATGACCGTTACCAGTTCGTCGTGCGTGTGTGTATGTGCGAGGACACGCGCGCCGCCGGGTATCTTCACCCGATCCACCCACGCCCCGGTTCGACTGGAATCGCCGAACAGCTGCGCTCGCTGCCGCCCATCCTTGTAGTAAACAGGCGTAAACCATCGCACTTGTTCCGGGGTCAACCCAACAATCTCTTTCTTCGTCTTGTCGGCCCGGGTCATTGACAATGTCAACGTCGCCAGAATCATCACTCCCCCAGTGACTACAGGCAGCATCTTTCTCATTTCTCTGTCCCCTCAACTTGAATGAAAGCACCTAACGTTAGGCTTCAGCTGCGGCGTGTGATCAGCATTCGAGTTGATTGGAAGAAACTACTTGAGACGCAGGCTATCGCGCCCTGAGCTGCCAAGCTTTGTTCGCTGGCCGGAGATTAATCGGCGCCTTCCAAATCTGGCGTTTCTATCCAACCTTCAACTCGCGCAGCTATTGGTTCGTCATGAAAGAGCAATGGTTGAGCCCACCGCAACTGTTGATCAAACATAGAATCCCAAGGATAGCGATTCTCGAAATCCGGCCAGAAACATTGCAAGACCGGATAATCATCTCCGTCATAGAACCAGGATGCAAAACCCAAGAAGGCCCGGTACCACTTCAGCCCGACTGATTTGAAGGTACATTGGTAGGCCTCAATCAGGTCCGCATACCTTTCGTCAACTGTAAAAGTTTTTCCCTGCTGCACACCTTCGCCGATCGTATTAATCATGAAATGCATCAGATCTGAATCTTGACCAAAAACCACAATTTCCGCATGGCCAAAACTTTTGTATAAGCCCACTGAATACGCCCATCCTGGTGTTTCAGGCGTTTCGAGCACCTTCATGACATGCCAGCCGTACTTCTCAACATCATCTAGAAGTTTCTGGTCGGCGTTACTTCCACCCACACATCTTGGATCGTGGATCTTCATAGACTCGTAGCCCAGCGAATGCCGGCCTTTGCTGCGGCGCGATCAGCATTCCAGTTTTCGCAGGATAAGACTCAATGAGAAACATCCTATCGCGCCGTTAGTTGCAGGCTTTGTTGGGTATCGCCCTGAGCAAGACTACTCCTCTTCATGCCAGCTGCCATAGCAAATAGGGCACTGGCGCGCCGAGGGGGTGCGCAACTGAGAACCACAATACGGGCACGGTGGCGTCGGTCTCTGCGAGATGGCGTGCCCGCCGTACGGGTGATGCACCCAAATCTTCGCCCAACGCAATGAGCAACCTGTCTTGTCGTGGAGCTTTTGAATCGCGGGCCATACGTTGCCCCCGGCGATGAGCGCTCTAAGATCTTCGATGTCCTCGTCGGATATATCTTCAAAGGACGGCACGATATTGGTGCACTTTTGGCAGTACTCGCCACGATCAGGCCAGGCGTCATCGCGAAGGTTCTGAAGTTCAAGTCGCGAGTACTTTTGGACAGAAGCCATGGATGTTTCAGTATAGGGGTCCTGTTAAGGACACCGTCAGCTAGAAAGAAACTGCCCAACGCTAGTGTTCAGCTGCGGCGCGGCGAGCAGCATTCCAGTTTCCGCAGGACGGCTGCAAGGCTTTTTTTTTGCACTCTTCGACTAGCGCTTCGGCTCTTCATATAGTCCGAATTCGGTGCCTGCGGGATCCGCGAAAACGGCAAATGCGCCGACACCTGGGGCGATGTCTGTTCGTGGCGTCAGCACCTTGCCACCGGCAGCTTCGATCTTTTTGAGAGTGTCCGAAATATCGTCCACCATGATGTATATGCGTGTTTGTTCGTCTGGAGTTCTATCGCTCTCTTTCACCCACGTTCCGCTGACACCGCCTGTGTCGTCGAACGCAAGCTCACCGTCGCCACGCTTTCTCACTGTCCAGCCAAAAATGCTGGCATAGAAGCCGGCTGATGCCTCTGCCGTTATCGCTGGAATTTCAAGGTAACAAATCTTGCCGTGTGACATATCGTTCTCCAATCAATCGATAGTAAGCAAAGTCCGGTTGAGTTGACTGGCGGCGCGCCTCAAAGCGACGTCCGCATAACGAAGTGCGCGAAAACCGTCCGAGCGTTTCGCTGATATTGTAAAGCCATACTTGGAAAACACACGCCGCAAATCTGCGGTTGTAATTCGAATTCCAATTCTTGAGAACTGCGAACTCGAAGACTCTTGAGGCACAACTAATATGACCGCTAAAAAAATAAAAAGAGAGATGTGGAGAGTACATCGCGCCCTTCGCATGGCACCGCCCCCCGATCAAGACCGGCATAGGCGCAGCGCCTCAGGCCGGCCCTCAGCTACGGCTCGCGATCGGTTAGCCAAGCTGAAGTAAAGAAATTGCTTGAGCAGCACGCTATCGGACGTCAGCTGTAAGGCTCTGTTTATACCGCCTGTCATCGCGGGTGATCTAGTATTGGGAGCGCCCGCGACCACATCGCGATTTCTCCGATAATCTCGCCCACAAGAATCAAAGCAAGTAGAAACTTGAGAACTAATGGTGACTGAATGTCAGCCCTCATCACGCCGGGATATCTAACCAGGAATTCTGCACCGTCCCCAAGGTAGACCCAGAAAATCATTAATCCCGAGAGGGCAACAATTGTGACGTGAAAGGCAAGAACATAGGGATTACCAGACCGAGGATAGAAATAGTCGGTTACGCCACGAGCGCCACCCATGAGGATGCCAAGTCCCATTACGAGCCAAGGTAGGTTAAGACAAATCAAGTAACCTTTGAGGAGTCGGTCGTAGCCTTCCTTCAACTTCGGATTTCGCGCGATTTCCGCCGCGGCACGAAAACGAAGCACGTATGCGTTGATACAGGTAATCCCGATCGCGATTAACCAAAAAGTTTTTTCGATGATTGGCATCTGACTTTACTTAACGGGAGCAGTAGAACGCTTGGCTTCAGCCGCGCCGCGCGATACGCACTCACGCTGAAATGAATACGGGTTTACCTGAGAAAAATGCTATCGCGCCGTCAGCTGCAAGGCTTTGTCGGGCATCGCCTTTGGATTAAGCAAGCTGACGATTGAGATCCTTAAGCTCCGGCGGCGAGGCGGCCAGAATGTTCATGCAACCGTTGGTCGTGCAGACGAACCATTCCCGCAACTCGAACGCCCTCGCAATTTCAAGGATCCCGGATTCTACGTTCTCTCCCGCAAGCCAGCCGCCCTTTGTAATCTCGTAGCCATGATAAGGCGACCGAAAGGTTTCAGTTTTCCAGTAGGCAATCAAGTCTCCCTCATCCAGATAGCGATATCCCCTTACGCGACGGAAATAAACCTCCAAGAGAGTTTCGTTTATTGAATCTATCCAGGTCGAGACCGTTACTCGCAGGCCGGAAAGAGTATCAAACACTTCGACGATGTCGCTTTCCTTACCATCAAAACGATACTCCCTTCCAAGGGGTTGTGCTTCGATATTCATCGTTAATACTCAGGGAACCAGGGGAAGACACCGAACGTTGCGTTTGAATCAAGGCGAACTTTGCAGAACAGGCCGCTCCCGTTCAGGTATCTTTAAGCGATCGGCGACATCTGGAAATAGAGTTTTCATTTGTTCGTGACTGAAATCAGGGCCCGCATCCACGAACGTCCAATGTTCTCCTCCATCGTTTTGAGACACCAATCAAGGACGATTGGCCAGCAGGATGCCCTCGGCAACTTTGATCTTCATAGTAGTAGGCAAAACTGCATAGACGTCCGCATTCAAGCTGAAGGAACAAGGCTACTTGAGAAGTATGTCATCGCACCGAGAGTAATTACGTTCACTTCGCCTTCTTTAACTCGACATCTGCAAGTCGGGCGATGGCCTTCCGCAGATCTCCAATTCGCTCTGCACCGGTCACCCTCGTATCAATTTCCCCCTCCTTGTTGATAACTATATGAGTGGGGAACACTACTCTCCCTGAGCCGTCGCTGTACGTGCTAACTATTAAGCTTCCGGCGTTTGGCACAATGTGATACTTAAATCTATGTTCCTTCAGGAATCGTTTCAAAGTAGTTACATTATCCAAAGTAGGCGCGATGAACACCACTTGCTTATTTCTAAATTTGTTCACCAAACGATTCAATCTGCCAAACTCGGCGACGCATGGGGCGCACCCGGTGAACCAGAAATTTAGTACTACTACCTTCCCGCGCAGAGCAGCCAACTCAAACTTTTTGCCCTGCAAAGATGTTAGGCTAAATGGAGGAGCAATCGGCTTGCTTTTATCGGGCAGGTTCGCCGGGTTAGCCGTTTGGCCTGATACGGTCGCCCAGACCATTAAAGCCAGCACTAATGAATAGACACGTTTCCCCATGCGTCGTACTCCTTGTGGGCCAAATCTAAGACTCTACCGGCGTTAATAACTCGTTAGCTTGCTACGGCCTCGCGCGGTTCGCTTGTACGGCTCGCCAACGCAACTCGGAATAGTTGCTACTCACGAGAGATTCGATCACTCGCAGTTTACCTGGGATTCAATTCACAGCTTAGGCACAAGGTTTTGTTAGAACCCCCGATGTTTCAGAAGGAACCTGCCCAACTTCCTATCTTTCCATCACCCGAAGTCGAAACGGACGACATTTTATAAGCGAAGCATCCGTTACCGTGTGGGCGGAGAAACCACACGCGAAAGGGCTTCCAGTCTGCGCGTGGCGAAATCTCTCGCAACCCCGCGAAAATGTCCAGGCGTTCCCCAGATTCAATCTTCGAATAGACCCAAAGTCGCTCTGTGAGTAGTTGAGAATTCATTTCACTCAGCCACTTCTTTAGAACCTCCATGACGTCAGAAGGAACTTCGCCTTCAAGTACGACATAGTGATTCAGAGGAAGTTGTCTCACAGTAGTTTCCCGCTCCGTCAGTTTGCGAAAGAGGTTCTAACGCCGAAGCTCACCTGCCGTCTGGTGCAAGCCACAACGTGGAGGCAACTTTTTAAGCTTGACGAGAGGCACGCTGAGGACGGTCAGGTGCAGCGCCTTGTTTGGGCATCGCGAAATTCACTACACAGCATTGGACATCACCACTAGTGACTCAAAACCCTCTTCCGCTTTGATGCACTCACGCAACACGCCCTCTGCCACGAAGCCTTCCGACTCATACACATGCCTTGCGCGCACGTTATGCTCTTTCACATCAAGCCACAAACGATGCGCTTTCAATTCCTGAAACGCCATTTTCTTCACCAGGCGTAGAGCTTCTTTCCCATACCCTTTGCCCTTCTCGGTCACGACGATGCGCCGAAACTCGATGCTTTGGTTTGCATCTGCCAAGCCCGCCAGGATGATATAGCCGACGCGGCTACCATCAGTAATATTTTCGAT